>ERZ1673752.4364-NODE-4364-length-11932-cov-11.624821_pt1 | contig 11932 bp, 9 predicted proteins | sample MGYA00580195_ERZ1673752 | MGnify/ENA primary metagenome ERZ1673752 (study PRJEB41218, sample SAMN15661744) | gut metagenome | host: Homo sapiens | place: Canada: London | collected 2015-08-20/2019-03-30 | study: EMG produced TPA metagenomics assembly of...
AGCCTGCGCAGGTACCAAGTGGCGCGGGCAGAGGTTTTATCCGAGTAGGCTAGGTGGGCGTAAAACTCGAAAAATGCCCGTGGCTTTTTCGAGTTTTTGGGCAGGAGGGAAAACCTCTGCCCGCGCCTAATTGGATCCGCATACTTTCACGAACTGATTCTATTAGCTGTCGCCATCGGCCAGGCGCCGCAGCTCCGGCCACAGCTCCGAGGCGATTGTCCGCCGTAAATCTTCGCGGGTAGTGTCATTTATCAATTCATAGTTGGCAATCGCGCGGCGTTGTTCCTCACTGGCTTGCGCCGCGATTCGGACGTCTACTTGTTCCGGTTCTAAGCCGGAGCGCTGAAGTAGGCGCTGGTATCGCTGCTGAAGGGGCGCACTGACTGCCACTATCACGTCAAACGCGCGCGCATTCGGATTCTCCGCTAGCAACGGAATATCGTAAATGCCGATATCTCCAGGAGTTAGGGAAGCAAAGAAACGGTCAGAAAGAAACGAGATATAGGGGTGGGTTATGGATTCTAGGAGGCGGCGGGCATCGGGATTATTAAATACAATCGCGGCGAGGGCGCTGCGGTCAACCCCGGTTTCCCATTCGGGATGGTCAAATGCGCGGGCAATATCGGGAGCTAAATCTACTAGAGCTTGACCCGCCAGTTCATCGGCGCTGCAAGTTTTGGCCCCCAGAGCCTTGAGAGTGTGTACAGTGGTGGATTTACCGGAGCCAATCCCGCCGGTTACCGCCACCGAGAGGGCATTCGTAGGTGAAGCGGCTGCCCAGCGGGCTCCCCGATCCGGGTTGCGGTAAATCAATAGTTCACTCACGCCCTAAGCCTACCTAGCAAATCTGCTGACAACCAACGCAGTAAGAATAAACGCGCAAGATAACTTGAGGATTAGAGAACTAGCAAATAAAACAGGGTGGGCAGAAGCATTTCTGCTTCTGCCCACCCTGAAAGTTCAGCGTTACAACTCTTAGGTAGAGGTGCAATTAGCCTTTATTCGCCGGTTAGTTTCTCACGAAGAGCAGCTAGGGCTTCATCGGAAGCCAAAGTGCCTTCGGAGTCTTCACTCTCGGTGGAGTAGCTGGCGTTCTCCGCGGGATCGGGGCGGGTATTGGCGGCTTCAGTGTCGGCTTCGAGAGCCTTAGCCACCTGTTCCTTGTGCGCCTTCCAGCGGGCTTCTGCCTGGGCGTATTCTTCCTCCCAAGCTTCGCGCTGCGCCTCGTAGCCTTCCATCCATTCATTGGTTTCCGGATCGAAGCCTTCGGGGTACTTGTAGTTGCCTTCTTCATCGTATTCGGCGGTCATGCCGTACAGTGAAGGATCAAACTCGGTGGTGTTGGGGTCAACGCCCTCATTCGCCTGCTTGAGCGAGAGCGAAATCCGGCGGCGATCCAAATCAATGTCGATAACCTTGACGAACACTTCGGAACCGACTTTAACGACCTGTTCGGGTACCTCTACATGGCGCTGCGCCAGTTCAGAGATATGTACCAAACCTTCGATACCGTCCTCGACCCGAATAAAGGCGCCGAAGGGAACCAGTTTGGTAACTTTGCCCGGCACAACCTGTCCAATGGCGTGGGTGCGAGCGAAGGTCTGCCACGGATCTTCCTGAGTGGCCTTCAAGGACAGCGAAACCCGTTCGCGATCCATATCCACATCCAGAACCTCCACCGAGACTTCCTGACCGACTTCCACCACTTCGGAGGGGTGATCGATATGCTTCCAGGAAAGTTCGGATACGTGCACCAAGCCGTCTACACCGCCCAAATCCACGAACGCACCAAAGTTGACGATCGAAGAAACCACGCCGGAACGAATCTGACCCTTTTGCAAGGTATCCAGGAACTGGGTGCGTACCTCCGCCTGAGTTTGCTCCAACCAGGCACGACGGGAAAGCACCACGTTATTGCGGTTTTCGTCCAGCTCAATAATCTTGGCGTCCAGTTCACGCCCGATATAGGGAGCGAGGTCACGCACGCGGCGCATTTCCACTAGGGAAGCCGGCAAGAACCCACGCAAACCGATATCCAAGATTAGGCCGCCCTTGACCACCTCAATCACCTTGCCGGTGACTACGCCGTCAGCTTCCTTAATCTTCTGGACATCGCCCCAGGCACGCTCGTATTGGGCACGCTTCTTCGAAAGCAGTAAGCGGCCTTCTTTATCTTCTTTCTGCAGCACCAGGGCTTCAATTTCGTCGCCCACCTGGACAACGTCTTCAGGGCTCACATCATGTTTGATGGATAGTTCGCGGGAAAGGATGACGCCCTCGGTTTTGTAACCGATATCGAGGAGGACTTCATCGCGGTCGACCCGCACGACAGTACCGGTAACGATGTCGCCATCGCCAAAGTACTTAATAGTTTTATCGATTGCAGCAAGTAGTTCTTCTTGTGAACCGATATCATTTACGGCAACTTGCTCGAGTTGCTCATTAGAGGTGGTCATAGAGATAATTTCTCCAAAACGGACTTAATAGACAATATGGACAATTTGGCTACTCTTTCAAGCAGCCTTGTCGAGCCTATCAGCAAAAACCCTTTCAGCTCCAACTCAAAAAGCTCTTAGGGAGCGGATTTTCGCAAATTGTATCCGATTACACAGTGTTTTTAGGTGTCGAGGACGAGCCGGAGTCTTCCAGAATCCCCTCTTCTTTACCGCAAAAGGTAAGCCGCTAATGAGCGGCGCTCCGCCAATTTCCGCCTACCCCGATTCCTACTACCAGGGGAACCGCTAGCTGGGCGGCGTGGCACATCGCGTCCTCTACTAGGGCGCGTAGCTGGGTTTCCTCCCCGGTCGCGACCTCTAAAATCAACTCGTCATGAATCTGCAAGAGTACCCGCGAGGAGAGTTTCTGTGCCTTTAACTGTTCGTCAACCCGAATCATTGCCTGTTTCATCAAATCGGCAGCCGTACCCTGGATGGGGGCGTTAAGGGCAGCGCGTTCCGCCATCCGCCGCAAAGTGTGATTGCGGCTCTTCAAATCGGGCAGTTGCCGCCGCCGCCCCTGCATAGTTTCGGTATAGCCCCGCTCGCGCGCCTGCTCCACAATCTGCCGCAAATAGCTGCGGACTTTACCGAAACGCTGAAAATAGCTTTCCATCAGTTTTTCGGCTTCCTTTTGCGGAATACGCAGCTGATTAGCCAACCCATAGGCGGACAGACCGTAAGCCAAACCGTAGGAAGTGGCTTTAACCTTTGAGCGCATCTGGTCATCGACCTGTTCGGCGGGTATCCCGAAAATCATGGCTGCCATGGTGCGGTGCAGATCTTCGCCGGTACTAATAGCGGCAATCAAATCTTGATCCCCCGATATATGCGCCATTACTCGCATCTCAATTTGGGAATAATCCACGCTCATCAGATTCTCAAAACCTTGACCGCTAACAAAAGCCTCCCGGATGCGTTGCCCCGTATCGGAACGTACCGGAATATTTTGTAGATTCGGATCGGCAGAGGAAAGCCTACCGGTAGCAGTGACAGTTTGTTTAAAGGTGGTGTGGATTCGTCCGTCATTGCGTACCGCTTTTTGCAGTCCCTCCACGGTTTGTAAGAGTTTTATGGAGTCCCGGTGCGCCAGCAAATACTGTAGGAAGGGATGGCGGGTTTTAGTAAACAGCCATTCCAAAGCATCCGCGTTGGTGGTGTACCCCCTGCGGGTTTTCTTGGTCTTAGGCATTTCTAACTGGTCAAATAAGACTTCCTGCAGCTGTTTGGGGCTAGAAAGATTTAATTCTGGCCGGTCTACTTCGCTCCTGGCTGCCTGCTTAGCGTCCTCGGTTTGCCGCCTTAAATCATTCTCTAAATCCGCCAACACCTGGTCAGAAATCGCAATTCCAGTATCTTCCATCCGGGCTAGTATCTCGGCGATCGGCCGTTCCATTTCTACCCACAGATGCTCAGCGCTCCCCGCGGCTAAGTCCTTTTGTTCAGCACTAGCAATTTCGGGCAGTGCCGCTGCTACCTGGGCAGTTTTAGTGTTAGAGGCGCCGGAAAAATCGAGGGCGGTCTGTCCGCTTTCCTGTTTTTCCTCTACCACCAAGGATCGTCCCAACATTTTTTCGCTCAACACCTCTATGTCGTAGGAGCGAGCAGAAGGATCAATCAGGTATCCCCCGATTTCGGTGTCCCAGGCGGGCATCCCCAACCGGAATCCTTCCCCTTTGAGGGCATGCCAGGCGCTCTTCCAGTTATGAAACACTGCTTGCTCTGGGTTTTCTAGTAGGCGTTCCAATGCCGAAATTTCATCCGGGGTGGCGTCAATCAAATTAATGCTGACCGCTTCATCGCCGCTGGCTATAGTAATTTTCTCCGCGTCGCCCGCCCCGGGAGTACAAATCCCTTCAACTATGATCCCCGCGGGGGCGGAAAGATTATTTATCCACTTAGCAGCCTTATTTTGGGCAATAAGTTTAATTTCCCGGGGTTTTACATTTTCCGCTGCGCCCAACTCAAAGGCAGGAATACTGGCTAGAGCGCCCCGGGTGCCCTGCCCGATCTGCAACTTGTCTAGCAGTTTCCCCAGCTGCTCAGCATCGGCTTTTCCAAAGCCGAGTTCTTGAACCTCTAACCCTAAATCTAGGTCAGTCAGTAGGGCGTTCAGTTTCCGGTTGCGTTTAACATCCTCCAGATGGGCGCGCAGGTCTTCTCCGCGTTTGCCTCCAATATCGGCGGCATGGGTAATCACGCCCTTCAAACCGTCATACTTATTTATCCAGGTGGCGGCAGTTTTCTCCCCTACCCCGGGAACACCGGGCAGGTTATCTGCCTTTTCCCCCACCAAGGCGGCGATCTCCGGGTAGCGGTGCGGTGGCACCCCGTATTTTTCTTCAATAGCCTGGGGAGTCATTCGTTTTAAGTCGGTAATTGAGCGCGATGGATAAAGTACCGTGACGTCATCGCTTGACAGTTGGAAGGTGTCCCGGTCTCCGCTGGCGACCAGCACCCGCATTCCTGCCGCCTCCCCTCGGGTGGCGAGGGTAGCTAAAATATCGTCGGCCTCGATATTTTCTTGTTCTAAAGTGGTAATTCCCAGATGGCGAAGTGCTTCTTTAATCAGATCCACTTGCCCTAAAAATTCTGGCGGAGTAGGTTTGCGTCCCCCCTTATATTCGGGGTATTCGTCAGTGCGGAAGGAATGACGGGAAACATCAAAAGCCACCGCTAAATAGTCCGGTTGCTCGTCCTGGAGCATTTTCACTAGCATCCGCAAGAACCCGAATACCGCGTTGGTGTATTGCCCCTCTTGGGTACGGAAATTTTCAGGTTCGAGGGCGTAGAACGCGCGAAAGGCGGCGGAATGCCCATCGATTACTAGCAGAGTTTTCTTTTCGACCATCTGTTCCTCCTAGGAACTATCCTAAGCGAAGGGCCGCTCCCCTGGTCACCGGGGAAATCTGGTTGCTGCCGGGAGCCCTTAGCCCACTTGATCGATAACTGCCTCGGCGACTTCGCGCATACTGAGACGCCGATTCATGGAGGTGGTTTGAATCCAACGGAAGGCTTCCGGTTCGCTCATCTCCATATTTTCCATCAGGAGCCCCTTGGCGCGGTCAACCAGTTTCCGGGTTTCGAAGCGATCTTGCAAGTCAGCGACTTCGTTTTCCAGGGATTGGATCTCGTTGTGGCGAGAAACCGCAATTTCTACCGCCGGTAAAAGCTCGGCAGGAGTGAAAGGCTTAACCACATAAGCCATGGCGCCAGCATCACGCGCCCGCTCCACCAACTCTTTTTGCGAAAATGCGGTGAGCATCACTACCGCACAAGAGATTTCTTTCAAAATCTTCTCTGCAGCCGTAATCCCGTCCATCTTCGGCATTTTCACGTCCATAACACACAGGTCAGGCTGGTATTCGAGGGCTGCCTGATAGGCGGCCTCCCCGTCTCCGGCTTCGGCTACCACCTCATAACCGGCTTCCGTGAGTGTTTCCACAATATCCAGCCGAATCAGGGTTTCATCCTCAGCTACCAGCACTTTACGCGCCGCGCTCTGTTCTTTCTTTGCATTAGATTTCGAAGTTGCCACGTGTCTATATTAGACTGAAACCCGTCGCGCTTAACAGCGTTACGAGAAAGCCTCGATGGCGGAATTGGTAGACGCAGCGGATTCAAAATCCGCCGTCCTTCACCGGACATGTGGGTTCGAGTCCCACTCGAGGTACTAATAAGGGGCTATCCCCGCACCCTAGCAGGGTTTTCTCCGCTTTTTCTTAATCGGTTTCCTTCCCAGTTAGGCCGCGTTATTTTTTTGCTTTCCGCGCTGGAGTTTCCCTAGAAATTTTCTTTATGAGAATCCACACTAATAGCTCCTAGCTGCCACTTCCCCTTCCCGGATTATTTTTAGAGGGCGAGGACGCAGCGGCGCTACCTAGTGATAACCCCCTGGCAAGGGGCTCCTGGAAGTTATCTCGGCACTATTTTCAAAGTTTTAGGAACGTTTGCGGCGTTCGCGTACCCGTACCGAAATCTGGATGGGGCTGCCGGTAAAACCGTACTCTTCACGCAAGCGATGTTCTATAAACCGGCGATAGGAAGGATCTAAGAATCCGGTAGTGAAGAATACGAAACGTGGGGGCGCCGCCGAAACCTGGGTAGCAAACATGATCCGCGGCTGCTTTCCTCCTCTAACCGGATGCGGATGTTCGGCTACTAATCGCCCCAGGAAACTATTTAGTTCACTGGTAGAAATCCGGGTTCGCCAACCAGCAAGCGCCTGCGTTAAAGCTCCCTGGATACGGTTAGTGTGCCAGGCGGTTTTCGCAGAAAGGTTAACCCGGGGAGCCCAATCCACGTGAGAAAGTTGCAGTTCCCATTCGCGTTCTAAATCGTGGCGGCGTTCCTCGTCTAGTAAATCCCATTTATTGTTTACCAACACTAAGGCTCTACCTGCAGAAATTACTTGCTCAATGATTCTAATATCAGCGCTAGCCAGTTCTTGCGAGGCATCGAGCAGCACCATAGCTACATCGGCTTCCTCAATCGCTGCCTGGGTACGCAAGGAAGCATAAAAGTCCGCGCCCCGACTCTTGAGCATCCGGCGACGAATCCCGGCGGTATCGACAAAAGTCCAAGGTACCCCGGCAATCTCGATTACTTCATCTACCGGATCACGAGTAGTACCCGCCAAATCATTCACTACTACCCGTTGCGAACCTGCCAAGGTGTTAAGCAAGGAAGATTTTCCCACATTGGGGCGCCCAATCAGCGCCACTCGCCCGGGACTTCCCGGCGGCAGTGCCTTCGAAAACTGAGATTTTTCCGGTAGCAACGCCACCAGCTTGTCCAGTAAATCGCCGCTGCCCAGACCGTGCAAAGCCGATAGGGGGAATGGTTCCCCTAACCCTAGGGACCACAGGGCGGTGGCGTCCGCCTCTCCGCGCGACGAATCAACTTTATTAGCGACCAAAATCACCGGTCTATCGCAGCGTTGCAGGATGCGAGCAATCTGCAGATCGGTGTCGGTGGCACCCACCCCGGCATCAGCTACAAATAGCACCACATCGGCTAGCTGGATGGAAGCCTCGGCTTGGGCGGCTACCATCTGATCGAGGCCTTTAACCCCCAGTTCCCAACCGCCAGTATCTAGTAATTGAAAATCTACTCCCGCCCACTGCGCCGGATATCGCACCCGATCGCGGGTTACTCCCGGATGATCCTGCACAACGGCCGCGCGCCGACCCAAAATCCGATTAACCAGGGTGGATTTACCAACATTGGGACGCCCGATTACCGCCACTACCGGCAAAGCACCTAAGTCCTGGTGCTGCTCGGCAGGGCTTTCAGCCTCTAACAATTCATAGTCATCGTCTTGGAGCTGAATTTGGCTAAGGATATTTGCCGAATCGTCGGGCGTTAAATCTTCACTCACGCCCTCAAGTTTAGGTGAGAGCAGGGAGCTTTGGCGAAAACTTAGCCTTGGCGAGCCTGGAAAGCCCGTCCCACAATCGCGACTACAGCCTCCATAGTTTCTTGTTCATCCAGGTCGGAGGAATCTAGCAGCTCTACTCCGGGAGCAGGCGTAGTGAAGTTGTTTACCTGCGAGTCCGCGAAGTCACGCGCGGCTACCGAATCGCTGCCTGCCCCCTGCTGGCGGGCGCGGCGTTGCTCACGCACCTGCGGGGAGGCGGTGAGCAAGATCTTAACGTCTGCATCCGGGGCTACTACGGTGGTGATATCGCGCCCTTCAGCCACGATTCCTCGTCCAGAGGCTTTGGCAGCTTGAATAATCTGGCGTTGGCGAGCAATCATCTGTTCGCGTACCCCGGGAACCGCGCTAACCTGGCTGACTGCCCGGTTTACTTCTTCCCCGCGAAGCAGACGGGTTACATCGCGTCCCTCGATCAGGATCCGCGGGGCGTGCGCGAATGCTTCTACCTGCATAGGAATCGAATAGGCAAGCATAGCCAGTGCCGATGGATCATTGAGGTCTGCTCCTTGCCGAAGCGCATACCAGGTGAGGGCGCGATACATGGCGCCGGTGTCTAAAAAGTTGGTACCCAGTTCCGCCGCCGATAGGCGCGCGATAGTGGATTTACCTGCCCCGCTGGGGCCATCAATGGCGATTACCAGACCAGCTCCCAGTATTTGCTGACCTACGTATTGTGAACCGTCACCTGACATAGCTTTTACACCCTTCCGAAAGCACTATTATTGGCTGCTAAAAGCACCCTATACCACTCGATAATATGCTATTTGTTAAGTTTTTGGATAGCTTCCCCACTACTATTTACAGTTTTCCGGCTAGGCAGACACTATTTCCCAGCCTTTTACCTGAAGTTTTTCTGCCAGCGAAGCCGCAGAGTTAGGTTCGATTGCTAACCTGGCCACCCCGAAGGCAGCTCCCGGGGAATGTTCCAGCTCTAAATCTTCGATATTGGTGCCAGTTTCACCCACTGCCTGGAAAAGCCGCCCTAAAGTACCGGCCTCATCTGGCACTTTAACCATTACTTCCTGGTAGCGTCGCGGCGCTCCCCCGTGTTTGCCAGGAATGCGCGCCACTCCCAAGTTCCCTTGGCGCATCGCCAAAGTTACGGCTCCCACCAAGCTGGGAGAAGGAATGGCGGCTCCCGGATGTTCGAGGGCGTGCAAAACTTGCTGCATATCATCAGCAAATCCTCGTAACACTTTCCCCACGTGTTCGGCGTTGCCAGCGATAATAGCTGCCCACAGGGCAGGATCAGAGGAAGCAATCCGGGTAGTATCCCGCAGTCCTTGCCCCGATAGCCCCAAAGATTCCGGTAGCGCCTTCGCCAACTGTGCCGCCAAGAGGGAAGAAACCAATTGGGGAACATGGGACACTAACGCTACCGATTGGTCATGGGTTTCTGCGTCTAGCTGCAGCGGCAGGGAACCTACATCTAAAGCCAAGGTACGCATAGCCAATACTGCGCCTGGGGCGGTTTCCTGGTTGGGAACTATTACCCAGGGGCGAGATTCAAACAGGTCTTCGCGAGCAAAAGCCGTCCCGGAGCGTTCCCGCCCTGCCATCGGATGCGATCCCACGTAGCGGGTTAGATCCGCCCCGGCCTGCGCAACTTCCTCTAAAATCACGCTTTTTACCGAGGCCACATCGGTAACCAGCGCGGTGGGAAACTCTTTTAACGCGGCGATTACCTGGTCGGCAGCCACATCAGGCGGGGTGGCTACGATTACCAGTGCGGGGTCGGGGCAGTCTTCCTCCCATCTTTGCCCCGCCCCCATATCGCAGGCCAGAGCACTAACTACTGGATAAATATCCCGTAGAAAAACTGGCAATCCCAGTTTGCTTAGGCGCATCCCCAGTGACGCCCCCAGTAATCCGGCACCGATAATCAACACTGGTCCGGTAGTTCCAACCTGTGTCTTGTCCGCAGCTGCTTTAGTGTTCTCCATTTTTCCAGCCTAAAGGTCTACGCTCTTCATCAGTACGCTTAGCTCCGGTTTTGAAAGCCGGCGGGTAGCCCCCAGGGGCAACGTTCCCAGTTTCACGGTGCCATGCGCGATCCGCGACAGTTCCATCACCGGGGCTCCAACTTCCTCAAACATCCGGCGCACAATCCGGTTACGTCCCAGATGTAGCTCAATTTCCACCAAAGTTAATCCCCCGTGGTTACCTCTAATAGAAACCCGGTCAGCCTGCGCAAACCCGTCCTCCAGCATGATTCCAGAGCGCAATTGTTGCGCGGTTTTCCCAGTAAATTTGCCTTTAACCGTGGCTAAATAGGTTTTCGGTACCTCCCAGGAGGGGTGGGTAAGACGGTTCGCCAGTTCCCCATCGTTAGTTAGCAGCAACAGCCCGGAAGTATCCACGTCTAGCCTGCCCACATGGAACAGCCGTTCCCGGTAGTCGGTCAAAAATTGGGTGAGGTCGTGGGGGTCGCCGCGGAGGGAAGATTCCACCCCGGTGGGTTTATTGAGAGCGATTGTGACTCGGGAATCATCGATCATCACTAGCTGCCCATCTACATGCAGCATCACCTGATTGGGGTCAACTTTGGTACCTAGTTCGCGCACCACTTTGCCGTTGACCTTCACCCGCCCGGAAACGATCAGTTTTTCGCAGGCGCGTCGAGAGGCAACTCCGGCGGCTGCTAATACTTTTTGTAACCGTTCTTCTTTGCCGCTTTCGGTGGTTGTTTGTGGTTTTACCACCGGCACCTGCGGGTCTTTACGGCGGGGAGGCATCGGGGCTAAGGGGATTTTGTCGGCCGGGCGCCCTTGACGGTCGGTACCCTCATCGCTTTCCTGATAGGAACTAAGATCAGTCAACTTGGCTTCTCCTATTGGGTTTTATTTCTTAACTGCCCTCATCCTATCGCGGCGGCAAATTATTCTTTGAGCCGAGCCTCTAACTCGTCTAGTTCTTCACTGCCCGGCAGATGCGGAGCCAGCGGCGGGAGTTCATCTAGGTTGGCGAGCCCCATCCTTTCTAAGAAACTGGTGGTGGTGCCGTAAAGAATCGCCCCCGAGTCTGCCCGCTCAACTTCCCTAATCAAATCGTGCGCCAACAGGGTGCGCACTACCCCATCTACGCTCACTCCCCTAATGCTGGCGATAACTGAGCGGGAAACCGGTTGCCGGTAGGCGATTACGGCCAAGGTTTCTAAAGCCGGGTTGGACAGATGGGAAGTTCCCCCTTGGGTGAGGAAGTTGGCAACGATTTCTTCTTGTGCGGGGGCAGAATAAATCCGCCACCCTCCGGCCACGTTGCGTAAAACGAATCCGTGAGGACGAGCAGTTTCGCCTGCATACGCGGCGCGCAGCTGCTCTAACGCCGCCTTGACCTGCTGGGGGCTGCTTTGTAGATGCGGAGCGAGTTCCTCGGGACTGAGTGGTTCGCTGGCTACGATCAAGATGGCCTCGAGGGCGGCCAGTAGCTGTTCATCGGCGGAGTTAGTCATCTGCGGCTCCATAGTCATCGAAAATAAAGTTGTTAAAGTCTGGGATTTCCTTGGTATCTAAGGTCACATATAGTTCTTCCAGCGCGCTTTCTTGGGTAAATTCCACGCAGCGGTGCCGGTAGAGTTCCAGTAAAGCTAAGAAGCGGGTGACTTTTTCGGTAGCGTTCTTGGCAGACCGGGTCAGCTCGCTAAAGCTGGATTTACCGCTTCGTTTTAGCTCGGCAACCACGATTTGGGCTTGTTCTGCCAGGGAGGCTTGCGGCAGGTGCAGATGGGACAGAGATACTTGAGGCGGACGGCGGGTAAAAGCCTCCGCTGCGGCGCGGGCTAAATCTTCGGGGGTGAAATCCACTCGTAGCGGCGGCAAGAGGCGAGCGAACTTGGCGGGCAGGGGAACTTCCCGCGGATAGTAGGCTCCACCTTCCCCGATGCGCTCACGTAAATAATCTGCGACTTCCTTATAGGCACGATATTGCAGAAGTCGAGAAAACAGCAGGTCGCGCGCCTCTAAATATTCGGGATCTAGTTCCTCGGTTTCTTCTCCCG
>ERZ1673752.4365-NODE-4365-length-11923-cov-35.859875_pt1 | contig 11923 bp, 7 predicted proteins | sample MGYA00580195_ERZ1673752 | MGnify/ENA primary metagenome ERZ1673752 (study PRJEB41218, sample SAMN15661744) | gut metagenome | host: Homo sapiens | place: Canada: London | collected 2015-08-20/2019-03-30 | study: EMG produced TPA metagenomics assembly of...
TTGCAAACATGAAGACGGATATCACGAACATGAAGACGGATATCACGAACATGAAGGCAGATATCACAAACATGAAGACAGATATCACAAACATGAAGACAGATATTGCGAACATGAAGACGGATATCACGAACATGAAGGCAGACATCACAAACATGAAGGCAGATATCACGAACATGAAATCAGATATTGTGCAACTCAAGGGAAGCGTAAAAACTATAGAACTTAAACTGGAAAATGAAATTGACAGAAAAATATCTGCCCTATTTGATGCACGTATGGATGAGCTTCGCTATAGAAAGGAGAATAAGGAAACTCGAGAGAAAGTTTTTGAACTGGATATGCGTGTAGACAATTTGGAAAAAGCCATCATGCCAGCGTAACTGTAACAGATGATTGTAAGGCTTGTACATAGGATAAACAGGAAGAAATTTTATAACATAAAAAAGTACATGAAATTTCTTCCTGCTAAATTTGTATAATTTTTGTAAATTTTTCAAAAAACAGTTGAAATCACAGAAATAATTTGTTATACTAACTTGCGTTACGGGGTATGGCGTAGCTTGGTAGCGCGCACGGCTGGGGGCCGTGAGGTCGCAGGTTCAAATCCTGTTGCCCCGACTGACATATGGTTAAATCGTTTGTAGTATATTTACAATGAGTGATTCAGACGTATGTTCATTTCAAAAAAGCCAAATAAAGTTATAAGTAAAATGCAATGATAAGGAATAGTACACCCGGACCGGAGCACAGAGAACTGCTGGTTGCTGAGAAGCAGTGGAAGGAAATTGTGGAACTCGCCTTTGAGCAGCTGCCTGAAATTATACAAGAGTAGGTGCAGACGGTTTCCACCGTTATATGGAGAGGATATAAGAATACCGGATATCCGGAGATTCCGTATCCCATGAGTGTATGACATTGTTCATAAATAAGAGTGGTACCGCGTAAGATGATAATATCTTTCGTCTCTTGCAGATAAGTCTGTGGAGATGGAAGATTTTTTTATGTCTTTTTACAGTCAATCCCCACAGTCCAAACATAATATTTACATAACGGAGGAAGAAAAAATGATGAATCCAAGCAAATATCAGAGACAGTATTTTATGCCGCCTGTTAAATGCATGAAATGGGCAGAAAAAGAATATGTGGACAAAGCACCGATCTGGTGTTCTGTAGACCTTCGTGACGGTAACCAGGCACTGGTGATTCCAATGAGTCTGGAACAGAAAATTGAATTCTTTAAACTTCTTGTAAAAATCGGTTTCAAAGAAATTGAAGTAGGTTTCCCGGCTGCTTCTGAAACAGAATATGAATTTCTGCGTACCCTGATCGAGCAGAATCTGATTCCACAGGATGTAACTATTCAGGTTCTGACTCAGGCCAGAGAGCATATCATCCGCAAAACTTTTGAAGCTGTCAAAGGCGCACCGAATGCAATTGTACATGTGTACAATTCCACCTCTGTAGCTCAGAGAGAACAGGTATTTAAGAAATCCAAAGAAGAAATCTTAAAGATTGCAGTGGATGGTGCCGCATTATTAAAGAAACTGGCTGATGAAACAGAAGGAAATTTCCAGTTTGAGTACAGCCCTGAAAGCTTTACAGGCACAGAACCGGAATACGCTCTGGAAGTATGCAATGCAGTTCTTGATGTATGGCAGCCTACAGCAGATAACAAATGCATCATCAATCTGCCTGTAACTGTACAGCATTCCATGCCGCATGTATATGCAAGCCAGGTAGAATATATGTGTGAAAATCTGAAATACCGCGAGAATGTAATCGTATCTCTCCATCCGCACAATGACAGAGGATGCGGTGTTGCAGATTCTGAAATGGGATTACTTGCAGGTGCAGACAGAATCGAGGGTACTCTGTTCGGAAACGGTGAGCGTACCGGAAATGTAGATATTGTTACACTTGGTATGAATATGTATTCTCAGGGTGTAGATCCAAAACTTGACTTCTCTGATATGCCACATATCTGTGAAATATATGAAGAATGTACCGGAATGAAAGTAGGCGAAAGAAGTCCGTACAGTGGTGCACTTGTATTTGCCGCATTTTCCGGCTCTCATCAGGATGCAATTGCCAAGGGTATGCACTGGAGAGATGACAAGGATCCGGATCACTGGAATGTTCCGTATCTTCCAATCGATCCGACAGATGTGGGAAGAAATTATGACGCAGATGTTATCCGCATCAACAGCCAGTCCGGTAAAGGTGGCGTGGGATATATCCTTGAGACCAAATTCGGTCTGAACCTTCCTCCGAAAATGCGTGAGGCAATGGGATATGCCACAAAAGCTGTTTCAGACCACAAACATAAAGAGCTTCATCCTGACGAAATTTTCAATCTGTTTAAACAGACCTTTGAGAATATCACAGAACCGTACAGCATCAATGAAGTACATTTCCAGCAGAAAGATGGTGGTATTGTAACAAAAGTTACCTCTACTTTCCGCGGAAAGACAATCACTACAGAGGCATCCGGTAACGGACGTCTTGATGCAGTCAGCAATGCACTGAAGAAGGCATATGAGCTGAAATATTCCCTGGAAACATATCAGGAGCATGCGCTGGAGCGCAGTTCAAGTTCCAAAGCTATTGCTTATGTCGGTATCAAAAAGCCGGATGGAACGCTTGCCTGGGGTGCAGGAGTAGACGCGGATATCATTCGCGCATCTATTGATGCACTTGTAACAGCGATCAATAACCGTTAGATTGTTCCGACACGCCCGATTCTTTCCTGCTGTTTTTTGACTTCTGCAGGTCAGGCTAATATCCGCTTGGCAGGGGATAATATAGTTTACATAAAATATTAAAAATCAGATACCGGTCAGATTGTCCAGAGGACTTCCTGACCGGTATTTTTTTGTATTTATAAAAATACAAGAAAGTCTTAATGTACGCGATAAAGTACAATAAAGAAGCAAACTCCGATGAAAAGCTATCAGAATTGTATTTAATTAAAATCATAAAGGAAATTAATTGACATAACACTCATGTTTACGTATACTGACAGCATGGACAGAAAATTGTCCTAAATAAGTACAATTTACATTTTATTATCTCACTCCAGGCCAGTGAGAGATGCGCGGAAATATTTTAGAGAAAGAGGTAAAAGAATGAAAAATTTCGAACAGTGGAATGGCTTTAAGGGCAACCGTTGGAAAGAAAAAATCGATGTACGTAACTTTATTGGAATGAACTATACACCATATGACGGTGATGCTTCTTTCCTGGAAGGACCTACAGAAGCTACAAACAAACTGTGGGGCAAGCTTCAGGCACTTCAGAAAGAAGAACGTGCCAAAGGCGGAGTTCTTGATATGGAGACAGAGGTAGTTACATCTCTGACAGCATATGGTCCCGGATATATTGATGAAGAAACAAAAGACCTTGAAAAAGTTGTTGGTCTTCAGACAGATAAACCTCTGAAACGTGCTTTCATGCCATACGGCGGTATCAAAATGGCAGAGCAGGCTTGTGAAACTTACGGATATAAAGTAAGTGACAAGATTAAAGATGTTTTCCACAACTATGAATTTAAAACTCACAACCAGGGTGTATTTGATATCTACACACCTGAGATGAAAGTAGCACGTCACAACAAGATCCTTACAGGTCTTCCGGATACTTACGGACGTGGACGTATCGTTGGCGACTACAGACGTGTGGCTCTGTACGGAATCGACGCTCTGATCGAAGGAAAACAGAAAGACTTCGCAGCATGCGACCGTCAGGGTATGAGACGTTATGACTTCCAGCTTCGTGAAGAGATCGCTGATCAGATCCGTGCTCTGAAAGGCATGAAAGTTATGGCTGAATCTTATGGATATGATATCTCCAAACCAGCCAAAGATGCAAGAGAAGCTTTCCAGTGGCTGTACTTCGGATATCTTGCAGCCATCAAAACTCAGAACGGTGCTGCAATGAGTGTCGGACGTATTTCCACATTCCTTGATATTTATATTGAAAGAGATCTTCAGAACGGAACTCTTACAGAGAAAGAAGCTCAGGAGCTTGTTGACCACATGGTAATGAAATTCCGTATGGTTAAATTTGCACGTATCCCTTCTTACAATCAGTTATTCTCCGGTGACCCGGTATGGGCAACTCTGGAAGTAGCAGGTATGGGACAGGACGGACGTTCCATGGTAACAAAGAACGACTATCGTTTCCTTCATACACTTGAGGATATGGGACCGGCTCCGGAGCCGAACCTTACAGTTCTCTATTCTTCAAGACTGCCTGAGAACTTCAAGAAATATGCAGCAGACATCTCTGTTACAACAAGTTCCATCCAGTATGAGAACGATGATGTTATGCGTCCGGTATGGGGCGATGACTACAGCATCTGCTGCTGTGTATCTGCTACAGAGACAGGTAAAGAGATGCAGTTCTTCGGTGCTCGTGCAAACCTTGCAAAATGCCTTCTTTACGCGATCAACGGCGGTGTTGATGAGAAGACAAAACAGCAGGTAGGACCAAGCTATCAGCCGATCACTTCTGAATATCTTGACTATGATGAAGTAATCGCAAAATATGACCAGATGATGGACTGGCTGGCTCATCTGTATGTCGGAACACTGAACATGATCCACTACATGCATGATAAATACTACTATGAAGCTGCAGAGATGGCTCTGATCGATACAAAGGTTGAGCGTTCTTTCGCAACAGGTATCGCAGGATTCTCTCATGTAGTAGACTCCCTGTCCGCTATCAAATATGCAAAAGTTAAAGCTATCCGCGATGAAGACGGCATTACAACAGATTTCCAGGTTGAGGGTGACTTCCCACGTTATGGTAATGATGATGACAGAGCAGACGAGATCGCAACAACTCTTCTGTCTACATTCCTTGAGAAACTGAAACACATCCATACTTACCGTGATTCCAAGCCAACCACATCTATCCTTACTATTACTTCCAACGTTGTTTATGGTAAGGCTACAGGATCTCTTCCGGATGGAAGAAAAGCAGGTGAACCTCTTGCTCCTGGCGCAACCCCATCTTACGGTGCAGAGCAGAACGGTCTTCTTGCTTCCCTGAACTCTGTTGCCAAGCTTGACTATGAAGATGCTCTTGACGGTATCTCCAATACTCAGACAATCAATCCTGATGCTCTGGGACACAGTGATGACGAGCGTTCAGAGAATCTGGTACATGTACTTGACGGATACTTTGATCAGGGTGCTCATCACCTCAATGTAAACGTATTTGGTAAAGAGAAACTGATCGACGCTATGGAACATCCGGAAAAAGAAGAGTATGCAAACTTCACAATCCGTGTATCCGGATATGCTGTTAAGTTCATCGACCTTACAAGAGAGCAGCAGTTAGACGTTATTGCCAGAACCTGCCACGACAGAATGTAATTAATGGATGATGATATAATGGATAATAAACAGATAAAAGGCTATGTTCATTCTTTAGAAAGCTTCGGGTCCGTTGACGGACCCGGAGTAAGATATGTAGTTTTTTTAAGCGGCTGTGCTATGAGATGTCAGTTCTGTCATAATCCGGATACCTGGAAGATGAAGCAGGGAGAGCTTTATACGGCAGATGAGCTTCTTAAGAAAGCTTTACGTTATAAGGGCTACTGGGGCAGTAAGGGCGGTATCACAGTAAGCGGTGGTGAGCCATTGCTTCAGATGGATTTTCTTACAGAATTTTTTAAGAAGGCAAAGGCAGAGGGTGTGCATACGACTCTTGATACCAGTGGAAATCCCTTCACTAATCAGGAACCATGGCATTCCGGGTGGCTGGAGCTTATGAAGTATACAGATCTTGTAATGCTTGATATCAAGCAGATTGACGAGCAGGAGCATATTAAGCTTACCGGTCATTCCAATAAGAATATTCTTGCGATGGCGCGGGAACTTTCTGATATGAAAAAACCTGTATGGATCCGTCATGTGCTTGTGCCGGGCGGAAGTGATAAGGATGAATATCTGCACCGGTTAGCTGATTTTATCCATACTCTTTCCAATGTGGAGAGAGTGGAGGTGCTCCCTTATCATACGCTTGGTAAGTTTAAATGGGAGAATCTGGGGCTTTCTTATCCACTGGAAGGGGTTAATCCTCCGACGCAGGAAAGGATTGATAATGCCCGGAAGATTCTTGGAGCTATCTGAGTAAAAATATATAGCTGTCATATCCTCTTTTTGGGGTATGGCAGCTTTATTTGTTTAAAAAAGGGACGCGAAGCAGGCGTATAGTTGTACCGGATACGGTTTCGGCATCTAAGAGATTCTAAGCCCTCGAAAATCCGCTAAAAGCATGAGACGAAAAGTCCGGAATTACTCGCTGTCGCTCAGACAAGGGACTTTTCGTCTCATAACGCAGATTTCCGAGGACTAAGAATCTCTAAGATGCCTGCAAATGCATCCGGTACAACTATACGCCTGCTTCGCTGGTTTTGGTTAAGATATAATACAAGGTGGAGTGTGAATTATAAGAAGGACTTTGTTTATATAAAAATGAATTGAGACGTGAAATATATCCCCCGGGAGGGCTTGTTGGGGGGAGGGTGGATTTGATATAATTTTGGTCATATATGATTATAAATTGCGGGCATGGAGGTTGGCATAAGGTGAAGGATTTATTATCGGAGATTGAGAGTTACTGGACTACCCGGGCTGAGGGGTATTCTGAAGTTAATCATAAGGAATTGAATGGGATGCAGAAGGGGGCATGGCTTGAGGTGTTGAAAGGGCAGTTCCCGGAGAAAGCGAAGGATGAGATTAAGATTTTGGATATCGGAACAGGACCTGGATTTTTTCCTGTTATTCTGGCTGAGGCGGGATATAAGGTGACTGCTGTTGATTATACACAGGAGATGTTGGATACTGCGAAGAGGAATGCCGGTAATCTTTGTGAGCGGATTTCTTTTTATAAGATGGATGCTCAGAACCTGGAATTTGAGGATGATGTGTTTGATGTTGTAATCAGCAGGAATCTGACATGGAATCTGAAGGATCCTAAGAGAGCTTATGAAGAGTGGTGTCGTGTACTGAAACCGGGCGGAAAGCTTCTTAATTTCGATGCAAACTGGTACGGTTATCTTTATGATGAGGAGAAACGCCTGTCTTATGAGGAAGACCGAAAGAGTGTGGAGAGTGAACATCTGGATGATCATTACCTCTGTACGGATATTGACAGAATGGAGAAGATTGCACTGCAGATGCCTCTTTCTTCTATTAACAGACCGTCCTGGGACAGGAAGTTTCTGAAGGAGAACGGATTTGAGTCTGTGGCAGTGGATACCGGGATCTGGCAGCGGGTGTGGAGTCAGGAAGAGAAGCTGAATTATCATTCTACGCCGATGTTTATGATCAGCGCTGTGAAGGAAGAGAAAAACGTCTGGTCCGAGAATGATGGAATGGGTGATTCTGATAGCGGATATGACAGGAAAAGAGATTTGGAGGATGCCATGCTGTGTGCTGCTCCGGGTATGAAAAAGAGTGGATTTCTGAGACTGGGCGGAGGTGAGTTTTCGCTTCCTTATACAGTAATCTGCGGTTCTCATCCCGGAAAGACAGTTCTGATCACTGCTGCGGTCCACGGAGGAGAATATGTGGGAATCCAGGCTGCTGTTGAGCTTGCGGATAAGCTGAAACCGGAGAAGATCCATGGAAGAGTGATTTTGGTCAAGACTGTGTGCAGGAAGGAATTTGAGGAGAGGAGCGGCAGTGTCTGCCCGGAGGATGAGAAGAATCTGAATCGTGTATTTCCGGGGAATCCGCAGGGAACCAGGATGGACCGTCTGGCGTATGAGGTGGTTCAGAAGCTTCACAGTGCAGCAGATTATTATATTGATCTTCACAGCGGGGATGATTATGAGCAGCTTACGCCTTATATTTACTATGCCGGATGTGCAGATGAAGATGTGGTTCAGATGTCAAGGAAGATGGCAGAGCAGGCAGATGTTCCCTATATGGTAAAGTCTAATGTGGCATCCGGTGGTTCTTACAATTATGCTGCCGCATGTGGCATTCCCAGTGTTCTGATCGAACGTGGCCAGATGGGAGGCTGGAGTCCGGAGGAGGTTCATTCTACAAGAAAAGATGTGCGTAATATTCTGTGTGCGCTGGGTGTTTACGATGGCATGAGAAGTTACAGTAATTATTATCCCATGGAAATTGAAGATGTGCGTTATCAGTCTGCCAGTGTATCCGGGCTGTGGTATCCTGCCAAAAAACCGGGAGATATCATTAAGGTTGGAGAGTATCTTGGCTGTGTTAAGGATTATGAGGGAAATATTCTGGAGACAAGTTTATCCGATTTAAATGGAGTGGTTCTATATCAGGCGGGAAGTCTTCAGGTTATTAAGGATGGTCCGATGATCACATATGGCAGTTTCAGCAGAAGAAAGGATGAACGCAAGGAAAAGATCACAAATTACTGGGCGAAAAGAAGCGACAGTTTTATGGAACAGAGAAGAGCTGAGCTTCACAGTGATATGGCTGATAAATGGCTGAAAGAGATCGGGACTTTTCTTCCTGATGGAAAATTAAGGATTCTGGATGTGGGATGCGGTGCAGGCTTCTTTTCCATTCTTTTAGCAAAACTGGGACATGAAGTTACAGGAATCGATCTGACACCGGATATGATCATTCATTCCAGGGAACTGGCAAAAGAAGAGAACGCCTCCTGTACGTTTGAAGTAATGGATGCGGAAAATCCGGATTTTCCTGATGGTACCTTTGATGTGATCGTGTCCAGAAATCTTACCTGGACACTTCCGGATGCAGCAAGAGCATATAAAGAATGGATTCGTGTGCTGAAAACGGGAGGAATCCTGATCAACGCAGATGCCAATTATGGTGCAGATGATTTCTCAGATACTGCTGATCTGCCTGCCAATCATGCTCATTTTACAGTAGGCGATGCCATGATGCAGGAATGCGAGGAAATTAAACGCCAGCTTCCTATCAGTTCCTATGTACGCCCTGCCTGGGATCTGGAGACACTGGGAAAACTGGGTATCAACAGATTCTCCATTGATCTGGGTATCAGCAGCAGAATTTATACAAAGAAAGATGAGTTTTATAATCCAACCCCTATGTTCCTGATCTGCGGCGAAAAAAATAAATGTAATAATTGAGAAAAATGAAGCATATATTAAAGGGAGATTTCATTGATGGAGCCTTCCTTTTTTTCTTTTTTGCAAGCTAAAATGTTACAAAAATATGAAAAAAGCTTGACAAAATCAATTATATTAAATATAATTTTCTTATAAGTTACAGAAATGTTACAACCATAAAAACCTGTAATTAAAAAAACTCAAGGAATGATAAGTATGAAAGTTCAGAAAAAAGAGTCAAAACAGTCCGGCAATCCGGCGCGGAGTCTGATACTGGTTACAGTGTGTACCTGTACGGCGATTGCGTTTGCAGCAGGCGGCAGAATAGCAGATTTTAATGGAAAAAACAAAGTATATGCAGCTTCTGAAAATAGGGAGAAAACTTTTTCCTCTGATGCTGACGAAACAGATGTACTGCCAACAGGAATTGCAGGAGTAGTATCCGGAATGAATGATACAGCTTCTCCTAAAAAATCAGTCACACGTATCGGAACTTCCTGTGAACAGGTAATGGTCGGTCAGAGAATTAAAGTTATTGAAGATAATATGGCAGAATTTGATGTCAGCTCTTCTATGGAGAGCAGCATCAATGAGTTGGATGCAAGGACAGCGGCTCTTGCAGAGAGTGCCCGGATGATGTCGGATGAGGACTATGATACATTGCTTCATATTGTAGAGGCTGAAGCAGGTACTGAGGATGTCAAGGGACGCATTCTGGTTGCCAATGTGATCATGAACCGTATAAAGAATAAGGAATTTCCCGATACAGTCACAGAAGTGGTATGGCAGAATACCAATGGTGTTCCGCAGTTTTCGCCGACTTATGACGGACGTATCAATGAAGTAACTGTTACAGATGAGACAAGAGAAGCCGTCAGACAAGCTCTTGAAGGTGTGGATTATTCAGAAGGAGCACTGTTTTTTATCCAGAAATCTGAAGCTGAAAGCCAGAATGTCTCCTGGTTTGAGAAAGATCTGAAAAGGCTGTTTAAATACGGCGTACATGAATTTTATACCTATCCGGATTCAGCAGAAAGTTCCACAGGATCGTAATAAACGATACTCTTCATATAACTCATTTAACAGGATTGCGGTAATACTGCTCAAAATATGGACATATTCTTCGGGAACAAAAGAATATGTCCATATTTTTGATTTATAGTAATCAATCATAAAAAGACAGAAAAAAGAGAAATAATTTAGGATAGTATTTTGCTAAAGTATATGCTATAATGTGCTCAATTGGCGAAATGAATAACTGTAACTGTTCAGCGGTTTATTATTACTGCCAATATACTGAACAGTTACGAATAACTTTGGAAAGGCAGGAAATATCATGCAGGTATTATACAAAAGCACAAGAGGAAAAGAAGAAACCGTAACAGCTTCTATGGCTATTTTAAAGGGGCTTTCTGAGGATGGCGGCTTATTTGTGCCGACAGAGATTCCGAAGCTGGATGTCCCAATGGATGAGCTGGCAAAGATGAGCTATCAGGAGACAGCATATGAAGTAATGAAATGTTTCCTTACTGATTTTACAGAAGAAGAATTAAAGAACTGCATCAACAATGCCTATGATGAAAAATTTGATACAAAAGAGATTGCACCGCTTCATGAAGCAGACGGAGCTTATTTCCTTGAGCTGTATCATGGTGCGACCATTGCGTTTAAGGATATGGCATTATCAATTCTTCCACATCTTATGACTACAGCTGCTAAGAAGAATCAGGTAAAGAATGAGATTGTTATTCTTACCGCTACTTCCGGAGATACAGGTAAAGCGGCAATGGCCGGATTTGCAGATGTTCCGGGAACCAAGATCATCGTTTTCTATCCGAAACATGGTGTAAGTCCTATCCAGGAGAAACAGATGGTAACTCAGAAAGGCAACAATACATATGTTGTGGGAATTACCGGAAACTTTGACGATGCACAGACTGCCGTAAAGAAAATGTTCAATGATAAGGAACTGGAAGCAGAACTTGATGCTGCAGGATATCAGTTCTCATCTGCGAACTCTATCAATATCGGACGTCTGGTACCGCAGATCGTTTATTATGTATATGCATATGCATCACTTGTACGTCAGGGCAAGATCAAAGACGGTCAGGAGATCAATGTGGTAGTACCTACCGGAAACTTTGGAAATATCCTGGCTGCTTATTATGCAAAACAGATGGGACTTCCGGTTCACAAACTTATCTGTGCCTCCAATGATAACAAGGTTCTGTATGATTTCTTCCGCACAGGAACTTATGACAGAAAGCGTGACTTTATCCTTACAACCTCACCGTCCATGGATATTCTGATCTCCAGCAATCTGGAACGTCTGATCTACCGTATCGCAGGCGGTGATGCAAAAAAATGTGCAGAGCTGATGCAGTCTCTTACTGCAGGCGGCGAGTATACCATCACAGAAGACATGAAGGCACAGCTTGCAGACTTCTATGGCAATTACTGTACAGAAGACGAAACAGCAAAAACAATCGCAGAAATCTTCAAAGACAGTCATTATGTGATAGATACCCATACTGCAGTTGCAGCAGGTGTTTATGACAAATATGTAAAAGATACCAATGATACCACACCAACTGTCATTGCATCCACAGCAAGCCCATATAAATTTACAAGAAGTGTAATGGAAGCACTTGGAGCAGATACAGACGGTAAGGATGATTTTGCACTGGCTGATGAACTGAGTGCGCTTTCCGGAGTGAAACTTCCACAGGCAGTTGAGACGATCCGCACAGCACCGGTGCTTCATAACCGGGTGGTAGATGCGCCGGATATGCCAAAGGCAGTAAAAGATATCCTTGGAATCCGATAATC
>ERZ1673752.4366-NODE-4366-length-11923-cov-3.399393_pt1 | contig 11923 bp, 20 predicted proteins | sample MGYA00580195_ERZ1673752 | MGnify/ENA primary metagenome ERZ1673752 (study PRJEB41218, sample SAMN15661744) | gut metagenome | host: Homo sapiens | place: Canada: London | collected 2015-08-20/2019-03-30 | study: EMG produced TPA metagenomics assembly of...
TGAAGACCAGAAAGAAGATCCACTGGATTTCGTTCTCTGGAAACCGAAGAAAGAAGGAGAACCATCCTGGCCATCACCATGGGGTGACGGTCGTCCGGGCTGGCACATTGAGTGCTCTGTCATGTCCAAGAAATATCTTGGCGAGCAGATTGATATCCATGCCGGCGGTGAAGATCTGATATTCCCGCATCATGAGAATGAAATTGCCCAGAGCGAAGCCTGCAATGATAAGGAATTTGCGCATTACTGGATGCATAATGGTTTCCTGAATATTAATAATGTGAAGATGTCCAAATCTCTGGGCAACTTCTTTACAGTTCGTGAGATTGCAGAGAAATACGATCTGCAGGTGCTGCGTTTCTTCATGCTCAGTGCGCATTACAGAAGTCCTCTGAACTTCAGTGCCGAATTAATGGAAGCATCCCGCAATGGTCTGGAACGTATCCTGACGGCTATTGATCGTCTGCGTACATTGAATCTTCAGGGCGATGCATGCACAGAGGAAGAAAATGAGCAGATAAAGAGCTTTGATGCACTTGTTGCCAAATATGAAGCTGCCATGGAAGATGATTTTAATACAGCGGATGCTATTTCTGCTATTTTTGAAATGGTCAAAGCAGCCAACATTCATGTGACAGAAAATTCTACAGCTGCTTTCAGAGATCAGGTTCTGTCAGAAATCATCAAGTTATGTGATGTCCTCGGCATTAAAACTGAGAAGAAGGAAGAACTGCTGGATGATGAGATCCAGACACTGATCGATGAACGCCAGGCAGCAAGAAAGGCAAAGAATTTTGCACGCGCGGATGAAATTCGTGACGAGCTGCTTGCAAAGGGCATCATTCTGAAGGATACAAGAGAGGGTGTCAAATGGAGCAGAGCTTAGAATCCTTTAGTACATGGTTTCGCGAACTTTATCATTTGGACAAGCCGGATGTCAGGGAATATTCTGCCCTGACACTGGCCTATATCGGTGATGCAGTTTATGAGATCATTATCCGATCTTATATTGTGGGCAAAGGCAATGCGCCGGTAGAGCGCCTTCACAAGCGTTCCAGCCGCCTTGTCAAAGCAGAAACACAGGCCAATCTGATCATGGCTATTGAAGATCAGCTGACAGAGGAGGAACATGCCGTTTACAAAAGAGGCCGCAATGCCAAGTCTTATACAATGGCCAAAAATGCAACCATGTCTGACTACCGTAAGGCAACAGGGTGTGAGGCACTGGTTGGGTATCTTTATCTGACGGAGCGTTATGAGCGACTGACTGAACTGATACACACCGGTCTTACAAAGCTGAATTTGATCAATTAACCGTCTGTGCAGTCAATATACAGGCGATGTGCAATAAATGAAACGCGAGGTAAATATGGGATATACAGAATTAAAAATAGAAGGCAGAAACCCTGTCATCGAAGCCTACCGTTCAGGTAAAACCATTGACAAACTATTTGTACTGGATGGATGTCAGGACGGCCCTGTCAAGACAATTACAAGAGAAGCAAGAAAACAGCATACCATCATCAGCTATGTATCAAAAGAACGTCTGGATCAGCTTTCCGAAACACATCATCATCAGGGAGTGATCGCTATTGCGGCAGCTTATGATTACGCCACAGTGGATGATATACTGGCCAAAGCCCGCGAAAAGGGTGAAGCACCATTTGTCTTCCTGCTGGATGGGATAGAAGATCCCCATAATCTTGGTGCGATCATCAGAACAGCGAATCTTGCCGGTGCCCATGGTGTCATCATTCCGAAGCATCGTGCTGTAGGACTGACAGCCACTGTTGCAAGAACTTCTGCCGGTGCCCTCAATTTTACACCTGTTGCCAAAGTAACAAATCTTGGTGCAACTATGGATGAACTTAAGAAAGAAGGCCTTTGGTTTGTCTGCGCAGATATGAAGGGTGAAATCATGTACCGCCAGAACCTGACAGGCCCAATCGGTCTTGTGATCGGCAATGAAGGGGAAGGTGTCAGCCGCCTTGTTCGTGAAAAATGTGACTTTACGGCATCCATTCCTATGAAAGGTGATATTGATTCTCTGAACGCTTCAGTGGCTGCAGGTGTACTGGCTTTTGAGATTGTCAGACAGAGAATGGCAAAATAAACATAATTTTTGTCAGAGGAGGATGTAAATGGCAAATAGGGAAATTGATTTTGTCCTTACCTGGGTGGATGGAGCAGATCCAGAATGGCAGAAAGAAAAATATGCACGCATTCTGACGTTAGGGGTGATATCAGAGGCAGATGATCGGACAGAACGTTATCGTGACTGGGGTATTTTACCCTACTGGTTCCGTGGTGTAGAAAAATTTGCACCCTGGGTAAGAACAATCCATTTTGTTACTTACGGACATTTGCCTGCGTGGATGAATGTCAATCATCCAAAATTACATATTGTTAATCATTCGGATTATATTCCTTATAAATATTTGCCAACATTTAATTCACATACTATAGAATGGAACTTTCATAAAATTTCAGGTTTATCAGAGAAGTTTGTTTATTTCAATGATGATATGTTTTTATTAAAAGCAGTTAAACAAACAGATTTCTTTATAGATAGCAAACCCGTTGATATGCTGGCCCTGCAGCCGGATGTAGCCAATGCCGATGATTCGGTGATGCCCTATATCTATCTGAATAACGCAATGGTCCTGGCGAAATATTTTGATAAAAGGGAGAATATGAAAAAACAGCCATGGGCTTATTTTCATCCGGGGTATCCGCTGATGTATCTGGTGAACAATGCATTGGAAATGGCTTTCCCACGATTTACGGGGTTTTATACTGTCCATGGTCCGGCACCTTTGATGAAGCAGACTTATGAGACGCTCTGGCGGCTGGAACCGGAATTGCTGGATCATGTATGCTCACATCCTTTCCGGCACAAAGAAGATGTCAGCCAATATGTTTTACGGGAGTACGAGAAACTGAATCAGAATTTTGTCCCGCGAAATACCAAAAAATTCTGCCGATATTATGATCTGGATGCGGAGAATTCAAAACTGATATCGATGATCGAAGGACAGAAGTGTCCTGTTGTCTGCATTAATGATAGCAATCATTCTATTCCGTATGATCGTGTAAAAAATCAGTTAGACACTGCATTTCGACAGATTCTTCCGGAAAAATCTTCCTTTGAAATCTGATGCCTGCTGTAATTCAGCATGGACGAATTGATAAGCTATCAAAGGCTGGCGGATACAAATCGATATTTTTGTACAAATAAAAAAGAATTGCTTGACAGGAAGTAAGGATCTATGATATAGTAATCAGCGGACAATTCATTTTGTTTGCTGATGTGGCTCAGAGGTAGAGCACTTCCTTGGTAAGGAAGGGGTCACGGGTTCAATTCCCGTCATCAGCTGGAAAGCGGTTTTCTTAGGAAAGCCGCTTTTTTGCTGTAAATGCAGTAAAATCAAGCATTTCCGGGCTTTTCGGATGTGCTTGATTTTTCTTGTTTTTGTATTGATTTTACCTCAAAATGCACTGTTTTTCATAAAAGTATGACACGAAATATGACACAAAAATGCACTTATGACCAGTATTTATGCGTATTTTCGAACTTTTCATTGAACGTACTGTGCATTCCTTCGGGGGGGGGTACAGTCTATAAAAATCGTCCGGCGTTGGTAGCGTCGGACGATTTTTATAACAAAAACCCCGTATTTCTACGAGGCTTTTAATTGGTGTTCGCCAGTTGTCTGGGAGCTATGTCTTTTATGCTGCTGGTTAACAGCTATGTTTTAATTTGAATTATAACGTAGTTATGTATCTTTGCTGTCTTTTGTTGCCTTTTTCTCGTTTCCAGCGGTATTTTTATTGCTTCGTGTGCTTTTGATAAATGTAGCAATAATAGAACAAATACCTGTTACTCCAAAAATAGATCCAGCTAATGCGCCGCCTCCTTCTGGAACCATAAAAACAATTACTACAGCAGCAATTATGCAACCTATTCCCAAAGCAAAAGCGAATAGAATACCCAACAAACTATCTCTTGATTCTGATTTTACCATTATCTTTTCCATCTCTTGCCTATGGTTTGATTGCTTTTCTGCCATAGTTAATATTCTATCCGCCGCGCCTGGCAAGACTTCTTCATAGCCTTTAATGATTTTGGGTGGAGGAATTGGCCCGCTAAATTGTTCGCTGCGAATGACCTCTGCAACTACTTGTCTAACGTATTGTACTTCAACTTCATCCTCTGGCGTTTTTAAAACTTCTTGTTTCTCTTCTGATTGTTCTTCCGACATTGTCCCAATCACTCCTTAAAGCTTCAAAATCTTTTGTTCTATCGTTTGTAATGTCTGGCCATTCTTTTGTTACCCCAAACAAATCCAATGTCCTAAGGTATCCCCTCAGAAAGCTCTTTGTCCATTTCAACTTCATAATATGTCACTCCTTGCTAAGCATTTCACATAACCATTATATTCTTGAAACAAAAATGATTGCCTAATGCCTATCTACCCTGAGTATAGATTATTTTGGAGGCAAAATCAACAATTTTCACATATTATTAATTTTTTACATATAATTTTAAAAAAGTTTCCAAATATATGTAAAAAGATAACAGAAGAATAGAAATTTACCTTAAATGTGTAATCTTAATAGTAGAAATAGGCCTTTTTGACGCTTATATAATTATGCCGAACAGAAATAAGTATTGTCTAAAGTGCTGAAAAATGCTGATTAATTTTCTTATTCATTTTGATGGTCTGTTCATCTATTGTGTCACGGTAGACTGTTTTCATGATACCGTCTGTGGCCCATCCGCCGCGCTGCATGATGTACTGATCTGGAACACCGATGGCATGCATGATGCTGGCGGCATAATGTCGGAGATCATGGAAGCGGAAGGGTGGAAGATCGTTCCTCTGGATGGTGCGATGGAAACGGTTGGTTATGTTATCTGGATTGCAGTCGAAAATCCGGCCTTCTTTTTTGGGAATGTGTTTTATGACAAATTCCGGGAAATCGACTGTACGGAATGAAGCATCCGTTTTTGGCCTTGGCTGAACGTGCCAGACGCCGTCAAAATCCTTTACCATACATTTGGTGACAGTTATATAGTTGTCATGTATATCGGTGCTCTCTAAGCCGCACAGCTCGCCACGGCGCAATGGGCCAAAGGCTGCCAGTAAGACAGCCAGGTAAAGTTCGTCATCGTCAATGGCGGCCAGCAGAGCTTTCACATCTGAATCAGAAGGCGTGTAAAGCTGTGAGGGTATTTTACGTGGGAGAGTAACGTGGATCCGGAGTTCCGGAGCAAACATGGCTAATGAAGCCATTAATAAGCCATTGACATTTGAGACGGTTTTTGGCGAAAGTTTTCCGGATAGATAGTTAATCCATTCCTGGACGGTAGAAGTGGTGAGCGTCCGGATACGTAGTGGTTCGATTGATTTATAATAGTTTTTACGCTGCGTCTGATAGCCTCTGATAGTGCTGTGAGATAAGACCTCTGATTTCACCCGTATATATTCATCAATGGCTTCAGCGACCGTCAGATCGCCTGCAGCGATGCGATTTTTGTTCTGGGCGAATTCGGCTGCCATATAGGCACAGTCTTTTCTTGTGGCAGCAGTGAAAGAGCGGTAGCGCCTGACACCAGATTCATCCGTATAATCATAGACACGGACACGCCAGTTGCCTGAAGGAAGTTTTTTAGGTGTAGCCATATGTATCACTCCAATCTTTGTCTGGCTCGATGTCGAGCCGAAAAAAGGGTATAAAAAGAACAGCCAGTGAATTTTGCTCACTTGCAAAGGCTGTTTGAAGATGATACAATATAGGTGCGAATCAATCTCGTATCATCTTCAAGATGTATGAGTTGCCGGTTCCTGTTTGCAGCAGGGGCCGGTATTTTTTTAATTGTTCAATAAATCAGAAATACAAATCTTTAAATCTTTATAAATCCCAACTGGAATTTCATTTTCAAATGCATACTGAATAGAGTCTTCCTGTCCTTCAAAGGAATATACTTGAACTGTACGCCTAAGAGGATTGACAATCCAATATTCTCTAACACCAGATGTACGATATTTTAAAAGTTTCGTGAGATAATCCATACGCTGGCTGCTTGGCGATACCACTTCGATGACAAAATCCGGAGCGCCATTGCATCCTTTGTCATTGATTTTATCCAGATCACAAATAACAGAGATATCAGGTTCTACATAATTATACTCATCTTTATTGAGAAAGACGGCAAATGGAGCAATATATACTTTGCAGTTTCCTTTGTTTTTCTTGATATAATCTCTTATCGTCGCAGAAAGCTCCATTACAAGTTCTTGATGAAATGGGCTTGGAGGTGCCATGTCATAAATCTGCCCATCAATCAACTCAGCTCTTTTTCCATCAGGGAGAGCATAGATATCCGCAATTGTATAAAAATCGTTTTTTGGTAATGGCATATGTTCACATCCTTTCAAAGTGATAATAGTAGTATAGCCAGTTTTTAAATGATAACGCTGACTGGCCTGTGACAAACTAATATATCTATGTGAAGCCGTTCGGTGCTGGTAACACCGGGCGGTTTTGCTATTTGACAAAGCAAAATAAATGTGTCATAGTATTAGTGAGCCGCTGAAAGTGCGAATGCATCGCAGGTGGTGGTATATTTGAATTAAAATAAGTTAACTCGAGAAGGAAAAACACTGGGTCCCGAAATGGGGTAGGCACTATGTGCTGAGCATTCCTATGTGCCTGGGGTTAGCTTATTTTCATTTAACAGAAATAGCGAATTTCTCCAAAGAAATTCAACCATTCATCTATAATTTCAGCACTGTTGGCTTCGATCATTCGCATCAATTTCTTCAAAACATTTCCGGGTATTTTTGAATTGTTGTTGCAAAGAAGCGCTTTTCCTGTGCTTGTAATCCACAGTTTGGTTGCCGTGCTTGTCGCACGTCCTTCTGCAATATGAACATGAATCGGTTCGACGGGCTTGCCTTCGTTTGACCAGAAATAAATGCTATAAGGACCAACTCTAAGAATTTGCGGCATTCAGAACGCCTCCTTCTTGAGAAAACTCAATAATGAGATGGGCATTGTTGCGAATAAGCTGTCTAAAATAAGACATCTCTGCATCTGAATAACCATCAATATTTTCCCACTTATAATCCGGCAGCCAGCAAGTAGCGCTGTGGAAGCCACCAAAATCATCAGGTGTTTCAATATAAACTTTGACTTTACCGTCAGGTTTCATTTCGGAATGTGTAATCTCAGTATCATCATTTAATGTCATGAATGGATACATCATTGTAGAAGACCTCCTTTAAAACAGTTTCAGTATAACCGAATTTTGTTTGCAAAATTTTCACTTAATCAAAATTTAATTTTGCTGCAGTCTATCATGAAAGTACAATTGTCTATATAGCCGCCTATATATCCTGTATCACCTAAATAAAGAGATGTATATTTCGTTGTGTCTAATGAATCGAATTCCTCTGCAATTTCATCATCGGATATAGAATCATCTAATAAGTGAATTATATTTGTACAAATTTGTATAGCATCATCCATTGAATCTGTCGTCATATAAAAACGAATCTTATCATTTGAATAGCCATACATGACAATTTCTATTTCATTCTGATCAAGCATGCCTTTTTTACCAACAGCGTTTTTAAATGCGCCTAAACGGTATTCAGTACGATAATCATCTCCCTGGACATCCAGATCGCTTATGTCAGTGATTTTATTATCGTAAGAAGCATTATAAAATTCGATGAATCTATCAACAGCGCTGTTTTCTTGTACGCTTTCTTCTGTATCTGGTACGTCTGTTGTTGCTGTTGTTTCAGTAGTAGGGAGAAATTCACTTGTTGGAGCTTGCGTTTCAACTGATTTGCCATTACACGCCATAACAGACATGGCCATAGCAGCGATCAGCATAGCAGTTGTGATTTTCTTATTCATAGATCATATCCCCTTTTTATTAATGATGACAACTTGATGACAGATTTATGACAGTTTTCATTTTAAAACTGTCATTTTCTGTCACCAATCTGTCACCGAATAGTCTAAATGTCAAATGGGCAGGCTATCAGCAAAGGAGATGATAGCTGTGCGCATTCTTTTACAGGATTACCGATCTGTTTGATTCTCCAGTTGCTTCAAAAGTGTCCGAGATCTCGGACGATTGCCCGGATACAACCCATTTCTCTCCAAAAAGTAGGATAATAATAGTGTAACCATTAATATCCAATATGCAAACGAATGTTCTTGACATTGATGTAGAATATGTTATCATGATATCAGAACATACATTCGAACAAAAGAAAGAGGGGCATACATATGAAAAACATCAGCACTATTGAAAAAATTGTGGAAATTCTAAAACAGATGAACGAACGACAATTAAACCTCGTTCTTTCTTTTGTTCGAAATCTTAAATGATGTTATTTTATAAGGAGTAGGTTACTCCTGCTCCTTTCTGCGATCTATCAATAAAAGTGCAATTTTTTCTAATTCTTTCCAATCTGATTCATCTAAAGCACATAACATGGAGATAAATCTCTTTTTAAATGTATCGCTTTCTGTTGTAAGGGTTTTGCCGATGAAAGCAGCAATTTCTTCATCCCTTGTCAGCTTAATAAACATTTCGCCTTCGCCAGTTCGGAGCCAATTCTCATTTACGTTGAATTCACGACAGATCGATACTATGATTGCATCAATAGGTGTGTTTCTGCCTGTTTCATAATTTGCTAAAGAGTTTCTTTTTATGCCTATTCTGTCTGCGAACTCTTGTTGAGTCAGGTCTAATGTTTTCCTCAACTTTTTCAATCGTTCATTCAAGTCCTTTACCTCCTTAATATCATGACATTATTGTACGTCACAAAAAATATATTGTCAATACAAAATGTGCTAACAACAACAAAAAGTCACATAGAGACAAAAATACCATTGACAAACGTGCTAACAGCACATATAATAGTGTCATAAACAACAAATACGAAAGGAGAGCTTATATGATGTCAGATGAAGAACGAAAAATTATTGCAACGTTAACAGAAGCCCTTCCAAAGATGTCCGACTTTAATAAAGGTTATCTTCTGGGCGTAGGTGAGGCAACGGCAAATATAAGAAGTGAAAAAAAAGAAAAAGTCTATAATCACTTACATCCACTAATTAAATCTTAACAGTTGCAGATGAGTAGTTCAATTAAATCTCAGTGTAGAAAAGCTGGGATAAATGATACTTGCAGGAAAAAATATGGAAGTGAGGTGGTAGAAATGGTAAGGCCGAGAGGTACAGACAAAGCAAAAGTCATCCAGGTAATAGAGACCGAATCCATACGTGGTAATGGAACAGATACTGATCCGGTACGACTTATAAAGCAGTATTGGGATTTTGAAGGAAACTTGCTGGCAGAGAATGATGCCCGGGAAAAAGAAAAAGAGTAGTTTCCTACTCCGTTTTCTTACGTTCCTTTTGCTTATCTTGATCAATGCCGATGATATCCGAATAGAGTTGTTCACGATCATGACGTTCAATATACCATTGCTTGATTAGGAGCTCGATAAGTTTAAGCAGTTTTTGGGCTTCATTTGGATCAATATCGATAATAAGATTAATATCTTTTTCCATGTGAGCACCAATATTTCCAATACGACGTAAACTATCAAGCACTTTCCATTGGTCAGTTGGAATTTTGTCTTTAATAGCATCAATCTCTTCATAAAGATTTCTTTTATGTACATCAAAGAAATCTCTAATCATGCCCTGAAGACAACGGCGTGCAAGAGTAGCAGATGCTTTTGGACTTAAATCAACAATGGCGCATGCTTCTTCATAATCTTTACGAATATTTTCAGGTATGTACTCAGGATAATGTTTGGCAAGGGAAATGGGCCGAATTTGCATATTAACATCTTTTACTTTCGTGCCTATACCTAATGCATTAATGGAAATTTGCCCACAGTTAGGACATTTATAAAAAGTGATTCTTAGTGTAGAAGGATCAACAGTTTCTCCATTTTCTTTTTTATAAGCTTCACCGTTAGAGGACGAAAACGATGGAGATTGAGAAACATATGTAAACGGAGAAATGGACATAACCATTGAGCAATAAGGACATTGAAATCCCGACATATAATAGCCCCTTTCTTTATTGAGATAAAAAAATTTTAACATATTGGGGAATTTTTTTCAACGGTAGTAACAAGGGGAGTAGGGATAGCCTCAATGTAAAAAGAGTTCCTAACTAAAACTTGATTTATTAAAGAATAAAGGAGGATGCCGCAATGTCGGTGATAGCAGTATTGGCAATCGTTTATATTATCGCAATAGTAGGGATTGTGGTTATGAAAAAAATACAACCCGAAGATAAAATTTATCCAGTCTGGGCTGTATTTGTATGTATTGTTCTCACATGTTTTGTAGTATGGCACGTATCTTAGGGGCCAGTTCATTTAATTGAGAATTGGCAATATCCCATTTCATGTCACGAATAGAAGAATTGATTGTTATCAATTCTTCTTGAAGGCTATCCGGGAAGTAGATTAAAGCTAGAGAGTACATTTTTCCATACTCCTGTAATCCATTTTCTGTTGCATAGGCAATACATTGACCGGTGTACTTTAAATAATCTTCAAAGATGCCACGTTTATAAAAAAGGGAAGCTTTTTCATTTTCGTGTTCATATTCCATTTTTTTCATCTTACGTTGATGTTTATTGTTGATGATAGCTGTAAGCATAGGCGAAATAACAGCGCTGGCACCTAAAATAGCACTGATTGTAATTGTAAGATCTACTTGCATACTGGGTTCTCCTTTCTGTGTACTCGGCTTGGCAGAGCCTGTACATAAATTATAAAGGATGATACATAAGACAGCAACAACGGTTTCTCGGAGAAAATAATGATTGGTCGATAAAAACAAAAGGTAATTGACAAGGGGGAATGACATTTGCATGGTTCACGGAACAAATTAGGAGCAATTATAACAACATTCGTATTTGTAACAATAATAAAAGGGATATTCCTGAAGGAGCTTAGTCATTATGAAAGCAGCAGTTTATACATGATTACTTTTTTATGTATGGACAGGCTTTTGGATGAATAGGGGGACGAGATAAAAATGTATGAATTAATTATAACAGCAGTTCTTTGGATATGCGCTCTTGTAGGGAAATGGATCGTATATCGATTATCACCTGAAGAAGAGTGCTTCCAGATATATGCGATAGCCATGCCATTGGTAATAACTGGTGTAAATCTTTATGAAGCTTTTCCAAATACATCAGAGATTGGTGCCGCAATTGCGTTTGGCATTGCATGCGTATCTACCATGTCAAGCGTCTTACTCATGAAAGATCGATCTGGAAACAGAATCTATTATTCTATCCTTTTAGTTCTCATATGCGTTTTAACCGTATATCCTTTGTATCCAATGGTCAGACATATCTGTTAAGGAAGGTGAAAAAATATGACAGGGTGGCAGTATCTGAAGCAGATTCTCACGAAAGAACAGATGCAGGTAGTGAGATTCGCTAAGAAATATGGTTATACAATTATTGTATCTGGTCCACAGGGGCCAACAGGGAAAACGACAGTAACCCGAATTCTCCGGAACCTTGGGATAGATGCCTGTGAAAAATACCTGACAATGGAAATTGAGGTAGATAAGCCTCTGGAGAATTATGAGGTTGACACTGAGAAGTTGTTTAAATCAATTGAATTCAGAGGGGATGATGAGACATGCCGAAATCAATAATCTCTGTTCCAAAGAAAAAGGAACGCCAGAATTATATCAGAGGACTGATTGAAGGTGAGATGTCCCGGTTTGACAAAAATCCGGAACAGATAGCCGTCAAGGCCGGATTTACAAGCAGAACGTTGACCAACAAATTAAAATCACCGGATACATTCACACTTGGAGAATTGTATTCCGTTATGGATGCCCTTGA
>ERZ1673752.4387-NODE-4387-length-11858-cov-11.257816_pt1 | contig 11858 bp, 14 predicted proteins | sample MGYA00580195_ERZ1673752 | MGnify/ENA primary metagenome ERZ1673752 (study PRJEB41218, sample SAMN15661744) | gut metagenome | host: Homo sapiens | place: Canada: London | collected 2015-08-20/2019-03-30 | study: EMG produced TPA metagenomics assembly of...
TTGCCTCTCCCTTTGGGAGAGGTGGCTGAGCGAAGCGAAGACGGAGAGGGTAAATGCTGAACGTGACTGCAAAGCCCTCTCAGTCGCCTGCGGCGACAGCTCTCCCGGAGGGAGAGCCAAGGGGCTTCCTCTGCTTGGGGAAATCGATTCCCGGCGCAGAGATTCATTGTTATGTCAACTTTAACCTTGTGCATTCTGCCGATTGCATTTTTCCGGAAATCTGATAGAATGTAGCACGCTACCTAATTTGGTAGCGTGCTACGTTTTTTCTTTCAGGAGGGTTCTATGAAAGACTGCTCGCAGAATCTGGGGCCGCGGCTCCGGTTTCTCAATAACCGCATCACGCAGTATATGGATCAGCAGTTTCTCGCGCTCGACCTCACGTCGACGCAGTCGTTTATCCTGCACCATCTGTCGCTGCATGAGAACGAGGCCATGTACCCCAAGGACATTGAAAAGCGCTTCCATCTGACGCATCCGACGGTCTCGGGCGTGCTGCAGCGGCTGGAGAGCAAGGACTTTATCGTCATCGAGCCGGACCGCGCCGACCGGCGCTGCAAGCGCATCCGGCTGACCGACCGCGCGCGGCGCTGCGACGAGGCTGTCGGGCAGGCCTTTGAAACGCTCGAACGGCTTATGTGCAGCGGCATGAGCGAGGAAGAGCAGCAGACGCTGCTGCGCCTTTTAGACCTTGCGGCAAAAAATCTTCGAACCACACAGGAAACGGAGGTACCCCATCCATGATCAAACGACTTTCCGCCTGTATCCGGGAATACAAAAAGCCCACGATCCTCACGCCGGTCTGCATGGTCGGCGAGGTGGTCTGTGAGTGCACCATCCCGCTCATCACCGCCGATCTGATCAACTCCATCCAGAACGGCTGCCAGCTGTCCACGATCCTCTCCTACGGCATCCGGCTGTTTATCATTGCGATGCTCTCGCTCGGCTTCGGCGCGCTCTCCGGCTGGTTCGCGGCGGAAGCCGCCGCGGGCTTTGCGAAGAATCTGCGCCACGATCTGTATTACCGGGTGCAGGACTTCTCCTTTGCGAATATCGACCGGTTCTCGACCTCGTCGCTCGTCACGCGGCTGACGACGGACGTGACGAACATTCAGAACGCGTTCATGATGTGCATCCGCATCGCCGTGCGCGCGCCGATGATGCTGGTGTTCGCCGTTGTGATGTCCATTCGTGTGGGCAAACAGCTGGCGTTCGTCTTTGCCGGTATTATCCCGATCCTCGGTTTTGCCCTGTTTCTGATGATCCGCAGCGCGCTGCCGCTTTTTAAGGCGGTCTTCAAGAAATACGACGCGCTCAACAACTCCGTGCAGGAAAACGTGCAGGCCATGCGCGTGGTCAAGAGCTTTGTGCGTGAGGACTATGAGACGCAGAAGTTCTCCGCCGCGTCCGATTCCGTCCGCGCGGATTTCCTGAAAGCTGAAAAGATCCTTGCGCTCAACTCCCCTGTCATGCAGTTCTGCGTGTACACGTCGATGATCCTCATTTCCTATTTTGCAGCGAAGCTCATCGTCACGTCCGGCGGCACGTATCTGGGCGTCGGCAGTCTCACGAGCATGATCACCTACTCCATGCAGATCCTCATGAGTTTGATGATGCTCTCGATGATCTTCGTGATGCTCACCATGGCGCAGGCCTCCGGCAAGCGCATCTGCGAGGTCCTGGACGAGACCAGCACGCTACAGAACCCGGCGGAGCCGGTCATGGAGGTGGGAAGCGGCGAGGTGGAATTTGACCATGTCAGCTTCAAGTATTCCGCGGCTGCCAAGCGCAATGCGCTGAGCGATATCACCTTCCATGTCGCGTCCGGCCAGACCGTCGGTATCATCGGCGGCACGGGCTCCTCCAAGACGAGCCTTGTGCAGCTCATCTGCCGTCTGTATGACGTGACGGACGGCAGCGTGAAGGTCGGCGGCGTGGACGTGCGCGAATACGATCTGGAGACGCTCCGCAATCAGGTGGCCGTCGTTCTGCAGAAAAACGTCCTCTTCTCCGGCACGATCAAGGAGAATCTCCGCTGGGGCGACGCGAACGCGACCGACGAGGAGCTGCAGCACGCGTGCGAGCTGGCCTGCGCAGATGAGTTCATCCAGCAGATGCCGGACAAATATGACACCTATATCGAGCAGGGCGGCACGAACGTCTCCGGCGGACAGAAACAGCGGCTTTGCATCGCGCGGGCGCTGCTGAAAAAGCCGAAGATCCTGATCCTCGACGACTCGACCTCCGCCGTCGACACGAAGACCGACGCGAAGATCCGCGCGGCCTTCCGCTCCGAGATCCCGGAGACGACGAAGTTTATCATTGCCCAGCGCATTTCGTCCATCCAGGACGCGGATAGGATCCTCGTGTTGGACGGCGGCAGGATCGACGGGATGGGTACGCATGAGGAGCTGCTGCGCTCGAACCAGATCTACCGTGAGGTCTATGAATCCCAGAACAAGGCAGGAGGTGCGCAGAATGGCTAATCATCCCGGAAAACCCCCGCGCGCGCCCATGGTCGGCGCGAAGGCGGATCTGAAGCCCCTTGGCCGTCTGATCCGGCTGCTGTTCCACGACTATCCGGCCATGCTGTGCGCGGTGATGGTCTGCATTGTGATCAGCGCCGTCGTCGGCATTTTACCGGCTATTTATATTGAGACCGTCACGAGCTACATTGAAGACGGGCTGACGCTCGGCTGGGACGGCGTCAGCGGAAAGATCCTGCACGCGCTCGTCACGATGGTCTGCATCTATCTGGTGGGTCTTATCTGCACGGCGGTCTATACGCAGCTGATGGCGCACGTGACGCAGGGTTTCCTGCACAAGATGCGCACACGCATGTTTGCAGGCATGCAGAAGCTCCCCATCCGCTACTTTGACCAGAACAGCCGCGGCGATATCATGAGCTACTACACGAACGACATTGACACGCTCCGCCAGCTCGTCTCGCAGAGCCTGCCGCAGCTGTTCGCGTCGGGACTGACGGTCCTCGGACTGCTGCTGTTCATGCTGTATTTCTCAATGCCGCTGATGCTCATCGTGTTCCTCGGCATTTTCTTCATGTCGCGGGCGACCAAAAATATCGGCGGCCGGTCGGCGAAGTACTTCCTCAACCAGCAGAAATCGCTCGGCAAGGTGGAGGGCTACATCGAAGAGATGATGAACGGCCAGAAGGTCGTCAAGGTCTTCTGCCACGAGGAAGCGGCGGAGCGCGACTTTGACGCCATCAACGAGCAGCTCTTTGACGACGCGAACCATGCCCAGCGCTACGCGAATATCTTCATGCCCATCATGGGCAACATCGGCAACATTCTCTATGTGCTGACGGCGTTCCTCGGCGGACTTCTCATCTGCTCGGGCGGGAACGTCCCGAATCTCTCGTTCCAGAACCTGTTTGAGACGGGCAGCATGCTCGCGCCGCTCAAGATCGCGGTCGTCGCGTCGTTCCTCGGCATGACGAAGCAGTTCACCGGCAACGTCTCGCAGGTCTCGCAGCAGATCAATGCCGTCGTTATGGCGGCGGCAGGCGCGAGCCGCGTGTTCGAGCTGATCGACCAGAAGCCCGAGGACGACAACGGACGCGTGACACTCGTCAACGCGGTGGAAGCGCCCGACGGCACGCTTACAAAGAGCGGGACGCGCACCGGCACGTGGGCATGGAGCTGCCCGCAGGCGGACGGGAGCGAAAGGCTCGTGAAGCTTTGCGGCGACGTGCGGTTCTTTGACGTGGACTTTGCCTATGAGCCGGAAAAGCCGGTGCTGCATGACATTTCGCTCTACGCCAAGCCCGGCCAGAAGCTCGCCTTTGTCGGCGCGACGGGCGCGGGCAAGACGACGATCACAAACCTGATCAACCGCTTCTATGACATCGCCGACGGCAAGATCCGCTATGACGGCGTCAACATCAACCACATCAAAAAGGCCGATCTGCGGCACTCGCTCGGCATCGTGCTGCAGGACGTGAACCTGTTTACCGGTACGGTCATGGACAACATTCGCTACGGCAAGCTCGACGCGGCGGATGAGGAATGCATCGCGGCGGCGAAGCTCGCCAACGCGCACGACTTCATCACGCGCCTGCCGGACGGCTACAACACCATGCTGACGGCCAACGGCGCAAATCTGTCGCAGGGCCAGCGGCAGCTGCTGTCCATCGCCCGCGCGGCGGTGGCCGATCCCCCGGTCATGATCCTCGACGAGGCGACCAGCTCCATCGACACGCGCACGGAGCTGCTGGTGCAGCGCGGCATGGACGCGCTCATGAAGGGGCGGACGGTCTTCGTCATCGCGCACCGGCTCTCGACCGTGCAAAACTCCGACGCAATCATGGTGCTCGATCACGGCCGCATCATCGAGCGCGGCACGCACGACGATCTGATCGCCCAGAAGGGCACGTATTATCAGCTCTATACGGGCGCATTTGAACTGGAATAAGGAGAATTTATCATGCAAGCTTCTTCCATGACCATCCGCACGGCTTCCGCGTCCGATCTGGACGCGATCGCCGCGCTGGAGGCCGTCTGCTTCCCGGCGGCGGAGGCCGCGTCCCGCGCGTCGCTCGCCGGGCGGCTGGCCGTCTACGCCGGTCATTTCTGGCTGCTGGAGGCGGATGGGCGGCTCGTCAGCTACATCGGCGGGCCTGTCACAGCGACCGACCAGCTGACAGACGATCTGTATGACGATCCGGCCTGCCATGACGAGCATGCGCCGTGGCAGATGATCTTCAGCGTCGTCACGCACCCGGATCATCGCGGGCAGGGCTGCGCGGCGCGGCTCATACGCCGCGTGATCATCGACTGCAAGGCCGCCGGGCGCGCCGGGCTGATCCTCACGTGCAAGGACGCGCTGCGTCCGTTCTATGCGCAGTTCGGCTTCCGGGACGAAGGCGTCAGCGCTTCCGTCCACGGCGGCACAGTCTGGTATCAGATGCGGCTGCGGCTTGCGGAGAAGATTTAATGGCGCGGGTCGAGCTTCTGGCGCTGCGCGGTCTTGACGAGGCGCAGGTGCTGCGGCTGCTGCCGCCCGAGCGGCGGGAAAAGGCGCTGCGCTGCCGCCGTCAGGAGGATCGTCTGCGCTCTGCTGCGGCCGGGCTGCTGCTCGCGCGGTATGCGCGGCAGCTGGGCTTTGACCGGTTCCCGGAGGTGCGCGAGGGTGCATACGGAAAGCCGTATTTCCCCGACGCGCCGCAGGCGCAGTTCAGTCTTTCGCATTCAGGCGGATATGCCGCGCTGGCTACGTCTTCCCTGCCCGTCGGCGTGGACATTCAGGAAATCCGCCCGGAACGCGTCATGGCGGCCGTGCGGTTTCTGACGGAAGCGGAGCAGGCGCAGCTGACGGCGCTGCCGCAGGAGGAAGAGGTGCAGGCATTTTTCCGACTGTGGACATTGAAGGAGAGCTACGGAAAGATGACCGGGCGGGGGCTTCTCGGAGCGGATACCTTTTCGGTCGATCTGTCCGGCCCGGCAGTTCTGCCGCCGGACGGGACGCAGTTCTGTCTGCATGCGCCGGAGGGGTACTGCCTGTCCGTCAGCACGCGGGACGGGGAATGTGAGGAGCCGGTGCTGCTCCGATGGACGGAGCTTCGGGAGGAACTGTCGGGCTGTCCAGCGCATGTGTAGGGGCGGACGCCCCTACAATGGATTTGGCGGTTTTACAGTTGTAGCTAACGCAAACATTTTTTGATAGTCTTTCATGCCCGGCAGGCCTTTCGGTTTGCCGGGTGTGTTTGATCGAGGCTCTTGAGTTTTCTGGAAAACCCACGTATAATGTAGTAAATTGAAGCGAATGACGGAGGGACGTCATATGGAGCTGGCCGAATTTTTCAGGCAGAATCCGCGGGCGGCGCTGGGGTTTTCCGGCGGCGTGGATTCGTCGTATCTGCTGTATGCCGCGGTGCAGGCCGGGGCGCGGGTGCAGCCGTATTTTATCAAGACTGCGTTCCAGCCGCAGTTTGAGCTGGACGACGCGAAGAAGCTCTGCGCACAGCTGGGCGTCCGGCTGCGGGTATTGGAGCTGGACGCGCTGAAAAGCCCCGGCGTGGCCGCCAATCCGGCCGACCGGTGCTATTTCTGCAAGACGGCGCTGTTCGGCGCGCTGACCGAGGCTGCGCGGCAGGACGGCTACACGCTCCTGCTCGACGGTACGAACGCGTCGGACGACGCGGGCGACCGGCCCGGCATGCGCGCGCTGCGCGAGCTGCATGTGCGTTCGCCGCTGCGGGAGTGCGGTCTTACAAAACCGGAAATTCGCGAATTGTCCCGGCAGGCCGGGCTTTTCACGTGGGACAAGCCTGCCTACGCTTGTCTTGCCACGCGCATCCCGACCGGCGAAGAAATTACGGAAGAAAAGCTGAAAACGACTGAGCAGGCGGAAGCGTTCCTGTTCTCCCTCGGACTGACGGATTTTCGCGTCCGGTGCTTTGCTGGTGCAGCGCGCATTCAGGTGCCGGAGGCGCAGCTGCCGCAGCTGCTGGCGCACCGGGCTGAAGTTTTACAGGCATTGAAGCCGCTGTATCCGGCGGTATTTCTCGATCTGGAGGTGCGGGGATGAGCGAACATCTGCACGAGCTGCTGCAGGCCGTCAAAGACGGCTCTGTTTCCGTCGAGCAGGCGGAGCTGGAACTGAAAAAAGCGCCGTTTGAGGATCTAGGCTACGCGAAGATCGATTTCCACCGCAGTCTGCGTCAGGGCGCTGCGGAGGTCATCTACGGCGCGGGCAAGACACCGGCGCAGATCGCCAGGATCGCCGCCGCCATGCGGGAAAAGGGCGTCGAGCCGATTTTGATCACGCGGCTGTCGCCGGAGGCGGCAGCGCTGGTCGCAAAGGATCTGCCGCTCGACTACCGCGCGGACGCGAAGCTCGGCATCATCGGTAAGCTCCCGGAGCCGGACGGCGACGGGACGGTCGTGCTCGCGGCCGCCGGGACGTCGGACTATCCCGTTGCGGAGGAAGCGGCGCTGACCGCGGAGGTGCACGGCAGCCGCGTGCTGCGGCTTTATGACGTGGGCGTGGCCGGACTGCACCGGCTGCTGGCGCACACGGATGAGCTGATGGCGGCGCGGGTCGTCGTCGCGGTCGCGGGAATGGAAGGGGCGCTGGCCAGCGTGATCGGCGGGCTGGTTTCCTGCCCGGTCATCGCCGTGCCGACGTCCGTCGGCTATGGGGCGAGCTTCGGCGGCGTGGCCGCGCTGCTGGCCATGCTCAATTCCTGCGCCAGCGGCGTCAGCGTCGTGAACATTGACAACGGCTTCGGCGCGGGCTTCCTCGCCAACCGGATCAATCATATGGGAGGCCACGCATGAGAACGATCTATCTGGACTGCGCCATGGGCGCGGCGGGCGATATGCTGATGGGCGCGCTTTATGAGCTGCTGCCTGAAAAGGACGAATTTCTGCGGCGCATGCGCGCGCTTGGGCTGCCGGGGATCGAGATCGCGGCAGAGCCTGCCGTCCGCTGCGGGATCAGCGGCACGCATATGCGCGTGCTGGTGCACGGCGCGGAGGAGGGCGCGGCGCATGCCCATGCGCATGGCCATGAACATGCGCACACGCACACTGGCCTTCACGAGATCGAGCATTGCATTTCCCATCTCGACCTGCCGGAGGCTGTCCGCGCGGACGCGCTGGCCGTCTACCGGTCGATCGCCGACGCAGAAAGCCGCGTGCACGGCGTCCCGGTCGACCAGATCCACTTTCACGAGGTCGGCACACTCGACGCGCTGGCGGATGTGGTCGGCGTGTGCCTGCTCGTCTCGATGCTCAAGCCGGAGCAGATCCTCTGCTCCCCTGTTCATGTCGGCAGCGGGCAGGTGCGCTGCGCGCACGGGCTGCTGCCCGTCCCCGCGCCTGCCACGGCGCTGCTGCTGACGGACATTCCGATCTACGGCGGCAGCATCCGGGGTGAGCTTTGCACGCCGACGGGCGCGGCGCTGCTGCGCCGGTTCGTGACGAAGTTCGGGCCGATGCCCGTGATGCGCCCCGAGAAGACCGGCTACGGCATGGGCACGAAGGAATTTGAAGCGGCCAACTGCGTCCGGGCACTGCTCGGGCAGACAGACGAACCCGCGGAGCAGGTCGCGGAGCTTTGCTGCAATCTGGACGATATGACGCCGGAGGCGGTCGGCTTTGCCATGGAGCAGCTGCTGCAGGATGGCGCGCTGGACGTCTATACGACCCCCATTGGGATGAAAAAGTGCCGCCCGGGCGTGCTTTTGACCGTCCTGTGCAGACCTGAGGACCGCGAACGGCTGGCGCAGCTGCTGCTGCGCCACACGACGACGCTCGGCGTGCGCATGGCGCAGCTGGAGCGCCGCACGCTCCGGCGCGAGACGCGCACTGTTCATACGCCGGACGGCGATGTGCGCGTCAAGACAGCCATCGGCTCCGGCATTGCGCGGGAAAAAGCGGAGTACGACGATCTTGCGCAGCTCGCCCGGAAAAAGGGCTGCACGCTTTCAGAGGCGGAGGCCATCGTCCGGGACGCCGAACGGCAGGCGCGCTGATCGCCCGCACACTTGCAAAACACGGAAAAACCGGATATAATAGCAGCAAATCAATCTGTAAACGGGAGGATCTTTTATGAAGCTGAAGGAAGCCATCTGCAGCAAGTCGGAAAACCCGCCCATTGTGGAGATCGCGCGCGGCGGACGGCATGGCGCACGCTATGTGCTGCGCAAGTCGGATATGAAAAAGGTCGGTCTGATCGCAGGCGGCGCGTTCGTCGCGCTGACCGCGCTGAATGTCTACAGCCACTACAAGCTGCATCAGGCCATCGCCGACCGCAAGGTCAAAAAGCAGCTCGTTCCCATGCAGGAGCAGCTGAGCCGCCTGCTGGAAGAAAACACACAGCTGCGGCAGGAGCTGAATGAGCTGAAAGCCAGCCAGCCCGCCCCGGAAGCGGCGGAGACGAAGGAAGCGGCAGCAGAATAACAGAATCCCCACACCGAAACGGTGTGGGGATTTTTATGCTGTGGGTTCAGCCCGTCTGGACGGTATTGCGGGCGATGCGGATGAAGGCGTCGATGAGCTGCCATTGGTAGGGTCTTTTGCGGTAGGCGAAGCGGATCTGGCCTGCTTGCCGTCTTGGCAGGCGGACGGTCAGCATCTGCTGCAGCTGGCTGCCGCTGCGCAGCGCGCGCAGGAGCAGCTCAGAGCAGAAATACACGCCGCAGCCGCGCTCGCAGAGCGTGATCATGGTGTCGGCGTTATCCGACCGGGCGCGGACGCGGACCGGCGCGCCGATGCTCCGCAGCGCCTGCTGGGCGGCAAAGCCGGCGATATCCTGCGCCCGGCTGCCGAGGAGGAACGGACAATCCCGAAAAACGGAATAGTCCTCCGCCTGCACGGCGCGGACGCACTGCTCCGGCGTCAGGCCGCGCGCCTGCAGAAGCGCGCGGGAGATGAGCAGCACGACATCCTCATGATAAAACGGCTCCAGCTCGATCTCCGGCAGAGCGGACGGAAAATTGGCAATGGCGAGGTCGACCTCGCCATCGAGCAGCGCGCGGTGGAATTTTTCATTTGCGTTTTCCAGCATGCAGAGCTCGACGTTCGGGTACTCCCGCTGAAAGGCCGTGACGATATCCGGCATGATGGCCTTGCTCCGTGTAAACGCGACGCCGATGCGCAGCTGCCCGCGCTGCTCGCCGGTAATGTCACACAGCTCCTGCCGCAGCGCCTGCATCTCCTGCCGGATCGCTTCGGCGTGGCGCAGGAAGGCCCGCCCGGCATACGTCAGCTTCAGCGGCCCGTGCCGGACGATGAGTTGCAGCCGCCGGCAGGAAAAGAAACTCCCTTTCTTCTATCCACCTTGCCGACGGTTTATAAAACAAAAAGACGCGCTGCTGCGCGTCTTTTTGTTTTTTTACTCTTTTACGTGCGCGAGGAGCCAGTTGTACATGTCTTCGCGGGCCTGTTCGGAGAGGGGGAAGATCTTTTCGTCCTCCATTTCGCTCTTTTCGTAGCAGTTCTCGCCGTGCCAGCATTCGCATTTCATGGAGCTTTCGTCGAAATTGACCTCCTTCTGCGTCAGCATGACGATGGACGGCGTGACGCGGAAGCGGAGCGCACCGTAGCTCCCTGTGAAGATATTATTATTTTCAAAGCTGTGCAGTACCGGTAAAAACAGCGGTTCCATAGCCGTCTCTCCTTCCCTTTTTTGTGTATCATACCACATTTTTTCCGCATAAACAAGTTCGTTTGACTTTCGGCGGGGCGTGTGATACAGTATGGAGGATTCTTTTTTCGGCTAAAGGAGCAAAGGCATGCAGAAACAGACAAAGGGCAGTATTTTTCTTCTCCTGTGCGCAATGATCTGGGGCTCGGCGTTCGTCGCGCAGAGCGAGGGAATGCAGTATGTCGAGCCGTTTACGATGGGCGCGACGCGGTTTTTCCTGGCGGGTCTCGTGCTGCTGCCGGTCATCGCCGTGCTGGACCGCAAGGGCTGGTCACAGAACCGGCCGGTCACGAAGCAGGAACGGAAGAAGCAGTTTTTGGCGGGCGCAGTATGCGGCGCTTTGCTGTTTGCGGCGTCGTCTCTGCAGCAGTTCGGTCTGCTCTCCACCACGGTCGGAAAATCTGGATTCGTGACGGCGCTCTATATCGTCTTTGTGCCGATCCTGGGCGTTTTCATGGGCAAGCGTGCGGGGCTGAAGGTGTGGCTCTGTGCGGCCATCGCGGTGTTCGGCATGTATCTTCTCTGCGTCGGCTCGGGCTTTTCCATCTCGGGCGGCGATCTGCTGACGCTGGGCTGCGCGGTTCTGTTCACGTTCCATATCTGCTATATCAGCGCCGTTTCCCCGTATACGGACGGCGTGCGGCTGAGCTGTGTGCAGTTTTTCGTGTGTTCGGCCCTTTCGGCGATTGGGATGCTCCTGTTTGAAACGCCGGAATGGGGTTCCATTCTGCAGTGCTGGTGGCCCATCGTATATGCAGGCGTATTCTCCGGCGGCATCGCCTACACCTTCCAGATCATCGGTGAGCGCGACGTACCGCCCACGCTGGCGTCGCTGCTGATGAGTCTGGAATCGGTATTTGCAGCCCTGTTCGGGTGGCTCCTGATTGGGCAGTCGCTCTCCGCGCGGGAGCTGGTTGGGTGCGCGATCATGTTCGCGGCGATCCTTCTGTCGCAGCTGTCGGACAGGAAACCGGCAAAAAAATAAAATACTCCGGTACAGCCGTGCTGTACCGGAGCTTTTTTACATATCCAGCTCTTCGCCGCAGTAGGGGCAATAGTTGACTTTTGCAAGTCTTCCAAGGCTTTTTCCGCAGTGCGGGCAGCGCCAGAAGCGTAGATAGAAGCCCGTGTCCACGAAATACACGCCAAAGGCGATCTGCACGTATACAGCAAGCTCCATCACGCAGCCCAGAACGAACAGAACGCCCGCCGCGATCATGCCGCCGAGCCAGATCCTGCGTACAAGTTTCAGCTTCATACGGTTTCTCCTTTTTCTCTTCCCGAATATAGTTTGATAGCCCGTTATGTCTCCGACGGCCCAATCTTTTCTCTCGCAAGAGAAAAGATTGGGGAGAAAAGAGTGCTGGGGGTACGGGACTTGTGCCGCAGTGCGGTTTAGGCAGAAAACAAATTTGCAAGCTTTTTCATTCGCATTGGGTCACCTTAAGAACGCTTTAGTACGCACCGCCCGTTGGTGTGGGCGTCAGATTTGTTGGCCGTTGCCTTTGAATACGTGCAGTCAATAGAAGGTGCTTTCGTAATTAGCAGCGTTGTACGTATTCGCACAGGCCCTTGGCTCTCCCTCTGGGAGAGCTGTCGCCGTAGGCGACTGAGAGGGTCTTGACAGTCGCGGTATACCCTCTCCGTCTTCGCTTCGCTCAGACACCTCTCCCAAAGGGAGAGGC
>ERZ1673752.4389-NODE-4389-length-11852-cov-3.833517_pt1 | contig 11852 bp, 7 predicted proteins | sample MGYA00580195_ERZ1673752 | MGnify/ENA primary metagenome ERZ1673752 (study PRJEB41218, sample SAMN15661744) | gut metagenome | host: Homo sapiens | place: Canada: London | collected 2015-08-20/2019-03-30 | study: EMG produced TPA metagenomics assembly of...
GAACTTCATCCTCTCCACTCTCATCGGTGGAGACAGCAAGATTCTGTTGAACCGCGACCCGCGGGCACGCGTGGAGGCAGTGGCTCCCTGGCTCACCGCCGACACCTCCGCCTACCCGGTTGTCATTGATGGTCGTATTAAGTGGATCGTGGACGCGTATACCACTCTGGATTCTTTGCCGTACGCGCAGAAGATCAACCTGGGTGAGGTGACCACCGACTCGCAAACGTCGCGCCGCGAGTGGTCCCCGACAATGAAGCAGGTGTCCTACATTCGCAACTCGGTCAAGGCCGTGGTGGATTCCTACGATGGCTCCGTGCAGCTGTACTCCTTTGATGAGAAGGATCCGGTGCTGAAGGCGTGGGAGGGTGTCTTCCCTGGTTTGATGAAGCCGAAGTCTGATATGTCGGAACAGCTGCGCCAGCACATCCGCTACCCGGAGGATATGTTCAAGGCTCAGCGAGAAATCCTCTCCCGCTACCATGTGACCAATCCGCTCGGCTTCTACACTGGTGGGTCCTACTGGCAGGTTCCGAACGAGCCCACCATCACCGAGAATGAGGCGTCCGAAAACGCGGCCTCTCGCGGTCTCTTCGACCAACCTCCCTACTATGTGGTCTCTGCTGACCCACGCACTGGGCGTCCCAGCTTCCAGCTGACGACACCCATGCTGTGGAACCAGCGAGAGTTCCTCTCCTCGCAAATCTCCGTGTCTTCCGACCCGGATAACTATGGACACATCACCATCCGTCAGTGGCCCACCAACACCACGACACAGGGACCCAAGAACGCCCTTGACCGCATGACTTCTGCCGGTGGTTATCAGACTGAGAAGCTGCAGTTGGAGGGTGCTAATACCATCATCTACGGTAACCTGCTGACCTTGCCCATCGGTGATGGTGGAGTGCTGTACGTGGAGCCTCTCTACGCGCAGCGGAAGGGACAGGAGTCCGCCTACCCGAAGCTCATTCGTGTGATGGTGATGTACAACAACCGCATGGGGTACGGACGCTCCCTGTCTGATGCTCTTGAGCAGGTGGGTTTGGATGGCTCACTGGTGGAGCAGCCGGACGGCCTGGAAGGTGACGGTACCGCCCCGCCGATTGCGAAGAATCCTGCTCCCGGTGGTATGACGCGCGATGAAGCTGCCGCGAAGCTCAGTGAAGCACTCGCTCATCTCAAGCAGGCGCAGGCCTCGGGAGATATGGGGCGCTTCGGTGAGGCTCTGCAGAATTTGGACCGGGCTGTGCAGGACTACCAGAACGCAGATAAGTAGCAGCGGCAACTATTTCACAGGAAAAACGCGTTGTTCCGTGCTGATGTAACTGCAGGATATTTTAGGAAAAACGCTTTATAGCAGGGGATCTCACCCTCAGCAGAAGGGCTGTAACACCAGAGTGTTACAGCCCTTCTGCTGAGAAACGTTCCAGATGACCAAAAAGAAAAATACCTCTCGTTAAAGTCGTAGTCACAGCGGTATCTCCCGTTCGTTATCTCCCCAATCCCTCTCCGCGTAGAACTGTGAGGAATCCAGTGAAGAGTACTCTGCTCCGTAAAGCACTTGTCGCCACTGCGGTAGTGATGGTCGCCACTCCCATGATGGCCAACGCTGCTTCTGTCAACGTTCCCACTACCCCCGACCCAAACACCGAAATGGTTGCTCCACAAGACCAGGCCAAGGGCGAAGGTCCTGTTGCAAAGAACTACTTCGACGCCAGTATGAAAGTGGAGCATCAGCTCAAAGGCCCCAAGGGTGCCAATGACTGGGCCTGCAAACCCACTAAGGAACGCCCGAACCCAGTGATTCTCGTCCACGGCTGGGGGTCTTCCGCCTACAGCCCCTTCTCCGCCATTTCCCCCATGCTGAAAGATCGTGGTTACTGCGTATTCGCCATGATCTACGGCTCTGAAAAAGACAAGTCGGTGGCTGGCATCATGCCCGGCTTCAACGGAATGGGAGACACCTGGACGTCTGCCATGCAGCTGCGCGACTATGTTGCTGCGGTGCGGAAGGCTACCGGAGCCCAGAAAGTGGACCTTGTCGCCTGGTCACAGGGTGGATTGATTGCCCAGACCTACCTTAACTTCTACAACGGCGGCGACCGGGAGAACCCCGCCCGCAATAAAGTGGCCCACGCTATCTACATGGGTGGTGCCCACCATGGCACAACCATGAGTGGTCTCGCCAAGCCGTTCATTGCCGCTAATGATGCTGGTAAGCATGACGACATCGCCCCCGTCGTCAACAAGCTGGGCGGTACAGCCGCTCTTGGCATGATTCCGAACTCGGAGGTGGTGAAGGCCAACCTGTCGGCGGGCGACACCATCCCCGGTATCACCTACACCGTCATTTCCTCTGAAACGGATATGGTCCTTACCCCTATCGAACAGACATGGCTGAAGCAAGGCCCGGGAGCTACCGTCAACAATGTCAGCCTGCAGAAGGGCTGTGAGGTTGACCATGCTGACCACCACGCCATGGTTTATGATCCACGCGCCTGGGACTATATTCTGATCGGTCTGGGGGAGAATAATGTGCAGCCACGCTGCGTGCCGGTGAAGCGCATGATCGCACAAGGATTCTAATAACCTGCAGAATTATCGATTTGCTTCCTGGCCCCCCGGTGAACTAACGTTAAACGTGCAACATCGCGGGGTGGAGCAGCTCGGTAGCTCGCTGGGCTCATAACCCAGAGGTCGTAGGTTCGAATCCTGCCCCCGCTACTAAGATAAGTCCCCCACCAGCAGAAACGCTGGCGGGGGACTTGGTCTTTTCTGGCTAAAACTGCCTTATGTAACGCTAGATGTAACTTAAGACGATGGAATCTGTCGCAGCTCAAACATGAAGTCGCTCGGGCGAATGGCAAATCGACGATCACCCCGACTGGCCCCGAGACAGGGGAAAGCAAGGGGGTGAAGTTCTTTGATCTCTCATGGGTGAAAATTGCTTGGGGGTCGTAGATCACCGGACAGAAGCGGCAGAGCCGCATCCGAGGGCAGAAGTGACCATCAACCACTCGCAGGAGAGGCCGTCCCATGTTCCTGCCCGCCACAATCACTTCCATCCACACACACGCCCCGCGCGTGTGGGCTGGGTGTCTGCACTGCTACAACTCCGGCTGCCTGGTCGGTGCCTGGTACGACGCCGCCGACATCGCCGACGACCCGCACGCCTTTGACGTCGAGCGCATCCACCGCGACGGCGGATACCCGAGCACACCCGAGTGCGAGGAACTCTGGTGCTTCGACATCGACAACATTCCTATCGGCGGGGAGATGGACCTGCTCGAAGCCGCCCGCTGGGGCGATGTCTACGACGAGCTGGACGCTGAACACCTGTGGCCCGCCCTGTGTGCCTGGGTGGCCTCTGGCTCACACACTGAGGACCACCGAGGCGTGCCCAGCGCCCCCGACTTCCTGGAGGCCTACAGTGGCCACTGGGGCTCATGGGAGGACTTCGCCTACGACCTCATCGACCAGACCATCGACATGAGTGGATGGGACGAGTTGGCACAGAGGTACTTCGACTACGCCGGCTTCGTGCGCGACCTCGAGCACGACTACTCGGTCGAGGAATCCGAACACTTCAGCGGTGGGTTCGGCGTATACGTCTTCCGAAACTACTGACAGAAATGGCCCTGCGACCGGCATTAATGCTGGTCGCAGGGCCATTCTTTTTCTTTGACCCCCACTTACGTGGAGAAAAAGATCGTTCGATGTCTCAGGCCCGACGATCTACCTTTGATCCCCACCTACGTGAGAACGCCTAATCTATTCGTCCTCTAGAGCCTTGTAAACCGTGGGCCTGGAAACGTTAAACGCTCGCTCCACCGCCGAGATATTCTGCCCGTCAGCCACAGCCGCCCGAACGGCCCGGACCTGTTCGTCGTTGAGCTTAGGCTTGGGCCCCGGCACCCGCCCCTGGGAGCGAGCGTGGGCCATGCCTTCCTTCGTCCGTTCAATCAGCAGGTCACGCTCCCACTCGGCCAGCCCGGACATGATCGTCACCATCAACTTGCCCTCTTTCGTACGCGTGTCCAGCGCCGGATCAAGCATGATGACCGGGACCCCACGCTCGTCGAGGTCGTTGATCGTGCGCAGCGTGTCCAGTGCTGTCCTGCCTAGCCGGTCGAGACGGGTCACGACGAGCACATCACCGTCGCGCATGAATTCCAGGGCAGCGTCGAGACCTGGACGCTGCGACTTCGCGCCGCTGATTGTGTCGGTAAACACCTTCTCGCAGCCGTAGCCCTCCAAGACGTCGCGCTGAGTATCCAGCGAGTCGCCCTGGCGCTTAGTGCTGACGCGTGCGTAGCCGATGTACATCAGTCCTCCTCATCATCGAGCTCATCTGCTGCATGCAGGTCGGCAGGTAGTTGACCAGTAAGGATGTAATCGCGCAGGAGCGAGTCGAGAGATCGCCGAACGATGAACTTGGACACGGGTTTCCCCTTCGCCGAGTCGTAGTAGTCCTTGGCACGAGTGAGGTCGGTGGCGTCCATGAGGTCGTCAAACCGCCCGTATTCGTTGAGTGTCTGCTCGGTGACGTGAGCATCGAGAATCCGTCGCAGCATGTCTCCGTCAATGCCTACGTATTCAGCTAAGCGGGCGATCTCACGGTCTCGCTGGGTGAGCCGGTAGTCGTTGATGTAATCCTGGACGGACTTGCCGGTCTCCAGATCGACTTCGCCTGCCTGGAGGTCGTGGAGCCAGCGATTCGCATACTTCTGGTCATCGCGCGACAGGCGTGCGAAGGACGTGTGAAGCTCTTCGAGAAGCTCGTTGAGTTCGTCAGCAGGCAGGCCTTCTGCAAGCGCTCGAAGGTACTTGGAGAACTTTCCGTTGAGGTAGTCGGAGTCAATGCGGTCCGTGTCGATGTGGGTGATGTGGACGTCGATATCGAACGGCACATCTTCCTCATGGTCGCCCGCTCCGTCATCGGATTGTCCGTCATCAAGTTCCTTATATCGCGCGACCAGCGCGATGAACTGGGCTTCGGTGATTTCGACAGTGATTTCCTGGCCATCGACGTGGTAGGGGTCATTGTCCCAGGTGAAACCCTGTACCTGGGCGGATTGCAGTTCGCGGTAGAGCTCGCTGAAGGTCTTGGCGAACTCTCCGCGGTCTTCTGGGGCTACTGGCAACGTCGAGAAGTCGGGTGAGTTGGAGAAGAGCCCCGTGATGACCTTGAAACACTCATTCATCTTCCGAAGGTGCTGGTCAAGATGGTCGACGAAAAGTCCGAAAGGCTTGTCACCGGAGTAGAGTTTGACGGCTCGCTCGACGTTGGTCTGCATCGTGTAGGGCCGACGGTAGTAACGGATAGAGCCAAAGGGCTTGGTCGGGCCGAAGATACGGTTGGTGCGCGAGAACGCCTGGATGATGCTCTCGTACTCAATCACCTTGTCGAGGTACAGGGTGTTCAGCCATTTCGAGTCGAACCCAGTTAGCATCTGATCGACCACGATGAGGAGGTCGATCTGCTGATCATGGGTGAATGAATGCGTGTTATAGGGCTTCTTGTGTGCTAGTCGCGCGGAAACGTCCTTCTTGAACTCTGCGTGCGTCGAGAAGGTGAACGATTGCCGGAAACGCTTGTTGTAGTCGTCGAGGATCTCGACGAGACCGTCCTCCTTGAAGAGCTGTATGTCTCCGGTGTTGTCGATGTTGGGGTCGAACAGCGCAGTGACGGTGAGCTGCGGGTGTTCATCGCGGAAGATGCGGTAGTACTCGATGGCTTCGGGGATGGAGCTGGTCGCCAGAATCGCGTGGAAGGCGCTGTTGCGGCTGAGATGGACCCAGTGCGTCGCAATGTCGCTGGCAACGGCGCGGCGGTGGTCATCGTTGTCGTATTGCGACGAGGGCAGGTAGTCCTCGATTCCCTTCGTGCGGACATCGTTGTCGTCCCATGTTGATGCCATCGGGACTTGTCCCTTGTCCATGAACTTCGTGTACACAGCGGTCTTCTGTGGATCCGAGTAGACCTCGGCGACGTCGGCGGCGTGCGCTTCCCTCAAGGCGACGTACTCTCGGATCTCGCCGGCCCGGTACGTTTCTACCATCACCGGGTCGAATCCGAGGACGTTCTTGTCACGGATACCGTCGGCTATGGAATAACGGTGCAGCTCATCACCAAAAACAGTGGCAGTGGTGGAGTCCTTTTTCTGGTTCTCTGCATGAATGGGCGTACCGGTAAATCCGAAGAACAGGGCCTGTGGCAATGTGCGCTTAATGGTGGATAGCATCTCGCCGAAGGTGGAGCGGTGGGCCTCGTCAACGATGAAGGCGATGCGCTTGTCACGAACACGGCCCAGGTCGGCCAGTCTGGTTGATTCTGGGTTGATGAGCCGCATCTTCTGAATGGACGTGACGATAAGGACGGTGTGATCGTCCTTCAGCAGCGTGAGAAGGTTGTCTGCATCGGAGGTGTCTTCCACGCTGATGCTCTCACCACCGAAGCTGCGGTAGTTGGCCAGCGACTGTGTACCTAGTTCGATACGGTCGAGTAGGAAGACCACCTTATCGGCATTGTTCGAGTCTGCGATGAGCTGCGCGGTCTTGAAACTGGTGATTGTTTTGCCTGAACCTGTGGTGTGCCAGATATAGCCGCCTCGCTGGTCTTTTGCGCTCCAGTCGTGGGATTCCACCTTGTCAGCGATGCGTGAGGCTGCGTAGTACTGGTAGGAGCGCATCACCATGAGAGTGCCGGCTGCGCGGTCAGCCACGGTGTAGAAGCCGATGAGCTGGTGCGCCATCGGGATCGACAGCAGCATCCTGATGACCCTGTTCCACTCATTGACGGGCTCGTTGTTGAAGTCGGCCCAGTGGAAGTAAAAGTCAGGGTTGAAGGTGCCATGGGGGCCTGGGTTAGCAAAGTAGAGCGTCTCTGTAGGCGTCATACCAACGAAGATCTGCACCAGGGAGAAGAGCCCCGTGTAGACGCCCTCGTGGGCGTACTTGGTGATCTGGTTGCAGGCCTGGGATACCGGCACACCGCTGCGCTTGAGTTCCAGGTGAAATAGCGGCATACCGTTGATGAGCAGCATGAGGTCGCCGCGGCGAGCTGGCAGGAGGTCGTTTGCAGCAGTGACGAACTTCGGCTGACGGGCGATCTGGTAGCGCGACTGCCCACCGGCGATCTCGCGGCGGTCGTAGATGTTGAGGCTGATCTCCTTGCCGACGTTGGGGGCGCTAGGGTGATCGCGGGTAATGCCGACGGTGCGGCCGTTGATGAACTCGTTGAGGCGCAACGGCGTCTGTAGCTCGGCGATCTGCTCGGTGATCTGCGCCATCTCGGTATCGGTGAGCGGGAGGTCGCCCAGCCGGTCACGGGAGCGGTTGTTCTCGAAGAGGATCTTCGCCCAGTTGGCTAGGAGATCGTGTTCGGTGGGGTTGTCCAGTACTTCTTCCCACCCGTGACGGCTGAGCAAGTCAACGACAGCGTCTTCAAACTCACGTTCGTCTGTGAATGTCATGGTGTCTAGTCCTTACACGAACATCTTCTGCAACAGAGCAGTCTTGGTCTGGGTGAGTTTGTCGATGTACTGGGCTTTTGCGCTGATGAGGGTGTCGAGCTTGGCGAAGACATCACCGATGGCGCGTTGTTCTTCGAGGGAGTGCGGGACCTGGCAGAGATGATCATGAACATCATTGCGGTTCAATGTCGGGACTCCGCTTCCCGATGAAAACTGAGCTAGGTCGACACTTTCAAAGAGGTAATAAACAAACGTTGGAGAGTTTCCATAGAAGTTCGTAACCCAAAGTGTTGTATTGTGCGGCCAGTAATCCTCTGTAACCAAGTGCACTTTTCCAATTGTGCCTGAGCGCCCTGTAACGACACCGGGCCCTTTTATCATTGACGTGTCATGGAAAGCAGTGATGCCATTTGAAGTAACCACAGGTATATTACCGTTACGCAGTTGAGAATTAGGCAAATCAAAACCACGTTGAAGCGGAGCGATCTTCTTAATGGGAAGCAGCTCCCATTCATCAGTGAACCCCTCCAGTCGCAATTCAGGCACGGTGGCGCCATCTTGCGGAAACATACGCTGAAGAAGCGATGTCTTGGTCTGCTTGAGCAGGCCCAGCTTCTTCTTGTGGCTGGCTATGGTTGTGTCAAGCTTGGTGAAGATAGCGCCGATGGCTTCTTGCTCTTGATGGGTTGGCGGAACTCGGAGAGAACGAGAAAGCAGTTCTGGTTTCGTGATTCCCTTAATGGTGCTTCCTTGAAGCCGGTGTATCAGCCCCAGAAGCTCTTCCTTGATTGAGACCGCCAAGAAGGTCGGATCCCCGTTGAGATGGGAAAGTGAAACGAAATCTTGGCTGGTTGCATAGGGAAATGCCATCAGCGTAACCTTCCCGACACCCACTCTGCTCACTACGGCGATTGAATTGGCTGGTATCAATACTGCGGCGGAGTTTGTGATTGCCTGGGGGGTGACAAACTTCTTCGGTATGGCCGACGTAACGCCAATTTCTGCAACGTCTGATGATTGAATCCAAGGTATGTCGCCCGACCAGAAGGAATCATTGGTACTAGACGGTGTCCCACCGCCGTATGTTCGTCGGCTAATCCGTCCTATTGTTGTCTGCAGCCATTCACCCTCAAATCCCTCTAAGCGCAGTTCAGGCACGTTCGACTTACTCATTGCTGCCTCCCAGAAGTTCCTGAAGAGTGGCCACGGCCTGCATGTCCGCATCGGAACCAGTCAATGAACCGACGAGTTCACTCAGTTCACGCTCGGTCGTGTGGATAGTGCTGTCCAACTCAGTCAGCGACACGGCGTACTTGTCCTGTAGTGCCTGCACGCGAGCAGCTAGACGAGTCAACGCCAGCGTCGGCATGGTGGCGAGGTTCTCAAGGAGAGCAGTCACCCATTTGTGTGTCAGCACCTCGTCGACCTGCTCGGCGGTCAGCTCATTGATAGTCGCGATCGTCTTCTTCTCAAGCTGAGCTTTCGCGTCCTTCAGCGCTTTCTTCACCTTCGTCTGATCGGCCAGCAGCTGCTTCGCTCGAAGCTGGATCTCTTCGATGCTGCCCTCCGGCCAGGTCTCGCCCTTGGGCAGGAGCTTGACGAGCGCGTTCAACTCCTTCGATTTGAACGCGTCCTGCTTTTCGTTGAGTGCATCACCGAGGTCGGTCTTATCCTCCTCACTCAGTGACTCGATGATCTCCGTCAGTTCAGCGGCGATGTCCTGTTCCTTCTGGGCCGCGTCAGCAACCTCGGCCATAAGTTCAGGCAGGTAGAGAGACTCCACGAGTGCGAACGGTGCGACGCGGCCCTCCCAGCCGACCTGGACGTAGACCTTCTTTCCGTTCCTGGTCTTCCACTCCATCACCGGGTCGACCCGACGCACGGCATCCAGTCCCTCAGTCTGGATGATCTCGAGGTCGTTGGATGTGATGGTCCAGTGCGAGTGGAGGATCTGATAACCCTCATAAGGGTCGACGAGGGGCACGGGGGTCAGGCGAGAGAACAGATCGGTCTTGAGCGCGTCCTCCGTGGTGCTCACCGGCACGGTAGCAGCACCCTGGATGAGCAGCGTGTGGAGCTGCTCGGACAGTCCCTCGAGAGCTGCGTCCATCTTCTCGGTAAGTGCTGCGGCAGAGTCATGGTTCACGATGACGTCGCGGATGCTCTGATCCCGCAGTTGGGCGTACCCCTGCGCATCCTCGTCGAAGAGCGCCTCCCTCAGGCCCGGCAAGGCGTCCCAGTAGGCAGCGAGCTCGTCGAGCTCACTCACGGGGATGCCTCCGTGCATGGTGGCGAAGAGGTCAACCGGCTCAGGTGGCAATGTGGCGCTCACGTAACGCGGAATGTTGAGGTTGTAGTCGTTCTCGCGGATCTCGTCGCGCGAGACGACGCGGGCGAAGTGCTCGACGTCCTCACGTCCAAGCACGGTGTCGACGACACGCTGGATGTCACGGGCGCGAAGGTGGTTGAACTTGCCGATCTTCTCGAAGCCCTGGGAGGCGTCGACAAACAGAATGTCATCACGGTCACGGCGTTGCTTGAGAACCATGATGATGGTGGCAATGCCGGTGCCGTAGAAGATATTGGACGGCAGACCGATGATGGTGTCGATGTGGTTATGCTCGATGAGGTTGCGCCGGATGTCAGCTTCCGAGCCGCCACGGAACAGCACGCCGTGGGGCAGGACGATGGTGAGGATACCGTCGGGCTTAACGTGGAAGAGCTCATGGAGCAAGAAAGCGTAGTCAGCCTTGGTCTTAGGAGCTAGACCGAAGCGTGCGAAACGAGGATCGGTGTCGTTGCCTTCCGGCTCCCACTTCTGTGAGTAGGGAGGGTTGGAGACCACAGCGTCGACATACAGGGGTTCGTAGGTGCTCTCCGGGTCGCTCTCGTCGAACATGGGCCAGTCGTGCGCAAGGCTGTCACCACAACGGGTGACGATATTATCGGCCTTCACGCCCCGCATCACCAGGTTCATGCGAGTGAGGTTGTAGGTGTTCTCCTTGAGCTCCTGCGCGAAGTACTTGATACGGTCCGGATCGCCCATGTGCTTGGCGACCGCCTGGCCGATGTTCAGCAACAGGGAGCCTGACCCGGAGGTGGGGTCGTAGATCTGGATCTCCGAACGCCCCTTGAGGTGGTCGGCGATGATATGGCTCATGAGCAGGGAGACTTCATGGGGGGTGTAGAACTCGCCGGCCTTCTTGCCGGCGTTGGCAGCGAACTTCTCAATCAGGTACTCGTAGATGAAACCGAGGATGTCGTAGCCCTGCTTGCCGTCGGTGGGGATGTCGGTGATCAGGTCCAGCAGCTTGCGGATGGCGTTGGTCTGGGTGGTGGCGTTGTCGCCCAGTTTGGACAGTCCCGTCTCAAGAGTCTTGAAGATACCCTCGAAGACGTGCTTGCGGGTCGGGTGGATGAGACGGACGAAGGCAGCCAGGCCATCCCGGACATCGGCAACGTTGAAGTCTTGCCCCTTGTCGCGCCAGGTCGAGTAGAGGTTGCCGTACGCGATGAAGTAGCCGAGGTTGTTGCGGACGAAGTCGACGGTCTCACGATCATCTTCGACGAGGAGTTCTTCCAGTTCATCTGGCTCCGCACCATTAGTGAACATCAACTGCTCCACCTGATCCGAGAGGAACTTATAGAAAATGAAGCCAAGAATGTAATCTTTGTACTCATTGGCTTCAATTTTCGATCGCATGGTGTTGGCTGATTCCCAGATGCGATTCGCCACTTGCTGTTTATCCACGTGTACCTACCTGTCCGTAATCGGTCGATCTCTTTACACTTTACCGCCCCGTCGCAGTCAGCGGATGGAAGGTGTCAGAGGTGTAAAATAATCATGTAGATAATCGTTGTGGGTGTAAAGACCTTCACGAAACCATTTCTTTACACGTGAAGGGCTCCGGACTGTTCGAGTCGGCGGAGCCAACTCCGGGCGTAAAACTGACGCCGCTCAACCCAAACACAGGAGACCCCCATGACCGCCTTCACCACACACCACATCATCAATTTCCCGGCACTGGACGCTGCTGCCCACTGAGACCCAGACGACGGGACACTCTCGTCTGGTGAAGCAGCACTGGCACGCATCATGAACGTGCTGCTCGCCGACCTCGACGCTCTCGACGGCGCACAGCTCACCCAGCTGACAGCCTGGCTCGCAGAGAACGCGCGTGTCGTCGTCGCTGCCGAGCAGACCGGGTTGGCATCGCTTGGCATTGACCGCGACGCCCACGACGAGCCCGACTTCAGCTGACAAAAATAGCCGCACCACCCTCGCAGGTGGTGCGGTTACTTTTCTTACACTCGTGTCCACCGACGTTCGTATATGCCCCCGCCACCAGTGCGCCGCGAAAGGTCCTGAGCCTCGTC
>ERZ1673752.4393-NODE-4393-length-11838-cov-5.115251_pt1 | contig 11838 bp, 12 predicted proteins | sample MGYA00580195_ERZ1673752 | MGnify/ENA primary metagenome ERZ1673752 (study PRJEB41218, sample SAMN15661744) | gut metagenome | host: Homo sapiens | place: Canada: London | collected 2015-08-20/2019-03-30 | study: EMG produced TPA metagenomics assembly of...
GGGAGACACCAAATGCAGATAACGGCGGAGGTGGCAGCGAATACGCACCAGCAGCTCCGCCTGCTGAAAGGGCTTAGTGATATAATCATCGGCGCCGATGGTGAGCCCCAGGATATTTTCAGTGCTGTCAGTCCCGGAGGTCAGGAGGATCACCGGCAGGTCATGCATCTGCCGCAGCCGGGTGACGGTGGTAAGACCGTCCAGCCCCGGCAGCTTCGTGCCCAGCAGGGCCAGATGGATAGGCTGCTTGGACAGGATATTCAGCACCTCCCAGCCGGTGCGGGCAGTGACCACCTGATAGCCCTCGGCGGTGAGACAGGCGGTCAGGGAGGAAACGATCTCCTCTTCGTCGTCGCAGACGAGAATACGGTACATGGGAAAGAGCTCCTTTGCGTTAAGATAAAGCGGTGCGGCGGGTTTATCCCCCGCCGCACCATATGCTTTCAGAAGAGCAGGACCTCCTGCCCGTCACGGCTCCGCAGATGCGCTGCGGAGACCCGGTGCTCGATGGGCTTCCACTGGGGCTTGCAGAAGAAAGCCGCCAAAGAAATGGGAATGTAGGTGAACATGAACAGGGGAAAGGTGAACACGTACACAAACTTTTTGACGGAAGAAGTGCGGATCTGGTTCCATTCCGTGACGGTGGTGATGCCGCCCAGCACCAGCAGCGTCAGATACATATTCAGCAACATCTGTCCCACGGACTCAAAAGCCACCAACAGGTTGTCTCCGGCCAGAGCGCCGACGACACCCAGCGTGAGGTTGACGAGGATACTGACGGTGGAGAGGACGAAGGCGGGCATGATGGCCATGGACATATCGAAGCAGGAGAAGCTGCCCCGGAAGATGCCCCGGAGAAGGCGGGCGCCGTAGTCACGGAACACCTGCAGATAGCCCTGAGACCAGCGCATCCGCTGCCGCCAGGACTGGCGGAAGGTGGTGGGCTGCTCGTCGTAGAGGACGGCGTCGGGGGCGAAGGCCACCTTGCGGCCCTGAAGGATCTCGTGGACGGAGAACTGGATGTCCTCGGTCAGCAGATGGAAGGGCCAGGGGCCGGTCTCCTCCAGCACGGCCCGGCTGAAGAGGAAGCCTGTGCCGGAGACGGCGCAGCTGGTACCCAGCAGGCTGCGGGCGTGGTTGAGGTAGCGGCTCTCCCGCAGGAACCACAGGGCGTAGCCGGCGGAGATCCAGTTGTCGCCGTAGTTTTTGCTGTTGCGGTAGCTGGTGACGATATCGTAGCCCTGCGAGAAGGTGCGGTTCATGGCGGCGATGTAACCGGGGTCCAGAATGTTGTCGGCGTCAAAGACAATGTAGCCGTCGAACCCGGCGGGGTAGTCCTGCTCCAGATGGCCCAGCAGGGTCTGGAGGGCGTAGCCCTTGCCCACCTGCACGTTATTGAAGCGCTCATAGACGGTGGCTCCGGCACTGCGGGCAATGGCGGAGGTGTTGTCGGTGCAGTTGTCCGCCAGCACGAAGATGTGCAGCAGACTCTGGTCATAGGTTTGGCTGCGGAGACTGCCGATGAGGTCGGCAATGACGGCGGACTCGTTCCGGGCACAGATCAGCACGGCGTAGTTGTGAGGCGTGGCCTCCAGCGCCGCCGCCTTGGCAGCCTTGCGCTTGGCCAGCAGCCACGGAACGGGAATGTATAGGAACTGATAGGCATAGCAGACAAAGAAAACAACGGCGATGATGTAATTGGTCATTCGCAAGGTATCCATAAGGAAGCATCCTTTCTCTGTACGAAGATTCTATGTGTATTAGAGATTATAGTACACATAGGATACCATATGAGAGACAGGTTGTCAAGGACTGGGAAGTGACACTTTTGTCATGCTTCGGGCCGGGGAGAGGCGGAGGAAAAAGTTCAAGATTTGTTCAAGAACTGGAAGGTGAAAAATGGTCATGCCGCATTGACGGCGGGGATGGTTCATTGTATAATAAACTGATTTAATGTGCGGAGGTATACCCTATTATGTGGATCGCAGATGGCTGGAAGGACTATGAGCTGCTGGACTGCGGCGGCGGAGAGAAGCTGGAGCGCTGGGATAAACAGATACTGGTGCGGCCGGACCCTCAGGCCATCTGGGAGACGGATCACAGCCATCCCGGCTGGCGGAGGGCCAACGGGCGGTACAGCCGTTCCTCCAGCGGCGGCGGCCACTGGGACAAGGGGAAGCTGCCGGAGAGCTGGCCCATCCACTATAAGGAGCTGACCTTTCAGGTCAAGCCCATGAATTTCAAGCATACGGGATTGTTCCCGGAGCAGGCGGCCAACTGGGACTTTGCCATGGAGCAGATCCGCCGGGCGGGACGGCCTATCCGGGTGCTGAACCTGTTCGCCTACACCGGTGGGGCCACGGTGGCCTGTGCCAAGGCGGGGGCCAGTGTGTGCCACGTGGATGCCGCCAAGGGAATGGTGGCGTGGGCCAAGGAGAACGCCCGGCTGACGGGCCTGCAGGAGGCCCCCATCCGCTGGATCGTGGATGACTGCGCCAAGTTCGTGGAGCGGGAAATTCGCCGGGGCAAGACCTATGACGCCATTATCATGGACCCGCCCAGCTATGGCCGGGGACCTGGCGGCGAGGTGTGGAAGCTGGAGGAGAACCTGTTCCCCTTTGTGAAGCTCTGCGCCCGTGTGCTGTCGGATAAGCCCCTGTTCGTGATCCTCAACTCCTATACCACAGGGCTGGCTCCGTCGGTGCTGGGATACATTCTGCAGATGCTGGTGGGCAAGCGCTTCGGCGGCAGGGTGACGTGGGACGAGCTGGGCCTGCCGTGTACGCAGTCCGGTATGGCGCTGCCCTGCGGCGCTACCGGCCGTTGGACGGCGGAATAACAAGACTTATAAGAGCTAAGAGAGAAACAGCCGGTTGCAAGAGGAGAGTGCAATGAAGAAAAACAGGCTGGGCAGCGCCGAGGTGGGCAGCTGCATCTGCTACGGCCTCATGGCCCTTCTGCAGGTGGGGTGGCTGGCGGTGCTGCTGACGGCACAGCTGGTGCCGCCGGTGTGGGTGACGCTGATGGTGTACTGTGTGGCGCTGGCGCTGTTCCTACTGGGACAGACGCTGCGGGTGGTGCAGCTGCGGCGGGACGGACAGCCGGTGGGCTGGTCCGTGGTGCTGGGCGTGGCGGTGGCCTCCGTCTGGCTGTGGCAGATGCTGAAGGTCAGCCATACCATCTGAGAACGAGTGAAAAGAGAACGCAGAATATGACCATGATCGAAACAAAGGACCTGACCTTCGCCTATCCGGCGGAGGAGGGCAAGCGGAGCGAGCCGGCGCTGCGGGGCGTGAGCCTCGGCATCGAGAAGGGCAGCTTCGTGGTGGTGCTGGGGCATAACGGCTCCGGAAAATCTACTCTGGCTAAGCACATGAACGCCGTGCTGCTGCCATCTGGCGGGGCGGTGTATGTAGAGGGGATGAATACCCGTGACCAGGCGGTGCTGCTGGAGATCCGGCGGCGGGTCGGCATGGTGTTCCAGAACCCGGATAACCAGATCGTCGCCAACGTAGTGGAGGAGGACGTGGCCTTTGCCCCGGAAAATCTGGGCGTTCCGCCGCAGGAAATTCGCCGGCGGGTGGACGATGCGCTGGAGGCGGTGGGTATGAGCGATTTTGCCCGCCATGCGCCGCATCTGCTCTCCGGCGGACAGAAGCAGCGGGTGGCTATTGCCGGCGTCATTGCCATGGAGCCGGAGTGCATCGTGCTGGACGAGGCCACGGCGATGCTGGACCCCCACGGACGGCGGGAGGTGCTGGACACCATCCATCGGCTGAACCGGGAACGGGGCATGACGGTGGTGCTCATCACCCACCACATGGCGGAGGCCGAGGAGGCGGACCGTGTCATTGTGATGAACGACGGCGAGGCCGCCATGGACGGTACGCCCAGAGAGATTTTTGCACAGGTGGAGCGGCTCCATGAGCTGGGGCTGGCGGCGCCGGACACGGTGGAGCTGATGCAGCGGCTGAACCGGCAGGGGGAGCACCTGCCGCTGACGGCCATCACGGTGGAGGAATGTGCGGATGCGCTGTACCGGCGGTTCGGCGCAGAAGGGAAGTAACGAATTGGAACCGATCATACGAATCGAGCAACTCACCCATACTTACAGCGCCGGAACGCCCTTTCAGCGCAGCGCTGTGGATGGGGTGGAACTGGATATCATGCCGGGGGAATTTTTAGGGGTCATCGGTCACACGGGCTCCGGAAAATCCACGCTGATCCAGCATCTCAACGGGCTGCTGAAGCCCACGCAGGGGCATATCTATCTCAACGGCAAGGACATCTGGGCGGACCCCAAGCAGATCCGGCAGGTGCGCTTTCAGGTGGGGCTGGTGTTCCAGTATCCGGAGTACCAGCTGTTTGAAGAAACGGTGTATAAGGACATCGCCTTCGGTCCCGGCAACATGGGGCTTGATAAAGAGGAGATCGACCGCCGGGTACGGGAATCGGCCCGGATGGTGGGCCTTGCGGAGGAGTTGCTGGAGAAGTCGCCCTTCGACCTTTCCGGCGGACAGAAGCGCCGGGTGGCCATCGCCGGCGTCATGGCCATGGAACCCAAGGTGCTGATCCTGGACGAGCCCACGGCGGGGCTGGATCCCCGTGGCCGGGATGAGATCCTGGCGCAGATCCGGGCGTACCACGAGACAAAGCGGGCCACGGTGATCTTGGTGAGCCACAGCATGGAGGAGATCGCCCGGAACGTGGGGCGCATCGTGGTGATGCGGGATGCCCACGTCTATATGGACGGCACGCCCCGGCAGGTATTTGCACGGGCGGAGGAGCTGGAGCAGGCGGGACTGGATGTGCCGCAGGTGACGAAGATCGCCATGGCGCTGCGCAGGCGCGGCATGGATATCGACCCGGCGGTATATACCATCGAGGAGCTGGAGCAGGCGCTGCTGAACCGGAGGGGAGGCGGCGAGAAATGCTGAAGGATATCACGCTGGGGCAGTTTTTCCCCGGCAATACCATCGTCCACCGGCTGGATCCCCGGACGAAGCTGATGGCGGTGATCTTGTACATCGTGGCGCTCTTTAATGCCAAGAGCCCCTTGACCTACGCCATTGTGGCGGCGGCGCTGGCGGTGTGCATCGTGGCCTCTCGTGTACCCATGAAGTCCCTGACACGGGGCCTCAAGCCCGTGTACGTTATCGTGGCGTTTACGGCGGTGATGAACATTTTCTTCACCGGCGGCACGGCGGTGGGCGAGGGGTGGCTGCTGGGCCATATCACCTATGAGGGCCTGACGGCGGCGATCTACATGGTGCTGCGGATCGTGATGCTCATTATGGGAACGTTTCTGCTGACATATACCACCAGTCCCATCGCCCTGACGGACGGACTGGAGAATTTGCTGGGGCCGCTGAAGAAGCTGCATCTGCCGGTGCATGAGCTGGCCATGATGATGTCCATTGCCCTGCGGTTTATCCCCACACTGATCGAAGAAACGGACAAAATTATGTCCGCTCAGAAGGCCAGAGGCGCCGACTTTGAGTCCGGGAACATCTTCCAGCGGGCCAAGGCACTGGTGCCTATTCTGGTGCCGCTGTTCATCAGCGCCTTCCGCCGGGCGGACGAGCTGGCCACGGCCATGGAGTGCCGGTGCTACCACGGCGGCCAGGGGCGGACGGCCCTGCACGTGCTGCGGTATCAGGCGGCGGATTTTGTGGTGCTGGCAGCCTTTGTGGCGCTGGCGGCGGGACTCATCGTGCTGAAGCATATGGGTATCTAAGGAGGTGCATCGTGCGGAACATCGCACTGATCCTGATGTATAACGGAACGGCCTACCACGGGTGGCAGGTGCAGAAAACGGAGGTCACAGTGGCTCAGACGCTGGAGCGGGGCCTCTCTATGGTGTGCGGCGAACCGGTAAAGTGTACCGGCTGCGGGCGCACCGACGCCGGGGTCCACGCCGAGCACTATGTGGCCAATTTCCGGACCTCCTCCCGAATCCCGGTGGACCGCATCCCCTTTGCGGTGAACACCCATATCCCGGAGGATATCGTGGTGAAGGCGGCCTATGAGGTGACGGAGGATTTCAACGCCATCGGCTCCTGCATCAGGAAGGAGTATACCTATCGCATCTACAATTCACGCATCAAGAATCCCTTCTATGTGGATCGGGCGTATTTCTATCCCAAGCGGCTGGACGAGCAGGTGATGGACCGGGCGGCACGGGCCTTTGAAGGAACCCACGACTTTGCCGCCGTGCGGAGCGTCGGCACCAATGTGCGCAGCACCGTGCGGACCATCTACTACTGCCATGTGACCCGGAACGGGGAGCTGCTGGAATTGAAGGTATGTGCCAATGGATTTTTGTATAATATGGTACGGGCCATTACCGGGACGGTGCTCTATGCGGCGGAGGGAAAGCTGAAGCCGGAGGATATCCCGGTGATCCTGGATTCCGGCAACCGGACGCTGGCGGGGCCAACGGCACCGCCGGGAGGATTGTACCTGACGAGGGTTTGGTATGAGGATGAACGGCTCAATGGATAAACGGGAATTTGATGGGGGCAATCCCCAGCAGGACGCTCCCCGGCGGGTGGAGAAAAAGAAAATATGGACCTGTCGGCGGCTTTTGTGGCTGGGGATCGTGGCGGCGGTGCTGTTGGCGGTGGTGGCGGTGTCCCTGCTGTGGCAGCGGGGTACCTTTGACGGACTGCGCCGCAGCGTCATCTATGCCCGTGCGGAGAAGGACGAGAACGGCTGCGCCCAGCTATACCAGTATGCGGCAGACCGGGAGTATCGGTTCGTGTCCCTGTCCGGGTCACTGGCGGCGGCCTCCAACAGCCGCATCCTGCTGATGGGTGAGGACGGACAGGTGCGATACAGCGAGAGAATCCTCTTCACCAACTGCGCTGTGACCGGAAACGGCAAGTGGGCGGCGATCTACGACGTCGGAGGCAAGGAGATCTATGTACTGGACGCTCAGGGCGAGGTCTACCGGCTGACACTGGACGGCAACATTCTGGCAGCGGCTCTGAACCCCGGCGGCTATCTGGCCGTGACGGTAAATACCTCCGGCTATAAGGCGTCGGTGGAGGTGTACGACCCCAAGGGAGAGAAGGTATTTGCTTTCCACTCCGGGGATCAGTTTCTCATGACGGCGGCGGTATCCGCCGACAGCCGCCAGATGGCGGCGGTGACCATGGGACAGGAGGACGGCAGCTTTGTCAGCAGTCTGGCTCTGTACCGGCTGGGCCGGGAGGAGCGTTACGCAGAATGTCTTCTACCGGAGAATGCCGTGGTATACGATCTGGGCGCAGTGGGCGGCAGCTACTGCGCCGTGATGGAGACGGGATTGCAGTTTGTGACCACCGGCGGCAAGCTGGCGGGGAGTTACAGCTATGACGGCGGATACCTCCACCGGTGCAGTCTGGGCGGAGACGGCTATGCGGCGCTGCTGCTGGGACGGTACAAGTCCGGCAGTCAGGGCAGGCTGGTGACGGTGGACAGTCAGGGCCGGGAGTTGGCATCGCTGGATATCGACGAGGAAGTCATGAGCCTCTCCGCCGCAGGAAAGTATGTGGCGGTGCTGTATCAGGACCACCTGACCATTTATGATAAGGACTTGCAGGAATACGCTGTGCTGAAGGATGTCAGTGCGGCGGGGACGGTGCTGATGCGGAGCGACGGATCGGCGGTGCTGACAGGTGCGTCGGCGGCCAGCCTGTACCTGCCGTAAGAGCGGTCTGATAAATAGGAGGAAATGCGTATGACATGGGTCATAGACGCCATATTGGCCGCTGTATTGGTGGGCTTGGTGTGGCTGGGAGCCAAGCGGGGCCTGATGAAGAGCCTTGCTGGCGTGATCAGCGTGGGAGCGGCGTTTTTCGGCGCCTCATGGTGTGCCAACCGCTTCGTGACGCCGGTGAGCCGGTGGCTGGAGCCGCTGCTGCGGGAGAGCATCCAGCAGAAGCTGTCCGGTCAGGACGGGGCGGATGCCGGGGAGCTGCTGTCGGCTTTCGCCTTTGATACCCACAGTCTGGAGAAGATCCTGGAGGATGTGGCGCAGCGGGTGAAGGAGACCGGCGAGTCGGTGTTCTCCGCCGTGACGGAGAGCGTCAGCCACTCCATCGCCTACGGCATCGTGTACGCCGCCGCCTTTATCGCCATTCTGCTGGTGGTATGGCTGCTGCTCAAGCCGCTGGATCTGGCGGGAAAGCTGCCGGTGGTGCGGACAGTGAACGCATGGGGCGGCGCTTTGCTGGGCCTTGTGTGGGCGGTGCTGCTGCTGTTTGCGGCGGTGTGGCTCATGCAGCGCTTTAACTGGGTGGTGACGCCGGAGCTGATCCGGGACAGCATCTTATTGAAATTCTTTGCGGAAAACAATCCCATCGGTCTCGTTGCAGCCCTGTGACGCCGGTGAAATCAACCCTGTAACGGAGGAGAACTATGCAACCTACACTTTGCTCCAAATGCAAGAAGAACGTAGCCGTGGTGTTTATCTCACGGATGAATGAAAAGGGGGAGCCTGTCAATGAGGGACTCTGCCTGAAGTGTGCCGCCCAGCTGGGTCTGCCGCAGGTGGAGGACATGATGAAGCGTATGGGCATCACCCCGGACGATCTGGAGAATCTCAACAGCGAGATGATGCAGGCCTTCGGCGGCGCCGAGGAGCTGGGGGACGTGGCGCAGGCCAACGAGGACGGCGACGAGGATGAGGAGAGCGGCAAGACCGCCACCTTCCCCTTCCTGAACCGGCTCTTCGGCGGCAGCAACAATCCCCCGGCAGAGAAGGGAGAGACCCCGCAGCGGGAGACCGGCAAGGAGTCCCGCAAGGGTGAAAAGAAGCATAAATATCTGGACAACTACTGCATCAACCTCAGCCGCCGGGCCAGAGAGGGCAAGCTGGACGCCGTTATCGGCCGGGAGGAGGAGATTCAGCGGGTGGTGCAGATCCTGAACCGCCGGCAGAAGAACAATCCCTGCCTCATCGGTGAACCCGGCGTGGGCAAGACTGCCATTGCCGAGGGACTGGCCCAGCGCATCGCCGCCGGGGAGGTCCCCTTCAAGCTGCGGGACAAGGAGGTCTATCTGCTGGATCTGACGGCTCTGGTGGCCGGCACCCAGTTCCGGGGACAGTTCGAGAGCCGCATGAAGGGCCTCATCGAGGAGATCCGCAAGCTGGGCAACGTCATTCTGGTCATCGACGAGGTACACAACATCGTGGGGGCCGGAGATGCCGAGGGCAGCATGAACGCTGCCAACATCCTCAAGCCCGCCCTGTCCCGTGGGGAGATCCAGGTCATCGGAGCCACCACCTTCAACGAATACCGCAAGTATATCGAGAAGGACACGGCGCTGGAGCGGCGCTTCCAGCCGGTGACGGTGGCGGAGCCCAGCATCGAGGACACGCTGAAGATCCTCAAGGGCATTGCCCACTACTATGAGACGTACCACGGGGTGTCCATCCCGGAGGGCGTGCTGCGGCAGGCGGTGCTGCTGTCGGAGCGGTATATCACCGACCGGTTCCTGCCGGACAAGGCCATTGACCTCATCGACGAGGCCTGCTCGGATCTGAACCTGAAGGATCCTACCATCAACCGCCGGATGGAGGTGAAGCGGGATCTGGAGAACGTGACCTTCGAGCGGGAGACCCTCATGTCTGCCGAGGCCCCGGAGGGGGAGGAGATGACGGAGGAGCAGCTGGATCAGCGCTATGCCCGCATCGCAGAGCTGCGGAGCCAGGAGATGCGCCTGCAGGAGGAGCTGGCGGAGCTGGAGAAGAAGGGTGTGCCACAGGTGACCATGGAGAACATCGCACGGGTCATCGAGATGTGGACCAAGATTCCCGCCAGCAAGATCAAGGAAGAAGAGTTCAAGCGTCTGGCGGAGCTGGATGTGCGGCTGAAGCAGCATATCGTGGGGCAGGACGAGGCCGTGGACGCCGTGTCGGCGGCCATCCGGCGCAGCCGGGTAGGCATCTCCCCCAAGCACAAGCCGGTGAGTTTCATTTTCGTGGGCAGTACCGGCGTGGGCAAGACGGAGTTGGTAAAGCAGCTGGCGGACGATCTGTTCGATTCACCGGATTCTCTGATCCGGTTGGATATGTCGGAGTTTATGGAGAAGCACTCCGTCTCCCGGCTGGTGGGCTCGCCTCCGGGCTATGTGGGCTATGACGAGGCGGGCCAGCTGACGGAGAAGATCCGGCGCAAGCCCTACTCCGTGGTGCTGTTCGACGAGATCGAAAAGGCCCATCCGGATGTGCTGAACATCCTGCTGCAAATTCTGGATGACGGCGAGGTCACGGATGCCCACGGGCGGAAGGCGAACTTTGAGAATACCGTCATCGTCATGACCTCCAATGCCGGGTCCGGCAAGGCGGCGGGCGCTGTGGGCTTCGGCCGCAGCGCAGACGATCAGGATAAGGAGCGGGTGATGAAGGCCCTGCAGGAGTTCCTGCGCCCGGAGTTTATCAACCGTGTGGACGAGATCGTATATTTCCACCAGCTGACGGAGGAGAACTTCCGGGGCATCGCCGGGATCATGCTGGAGGAGCTGAAGGCGGCGCTGGAGGAGAAGGGCTATCACTTCACCTACGACGATGCGCTGGTGGACTATCTGGTGAAGAAATCCTACTCGGCGGCCTATGGAGCACGGAATCTGCGGCGGTGCATCCAGAAGGATGTGGAGGACCCCATGGCGGCCCGCATCATCGAGAGCTACGAGACGCCCATCACGCAGATCAAAGCAACGGCGGAGGATGGGGCTGTGGAGCTCTACACGCTGTGATGAAGGAGGGAGCGTACCATGCTGTTTCGCAAGAAGATCGAGCCCCGGTGCAGCTACTGCGCCAGAGGCGGGCGTGCCAATGACCATGAGGTTATCTGTGCCAAGAAGGGCATCGTGCCGGCGGAGTCCCACTGCGGTGCGTTCCGCTACGATCCCCTGAAGCGGGTGCCGCCCCGTCCGGCGAAGCTGGAGACGGAGGAGCTGCGGCAGGAGGATTTCCAATTATAAGAGAAAGCCCGGAAGCGATGCTTCCGGGCTTTCTGCGTGAGAGTCAGACGATATCGTAGAGCTGGCGCAGGTCGGTGATGCGGTAGTCGATGCGGAGGTCTTCCGGCAGGGCGGTGCCGTGGGGGTCGTACCAGCAGCAGGGGATGCCGGCGTTGTTGGCGCCCCGGATATCGCTGGAGGGGGAATCCCCGATGAGCAGGCAGTTCTCCCGTGTGATGCCGGGGATGTGGGCGAAAACATAGTCGAAGTAGGCTCGGCTGGGCTTGTTGGCCCCGGCATCCTCGGAGATGAAGGCGCCGGTGATATAGGGGGCCACGGCGCTGCGGTGCAGGCGGCTGCGCTGGACGGAGGCCACGGCATTGGTGACAATATAGAGACGGTGGGTCTGGGACAGGGTGCGGCAGACCTCCTCGGCGTGGGACAGAAGAAGCGTGCTCTCCCCCAGCGCTGTCAGGTGGATGCGGTTGCAAAGGGCGGGATCACGGTCCAGTGCCATAGTCTCAAGAAAGTGGCGGAAGCGCTCTACCACCAGGAAATCTTTAGTACACTCGCCTCGGTCGAAGGCAGCCCACATGGCGTTGTTACAGCGCTCGTAGAGGGCAAAGGTCTCATCGGTGTCGGGGATATCGCACTGCCGGCAGACGGCGTGGAAGGCATTGCGGTTGGCGGCATCGAAATCGAAGAGAGTGTTATCGGCATCGAAAAGCAGGTAAGAATAGTGCGGCATAAATGGATACGCTCCAGTCTAACATATTATAAATAGTATAGCATAGAGGAGGAAGGCTTGTAAAGCCTGTGAAAAACGCACAACCTATAAGCCCGGATTTTGACAGGGATTACAAAGCGTTGAAAAAAGTTGAAAATAAG
>ERZ1673752.4394-NODE-4394-length-11834-cov-12.971220_pt1 | contig 11834 bp, 10 predicted proteins | sample MGYA00580195_ERZ1673752 | MGnify/ENA primary metagenome ERZ1673752 (study PRJEB41218, sample SAMN15661744) | gut metagenome | host: Homo sapiens | place: Canada: London | collected 2015-08-20/2019-03-30 | study: EMG produced TPA metagenomics assembly of...
GTGGGGGATTTGCGGTGCATTGGCCACACGTTGTGGTATCGGGTCGGTGGCGGGCCGGGCACGCCCGGCCCCTACAGTGCGGAGGGGTAAGTTGGTGGTATGGGTGAGGCGGGCGGGTTGATTTCCTTATAACATGTAACAGCAAAGGGAGAGGTTTTCCCTCTCCCTTTGCCTTACTATATATGTATATAAAACTATCGCTTATCTTTTATGGTACATGCGGTCATCCTCTTCGTAGGTGGGGTCGCAGGTCAGATACATGCCCAGCTTTTTCAGGGTATCGGCATCGACGCTGGAGAGGATGACGGTGGAATGGATATCGCAGCCCTTCAGATTGGGGATCTGCTCCATCGCCTTGGCGGCGTACTCGTTTTCCGAAACCGAGCTGGAGAGCGCGATCAGGATCTCGTCAGTATGCAGGCGGGGGTTTTTGCTGCCGAGGTAGGTCGTTTTCAGCGTCTGGATCGGTTCAATCGCATGGGCAGACACGAGATCGATCTCCTGATCGATGCCCGCAAGCTTTTTCAGTGCATTCAGCAGCGCGGAGGAGGCGGCACCAAGCAGCGGGCCGTTTTTGCCTACCACGATCGTGCCGTCCGCCAGCTCGATAGCGGCGGCAGGCTGGCCGCCGGTCGCATCGGAACAGGCATGGGCGCGCTTCTCGACCGCGCGCTCCCCGAGCGCAATGCCGGCCTGATTCATCAGCAGCTCCAGCTTGAAGCGCTCCTGCTTCACCACGCCGCTCGCTTTCTGGTCGCACAGGCACTTGAAATAGCGGCGGACGATCTCGTTCAGTGATGCCTCTCGGCAGACCTCATCGTCAATGATGCAGTTGCCCGCCATATTGACGCCCATATCCGTGGGCGAACGATACGGACTCTTGCCGGCGATCAGCTCAAACATAGCGTTGACCACCGGGAAGATCTCGACATCGCGGTTATAATTAACGGTCGTTTTTCCGTAAGCCTCAAGATGGAACGGGTCGATCATATTGACATCGTTCAGATCGGCGGTGGCGGCCTCGTAGGCAAGGTTGACCGGGTGCTTGAGCGGCAGGTTCCAGATGGGAAAGGTCTCAAACTTGGCGTACCCTGCTTTAACGCCGCGCTTATACTCATGGTACAGCTGGGACAGGCAGACCGCCATCTTACCGCTGCCGGGGCCGGGGGCCGTGATGACCACCAGCGGACGCTCGGTCTCGATATAATCATTCTTGCCGTAGCCATCGTCACTGACGATGTGGTTCACATCGTTGGGGTAGCCGGGGATCTTATAGTGGCGGAAGGTGCGGATGCCCAGACTGTTGAGCTTCTGCTCAAAGGCCGTGACCTCAGGCGCATCGGTAAACTTTGTCACGCAGACGCTGCCCACAAACAGGCCGACCCCCTGAAAGGCATCAATCAGGCGCAGCACATCAACATCATAGGTAATGCCGTAGTCGCCGCGCATCTTGTTGGCCACGATATCCTCGGCGCTGATAACAATGACGACCTCCGCCTGATCCTTGAGCTGCAGCAGCATCTGCAGCTTGGAGTCGGGCTGGAAACCCGGCAGCACGCGGGACGCATGGTAGTCATCGAACAGCTTGCCGCCAAATTCCAGATAGAGCTTATTGTCAAACTGAGCGATACGCTCCCGGATATGGGCAGACTGCATCGCAAGATATTTATCGTTGTCAAATCCGATCCTCATCTATATTCCCCTTTTTCCTATGCTTTAACCAATGTCCTACATGGATTTAGTATAGCATTTTTTTCGTCAGCTTGCAACGGTCTTTTGCAGCAGGGGCACACCTTCCTGGCCGGAGGAGGCCCTGCGCGCCAACATACTGGCCCAGATCAGTCTGGCGCTGAACCGCATCTGGACTGAGTGGTACCCCAGCCGCGGGTACAGCTTCAACATAACAGGCTCGCCGGGGTACGATCAGGCCTATGTCAAGGGGCGCACCGTGTTCGCCGTCATGGAGCGCCTTGCCGCCGAATTATTCAACACCTATGTGCAGCGCAGCGGTGATGCCGAACCCTACTACACCGAATACTGCGATGGCCGTACCGTCACCTGCCCCGGCATGAAGCAGTGGGGCACGGTCGAGCGGGCCAAGGAGGGCAAGAACGCCCTGCAGATCCTGCGATATTACTACGGCAAGCGGGTACAGCTGGTCACAACGGACAACATTGCATCCATACCGTCCAGCTATCCGGGCAGTCCGCTGCGCCGCGGCAGCAGCGGGACCAATGTGCGCATCCTGCAAAAGCAGCTGTCCCGCATTGCGAAGGACTACCCTTCCTTCGGCAAGCCGGTGGTGAACGGCGTATTTGACGAGGCCACCGAGCGCAGCGTCAAGCGCTTTCAGAAGCAGTTCAGCCTGACCGCCGACGGCGTGGTGGGCCGTGCCACATGGTATAAAATCAGCTTTATCTATGTGAGCGTCAAGGATCTTGCCGAGCTGACCAGCGAGGGTGAGACCGCCGAGGGCACACAGACCACCGGCGGTTGGCCGGGCACAGTCCTGCGGCGCGGGTCGAGCGGCAGCGCCGTGGAGCAGGTGCAGTTCTGGCTGTCCGATCTTGCACAGTTTGATTCCGCGCTGCCGCGCGTCACGGTGGACGGCCGCTACGGGGCAGCGACCGAGCGCGCCGTGCAGGCGTTCCAGAAAAAGCAGGGCCTGACGGCGGACGGCGCAGTCGGGCAGCGCACCTGGAATGCGCTTTACGCCGCTTGGGTGGACGCGCAGAGCGACCTTGGCGGCACCGCATGGCCCGGCACAGTGCTGCGGCGGGGCGACAAGGGCATGGAGGTGCGGCTGGTGCAGTTCTGGCTGCGGCTGGCTGCGGACAACTACCGCGCACTGCGCACCATAGCGGTGGACGGCAGCTTCGGCGCAGCCACTGTCGGCGCTGTGCAGGCGTTTCAGAGTGTTTTCGGGCTGACGGCCGATGGCACAGTGGGCCGTGCGACATGGAACAAGCTGAAGGAGGTCGGCTTGGCGGTCGCAAACAGGCTCGTGGACGCAGACATCGCCCCGGGGCAGTTCACGGTCACCACGCGGGAGGGCAGCAGCGGGACCGCCGTGCGGGCTGTGCAGTATTATCTGCGCCGGCTCGCGGCCTACTACAGCGATATTCCGTCCGTGACAGTGGATGGGCGCTTCGGCGCAGCAACAGCGCGGGCCGTCAGGGCATGGCAGGCGCGGGCCGGTCTGCCTGTGGACGGCGTGGTGGGGCGGCTGACATGGCAAAGCCTGTATGACGCCGCCGCAGCACTGGACAGCAGCGGCCCCGTGGTGCGCATGATCCGGCTGCCTGCCCCTGCCGCCGCACTGCGCCCCGGTGACAGCGGTGCAGCGGTGCTGCGGCTGAGCCGGATGTTGCTGTTTCTGGGCCAGTGGATTCCCGAGATTGACCTGCCCCCGACCGACACACCGACCAGTACCTTTGACCCTGCGCTGGAGACCGCCGTGCGCAGTGCCCAACGGTATTTCGGGCTGACCGAGACAGGCATTGTGACCGCCGCGGACTGGACGGTGCTGCGCGAGGCCGCCGAGCGGCTGCTGGCTGCCAACCCCGCCGGAGCCAGCCCCAAGCCCGGCGGCGTATGGCCCGCCGGGGCGTTGGCGCTGGGCAGTGCAGGGCCTGCCGTACTGCAGGTGCAGCGTTGGTTGAACATCATTGCCGCCGCCAACCAGACCGCCGATTTTGTACCCGAGACAGGCATCCTTGGGCCGGAAACTGCGTCCGCGCTGGAAAGCTACCAGCTGACCGCCGGGCTGCAGACGCTTGGCATCGTGGACGCCGACACATGGGAAAGCCTGCGTCTGGCTGCGCAGGGGCTTTGCCGCGAATGTAAGGAGGCATAAGCCATGGCAAGAGTTTACATCTATGATTCCTACGATAACAAGTTCTTCCGCTACAATTTGAGCGAAAACGACCCGATGCCCTACAGCACCGGCACGACCCTGCGGGTGCGGGAATTCCGCGGCTCAAGCAAATCCAATGTACTGTGGACCACCACCGCTGCCATGGAGGCATGGAACCTGACACGCCGTACCTACGGCAGCGGCATTCCGGTGGGGTACGCCTTCAAGCGGATCTGGGAGGGCGGCCACGGCACCACCAGCCAGCACTATGCGGGCGTGGCCTTTGATGTCGGGCAGCGCAGCACCGCCGCCGAGCGCCGCAAGATCTACCGGGCCGCTGTTCGCAGTGGAGCGTGGGGCTATGTGGAGCCTATGTCGATGACGCCGACCTGGGTACACTTTGACCGTCGGTACGGCAAGCCTGCCTGCGCGGGCACCACGGCCGGTTACCCCACCTTGCGGCGCGGGAGCCGCAGCACCTATGTACTGGTCCTGCAGGATGCCCTGAACGCACTGGGCTATTCAACCAACACGCTGGACGGTATCTTCGGCCATGCGACAGAAAGCGCACTGAAGGCCTGCCAGCGGCGGTTCGGTCTGCGGGCGGACGGTGTCTGCGGCTGTGCAACATGGAAAAAGATCGCCGGTGCCACGGTGGGTATCGGCCGCACGGCAACCGTCATTGACAAATAAGGCATTGGGTTGTATACTGTAGGCAGACTCTGCCCGCTGCCGGGCCTTTATAAAGTAAGGAAGTGTTCTGAAATGGATATGATGGAATTTTTGCGCACCCGCCGCACCTACCGCCGCTTTGAACAGCGTCCTGTTGCGCCGGAGATCCTGAACGAGGCCATTGATGCCGCCCGGCTGGCAAGCTGCGGTGCCAACCGCCAGACTGTGCGGTATATCCTTGTGCAGAGCGCCCGTGCCGTGTCCGCCGTGCAGCCGCTTGTCCATTGGGCCGCCTACCTGCCGCCCGAACAGGGCGTACCGAAGCCCGATGAGCAGCCGACTGCCTTCATCGCCGTTTTGCAGGACACCCGCCTGCCGGGGTGCAGCGATGTGGATGTAGGGCTGGCGCTGGGCAGCCTGACCGCCGCTGCTTGGGCCCACGGTGTGGGCAGCTGCATCATGGGGGCCATCGACCGCCCGGCGCTGACCGAGCTGCTGGCCCTGCCCGAGGGGCTGCGGCTCTGCTATATGGTGGCGCTGGGATACCCCGCCCACAAAAGCCGCGTGGTAACGATGCAGGACAGCAGCGTGAAATATTATCTGGACGAAAACCGTGACTACTGCGTGCCGAAGCGCAGCATGGACGAGGTGCTGCTGAAAACGCTGTAAAAGTAAAAATCGCAGTCCCGATGATGAAATCGGGGCTGCGATTTTTTTATCCGTCAGAAGCGGCGTCTTTCAGCCTTATCCCAAAATAGCAAAGCTCTGTGCGCCCAGGGAAAGCATGTCGTTGACGATCTCCGCCTTGCCGATCGTGTACTGAATTTTCAGATCCTCGGCCAGCTCCAGCGGCAGCTCGATGGAGACACCCGCCGGGTTGACGGCGCAGATCAGATCGCCGCGCTGCCAGACGAACGGGCGGTAGTCGTCCTTCGCCTTGGGTGCGTACAGCACCTTGAACGGCGCGTCTGCGTTCAGGTCGGCGTGTGCATGACGGAAAGCCAGCAGCGACTTCACGCTGTTCAGCAGGCTGTCGGGGTCGTCCGCCTGAGCGGCCACAGTGGGCGCATCGGCGGCAGTGTCCACAGGCAGATAGATATTCTGCGCGTCGGCGGTGGAGAAGCCGTGGTTGGCCGTGTCGTCCCACTGCATCGGCGTGCGGGAGCCCGTGCGGAAGTAGCCGCCCTCCTTGGTGGGCAGCGGCAGATAGCGCATACCGATCTCGTCACCGTAGTAGACGAAGGGTGCACCGGGCAGCGTGAAAATTGTCGCGTAGGCCAGCCGCAGCTCATCAGTCGTCAGGCCCGCGGAGGGGCGGATCGTGTCATGGTTGCAGGTGATGAAGCACCACAGACCGTCCTTGTGGGTGTCCTTGTAGGCCGGCAGATACTCGTCCAGGAATTTGTCAATGCCGGTGCCGGAGTTCTTGCAGAAGTACGCCTTGCCGATGTTGTGCGGGTTCGAGTCCATCGCACCGTCATAATTGCGCATGAGCCAGCTGTAGCCGTTGCCCTGCCAATTGAGATAAAAGTCCATGTCAAAGCCGTTTTTCAGCGACATGCGCGGGCCGTTCCACTCGGCGATGAGCGCGGCCTCGGGGTACTCGACGTCCAGCATATCCCGGATATTGCGCCAGATTTTGCAGGTGTACTTTTTGTTCTTAGTGTCATTCTTTACAAGGCTCGACGCCATATCGACGCGGAAGCCGTCGCAGCCCATGTCCAGCCAGAATCGCATGACATCCTTCATGGCCTCCACCGTTGCCACGCAGGCGGGGTCGTCGGTGGGCTTCTGCCACTTCTGGTTGATCTTTCCATAGCCGTAGTTCAGCGCAGGCTGGCATTTGAAGAAGTTCAGGATATACGTGCCGTTGCGTTCGGTCTCGCCGCCGATGAACGGCATCCCGTCGCCGGAGGCAAAGCAGGAATCCGTCCAGATAAAGCGGTCCGAGTATTCGTTGTGCCCGGGCTTGCAGCTGGCCTTGAACCACGGGTGTTCCTCGCTCGTGTGGCCGGGCACCAGGTCGAACAGCACACGGATGCCCTTCTCATGCGCGGCCCTGAACAGCGCGGCGGCGTCCTCGTTCGTGCCGTAGCGCGGGGCGATCTTTTTGTAGTCGCGCACATCATAGCCAGCATCCTTGAACGGCGAATCAAAGCAGGGGTTGATCCACAGGGCATTGCAGCCCAGGTCCCTGATATAGTCGAGCTTGGCAATAATGCCTTGCAAATCACCGATGCCGTCGCCGTTGGTATCGTAGAAGCTCTGGGGGTAAATTTCATAGAACACTGCGTCTTTCAGCCACTGTTTCATGAGATGTCTCCTTTACTATAATAGACAGATAGAATATCCACGGCAAACCGCAGGGCGCATTTCCTGTGCGCTCGGGAGGTTTTCCCCGCCGCGCACGGCCACGGGCGGATATGGAATCCGCCCCTACGGCGCTCCCTGTCAGTTTGCCGCTTCACGAGCATGGAAATGTTTCATCCGTTTCTACCCCTATACTATCCCCTCCTTCTTCCTTTGTCAACGCAGCAAAGCAGACAAAACAAACCACAAATTTTCTACATTTTGCACCAAAAATCAGCATATTGCTATTTTGTGAACAATGTGTTGACAAACAAAGAACATCGCAGTAAAGTAAAATGCACAAGCGATTGTAAAATCTATTAGGAAAGAGGGATTCATTCAAATGAATACGCTTGTAATCGTTCTGATTGCCGCGGTCGTTCTGGTATGTGCGTACGCCGGATACGGTCGTTGGCTCGCCAAGACCTGGGGTGTTGATCCCAACGCCAAGACTCCTGCTGTGCGGCTGGAGGATGGCAAGGATTATGTTCCCACCAACGGCTGGACGGTGTTTGCACACCAGTTCTCCTCCATTGCCGGTGCCGGCCCTGTTACCGGTGCCATTCAGGCTGCGGCCTTCGGTTGGCTGCCTGTGCTGCTCTGGGTGCTGATCGGCGGCGTCTTCTTCGGCGCTGTCACCGACTTCGGCGCTCTGTACGCTTCCGTCAAGAACGACGGCAAATCGATGGGCCTGCTGATCGAAAAGTACATCGGCAAAACCGGCCGCAAGCTGTTCCTGTTATTCTGCTGGCTGTTCTGCGGCATCGTCATTGCTGCCTTTGCAGACATGGTTGCCGGCACCTTCAACGCCTTTGATGCAGAGGGTGCACAAGTCGAGGCCGCCTTCACAAACGGTGCGGCCGGCATGGTTTCCATCATGTTCATGGTGTTCGCCGTTGTGTTCGGCTTCATCCAGAAGAAGTTCAACTTTTCCGGCTGGCGCGAGGCCGTCATCGGCATCGTCTTTATCGTCCTGTCCTTTGCCGTTGGCATGAACTGCCCGCTTGTGTTCGGCAAGGCTGCATGGAGCTACATCACCTTCGTTTACATCTTCTTTGCCGCCGTCCTGCCGATGTGGATGCTCAAGCAGCCCCGCGACTATATGACCACTTTTATGTTCGGCGCAATGATCGCCGGTGCCGTCATCGGCCTGCTGGTTGCCCACCCCACGATGAACCTGCCCGTCTTTACCGGCTTCAACAATGAGAAGCTCGGCACCATGTTCCCCATCCTCTTTGTCACGGTCGCCTGCGGTGCCGTCTCCGGCTTCCACAGCCTGGTTTCCTCCGGCACCTCCTCCAAGACCGTTGAGAATGAGAAGGATATGCTCAAGGTCGGCTACGGCGCCATGGTGCTGGAGAGCCTGCTGGCTGTCCTCGCCCTGTGTGTTGCCGGTGCTGCCGCCGCTGCAGACGGCACCCCCGCCACCGGTACCCCGTTCCAGATCTTCAGCCGCGGCGTTGCCGGTTTCTTTGAGATGTTCGGCGTGCCCGTTTCGATTGCAACTGTCTTTATGACGATGTGCGTTTCCGCGCTGGCACTGACCAGTCTGGACGCCGTGGCCCGTATCGGCCGCATGAGCTTTCAGGAGCTGTTCAGTGTCGATGATATGGAGCATGCAGAGGGCTGGCGCAAGCTGTGCTGCAATGTCTACTTCTCCACCTTCATCACGCTGGTGTTCGGCTTTATCCTGACCCAGATCGGCTATGCCAACATCTGGCCGCTGTTCGGCTCCGCCAACCAGCTGCTCAGCGCGCTGGTTCTGGCTACCCTGTGCGTCTTCCTCAAGGTCACGGGCCGCAACAACAAGATGCTCTTCCCGCCGCTGGTCATCATGCTCTGCGTCACCTTCACCGCACTGGTGCAGCGCCTGATTGCGATGGTCAAGGCCATCTCCGCAGCTGCGTCCACCGCCATCCCTGCCGGTGAGACCACTTGGGGCGCTGTCTTTATCGCCAACGGCCTGCAGCTGATCCTTGCGGTGCTGCTGATCGTGCTGGGCCTGAACATCGTGTTCCACAGCGTCAAGAGCTACACCACCTGCGATGCGCCCGAAGCAAAAGCCACTGTTTGAGTGTAATCGGCACTTGACAAACCGGCTCCTATAGAGTAATATTTATGCATAGCCGCAAGGGCGCGGCCGCACGCTGCGCTATCCGGCAAAATCATGTTTCAAGCTCCGGTATCCGCAATCAGGACGCCGGGGCTTTTTGCATGAATATGAGGGAAACACTTATAAAGGTAAAGGAGAGTTCAAGATGAAACTCAAGAAAATGCTTGCCCTGACCATGGCCGCTGTGCTGGCCGCCGGTCTGACCGCCTGCGGCTCCAGCGCCGACACCTCTGCCGCCCCTGCTGCTGAGAGCACTGCGGCCACTGCGGATGCTGCCGGTGCCCCGGACGGCGACGGCGACCCCACCACCCTGACCGTTGCGATGGAGTGCGCTTACGCCCCCTACAACTGGACCCAGAGCGATGATTCCAACGGTGCCGTTGCGATTCGCGGCTCCAGCGACTACGCCTATGGCTACGATGTCATGATGGCCAAGAAGATCGGCGAGGCACTGGGCCAGCAGGTCCAGATCGTCAAGCTGGACTGGGACAGCCTGATTCCCGCCGTCATGAGCGGCGATGTGGACTGCGTCATCGCTGGTCAGTCCATCACGGCTGAGCGCGCTGCACAGGTCGATTTCAGCAACCCTTACTACTACGCCTCGATCGTCACCCTGACGAAGAAGGACAGCGCCTACGCCAATGCGGCGAGCGTGGCCGATCTGTCCGGTGCGACCGCTACCAGCCAGCTGGGCACCATCTGGTATGATACCTGCCTGCCCCAGATCGAGAACGCCAACATCCTGCCCGCACAGGAGACCGCGCCTGCCATGCTGGTGGCCCTGAACAGCGGTGCCTGCGACATCGTTGTCACCGACCGCCCCACCGCGCAGGCCGCGCTGGTCGCCTACCCCGACTTCACGCTGCTGGATTTCGGCGGCGGCGACAATGACTTCAAGGTCAGCGAGGAGGACATCAACATCGGCATCTCGATGAAGAAGGGCAACACCGCCCTGCAGAGCGCCATCAACGAGGTTCTGTCCACGATGACCGCTGATGATTACAACGCCATGATGGACGACGCCATCAGCGTTCAGCCCCTGAGCAAGTAATTTTGCCCGCCTGCCCCTGCCGTTTTGTGCGGCAGGGGCTTCGGTGTTGGTAAAGTGAAGAAATCACAAAGGAGAATTTCATGCAAGACTTTTTCATGAACTGTGCCACAGTGCTGCAGAAGTACGGCTTCTCGTATCTGCGCGGCGCGGGCACGACCCTGCTGCTGGCGCTGGTCGGCACATTTTTCGGCTGCCTGATCGGCTTTGCGGTCGGCGCACTGCAGACCATCCCCATCGACAAGCAGCGTGACCCCGTGTGGAAGCGCGTGCTGCTGAAGATCCTGCACATCTTCCTGCGCTGCTATGTGGAGCTGTTCCGTGGTACGCCGATGATCGTGCAAGCCGTGTTCATCTACTACGGTCTTTTGCAGGTGTTCGGCATCAAGATGGGCATGTGGCAGGCAGGCTTCTTCATCGTTTCCATCAACACCGGTGCCTATATGGCGGAGACAGTCCGCGGCGGCATCGTGTCCATTGACCCGGGCCAGACCGAGGGTGCCAAGGCCATCGGCATGAACCACTGGCAGACGATGCTCCATGTCATTCTGCCGCAGGCGCTGCGCAACATCATCCCGCAGATCGGCAACAACTTCATCATCAACATCAAGGACACCTCGGTGCTGTCGGTCATCTCGATCACCGACCTGTTCTTTGTCCACAAGAGCGTGGTCGGCGCGCTGTACACCTATTTTGAGAGCGCTGCCATCGTCATGGTCATCTACCTGACGATGACCCTGTTCGCCAGCTACCTGCTGCGCCTGTGGGAGAAAGCGCTGGACGGCCCGCAGAACTACGACCTGAACACGACCGACTCGCTGGCCTACACCAGCGGCATGTACAACGCCCCGGACCCGAACCATGAGTCCCAGAATCTGGATATGAAGGGAGGCGCAGCCCATGTCTGAGCCTGTTATTGAGGTACGCCACCTCTCCAAGAGCTTCGGCACCCATGTCGTTCTGCGCGATGTGGATTTCACCGTCAACCCCGGCGATGTCACCTGCATCATCGGTGCGTCCGGCAGCGGCAAATCGACCCTGCTGCGCTGCATCAACCTGCTGGAGACCCCCACGAACGGCAAGGTGCTGTTCCACGGCAATGACATCACGGCCAAGGGCAGCGACCCATGCGCCTACCGCGCCAAGGTGGGCATGGTGTTCCAGAGCTTTAACCTTTTCAACAATATGACGGTGCTGGACAACTGCACGGCGGGCCTGCGCTATGTGCTGCACATGGACAAGGAGGCCGCCGAGCGCACCGCACTGGACAATCTGGAGAAGGTCGGCATGGCCCCCTATATCCATGCCAAGCCGCGCCAGCTTTCCGGCGGGCAGAAGCAGCGTGTGGCGATTGCCCGTGCGCTGGCCATGCAGCCCGAGGTACTGCTGTTTGACGAGCCGACCTCCGCGCTGGACCCCCAGATGGTGGGCGAGGTGCTGGCCGTCATGCGCCAGCTGGCCAAGGAGGGGCTGACGATGCTTGTTGTCACCCATGAGATGGCCTTTGCCCGCGATGTATCTACCCATGTAGTCTACATGGCGGACGGCGTCATCTGTGAGGAGGGCACCCCCGCCGACATCTTTGAGCGCCCGCAGAACCCCAAGACCGTTGAGTTCCTGAGCCGGTTTAGACAGGCGTAACAGCATAAAAAACGACCGATGGTGCAAAAGCCATCGGTCGTTTTTTGTTATGGGGCAGTAAAAATATGGTTGCGGGGCGTCGAGGACGCCGCCCCTATAACTAAAGGATAAAGGAGTTCTAAAGGCACAGTGCGGCGGCCTGAGGACAGGCCGCC
>ERZ1673752.4399-NODE-4399-length-11823-cov-9.007988_pt1 | contig 11823 bp, 9 predicted proteins | sample MGYA00580195_ERZ1673752 | MGnify/ENA primary metagenome ERZ1673752 (study PRJEB41218, sample SAMN15661744) | gut metagenome | host: Homo sapiens | place: Canada: London | collected 2015-08-20/2019-03-30 | study: EMG produced TPA metagenomics assembly of...
TGAAGGCACTCAATCGCTACTATCTGCAGTCTCTAGCAGTTTTAGCGCTGATACTAACCACCGCTTTTTGGGGCTCTACTTTTTTCCTGATCAAAGACCTGCTGAACAACATGACCACCCTATCTTTTCTAGGGGTTAGATTCGTGATCGCGGGCGCGCTTTCGGCAGTGATATTTTTTCCTCGCCTAAAGAGGGCGAGCAAGAAAGTTTGGCAACACGCTTTTGCTTTAGGTGCAGTCTATTCCGCGGCACAAGTTTTACAAACTAAGGGTTTAGAGAGCGCTGACGCCTCGGTGGTGGGCTTCATTACCGGTCTGTATGTAGTGATTACTCCCCTGCTAGTGTGGTTACTTTTCAAAGAAAAAATTAAGCCGGTAAACCTGGCAGCTGCCCTAGTGGCGATGGCGGGGTTAATGGTTTTGAGCCTAGATGGATTCTCTATTGGCTTCGGGGAATTGTTAACTTTGGCGGGAGCAGCTCTTTTCGCCCTCCATATTGTGCTTACTGCGCGCTGGGCTGCTAAAGACGAACCCATAACTCTGGCAGCCATCCAATTAATCTCGATTGGAGTTTTCTGTTTTCTAGCGGCCCTGCCCTTTGGAGTGCAGCTACCGCGGGACGCTAGGCAGTGGACAGTGCTGCTTTACACGGTAGTGTTCGCAGCCATCGGAGCCTTAATCATGCAAACCTGGGCACAAAAACACCTGCGTCCCACTAAGGCCGCAGTAGTAATGACTATGGAGCCGGTATTCGCGGCAGTCTTTGCAGTCCTTTTCGGGGGCGAGGACGTTACCTTGCGAATGATCATCGGGGGCGCCTTAGTAGTTGCCGCGATGCTTGCCACCGAGCTAATCCCCGCCTATCGTGCCCGCGATAAAATTCGCGCCGCCAAAGAATAGATTCCCCGCGAAATCCCCTCTGAGAAGCTAGAAGTGCTATCTTGCATAGTCAGGTAACGATAGTGCTTTAGGCAGAGAAATTCTTTTGAATCTCGGTTTGGTTCTCTAGGTATGTTTGCTCATAACTACCCAGCCCTGCCGGATAGTGACCGGCAAAAGAATCCATACAGAGACCTCCGTATTTACCGGGCAGATCCAGACCCACTGATGCCACCAGTCCCAGTATCGATAAATACCCCAGGGAATCTGCCCCTAAATGGACTTGTAGCTCCTCCACATTCTTATGGGCACTGATTAACTCGGCAGAATTGGACACATCTATTCCGTAAAAACTGGGGAAAATGAACTCGGGGGAAGCAATCCGCACATGTACCTCGCGGGCACCAGCATCTTTTAGCAGCTTGACGATCCGCCGAGACGTAGTGCCTCTCACAATGGAATCATCTACCATCACTACCGATTTGCCTTCTACGATCCCTTTCACCGCAGATAGCTTCATCAGCACGCCCTTTTCCCGCAGCGACTGTTTGGGTTGAATAAAGGTACGAGTCACATATTGGTTCTTTACTAGCCCCATCTCGTAGGGCAGGTGCGCAGCCTCCGCGTAGCCAGAAGCGGCCGAAAGTGAAGAGTTGGGAACCCCGATGACAATGTCGGCACTGGGAGTGGGCTGTTCGTGAGCTAGGGTCATCCCGCATTGTTTGCGCACCGCATGAACATTTTTCCCCAAGATATTGGAGTCAGGACGAGCAAAATAAATATATTCCATAGCGGCAACGCAAGTATCGGCAGGCGGACAGTAACGTTCAATCTTTAGCCCGTCCTCATTAATAATCGCGATTTCTCCGCCCCGCAGATCCCGATAGAACTCGGCTCCGATTAAATCCAGAGCACAAGTTTCGCTTGCTATCGCCCAGCCACCGCGAGTTTTCATTTTCCCGATCACCAAGGGGCGTAAACAGTGCGGATCAACAATCCCATACATAGTGTCATCGGTCATGATTAGATAGCTGAAGCCGCCACGCAGCCGTTGCAAAGCGGCACAAAGTCGCTCATAGAAGCTGCCTCGTTCTCGCACTATCAGGTGCATCAGCACTTCCGAATCGGAGTTGGAGTTAAAAATCGCGCCTTGCCGTTCCAACTCTATTTTTAGATCCGGGGAGTTCACCAAGTTGCCATTATGGGCTAGGGCAATGTTCCCGTTATGCATGTGAAACACGAAGGGTTGCAGGTTACAGCTCCAGTTATTACCGGAAGTCGAGTAACGTACGTGCCCGATACCGCGCGATCCTTTTAACTTAGCGAGGCGTATCGGGTCATCAAAAACTTCACTAACCAGACCTTTAGCTTTCTTAACCCGAATAGTTTCCCCATCGGAGACCGCAATGCCCGCGCCTTCTTGCCCGCGATGTTGCAAAGCATGCAGACCATAGTAGATCAGACTGGAGGCATCGGGGGAACCGTAGACCCCGAAAACTCCGCACTCTTCTCCCAGGTTAGTTACGACTTGTGCCTTCAAAATTCGCTCCTAAATCGCGTCCGCGCCAATATCTTTCCGGTAGGTTTTACCCGCAAAATCTACTTTCTGGGCGTTTTCGTAAACCACCCGGCGGGCAGCTTCTAGAGTGTCCGCGCGAGCAACCAGATTCAGCACCCGACCACCATTAGTGTAGGCTTTCCCGTTTTCGCGCCGCACCCCGGCATCGAGATAATCTACGCCCTCTAGCCCGGTAATCTCTTTGCCTTTTTCATAGGCGCCCGGGTAGCCTCCGGAAGCCAGCACCAGGCAGATAGCTTTTTGATCACGGATTTTAATATCAGCAGGGTCCAGGCGCTGCTCCATACAAGCCACCAGCAGCTGATAAAAATCACCCTCAACTAAGGGCAGAACCACTTGAGTTTCCGGATCCCCAAAACGCATATTGTATTCCAGCAGGTAAGTGCCGTTATCAGTCAGCATCAGCCCAAAGAAAATACAGCCGGCGAATTCCAGCCCTTCGGATTGGATTCCTTTCAAGGTGGGAGCCAAAATATCGCGTTCAAATTCTGCTTGTCGCTGCGCAGTGTAGAACGGGTTGGGGGCAAAGGTACCCATCCCGCCGGTATTAGGGCCGGTCTCCCCCTCCCCTATTTTCTTGTGGTCTTTGGCGGAAACTAGCGGGAAGATCCCCTTTTCATTAGCCAGACTAAGAATCGAGGCTTCTTTGCCCACCAGGAATTCTTCCAGCACTACCTTTTCTCCGGCACGCCCAAAGCGTCCTTCCACCATGATTTGAGAGATAGCGTCTTGTGCTTCCTGGGCGGTTCGGCAGATAATCACGCCTTTACCCGCAGCTAGCCCGGAGGCTTTGACCACAACCGGCAAGTTAAAATCAGCTAGCCCCGCCATGGCAGCCTGCGGATCAGTAAAGGTTTCGTAGCGGGCGGTTTTCACCCCGTATTTACGCATAAAGTCTTTGGCATAAGCTTTGGAACCTTCCAGGCGAGCCGCCGCTTTACCCGGACCGAAAAGTTTCATCCCGGCCTGGCTAAACAGATCCCCAATCCCCGCTACCAGCAGGTCTTCGCTACCCACAATAGTTAGATCCGCGGCGAACTCCTGGGCTGTCCGCAAGATTTCCTGCATACTAGAGGAGGTAGTTTGAGCAATTTCGTGGGCGGCAAGGGCGCGTTTAATCGCATTTTCGCGTCCTCCGTTGCCTACTATCAAAATCTTGGCCATTAGTATTTTCTCTTTTCTTTCGGGCGGTATTTATCCCAGTTTTTCACTATTTCCACTAGCAACTGGTGTTCTTGCCTAATCACTCTCTCCTGCAGGGACTTAGGGGTATCATCCGGGAGAACCGGAACTTTTCGTTGCGCTAAAATCTTCCCCGCGTCAACTTGGTTAGTTACCAGGTGTACGCTGCACCCAGATTCTTTTTCTTTTGCAGCCAAAACTGCTTCATGCACGTGCATCCCATACATTCCTTTCCCACCAAATTTGGGTAACAACGCGGGGTGGGTATTAATAATCCGACCTTCAAAAGCCGCTACAAACTGCGGAGAAAGGATTTTTAAATATCCCGCTAACACTATCAATTCGCTTTGGGAATCAACGTCTGACACCGCAATCGGCTCGGTAATCAAGGTAGGAATACCGGCATCGCGCGCCCGCTTCGCCGCCAGGCATTCGTGGTTACAAATCACCTGGCGGATATAACATCCGGCATCGATAAGAGCTTGCAGATTAGTTCCCGAGCCGGAGCAACAAACCGTTATCGCAGGCATATCCGAGTTTCCGCAGAAGAGCCGCATTGATCTTTAGTTAGGATTTCTCCGATTTGATAGGCCTCGGGCAGCGCAGCGGTTACTTTCGGTAGTTCTTCGGGGGGAATTACCAGGGTGAATCCCACTCCCATATTGAAAGTTCCCCACATTTCACTTTCGGGTACTGCCGCGAATTCTTCGCGTCTAAAGATGGCGGGAATCCGAACTTTTTCTTTTTCAATCCGCGCACACAGACCCGCGGGAATAATCCGGGGTACGTTTTCCTCTAGCCCGCCCCCGGTAATATTCGCCAAGCCGTGGATCTCGATTTTTTGATCCAGCAACGACAGGATTTCGGGAACATAGATTTTTGTGGGCGTCAGTAACTCCGTGGGGTAAGGATTCTTAAAGAGCGCCCTCACCAGGGAGAACCCATTGGAATGCAGCCCGGATGAGGGCAACGCCACCACCACGTCGCCGGCTTTTATTGCCGAGCCATCGATAATAGCGGACTTTTCTACCACTCCGACCGTAAACCCGGCCATATCGTATTCACCGCTTTGATAGAACCCCGGCATCTCTGCGGTTTCGCCCCCGATGAGCGCCGCACCCGCCTGCTTACAACCGGTGACTATTCCCGCCACTAGTTGGGAAGATACCTCGGCATCAAGCTGGGAACAGGCCAGATAATCTAAGAAAAACAGCGGCCTGGCCCCATGACAAAGCACATCATTTACGCACATCGCTACCAGGTCGATGCCTACGGTGTCGTATTTTTTGAGGGCGAAAGCGATTTTCAGCTTGGTGCCTACCCCGTCAGTACCGGAAACTAGGACGGGCTCCTGGTATTTACCTAGTTCATAGAGGGCAGCGAAGGATCCCAGAGAACCCAAAACCTGATCATTTTGGGTGGAGGCTACCATTTGCTTTAACCGGCGTACATGCTCATATCCTGCCTCTTTATCAACACCGGCATCTTTATAGCTGACCATAATCTGTGTTTTCCCTTGCCCTAAATAATGATTTTCCCTGGGGGCGGAAGGGTTCCCTCCACCCCCAGGATCCGCCAGTAATAACCTATTTCTTGGTAATGCGGTGCAGGATTTCTTTATAGGCTTCTTCGATTCCGCCCATATCCCGTCGGAAACGGTCCTTATCCAGTTTCTTCTTGGTTTCCGCGTCCCACAGCCGGCAAGTGTCGGGGGTGATCTCGTCTGCTAGCAGCAGGTTTCCGTCCTTGTCCCGACCGAACTCAATCTTGAAGTCAACCAAGAGGATGCCTTCTTTCTTGAAAGCATCAGACAGGATCTGGTTAATCTTGGCGGTTACCTCCAAGATTTCTGCGACCTCTTCTTCGGTAGCAGCCCCAATGGCTACCGCGTGATCCGAGTTAATCAGGGGATCACCCAAGTCGTCATCCTTATAGGAGAACTCTTGGATCATTTTCTTCGGCATGGTGCCTTCTTCTAACCCCAGGCGCTTAGCCATGGAACCCGCGATAATGTTGCGGGTGATTACCTCTAGGGGAACGATATCCAGTTTCCAGCACAGCTGCTCCCTATCGTTTAGCTTCTCGATGAAGTGGGTTTTCACTCCGTGCGAAGCCAGCATTTCAAATAGATAGCTGGTGAGCTCATTGTTTATGATGCCCTTGTCTTTAATGGTGCCTTTCTTTTCTCCATTGCCGGCAGTGGCGTCATCTTTGTAATAAACAATCACCTTATCGGGGTCATCAGTGGCATAGATTTTCTTGGCTTTTCCTTCGTAGAGGAATTCTTTTTTCTCCATATTTTGCCTTCTTTTTCTCTTAAATTTTCTTTTAAAAACTAACCGGATCTGCAGTAAATTTCTGCTTCATACTGGCACGGTACTCTTTTAGCTGCGCGGCTACCTTTTCATTACTGGTGCCAATTATTTGCACCGCGGTCATGGCGGCATTATAGGAATTGTTGATTCCTACCGTGGAAACCGGGATTCCTTTCGGCATCTGCACGATTGAGTAGAGGGCATCTTGACCACCCAAAGCTGCATCTAAAGGTACCCCGATAACCGGAATCGTCACTTTCGAAGCGATTACCCCCGGCAGGTGCGCCGCTAGACCAGCCCCGGCAATAATGGCTTTTGCCCCCGACTCCACGGCCTCTTTTAGAATTTTCTCTAAAAGTTCCGGTACCCGGTGTGCCGAAGCAATATACGCTTTATATTCCAATCCGAACTCGTCTAAACATTTAGCGGCGCCCGCCATTTTTTCTTTATCGGAGGCGGAACCAAAAATGATTGCTACATCCATCGGAAATAATTAACCCCGTTTCTAAATAGGTTTTGTTCTATTTCGGGACAGTAGTTGAGGTATAAACCGCTACCGCTCCTTTCTGAATGACCCATCTTTCCCAGGATTTGTCCCCGATGAGCCAACAGCCCTTCGATTCCGAAGGAAGATCCATTGGGGTTTTCCCCCAGATATTGGGTAGCTATCTGCCCAGATGCCAGGTATTTTTGGTAGTCCTCCTGGCTCATCACTACCCGCCCTTCGCCGTGAGAAATCGGTATCTGGTGAACTTCCCCAACGTCAAAGGAACTCAGCCAGGGGGAAGCCACGGACGATACCGAAGTATGCACGATTTTAGCCACGTGGTGTCCGCTATCGTTTGCCGCCAGGGTGGGGGAATCGGGATTAAGGTCGCAAATCTGCCCGTAGGGTAGCAAACCCGATTTGATAAGCGCTTGGAAACCATTACAGATTCCCAGAATTAGACCACCTTTGCGCAGCAGCGAATGCACTGCCTCTTTTACTTGCTCTTGACGCAGCACCGAAACAATAAACTTTGCCGAGCCATCCGGTTCATCTCCTACCGAGAATCCACCCGGCAATGCCAAAATATCGGCTTGCTCGATTTGGCGAGCATAAGAGGTAGCGTCCCGATAAACCTCGGTTATCACCTGTGCGCCCTCGCGGGTAAAAGCCCGGGTCATATCGTATTCGCAGTTAGTACCAGGGAAAATTGGGATAAATACCTGGGGTGTTTGTTTTCGATAGGGCGCGTGGCGAGGTTTGGTTAAACAAGTTTCGCTAACTCGCGCCGCTTTCTGATTAATCCGCTTCCCGGCGGTGGGGAAAATCTTTGCTAAAGGCTGTTCCCAGGCCTGCTGTAAAGCGTCCAGGTCGACAGAGTTACCGTTAATCGTGGTTTGTCGCCAACTACCGGTGTATCCCAGTAATGGCAAGTCCAGGTGCTGGTCAGTTTCAATCAGGAAACTGCCATAGCGAGAAGCGAACAGGTCTTCCTCAGTCTTGATTTCAAACCCGATCCGGTTCCCAAAAGCCATTTTCGGTAGCGTTTCCGCAATCCCTCCGTATCCCAGGGTGTATGCCGAGAGGGGATCGATTGCTTGCAATTGTTCTAAAGCTTTCTGGAAGGAATCTAAATCGACCGCACCTAGCTCATCGGTTTCAACTTTCAACAGGTAGAGACGGTGATTGCGAGCTTTGAATTCCGGAGTGCGCAGCTTAGCCGCCTCTTGCATCCCGATAGCGAAGCTGACCAAAGTGGGGGGCACATTCATATCTTCGAAGGTGCCGGACATGGAATCTTTTCCCCCGATGGACGCTAAGTGGAAGTGCCGCAGCACCCGGTTAGCCCCTAGCAGGGATTCCACCACAGTTCCCCATTTTTCGGGGTCTTCACCCAGGCGGGGGAAGTATTCTTGGAAACTGAAATACAGATCCCGGTAATCTACGCCCGCTGCTGCCAGGCGCGACATGGATTGCACTACCGAAACGATAGCGCTGTGATAGGGGCTGAGTTCCGCCAGCGAAGGTTCAAAACCGTAGGCAGCTACCGAGGCTACCTCGGATTGTCCGTCCTCAACTGAAACTAGTTGCGCACTGACTTGGGAGGGGGTGCGCTGGAATTTACCGCCGTAGGGCAGGGTCAAAGTGGTGGTCCCAATGGAGGAATCAAAGATTTCGTTTAAGCCGCGCTGGGAACAAATATTTAAGTCCGCCAGGTTATTTGCTAGTTTTTCCTGCAGATTTGAGCCGGAAACTTCCCGCTCGGGAATAATTTTCCCATTAGAAACTGCCGCGAACTGGGCGTGGGAACGTACCCCGTTAGTGTCCAAGAAATCCCGGGAAATATCGACAATCGTTTCTCCCAGGTAATGCATCACCAGACGCCTCTCAGCAGTCACGGTGGCCACGTGGGTTACTTCTACATCTTCACTTGCACACGCATCATAGAAGAACTGCAGGTCTGCAGGGTCAATACAAACCGCCATCCGTTCTTGCGATTCCGAGATTGCTAACTCGGTACCGTTTAGACCCTGGTATTTGACCGGTACCCGGTCAAGTTCAATTTCTAGTCCAGGAGCTAGTTCTCCGATGGCAACGGAAACTCCCCCGGCACCAAAGTCGTTACATTTCTTGATCCGCTTGGCGACCTCGCCCCGGCGGAAAAGCCGCTGGATCTTGCGTTCAATAATCGGGTTACCCTTTTGTACCTCTGCACCGCAGGTTTGGGAGGAGTCTCGGGTATGGGTTTTAGAGGATCCCGTAGCTCCCCCGATTCCGTCACGTCCGGTGCGCCCTCCGATAAGCAGAATTAGGTCGCCGGGAGCTGGTTCTTCCCGAATAATGTTTTCTGCGGGAGCCGCCCCCACCACAAACCCGAGTTCTAGGCGCTTTGCCCGGTAACCGGGGTGGTAGATTTCTTTTACATAGTTAGTGGTGAGCCCAATCTGGTTACCGTAGGACGAATATCCGGCGGCTGCACGCTGGGTAATTTCTTTACTGGATAGTTTGCCCTCTATGGGGTCTTCTATCCGCGGATCGGCGCTGCCGGAAATACGCATTGCTTGGTAAACAAAGGTGCGTCCCGATAGCGGATCACGGATAGCTCCTCCGATACAGGTGGAAGCACCCCCGAAAGGTTCAATCTCGGTGGGGTGGTTGTGGGTTTCATTCTTAAATTGCAGGATATAGCGCTCGCCGCCCACAGTTACATACACCGAGCAGGCGTTAATCTCGTTAGAGACTTCCTGGTTTTTTACCTTTTCACGTTTGGCAGACAGGGTCGCCAAATCCATCAGGGTGATTGGTTTTTCGCTATTGCGCTCCTCTAGGTAGCGATCCCACTCTTCCTGCAGGCGATCCGCGTAAGGACCGGTAAAGGTAGCATCTGTCAGTTCAGTTTCAAAAGTGGTATGCCGACAATGGTCTGACCAGTAAGTATCGATTACTTTGATTTCAGTTTCAGTAGGCAAACGCCCGATGCTATCAAAATATTCTTTAATAAAAAGCAAATCCTCCTTGGTCATCGCCAAGGAGGCTTGCTGATAGTAATCTTCCGTGATTTCAATGCTGGGCGGTAACTGCCGGTTGGGTGTATAAGTTTCGTTTTCCAGCACCGACATATCTTTGAGGCGCATCTCGATAGGGTTGAATTTAACCTCGCCCGTACGTCCGTATCCGCATTTAACGGTAGCTGTATAGCCCTGGAGTTCTAGGCATTTTTCAGCGGCATCGGCGCGTTGATCAAACTGACCGGGCAAATATTCGACAACGTAATAGCCGTCGATATCAATCTCATCGAGAACAATATCCTGGTTAACCTCGGCAAATACCGTGTACTTTGCTTGTTCCAGTGCAGCCGCATCGAGGCCGAAAATGTCATAGACATTGAACTGGGTAGTATCGTTCTTTTTCCTTACGAAAATCCGCTTATTCAAAGTCTTCCCTTATATGAAATAGCTGCCTGGTATGAAATTTTGCGCGCGACAGCGGGAAGTCGTCTGAATTCTCACCCACTGCCCAACCGCATCCCCCTGACCACCGGTAACACCTGCTGCCCGGGGAGCCTGTTAGCTGTCTGCTTCAGCCTTCTTGAAGAAAATCAAAAGTAATCAGCTACCCTTTAACCCTAGCAGGGGCAGCGCCCGGCGTACTAATCAGCAACTTAAAACCAGCAAGCAATTTTCCTCACCTTTTCCCGTTTATTTTATTGCCGAGGATGAGCTTAAAGTTTCCCTCGACTGCTCTCCTAAACGCGAAAATCAGACAATGGGGTTTTGGAAACGAATCTTATAGTCGTTTTTGCAACCAGAGCAGCTAAAGTAAAAGCATGTTAGTTGCATTTTCTATTACTCCTTCCACCTCCGACGCTGAGGGTGGAGTTCGTGACGCGGTTGCTGCCGCGGTAAAAGTTATTCGGGATTCGGGACTGCCTAACCGCACTGATTCTATGTTCACGACTATCGAGGGTGAGTGGGATGAATGTATGCAGGTGGTCAAAGATGCCTGTGAAGCGGTTTCCCAATTTGCCCCGCGGGTAGCTTTGGTGCTGAAAGCCGATATCCGTCCTGGGCGCACGGGCGAAATGACCGCCAAACTTACCCGTCTAGATGCCGCGCTAGAAAAATTACCCTCCTAAACAGCAAGTAGTAAAAACATCTGATAGCAAGGTGGCGCCGTCCCCACAAGGCTGGGGACGGCGCCACCTTAAGCTGTTACCGAGGGTTCTCCCTAAATAAAACGCAATTCGCGCTTTATCGGAGAATCCTCAGCTGCGGCAACCTATTTACCTAGCTGCACGGTCCATTCCGGAGGAACATCCTTGCCGGATTCCTCGTCCTGTTCTGCCAGGGCGAAAGTTTCCTGCACGATTCCCTGGGCGTGGTGGGAGGGGGAATAAATGGCATAGACCTTCATCGGCTCATCCCCCACATTGATAATGTCATGCCATTTCCCGGCAGGCACCATTACTGCCCAGCCGTCAGAGACTTCTTGCTCAAAGGTGAGGTTATCTTCGGCATCCCCCATTACTACTTTGCCCTTGCCGGCATCCAGGCGCAGGAACTGGTCGTTGTCAGGGTGTACTTCCAGCCCAATAGATTCTCCTACCGGAATGGACATTAGGGTTACCTGCAGGTATTTCCCGGTCCAGGCGGTGGTGCGATAGTTAGTGTTTTCCTTAGTTTCGGTTTCCAGATCGAAGCTATAGGGCTCCGGTCCATTGTCATGAACAGCCATGATGATTTCCTTTCATTAGCCTTTCAGATTGTCCTCTTCCATGCTATCCAGGCTGGAACCAGGTCGCAGCACTTCCTGAAAAATATCGCTACCAGCGTTGAAACCGACCCTGCTTCTTTTGAAACTATCAACAGGAAGCTCTGCCAACCTGGTCTGATTTTTTAGTTTTTGATTCTACTTTTTACAGGGCTTGTTAGGGTGGGGGTATGTCGAAGTTTTCCCCTGACGAAGATATAAATGCTTCTAGTTCTGATTCTGCTGGGTCTGGAGGTTCTGGTTTTTCTGCTGATTCAGTGCCCTCTCCGGACACTATTGCCGCTAACACTATTGCGGATTTTCCAGAGGTCAGCCCGACTCGACCTGAACCAGCTACAACCCCAGGAGGTACGGCTGGAGGGGAAACCGCGCCTTATTCACCTAACCCGCAAGACACGGTTTATGCGCAAACCTATCCGCAATACCCCACCACAACACCTGCAGCCCCAGGCGCCTATCCCCCACCAACCCCACCAGTTCCCCCGGTTTACCCAGGACAACCAGCACCTGCCAACTATCCGGGACAACCAGTTCCTGGGGAATCTTTACCGATTCCTCCTGCCTACCCGGGACAACCGATGCCAGGAGGATCTGGGCCGGTTCCTCCTGCTT
>ERZ1673752.4401-NODE-4401-length-11808-cov-13.762103_pt1 | contig 11808 bp, 6 predicted proteins | sample MGYA00580195_ERZ1673752 | MGnify/ENA primary metagenome ERZ1673752 (study PRJEB41218, sample SAMN15661744) | gut metagenome | host: Homo sapiens | place: Canada: London | collected 2015-08-20/2019-03-30 | study: EMG produced TPA metagenomics assembly of...
TTCCCTTATAATCTCTGCATAGTTTTATCAATGCACTACACTAAAGTATTATAGCCAGAAATTTTTATTTTGTCAAGGGAAATTGACACGTCCAGAGAGAATCTATCCCACAAGCTTTCATCTCCCAGAACTTCTACATCTCCTGTCCTCTTTTCCAAATCTCTCCATCTGATTTTCTAAACTGCAACTGCCAACGAGCAGAACTCAGGGAGATAAATAAAGCATATTTGTGGCCTCGGAGCGAGGTTTGGATGCAAGCGCGTAAAGCGAGCATTCAAACCGCCGCGGCTAAAGTTTCAAATATGCTTTATTTATCTCCCTGAGTTCGTCTCCCATGCCTGCAGCAAATCAGAGCTTAATATCTTGGTGTTAATTCTACATACATATCTTTATACTGTTTTGCACTCTGTTCCCAGGAAACGTCTTTGTTCATATCACGAACTACCATGTCATCCCAGTACACTCTGTTTTCAAAATAGAGTGTTTTTGCTCTATTGATTGCATCGTAAAGGAGTCCACTTTCATATCTGTCAAATGTAAAACCATTGCCTGTGTTTTCAAATGCATTATAAGGCTGAACAGTATCTTTCAAGCCTCCTGTTTCTCTGACAATTGGAACGGCACCGTATCTCATGGATATGAGCTGTGTAAGTCCACATGGTTCAAATCTTGATGGAACTAAAAGCGCATCACACCCTGCATAAATATTATGAGCCACATTTTCATTGTAGGCAATATAGGCACAGAAGCTGCCCTTATATTTATCTTCATAATAACGGAAGGTGTCCTCATACTGGGCATCACCTGTACCAAGAACAACTACCTGCGTATTTCCATCCATGATACCTGGAATTACGTCATTTACAAGGTCAAGTCCTTTTTGATTTGTAAGACGGGAAATAAGACCAATTACCATTTTATTGTCGTCCACATCTAATCCTAAAGATTCCTGAAGAGCTTTTTTATTTGCCTTTTTATTCTTTATCGCTGATTCTGCATCATACTTAGAGGCTAACAGCTTATCTGTTGCCGGATTCCAGATATCTGTATCAATACCATTTACAATTCCTAAAACCTTATTATTGTGATATCTTAAATGTTCTTCAAGTCCCTCACCATATTCTTCTGTCTGAATCTCCCAGGCGTAAGTGTTACTTACCGTTGTCACTTTATTAGAATAAGTAATACCACCCTTTAGCATATTCGCATCCAGCCAGTTCTGAATCATACAGTCTTTATTAAATACATAATCAGGAAGCCCTGACCAATACTGAATCGTTTTTCTGTCATAAACACCCTGGAATCTTAAATTATGTATTGTGAGTACTGCAATTGCACGTCCCACATTTGTATCACTAAAACAGGTTCTTAAGTAAAGCGGCACTAACGCTGCCTGCCAGTCATGACAATGTACTATGTCTGGAGTCCAATCTAAATAATTAAGTGCAGCAAGAGCAGCCTTACCAAAATAACAGAACTTTGGAATATCATCTATAAGGTTCGTATATGGGTCTCCCCAGGAGAAAAACTCATCATTATCTATAAAATCATAGACAACACCATCTTCCTGATATTCCATAATTCCCACATAATACTGTTTTCCATCAGCACAAAGATCCATATAGAAAGAGCCCCTGTATTCCATCTTTTCCTGATACTTCTGAGGAATACATTTATATCTTGGCAAAATTACCTTAACATCCAGATTTAACTTTGCCAAAGCCTTAGGAAGAGCATACATTACATCACCAAGTCCACCAGTCTTAACAAATGGATAACACTCTGAACCAATAAACGCAACACTTCTTCTCGGACCCAAATCTGGCTGCTCCATCGGGATATCCTGCTTAACAGCGGTCTGTGGTTCAGCTACTTCTTTCTTAGACGGAGCCTCTGCCTTAACTGCCACTTTTTTAGCTGGCACCTTTGTCTCGATTTCTACTTTCTTAACTGGCTCCTTTACTTCAACTTCTGCTTTCTTTGCTGCTGGCTTTGCCTTAACTGTCTTCTCCTTTACCTCAGTCTTCGGCTCTGCTGCTTCCTCTTTCTTAACCACAGGCTTTGCTTTAACTGCCGCTTTTTTCTCTGAAGTTTTTGCCTTAGCTGTCTTCTTCTTTGCTGCTGGCTTTGGCTTAACCGCTTCTTCCTTCTTTGCCTCAGGCTTTGTTTCAACCGTTTCTTTCTTCTCTGGAGTTTTTGCCTTAACTGTCTTCTTCTTTGCTGCTGGCTTTGGCTTAACTGCTTCTTCCTTCTTTGCCTCAAGCTTTGCTTCAACCGTTTCTTTCTTCTCTGGAGTTTTTGCCTTAGCTGTCTTCTTTACCACAGCCTTTGGCTTAACTGCTTCTTCCTTCGCTACAGTCTTCGGCTCAACTGTTGCCTCCTTAACTGAAGCCTTTACTTCAGCTTCTGCATTTTTAACAGAAGTCTTTTTTGCTGTTGAACTACTTTTAGCTGTTGTTTTCCTTGTACTGATTTTTTTAGCCATCTCTCTCTCTCCAATCCACAAAATAGTATTATATATTATAATTTTAACAAATAATACAACTACAGTCAATTGAGGAAATCCTGATTTGCCGCAGGCAAGAAGACGCCCCCAAAGAGAGACAATACCCTATATTGGTGACTTTAGTCGCTGCAGGTTGAATGTTCGCTTAACCGCTCGCATCCAACCTTTGCTCCGAGGCCACAAATATAGGGTATTGTCTCTCTTTGGGAGCTGTCTTTGGCTGCCTAAGCAAAATCCGAATTTATTTTGGAGGGATTTGGGGAAGAAGGCCAAAGACATAGAAATATCCAGAAAATTAAATTCTATAGGATTGACATATAAGCTATTGTCATAGTAGCACAATGATTTGTGGTTAGGTTATTACTTTTTTGTGAACTGGAAATTTGGACTGATTTATGGCTTTAGAGCGTATCTGAAAATAAAGTGTTTCCATTAAAAATGCGAACGAAAACTATATTACTCTATAAAAGAATAAATAAAATTCCAAATTCATTTTAAAAACATTTTTCACAAATGGTTCCAGTGTCAATCCTTCAGAATATCAACTCCCCATAAGATCACAACCGTCTGAAGCCTCCCTCAAATCTCTCCAACATTAAAATTCTGATTTTATTTTTCCAGCCAAAGTACAGCCCTCTGGAAATGAAATAATCCTTATTTGTGGCCTCGGAGCAAGGTTTGGATACGAGCGTGTGTAAGCGAGTATTCAAACCGCAGCGACTAAAGTCACAAATAAGGATTATTTCATTCCCTGAGGGCGTCTATTTTGCCTGCGGCAAATCAGAATTGTTATGAAGCAGCTTATGTTCTTTTCCCTTCAAAAGCCCTTCGTAAAGTTCCCCCACAATCGGATTATCATTCGAGCGTTTAATCTGTGAAGCATCATCAATTCGGTAAAGCCCCTCATATCTGGCAGCTTTCGTCCTTGCACCAATTGGTACCGGCTGTCCGCCGCCTGCCATACATCCTCTGCGGCATGCCATGACTTCTACAAAATCATATTGTACCTCGCCGCTTTTTATTTTCTGAATCAATTCATCAGCATTTTTCAGACCGCTGACTACGGCGATTTTAATCTGTCTGTCTCCATATGGGATAACCGCTTCTTTTATACCATCAGTTCCCCGGATTCCAGTAAATTTGATTTCGTTTAATGATTCCATGCCACTGTCTTCCACAAGTCGGCGAAGGACGGCTTCTGTCACACCGCCAGATACGCCAAAGATAACTCCTGCACCGGAAGACAAGCCAAACGGCATATCCATTGCCTCCCACGGCATCTGTGCTAAGTCAATTCCCGCTTCTTTAATCATGCGGATAACTTCCGTTGTTGTCAGTACGAAATCCACATCCTGCTCGCCTTCTGTTTTGTGTTCCGGACGAAGAATTTCTGCCTTTTTGGCGGTACATGGCATGATAGATACCACAACGGTTTTCCTTGTGTCTTTTTTATTGTTTCGTGCTTCTTCTTTTAAGACTGCTCCAAACATTTGTTGCGGAGAACGGCAGGTTGAGATATTTGCACGAAGTTCCGGATATTTTTGTTCGCAGAATTTTACCCATGCTGGACAACAGGAAGTAAATAATGGAAGTTTTTCCCCAGATTCCACTCTTTCTAAAAATTCTTTGGATTCTTCCATAATAGTGAGGTCTGCTCCAAAATCAGTATCATAGATTTCATCAAATCCCATTCGCCGAAGAGCTGCTACCAGTTTTCCAAGAGAGTTTTCCCCTTTTGGAATACCAAATTTATCACCAACCGCCACTCGGACTGCCGGAGCAATCTGCACAACAACTCTTGTATTTTTATCAGCAAGTGCTTCCCAGACTGGATGAATGTTATGTTTGATAGTTATTGCACCTGTCGGGCATACGACACGGCATTGTCCACAACCAACACAGGCAGTCTCGGCCATTTTCCTGTCAAAGGCCGGCATAACCTGCATTTTTGAACCACGATAAGCAAAGTCTAAAATACCAAGTCCCTGAATTTCTTCACAGGTTCTTACACAATCTCCACAGAGAATACATTTATTTTTATCAATAACGATACAGTCAGAACTTTCATCAATCGGAATCTGCGGTTTATTATTTTCAAAGCGAATGTAGCTGACACCAAGCTGCTTGGCAAGATTCTGCAACGTGCAGTCTCCATTTTTTTTACACGTTGTACATTCTCTGCAATGAGCCGAAAGCATTAATTCTAAAATCATTTTCCGGTGATGCTGTAACTTTGGCGTATTGGTATAAATGACCATTCCGTCTCTTGGCACTTCAGAACAGGAGGCAAATATCTTTCCTCTGTCATCTTCTACTACACACATACGACAGGCTCCATAGGTGGAAAGTTCCGAATGATAACAGAATGTTGGCAGATTAATTCCCGCCTTTCTGATAACGGAAAGCACGTTTTTTTCATCATCAAAGGCAACTTTTTGATTATTAATGGTCATATATTTCATCGCTTTCCCCTCCTATGCTTCTATATGAATAGCGTGGAATGCACAGGCACTCTCACAGGCTCCACATTTAATACAAATGCTGTCATCAATAACATATGGCTTCTTAATCTGTCCACTGATAGCACCAACTGGGCAGTTTCTCGCACATTTTGAACAGCCTTTACAGCGTTCTGGACTAATAACAAATCGACGCAGTGCCGTACAGTTCTTCGCTGCACACTTCTTATCTACAACATGTTCCTCATATTCTTTGCGGAACAGTCGGAGAGTACTCATAACCGGAAGTGCAGCACTCTTTCCAAGGCCACAAAGTGCGGTATCGGTAATTGTAGATGCCAGTTCATCAAGAAGGTCTAAATCCTCCCGAGTTCCCTTTCCTGCGACAATCCGCTCTAAAATCTCAAGCATACGTTTCGTTCCCTCACGACAAGGAACACACTTGCCACAACTTTCATTCTGGGTAAAGTTCATAAAGAAACGGGCAACTTCTACCATACAGGTCTTATCATCCATGACAACAAGACCGCCTGAGCCAATCATTGCTCCCATCTTCTTTAAAGAATCAAAATCAAGGCTGACATCCAAATGCGGTGTGATAAGACAGCCACCAGACGGTCCTCCAATCTGTACTGCCTTAAACTTCGCATCTCCTTTGATTCCGCCGCCAATATCATAAATAACTTCCCGCAAAGAAGTTCCCATCGGCACCTCGATAAGTCCTGTATTTTTCACACTTCCTGTAAGAGCAAACGCTTTCGTTCCCGGACTATTTTCCGGTCCGATACTCCGATACCATTTTGCTCCTTTTTCTATAATCATCGGAACATTAGCAAAAGTCTCTACGTTATTCAATACCGTTGGTTTTGCAAACAATCCCTGCTCTACTGTTCTTGGCGGTTTTACTCTCGGCATTCCTCGTTTTCCTTCAATAGATGCTGTAAGTGCACTTCCCTCACCACATACAAAGGCTCCCGCCCCCCTGTTAATATGTAAATGGAAAGAAAAATCTGTTCCGAGAATATGTTCTCCAAGAAGTCCTCTATCTTCTGCCTGAGAAATGGCAAGACGAAGACGGCTGATAGCTAACGGATATTCTGCACGAACATAAATATACCCTTCCTGTGCACCTACTGCATAAGCAGCAATAAGCATACCTTCTATCATCTTATGCGGGTCACCTTCCATGATACTTCTGTCCATAAATGCACCTGGGTCACCTTCATCACCATTACAAACAATATAACGAATTTTCTCTTGCTGCCTTGCTACCTGTTTCCATTTATAACCAGTCTGAAAACCTCCGCCACCACGTCCACGAAGATTTGACTCTAAAATAGTCTCAATCACATCATTTGGAGTCTGTTCAAACAAAACTTTTGCAAAGGATTGATAGCCTCCAACCGCAATATATTCTTCGATATGTTCTGCATCAATATGTCCACAGTTTTTAAGTACTAAACGAGTCTGTTTCTCATAAAATGGAATTTCTTCCTGCTTAGGATATTCAATACCATCCTGCTTATACAAAAGATGATGAATAATATTTCCATGCTTTATTGTTCTCTCAAAAATCTCTTCACAGTCTTCTGGCTTTACCTTTGTATAGAGAATTCCAAGCGGCTCAATTCTCATCAGCGGTCCCATCTCACAAAAGCCATGACAGCCACTGCGTTTTACAGCAACAGGAATTTCAATTCCAGATACAGATTCCCCCTTATCTACATCTGCATTTACATCTGTATCTCTCTCTCTGTGTGCAATCTCTGCTCCAAATTCTACATCAACATCTTTACAATCTTTCGTGAGTTCACACATTTTCTCATAAATTTCTCCAGAACCACCAGCAAGACATCCTGTTCCGGCACAGATTAAAATCCGGCACTTTGTAGAAGAAACTTTTGCAGCTGCCATATCCCGAATCTGATCTAACTCTTCTCTGTTCTGAATCCTCATCCCCTATTCCTCCTCTCGAAGTTTTTGAAGTAACTGTGCAGCGTCATCTGGTGTCATTGAAGGATATACCTTGTCATTCACTGTCAGTACTGGTGCAAGACCGCAGGCACCAAGACAAGATACCGTCTCCACTGTAAACAACATATCCTCTGTTGTTACCTTATCTTTTGAAAGACCCAGCTCACTATAAATTCGCTCCAAAATCGTTGTGGATTTACGAACATGACAGGCTGTTCCATCACAGACTTTAATTACATATTTGCCCTTTGGTTCAAAAGAAAAATTCTCATAAAATGTAGCTACACTAAACGCCTTTGCCTCTGTAATCCCTATCTGATCTGCAACATAAGATAACAGTTCTGGCGGCAAATAACGATATTCACTCTGAATATCCTGTATAATCGGAATTAGAGATGCCTCCATAGCCCCATGAGACTTGATAATCGTATCTGCTTTGTCATAGTAACCCTTCTCTAACATAAGCCTCCCCTTTCATAAAAAACTTCTTTCGTTTGTCATAGCCGAAACTTCACTACCTTTCGGTTATGGATAATTGAAGCAGCTCACATTTAGACATTGTGAACAATTTTTCAATCAAATCCCCTTTATTATCCTCTTTTTTGATAAATAAATTATCATTATATTCCTATTATATTAAAATTTTAGAAAATTCACAACATATTTTTGATATATTTTTAACATTTTTTAGGCAAAACTTTTATATTATCCAAAAAACTTAAATTCTGATTTGCCGCAGGCAAAGGAAACGCCCTCTGGGAATGTCTCTCTTTGGGGGCGTCTTCTTGCCTACGGCAAATCAGAAATTAATTCCCAGCTTTTCGCTGCTTTCTTTGATTACTTTTTCTAATTCGCTATCTGTAATTGCCGTTACTCGACCAGTTTCATATTCTTTGTCAACCCATTTTTTTACTTCTTCTACAAGAGGGCTCTTTTTATCTACTGCTTTATCCCCCTTCAGACGATAGTAGGTATTCATCCAGTGAGCAATTCCGGCAAGTCCGCTTGTATTAGATACTGCTACGAGTACCGGACGGTTTAATAATTTATCTGTATCAAAAATATTATAAATTTCTTCATTTTTGAGGAGTCCGTCTGCATGGATTCCTGCTCTTGTTACGTTGAAGTTCTTTCCAACAAACGGTGTTCTTTCTGGAATGTGATAACCAATTTCTTTTTCATAATATTCTGCAAGTTCTGTGATAACAGTTGTATCCATTCCATCTAATGTTCCACGAAGCTGTGCATACTCAAATACCATAGCCTCAAGCGGTGTATTTCCAGTACGTTCTCCAATTCCAAATAATGCACTATTTACAGCGGATGCTCCGTAAAGCCATGCTGTGGTGGAATTGTTAACTGCCTTATAAAAGTCGTTATGTCCATGCCACTCAAGAAGTTCAGATGGTACTCCGGCATGTTCTTTTAATCCGTAAATGATTCCCGGTACGGAACGCGGAATTACGGCTCCTGGGAAGTTTACTCCATATCCCATTGTATCACAGGCACGAATTTTTACAGGAATTCCATATTCATCTTTTAACTTCATAAGCTCTAAGCAAAATGGAATAACAAATCCGTAAATATCTGAACGGGTGATATCCTCTAAATGACATCTTGGACTAATTCCTGTTTCGAGACACTCTCTTACAACACCTAAATAATGCTCTAATGCCTGCTTTCTTGTCATTTTCATTTTATAGAAAATGTGATAGTCAGAACAGCTTACAAGGATACCTGTCTCCTTTAAGCCGATTTCTTTTACTAATTCAAAGTCCTTTTTACTTGCACGAATCCAGCTTGTAATCTCTGGAAATTTATATCCCTTTTCCATACATTTATATACGGCATCTCGGTCCTTTTTGCTATATAAGAAAAATTCACACTGACGGATAATTCCTTTCGGGCCGCCTAAACGATGAAATGCATCGTAAATATGTACAATCTGATCTGTAGAATACGGTGTTCTTGACTGCTGTCCATCACGGAATGTCGTATCCGTAATCCAGATATCTTCCGGCATTTCATGCGGCACAATTCTGTCGTTGAACGCGATTTTTGGTACTTCCTCATAAGGGAAAAGATTACGGAATACATTAGGCTTATCCGTATCAACCAGCGGGTACATATATTCATCTAATTTCAATAAATTTGATTTCTTGTTCAGCCGAACTGAGCGGTTATCCATTTCCATAGTTCTCTCTCCATTTCTTTTATTCATAGATTAACAATCATTCAGGGCTTTCCTTCAAAATTATAATTTTTTTGCCCTGAACGCTTGCCCAAATTGCATAATTTAAATATAAAAATTTCATTTTATTCCCGTTACTATTTTATCATCAAAGTGAAATTTGTCAAGAGATAGTCTTTTTACGCTACTTTCATACTATTTTTTCGCATAATAAAAGAATCAGAACTGCATTTGCTTTATCATAGCAGAGTGATAGATTTTCTGTTTAATTTGAGAAGAGCTGACACCCCAGAAAAGACAGATACCCTATATTTGTGACTTTAGTCGCGGCGGTTTGAATGCTCGCTTACACGCTCGCATTCAAACCTTGCTCCGAGGTCACAAATATAGGGTATCTGTCTCTTCTGGGGCTGACAATGGCTGGATTTGGTTGAATTAAAACAGAATGGGGGAAAATTTGGGGATTCTCCGGGAGATTGCGTGGTTTCATAATGGAATCTATATGGCGAAACATATCCGTCTGAGCCCCAAAGCACTCCAACCTTAAATAGTAATTTTGTTCGACAGCCAAAGTCAGCTCACAGAACAATACATAAGCTTCCGTCTTTCCTGTGGCAAATTCTATTTTTTAACTTCCACTTTCTGTCCGATCTTACTTTCGGTTCCAGACAGAAGTCTACCAATATTCGCTCTATGTCTGTAGATTGCAAAGAAAGCATAGAGCACACACATCGCAAATAAGTCCCATCTGCCTGGATGGAAAATGAGAACCTCCACTACGATTCCTGCGGACAAAAGGATGGATGCTAATGATACATATCTTGTTGCTGCTGTTACAACTACAAAAATAATGAAACAGCATAAACCAATTCTCCAGTCAAATGCCATCATAGCTGCAGCAGTTGTAGCGATTCCCTTTCCCCCCTTAAATTTTAAGAACACAGGATAATCATGTCCCATTACTGCAGCAAATCCTGTAACAAGCTGAATGAGGTCTGCGTTCAGTGTCGGCACTGCCGGACAGAGTAAAAACTTTACTACAAGTACTGGAATAAAACTTTTTAAGGCATCTCCTAAGAAAGTAAGGAGTGCGCGGGTCTTGCCAAGTACGCGAAGTACGTTTGTTGTACCGGAGTTACCGCTTCCATAATCACGGATATCCATTCCGCATAATTTTCCTACAAGGTAACCGCTCTCAATACAGCCACAGAAATAGCCTGCTACGATTACAAGTACATAATATACAGCGTTATTCATTTACTTCTCCTTTCTCTCACGATAAATGAAATGAATCGGAGTTCCACGGAAACCAAAAGTGGTACGAATCTGGTTTTCAATGTATCTTGTATAGGAGAAGTGCGTTAGCTTCTTCTCATTAATAAACATAACAAATGTAGGTGGCTTTACGGAAACCTGTGTAATATAGTAGATTCTTAAACGCTTACCTTTATCTGAAGGTGGCTGCTTCATAGCCATTGCCTCTGTGAGAATCTCATTCAATACACCAGTCTGTACTCGTAATGCACAGTTTTCAATTACGGCATCAATCATTTCAAACAATTTTGGAAGTCTCTGACCTGTTTTTGCAGAAAGGAAAATAAGTTCTGCATATGGCATATAGGAAAGTTTCTCACGAATCTTTTCTGTGAACTTCTTCATTGTTGTGTTATCTTTTTCTACCAAGTCCCACTTATTGACTGCGATAATCATACCTTTTCCACGTTCATGGGCAATTCCGGCAATCTTTGCATCCTGCTCAGTAATCCCTTCTGTCGCATCAATAATTAAGACAGCAACATCACAGCGTTCTACAGCTGTAACGGTACGAATGATACTGTATCTCTCTAATTCTTCTTTAATCTTACTCTTTCTTCGAAGTCCTGCTGTATCGATAAATACATATTCCTGTCCATTGCGCTTTACAGTTGTATCAATCGCATCTCTTGTTGTTCCTGCAACTGGGGATACAATCACACGCTCCTCTCCAAGAAGTTTATTGATAATAGAAGACTTTCCTGCATTTGGCTTACCGATTACTGCAATCTTAGGACGATCATCTTCTTCCTCTTCTTCCTGTACTGGTGCTTCAAATTTTTCAACAACCTGATCAAGCATATCACCAATTCCAAGCTTGCCCTGTGCAGAAACTGGAATCGGATCACCGAGTCCAAGATTATAGAATTCATACACATCCGGCATAAATTTATCAAAATTATCTACCTTATTTACAACAAGAACAACTGGACGATGAGAACGGCGTAACATATCTGCCACTTTAAAGTCTGCATCCACAAGTCCCTGACGTACATCCACAAGGAATAAAATAACATCAGCAGTCATAATTGCAGTTTCTGCCTGCTCTCTCATTCGTGAGATGATAATATCATCGGATTCCGGCTCGATTCCGCCGGTATCAATCAGGGTAAACTGATAGTCTAACCAGCTAACCTCCGCATAGATACGGTCTCTTGTTACTCCTGGTGTGTCTTCTACTATAGAAATTCTGCTTCCTGCTAACGCATTAAACAGCGTAGATTTTCCTACATTCGGGCGGCCTACCACCGCAACAACCGGTTTACTCATAATTTCCTCCATTCTCTATTGCAATAATTTTATCTACAAAGTCTCGTCCCTCTGATTGTATAATATTCACGGGAACTTGTAAAGAATCGGAAAGT
>ERZ1673752.4402-NODE-4402-length-11807-cov-7.285654_pt1 | contig 11807 bp, 4 predicted proteins | sample MGYA00580195_ERZ1673752 | MGnify/ENA primary metagenome ERZ1673752 (study PRJEB41218, sample SAMN15661744) | gut metagenome | host: Homo sapiens | place: Canada: London | collected 2015-08-20/2019-03-30 | study: EMG produced TPA metagenomics assembly of...
TCGGCCGCACCATCGAGTAGCGGACAAATCCTGGGAAAGACAATCTTGTCAAACGATTCAAGAGTCACACCACACGAGAGTAACGGCCAATACCAATCCTGCCAGCCACCCCAAGACTTACAGACACTTCAATTTCCGTCCGCACCCCCATCAACCCACAAACCCAGAAAATCCTGGACAAACTGGGTCACTAAACCTGTGCAACTCAGAAGCAATAATAGAATATAAGCATACTTCCACAAGGTATTGGTGTAAAAATCTAAAATAGTTTACACAAATATTAACTTTTTTAAAGCAAGACCTGTGATGAAACGCTAGAAGCGACCTTTAAAGTATAGATTCAATACCGTGTTTTACAATAGCGGATATCTCTTTCACACCGCAACAATTCTTATCTTTTAAATATCTACCTAATTCAAAAATAACTCCAGAATAAAATAAGATATTTTGACTACACGACAAAGCACTTACCACTCCACCATCATTTTTAACATAATCGTTACCATTAAATTCAACCATATTATAGAGTTGGGTAAAATCTATTATTCTATTAATAATAGTTATTCCTTTATTTTTATATTTCGCAGACAATTGAGAATGATTCCCGCCTCTGCACACTACTATCCCCATTGGATGTAAGTAATAATTTTCAATATTGAAACTATACTGAGCTCCATTAAATACATTACTATTATTTATATCAATGAAATTATCAAGGATTCGCTCACGATTCCAAGGATTTAACAATATAGGCACATCATTTACAGAAACCTCAATAGATGGTTGATTTAAGAGCACTACATTTCTGTACGCTTTTTCATCATTTTTATGCACCTCTTCTATCGCTACTATTGCGGATTTTAAATTTAGTCTTTGCTCAAGCTGATAATAAATTGACTCAATTGATGAATTATCTTCAGGACATCCTTCTATTTCAATTGCCTGCACAGCTTCTTTGTAATTTAAATATTCAACAATAAGTCCTATTAAAATTTTTGCACACAATGTCGAGTCATGTCTTCTGTAATTATTCTCTACCAATTCAATGTACTTCTGAAAACAACTACTTTTTACACTTCTCTCCGACGAAAGGTTACTACGAGAATTATTATTAATAATATTACCAAGATCACGTAACATAATCTAATACTCCTATCAGAATTTGGAGAAAATAGCAACATAAAAATATAATAAACTATCAGTTTAGATATATTTTTAAAGATATATTATCTCTATTTTATAACTTAGTTTTGGGCTAATGCCCTTTTGGGTATTAGCCCAGCTTTTTGCGGGATTGGCAGGGAGATGATCCCAAACTTCACAATAATCCATGCACTTCACAACCATTCATAAAACTCATAAAGTTCATAAAATTCATAAACTTCATGAAACTCATAAACTTCATAACCAAAGGGCTACAATGAAGCTATGGCAAGAAGCATGAACCCATTCAAAGCAACTCTAGGAGCTACCCCGCCTTAGCTGGTGGGCAGGGAAGATGCGATAGAAAATTTTGCTGTCGCCCTAGAGGAAGGACCTGGCACTCACGAGAGAATATCCCTCGTGGTGGGGCCGAGGGGGATTGGGAAAACAGTTCTTCTCGATGAGTTTGAAAAAGAAGCTAGAAATAGGGGTTGGCTGGTGCTTTCTGAAACCGCCACCTCTGGATTTGTGGAAAGGCTTCGCGCCAGTCTTATTAGAGAACTTTCTCAGCAGAAAACCTCTCTAGAGTCGATAAACCTTACAATTTTGGGGATTGATGGAGGGGTTAATTGGCGAAAGGATGCCCCGAGGGAAAACATTTACACCCTCAGAAATGCGTTAGAGGATTACCTGACTTATAAGGACGAACTTGACCGAAAAGCAAAGCAAGAGCCTACCGGGGTGCTTATCACTTTAGATGAGATGCATCACCGCAGAGGCGATGAGGTTATAGAGTTCAGAGCAACGATTCAACACCTTGTTCGAGAGGGCAGAGAGATAGCGGTGGTGATGGCAGGGATTCCGTCTTCTATTAAGCCACTGCTTTCGGCAACTATCTCTGGTCAAGGTTCCAATCCGGTTACTTTCTTAAGGAGGGCGGAAAGGATCAATCTCGCAGCCGTGAAGGACGAGGACGTGAAGCAAGCATTGGAAGAACCGCTGGTAGGCTCGGGTGTTTCCTGGGATAAAAAAGCGCTGGCTGAGGCGGTTGCGGCTTGCCATGGGTATCCTTTTATGATTCAGCTGGTGGGACAGTGGGCGTTTCGTTTAAGGGAAGGAAATGTCATAACGGAGAGCGCTGCTCAGGCTGGCATTCAAAAAGCTCAAGCAAAATTAGGGCAGTTGGTTCATGAGCCTGCTTTGGCGGACTTGTCTGACATGGATAAGTCGTTTTTGGTGTACATGGCGCAAGATGATGGTCCTTCTTCGATTTCGGATATTAAAAATAGGTTGGGCCGAAGCGGTTCTTATGTAAGCAATTATCGTCGAAGGCTGATAGATGCGGAAATGATAGTTGAAGCTGGGCGTGCTCGAGTAGATTTTGCTCTCCCGTATTTGCGAGATTTTTTAAGAGAACACGCGACCGCGTTAGTTGTAGATTCTGACGCAAATAACCCAAGGTGATCTGTTCGGGGTTTCCTTTTTTAGTTGGGACATGGAGGGCGAACCTGTATCGGGAGGGTATTTCGTATATCCGTTACCTTCTGTTTTCGAGCTCCGGTTGATGCAGGGGTAACAGGCGCAATCTGCTATTTGTCAGTTAATAGCTTTGTTGGCATTTCTCCATATTTTTTTGGTGTAGCTATTCCTGCTGCTAGTAGTGGATTTTTGTCTAGTAATGGGTCAATTTTCTTGCTAAGCCAGTCACTGGTGATGTTGGCTCTTTTTGCAATTTCATCTAGCGCGACAAAAATTTTGTAAATGGAGTGGTCGTCAAAGTTTCGGTGATTTCGCTGCGCTCTCCTACGAATATTGGGAGGCAGTCCTGGAACGTCAAGGACAGAGTGGTTCCACAGTCTCGCGCAGTGCGCAATGCGGTTACGTAAGTAAACGAAAGATCGTATTTGTCCAGGTAGATAGGCTCGTGATGTTGATATTGAATCTGCTAAAGCATTAAGAACCCCGGATTGTTTGGATGCCGCAATCAGGCGGGATAATGTGCCAAATGATAGCGCTTCAACCGCAACCCATATCGGCATATCTGAATAGTTTTGAGCGATGTAGGGCTGTTCTGCCGTTTCGCTGTTGCGATAGTGGGCAACAAAGGCTTCCTTGCTGCGGTTCAGGTCTCTTAGTATGTATTCTTCAACTGGTGGGGAGGCTGGGTCGCGGGGTGCGGTAAAACCTGTACCGGTTGCGAACTCTTCTGTTTGCGCCACCAGTTCGGTGTAGAAGTAGGCAAATCGGGTTCGTAACATGATTTCAATCGGTTGAAGCACTTCCTTGCAGAGCAGCATTAATGTTTGTTCTGTTTGGTAGAGCTGCCGTATTTGTTTTAGTGAGCAGTGGTCTATGAAATGGTTGTCGCCGTGGAATGCGTCTCGCTGCCAGTAACGAAAATATCCAGAGAGCCGATAGTAGCTTACTTTGGATAGGAACTCTTCGGCGTCGGGAGTATCGCCTACATGCATACCGCGGCTAATTAGTAGGTGTATTTGTTCGGAATAATCACGCCTGGGTTTGTTCATCAGTGTATTTGGAATAGTAAAGGCCCCGGTCATTTGTGCATTGCCCGTTTGGGTAAGAGGCCTGACCGGGGATCTATCGGTATCAACTCTAGTCCATGGTGGAGCTGTATTTCAAGGGCGCGGAGTAGAGCTTTTCGCGGGATTGGCAGGGCGGAACGGTTGCTTTCGTTCTGAATCAGGAGGGTGGAAGTGTCTGGGGAGGGTGGTTTTGTGTCGGTAGGGCGGTTTTGTCGGTTGGCTCGTGTGGCGGGGCTGGCTCGGTAAAAGCACTCCGGGGACCCCGTGATCGGCTTCGCCGGTCAAGCCCCTCTCGTATCTTTTACCGGCCGCGCCCCTTTTAGTGACGTTATGACCCTCCGGGTACGGAATCACCATCCAGGTGCGGTTGTGCCCTCCCGAAATGGGAATTTGCGGTCGGTATTGGGGTGCTTTGCCGGTATTGGGAGGGTGGAACTGTTCTGGGAGGGGGTGTTGTCTGGGGAGGGCGTTATGGTCGCGCATTTTTCCTGGTTGTGCTTGTCGGTGTGACGTTAGCACCCTCCGGGGACGGAATTGCCCTCCCGGTTTGGTGGAGACGGCTGGATTTTTAAAGGTTTTGCCCGGATTGGGAGGGTGAAAATGTTTCTTTGGTGGTTTTGCCCGGATTGGGAGGGCAGTTTTGAATCAGGAGGGTGGAGTGGTTGGGGGATTGATTAAAACTGCTGGTGGGGTTTGGCAGAATTACCCTCCTGGTGCAAAAACACCCTCCGGGGACGGAATCGCCCTCCAGCAACCGAATCACCCTCCTGGTTTGGTGGCGACGGAGGGTCATACCGGGCGGATGGCTTGGGGGCAAGGGAAGAATGAAGCCGGCAGGAGATAAGGGAAGGATAAAGTCAGGGTCGGGATTGGGAGGGAAGCACTGCTGGGGGAAGGGGAAAAACGAATCCGGGCTCGGGATTGAAACATCAGAACTGTCGGGATAGAGAGGGAATAAAGCCGGGCTGAGGCGGGATAGGGAGAAAGTCCTAAAACGGGGGTTAGAATAGTTTAATCAACTGTTTAGGGTTTAAGTCCTCCCAAGGTAGGTAAAGGGCGTTTTAGCTGGGTGTCCCAATTTTTCGGGGGGGGGGGTGCTTGAAATGCCGTATTTAGGGAGTGACCGCCAATCGATTAATGATTGACACCCTTCTATTAGAGCCAGATAATAGATATTAATCTGTTGATTTCTGAGAATTAGCTGATTTTTTCCTGCTGATTCTCGGTATTAGCTTCGATTTTACGTGAACGAGGTAAGCGTGGATATGGACAAACTTTTCGATCTGGCGAGTCGCTGGGTAACCAGCGCTAAAACCTTTTCACGGGCATCTTTAAGTCGGCGCACCGTGGCGTTGCTGTCGGTAGTGGGATTGGCTTTCTCCTCTTTACTGGCGGTCGTACCCCTGTCGGCGCCGGCCGCGAATCACTCTACCCAGGTGGCAAGTAAATCTTCGGCTGCTACTTCTCAGCTGGATTTTCGGGAGGCTGGTGCTGTTGCTGGTGCTGGGCGGGCTTCGGGGCCGTTGCGGGCGGGCGCTAGTCCCAGTGATGATCGTTTTGTTTTTGAGGATAGTGTTTTAGTAGGGCTTACTGATAAGGGCAAGGCTGCGTTAGAGGCTAATAAAGAACTGACCGTCCCGGCGGGTACTACTAAGATTGCGGAGGGCGTGTTTTCGGGGCTGAAGCTGACTAAGGTTACGTTGCCGGATTCGGTTATCGAGGTTGCCGATCGCGCCTTTTACGATAACCAGATTGAGGGGCTTACCGCGCTGGGCTTGAAAACCATTGGCGAGGGCGCGTTCCAGAAGAATAAGCTCACCGCGTTTGAGTCTTCCAGTTTGGAAACTATCGGTGAGGGCGCGTTCAGCGATAACGCCCTGAAATCGGTAAAGATTAAGAGTGCGCCGGTAACTGTTATTCCGGCGAATGCTTTCCGTGATAATCAACTGGATACGGTGGAACTGCCAGACACGGTAACCGAGATCGGCGCCAGCGCGTTTGCTAATAACCAGCTCAAGGGGGTTACGCTTCCGTCTAAGCTGGCAAAAGTGGGGCAGGAAGCCTTTAGTGGCAACCAGATTGAGAAGGTGAAGATTCCCGCTACTGTCACTGAGTTTGGTTCGCAGGTGTTTGCGAATAATAAGCGTTGGGTGGTGCTGGAAAAGGCTGACGGGCAACAATCGCTCCCGGACGCGGTAAAGTCCGAAAAATACCAATCTGGGTTTGGTCAGGTGGCTGCGGGGGATGCGGTCTCGATCACCATTAACTACATTGAACAGGGTACTAATAAGCCCTTGCGTAGCCCTGAGGTTTTGCAAAGTGAGTTCACGGAGCCGGATGGGGTTTATTTCGCGGGTCAGAAGAATACGGTTAAGGCTCCAGCTCTTGCAGGTTTTGCGGCTGTTAAGGAGGTCGAGGAGATTACCCCAACGGTTGGTGGGGATAATACGGTTACGTTTGTTTATAAGCGTACTGATTTTTCGCCGACTATTACTGGTGAGATTAATAAGCATTTAGCTAACGGAGCTGATGGCTCTACAGCGGCTTTACTTAAGGGCGTAACTGCTAAGGACGTTGAAGGACACAATATAACTAACCTATTGAAGGTGTCTCCGGAGTCGGTGGATACTTCGGTGGAGGGCACGACCCAGGTTTTCTATACGGTTACTGATAATAAGGGGCGTTCTAAGACTGTTAAGGGTAATATCGCGGTTGGCCCGGACTGGCCAGAACAAACCATCTGCCCCGGCTGGCAAGTAAAAGACTTCAAATATAGGGGCGGCACTATTTACGGATTTAGTGAAACTGGGTTAGATAAGCATAAAGCCGGTAAAACTAAAAATAGTAAAGATTGGTGTTGGCCCACATTTGGTGACAAAGGGCAGGCAATTAATGCGGTTGATGGCTTCCGGCAGGTAACAGATTTAACCTCGGTGCCAGAATCTTGGGGAAATATCGAGCGTATCGGTCAGGAAGCGTTCTCTGGTACTAAACTTACTGCGGTGCCGGATTCTTGGGGCAAAGTAACCAGTATCAGTGATAAGGCATTTATGAATTGCAGCCTTACCTCTCTTCCAAAGTCTTGGGGGAATGTCTCATCCCTGGGGGAGGAATCTTTTTGGGGTAATAAAATTACGGCGTTGGAAGCACCCTGGGGCAAGATTACTGCGCTTCCGGAGGGAGTGTTTGAAAGAAATAAAATAGCTTCCCTGCCAGCTTCCTGGGGAAGTATAAAAAGAATAGATGCTAGCGCGTTTGCTGACAATCAGATAACTAGTATTCCGGACTCTTGGAAAGATGTTAATTTTATAGGCTTTTACGCTTTTTATAAGAATCAAATCCCTGCCTTACCGGATAACTGGGGTAAAATTGATGTTACAAAGGCTAAAAGTGATTGTACTCAGAAGTGGTGTTTATTAACGGGAGCTTTCTCAAATAATAGAATTAGTGAATTAAAGTTTTCCTGGGATGGATGGCCAGAAATACCTAATAGTATCTTCTCCAGTAACCGTTTAACATCTCTGCCTGATAGTTGGGGAACCGTAAAAGAGATCGGTATGTTTGCCTTTGAGGATAATCAGCTCAAATCCCTACCGGACTCCTGGGGTGAAATAACTAAAATTGCCCGGTCTTCCTTTCGAAATAATCAATTAACCAGTTTACCTGCGTCCTGGGGAGAGGTATCAGAGCTTGGAGTATCGGCTTTTGAGAATAACCTGCTGACTTCTCTAACTGCGCCCTGGGGAAAGATCACTAAAATTTCTGACAGTGCATTTGCTTTAAATCGTTTGACCTCTCTGCCGGATTCTTGGGGTGACATTACCGAGATAGGAGAGAGGGCATTCGGCTATTACGAGTACGGTAAGAAATCTAATAAGATAACGAAACTGCCTGCTTCTTGGGGAAAAATAACTAAAATTGGGAAACTAGCTTTCTCCGGTAATGCGCTTACTCTGCTACCAGATTCTTGGGGTGAGGTTAGCTCTTTAGGAGAAGGCGTGTTTCAGAGGAACCAGTTAACCAAGCTAAGTGCGCCCTGGGGGAAGATCACCGCTATCCCCGATAATGCTTTTGAGTATAATAAGCTGATTACTATTCCGTCCTCCTGGGATAATGTTCAATCTATCGGTAGGTCTGCGTTTGCCTATAGTGACATTGTGGCGTTGCCTAAGTCTTGGGGAAAAATTAGCACTTTGGGGATTCGGTGTTTCTATGGTAACCATTTTGCCGAACTACCGGAATCTTGGGGAAAGATAACCTATGTACCAGAATATGCTTTCGCAAATGTACGCACACTGGTTTCTGCCGGTTCTGATTGGGGTGAAGTCGTTAAGATAGATGGTTTCGCGTTTAGTTATGACGTTAATCTGGTAAAAATCCCTGAAAGCTGGGGAAAAGTTAGCGAAATCGGTGGCTCTGCTTTTGCTGGGACCAATGCGTTAAAGAGGATTCCCGACTCTTGGGGAAATGTTAAAGCAATAGGCGCGAGAGCTTTCGGCGGTACTGGGATAACAAAGTTACCGGATTATTTAGGTAACCTTAGTTCTGTTAAATATGCGTTTAGCGATTTGGGTCTGGAAGCTCCGGTATTTAAAGTTCCTGATGAGCAGCTGGAACAAACTGTGCAGATGCTTAATAGGAATTTGGAAAAAACCCGGGTAATGGGGATTGAAGGGCCGGTTTATTTGCGACCTGATTCAGGGAAGAATCCTAATCATGTGGCGTCGGTGCCGGGCAAGATTATTATTTTGGTTGATACCAAGGTGACTGCGAAATATGTGGACGAGAATGGTAAAGACCTAAAGCCACCAACCGAGCAGGTATTGAACACCCTGGATGGGGGAGACGAGTATAATTTCTCGCCTCCCGTGATTGCCGGTTACAGCGTGCCGGAGGTGCAAAAGATTGCTCTTGATGGGCAAGATAAAGAACTAACTTTCGTTTATAAACCGGTTCCAGAATCCTATAAGAACACCACCTATGGTTTGTTAGAGTTAAGCGGTAAGCTCACTAATGAGCCGGCAGATGAAAAAGGGAACTTCCCCAGCTCCGATATTCTCAAAGACCAGATAGGTAAAAAGCTGCGTACCGATATTACCTATGGTGGAGACGCGCCGGGCGCTGAGCTAGCTAACGGGGTTATCCGGATAACCTATGATCCGTCCCGGGTCGAATATGTAGAATCCGGAATTAAAGATGCCTACGGTTTCACTTCCGCTACCGTGGTCGCCCCCGGCGTCCTCGAAATAAAATTAAGAGAAAATTACGGTGCGAATCGTAGAACCTCTATCCCTATTCACTGGCGGTTAAAAGAGCGGGTTACGCCCTCTGATGGGAGCTACCCCGTCACGGCTACCTTGATAGAAACCGCTGATGATGGAACCCGTTATGTGGTTAAGCCCAACCCGGCCTCTAAGCCCGGGCCGGTGAACCTGCAAGGTTACTACCTGATGCCCACCTTTATAAAAGATGCGGTAGGGTGCAGCCTGGGGGTGTGCCGTGACTATGATGAAGACGAAAATGGGCACGTAGCCGAAACCGGTAAAAACGCGGTCACCTTTACCTTCGGGATTAAAAAAGATCTGTTCCGTAACGTGAAGGGTTACACTATCACCGATGTTTTACCGGAGTACCCGAAAGCAGACGGAACCACTGCGCGTGCCCAGTTCGTGGCGGAAGAAAACCCTGGCTGGACGCTCGGGGACGATGGGGTGACCCTGACCTATACGGATAAAGATCGAATAATTCACAGCGAATACGCCGGTTTAGGCACGCTAAAGCTCCACTTCCCGGGGGCGAAAAAACAAGAAAGAATCAACAACAGTGCCGACTTCACCCTTAACCCCGAAGAACAAGGGGCTAAAGAACCCGTAATTACCGGGTCGGCAAGAACCAGGATTAGTTTCTATAAACCAATCGAAACCTTCCCCAGCGGGACCGCCCTCGACAAAAAAGCAGACGGGCCGCACTATGTGGACGCGGAACCCACCCTGTTTGACACCGACAGTGACCGGAAAAAAGAAATCAACTGGAGTGTTTACACCGATAACACCACCCAGGTTGCCGGAATCGTGAACGTAGAAGACTACAACCTAGATAAACGGTTGCGCTATACCGGGGTAACCCCCGATTCGTTCTTTATCGGCGGGAAACTAGAAATCTTGTCCTCGAAAGATGGGGTAGACAAACATTTATATTCCATAGATATTACTGACGGTAAACGTATCGAACTGCCCGAAGATTTAACCAAATATGACGATATTTGGTTGCGCTGGGTCAGTAAAACGGAGGCGCAGCCCGGAAAACGCACTATCAGTAAGGTACACACTCGTTTTAGGGACAGCGCTAAAAAACTGTGCGAACAAACAAAGTGTGAAGCCCCGCTAGCTAACTCGGCACGCTCGGGTGAAAAAAAGAAAGAAGCATTCATCAACATTCGTCCCGAGGGTAAAACCATAAAAGCTCTCAAACGGAACACTTTTGAAAAACTCACCCTCACCGGTAAGACCGGTACCTATACCGTGGGTGCAGAAATAGAAACCGATTATGGTAATCCCCTGACCGCGTTCGAGCTGGTAGACGTGCTGCCCAATGGGCTAGAAGTACAAGGTGTAACCATGACCGGCACGTTCGCGGCTTTGCCGGGAGCGCGTTATGAAATCGTATCCGACTGGAATAACACCGGGCGGCAAGCGGTTCGGTTCCTGGCCGACCAGGTGACCAACGTAGACGATGTTTACAACGTGGGGCAGCTAGAAACCTATATCTCCAAACGTACCCCCGGCCCCGTTATGGTAAACGAAGCATTCGTGCGTGCCCAAGGGAAAGTTATCTACCTTAACAAAGTAGAAAATGACCCGGTAGCTGGGGCTGGTACGTGGTCAAAGGCCGAGAACACCACCAAGGTGTCAGTCGGAGATGAAACCTATATCTACAAGCGGATACGAAAAGCTAAACCCAACGCGCCCTGGACGGACAAAATCCAGACCGTGGCGGGCGCAAACTTTGAATACCAGTTACGGCTGGGATACGGGAACACCCCCGAACGAAACTCCGTAATCTATGATTTGCTGCCGGTAGACGGAACCGAGGCGCGAGAAGGCTCTAACCTGATAAACCAATATCGCAGCGGAGCAAAAGTAACCTTCGCAATGGCAGATGGGAGCAGCGTGCCCGGGTGGAAAGCCCAATACACCTGCGATACCAATCTGACAAAAGAAACCCTTAAAGGTGCTACCTGGAACGATGAACCCTGCGGGGCAGTGACCGGTTTGAAACTAAGCACCAGCAGTGAGCAGAGGGCACGCTCCGAAGTGTGGGCAACCGTTCCCATGATTGCCGGCCCGGCGGGCGCAGATCCGCGTTCCCAAGAACACCTGGGTAAACAGGCGATAAATGACTTTTCCTCCGACGGGGATTCCCACGCGGGCACGCTGTACTCAAACCCGGTAATCAATACCCTGGTTTCGCCGCCCTCTAACATTATCCTGCATAAAACCGGATTTAAGGTAGAAGGATTTAGCGTGAAAGAGGAGGCTCTTGCCGGAGCACAATTCGGTTTATACAACCCGCAAGGCGTGCTGGTAGCTACCGCAATCTCCGGCAAAGACGGGACAGTATCGTTCACCGAAGTAGACGCGAAACCCGGCTGGACAGTGCGAGAACTATCCGCGCCCGAAGGCTACCAGGTTAGCGATAAATCGTTCGTACTCACCTCGACCCACTTCAGCGACAAAAACTTTACCGACCAAAACGTTTACGAAATCGATTTAGGAGAAGTAAAGAACTTTAGTCGTTGGCAGCCGATTGAGCCGGTTACTGGTTCGGTGGAGTTTACTAAGGTTGATGCGCTTGGTCATACTTTGGCTGGTGTGGAGTTTACGGTTTCGCCGGTTGCGGTTGAGGAGGTTGAGTGTTCGACTGCGGGGAAGATGCCTGGGGATGAGGATTGTAATCCTGTTGGTACGGGTAGGTTCGTGAAGCCGAACTCTGGGCCGGTGACGGTTCGTTCTAATGATGATGGTTTTGTGAAGTTTTATGGTTTGCCTGCGGGTCGGTGGCGGCTAACGGAGAATGTTGGTGATAGTCATTTGCAGCCGATTGAGCCGGTGGAGTTTA
>ERZ1673752.4408-NODE-4408-length-11799-cov-5.049898_pt1 | contig 11799 bp, 7 predicted proteins | sample MGYA00580195_ERZ1673752 | MGnify/ENA primary metagenome ERZ1673752 (study PRJEB41218, sample SAMN15661744) | gut metagenome | host: Homo sapiens | place: Canada: London | collected 2015-08-20/2019-03-30 | study: EMG produced TPA metagenomics assembly of...
CTGTAAAACCCTTGTAAACAAAGGCTTTACAGCTCAGCTTCAACTATTCAAACTCAATCGTTCCCGGTGGCTTACTCGTCAGATCATAGAATATTCTATTCACCCCACGAACTTCATTTATAACTCTGCTCATCACTTTATTCAGAACTTCATACGGAATCTCCGCTGCCTCTGCAGTCATGAAATCAACCGTATTAACGGCTCTAAGAGCTACAGCATAATCATAAGTTCTCTCATCACCCATAACACCAACGCTTCTCATATTCGTAAGTGCTGCAAAATACTGACCAATTGTCTTATCAAGTCCGGCATTTTCAATCTCTTCACGATAAATAGCATCTGCATCCTGAACGATACGAACTTTCTCAGCTGTTACTTCGCCGATGATACGTACTCCAAGTCCCGGTCCTGGGAATGGCTGACGGAATACGAGTCTTTCAGGAAGTCCAAGCTCAAGTCCTGCTTTACGAACTTCATCTTTGAAAAGATCACGAAGCGGCTCAATGATTTCTTTGAAATCTACAAAATCCGGAAGTCCTCCTACATTGTGGTGAGATTTGATCACTGCGGATTCTCCGCCAAGACCACTTTCTACCACATCCGGATAAATTGTTCCCTGTGCAAGGAATTCAACAGTACCGATCTTCTTTGCTTCTTCTTCGAAGATACGGATGAATTCTTCACCGATGATCTTACGTTTTGCTTCTGGTTCTGTAACGCCTGCAAGTTTGTTATAATATCTTTCCTGCGCATTTACGCGGATAAAGTTCAGATCAAACTGTCCTTCTGGTCCGAAGATTGCCTCAACTTCATCTCCTTCATTTTTACGAAGAAGTCCGTGATCTACGAATACACAAGTAAGCTGTTTTCCAATGGCTTTGGAAAGAAGTCCTGCTGCCACTGAAGAGTCAACCCCACCTGACAGTGCGAGCAATACTCTTCCGTTTCCAACCTTCTCGCGGATCTCTGCAATTGTATTCTCAACAAAAGCATCCATCTTCCAGTCACCCGCACATTCACATACATTTTTTACAAAGTTGTTGATCATCTTTGTTCCTTCTACTGTATGAAGTACTTCTGGATGGAACTGGATTGCATACAGCTTCTCAGCTGCGTTCTCAGCTGCTGCAACCGGACAGTCAGCAGTGTGTGCTGTAATTTCAAATCCCGGAGCAATCTTTGAAATATAATCAAAATGGCTCATCCAACATGTTGTTGTCTCTGAAACACCCTCAAATACTTTGGAGTCTTTTTTATCAATAATAACTTCTGTCTTACCGTATTCTCTTACATCTGCACGCTCAACTTTTCCACCAAGTACATGAGACATCAGCTGTGCGCCATAGCAAAGTCCGAGAACCGGAATTCCAAGCTTGAACAGTTCTTCTGAATAAGTCGGTGAATCCGGCTCATAACAGCTGTTCGGTCCGCCTGTGAGAATGATTCCTTTTGGATTCATCTCTTTGATTTTTTCAATATCTGTCTTATATGAATAAATTTCACAATATACATTACACTCCCTGACACGTCTTGCGACCAGCTGGTTATACTGTCCACCAAAGTCAAGGACAATCACTAATTCTTTCTTCAAATCTTCCCTCCTGTAAAATCCAATCAAAACTACTTGCTTTATCTATATATCTTTTTCTGTTCTTCATTATAGTAGAGGAAGCATTGATTTACAAGTATTTGTTTATGTAAAATAAAATCTTATCCACAATTTCTATTACTATACACGGTAATTATTCCCCTTCTGATCTATCCAGAACAAAAAATGTGCCTCGGCGCCCTCTTACGCTTGCGGTGGTCGCTTGCGACACCTACATCGTACACCGCAGTGCGCATTCTATGTATCCACTGTTATGGGTATAATATATCAAAAAAGATGCCGAACAAATGTCCGACATCCCATTTTTATGTTCCATTTTATGCTGCAAATCTTTCTAGCTGTCTTTCAAGTTCTGTGCAATCGTCTGCATACATCTGCAGTTCAATCACGTTATTCAGTCCCAGATTCATGATTCCAAGTAATGACTTCGCATCTACTACTGCCCGTCCTCTTCTCATGTCCATGTTAAAGTCAAATTTACATACTGTTTTCAAGAAATCAATGATCTCATCCGGGTGTTTGAAAGTAATGTTCATTGTGCTCATTCTTTTCACATCTTTCTGCCTTAACGGCTATGAAATCCTTTTCACTTTTCACATATATCATAGCACATTTTTCATATTTAAAAGGGTGAAATTTTTTATAAAAGTGTATTTTTTTAATTAAATATGTCTCTTATTCTCTACTTTTTTCTGTAAGTAATATGAAATTACTCCTGATTATGAAATCCCATTGGAGTTACGTCTGTATTCCGTCGGTAAAATTCCTTCCTCCTCTTTAAACACCTTACTCATATATTTGGGATCAGAGTAACCGACAAGCCCCGCAATCTGATTCATCTTATATTTTGTTGTCCTGAGAAGCTCCTTCATTTTTTCTATCCTGTATTTCCTCACAGTTTCTGTAAAATTATATCCTGTCTCCTTCTTAAACTGAGAACTCAGGTATTCTTCCGATACATAAAGTTGGTTCGCTGCTTCTTCCAATGTAATACCACTGTCATATTCTTTTCTTATAATTTCCATTGCTTTTTGGATAAGCGTACTGTACTGCTCAAATTTATGCTCATATGATATCATCCGTTCCAAGCCTTGAATCGCTTTCTCTATCTGTTTCCAGCTGATGGCATAGGTAATCTGCTGCATAAGACTCAGGATTTTTGTTTCGTCAATCTCCCCGCCATAATTTCTATAATTCAATCCAGCTGCCATGCAAAAACGAATGATACTGTATTTTATTTCTTTTGGAAAATATTTTTCTCTTTTCATTTCCTCACAAACAAGTTGAAATTGTCTGGCAATTCCTTTCTTGTTTTCATCGAAAATCATTTTTCGCATTCGTTGTTCTAATTCTACCGGATAACGCACCGGAACAGCTTCAAATTTCTCAACTGTCTGCTGACAGATTAAAACTCCTCGCGGCTGAAGAAGATTCCATTCCATGAGACTTCCTGCCTGAATCATTGCATCTACCAGCTTTGTCAGCTGTTTTATCTCTATCCATACACAAATAATTGTCCCCGGAAAATTCCTACATAACCCAGTAACCACATTTTTTTTAAAATATTCTTTCCAGTTCCTTGCTTCACGTACCCGGTAAATGATCAGATACACCTGTTTCCATCGATCCGAACATATAACAGATGCCGAAAATCCACACTCACGTCTACAGATTTCTTCGAGAAATCCACGTATATTTTCCTTCTGCTCCTCGTATTCGTCTGCCATTGAAACCGTAAATAAATATCCCGGATCATCCGCTGTAAAACCAAATTTTCGGATAGTCATTTCATTTAACTTCTGATTCGATATAATTTCTCCATATCTACAGCTTAACAGAACATTTTCAACAGTAAAAGAAGCCTGCATCCAATATTCATTCCTGATTTTTTCATGAATACGGCTTAATGCCTTCTTAAGCTCCATCGGCCGGAACGGCTGTACTAAATATCCGTCCACCCCCAGATCGATTGCCTGCTTTGCCTGTTGAAAATCTTCATCCTTTGTTATAATAATCACACGGAACTCACGTCCTTCCGTGCGTAATTTTCTCAAAAGATTTAACCCATTCATCCGCGGAAGCCCAATGTCCATGATAACAAGATTTGGCTGCATAACTGTTATCATCTCATATGCAGACTGTCCATTCCCTGCAATCCCCGCCAACTCGTAATTCGGATCTACGCGTTTTAAACCTTTTTTCAGTTCTTCTAATACTTTTTCATCCCTTTCAACGATTGCCACCCGCATTTGAACAGTCTCCTCTCAATGTCCGTGTTTCTGATTGAATATCCTCTTTTATTGTAACATTAACTTCAATAATTGGAAGCATGCAAGTGTAAATATTTTTCTCTGGTAGCGAGCCCTCCCCGGATGTGACGTTCTGATTTGTTGGTGTCTAAAACCTTACGTGTTTCATGAGCCAGTGATGGATTGATCTGAAGCAAGCGTTCTGTAACATCCTTATGCACCGTACTCTTACTAATCCGAAACTGTTTTGCTGTCTGTCTCACTGTCGCATTATTTTCTATAATATAATTTGCAATTTCCACTGCACGCTCCTCAATATATTCTCTCATAGAAAAGCCCCTGCATAGTTTGTTTTTTACAATCTATGCAGGGGCAAATTAATGTATGTCTAATTCCTGTTCCATCTATTCGTGGAAAACATTATACTATACAACTTAATACTCAAATACTGCCACACCATATCCCGGAAGAGGATATGCAAAGGAATATTTCTGACCATCACATTCCTGCTTCTCTGGTTTGTAAACCAATGGGCGTTCCTCTCCTGATCCGCCGTATTTTGTCTCATCACTGTTAAGAACAAGCTTAAACTGCTTTCTTCTCGGAACACCAACACGGTAATCCGGTCTGTCTACCGGTGTAAAGTTGCATACAAAAAGCAGATTCTTCTTCCCATCCTTTGAATGTCTTGTGAAACTGAAAATACTCCGGAAGATATCATCCTTATTGATCCAGTCAAATCCCTTCGGATCATTATCCAACTCATACAATGCCTTATTCTTCTTATAAAGATGAAGCAAATCTTTATACCAGTTCTGAATCTGCTGATGTGGTTCTTCTGCAAGAAGGAACCAATCCAGTTCTCTCTCTTCACTCCACTCACGAAGCTGTGCGAACTCCTGTCCCATAAAGAGAAGCTTCTTTCCAGGATGTCCCATCATAAATGCATATGCCACCTTCAAGTTGCGGAACTTATCCCATCCTTCTCCCGGCATCTTATTCAACATAGAGCATTTCAGATGAACGACCTCATCATGAGAAAGTACAAGAATATAGTTCTCTGAATATGCATATTCCATAGAAAATGTCATCATGTGATGTGCATTCTTTCTGAAATAAGGATCTAGTTTCATGTATTCTGTAAAGTCATGCATCCACCCCATATTCCACTTCAAAGTAAATCCAAGTCCGTCATCCTCAGGAGATCCTGTCACCTTCGGCCATGCTGTGGACTCTTCTGCGATCATCATAACGCCTTTATTTCTTCCGCAAACTACAGAGTTCAGATGTTTAAAGAATGCAATTGCCTCAAGATTCTCGTTTCCGCCAAATTTATTCGGAATCCACTGTCCATCTTCTCTTCCGTAGTCCAGATACAGCATAGATGCCACTGCATCTACACGAAGTCCGTCTACATGATAATGTTCAACCCAGAACAATGCATTCGCTAGAAGGAAGTTGGAAACTTCCGGTTTTTCATAATTGAAAACCTTCGTTCCCCAATCAGGATGCTCACCCTTTCTCGGATCTGGATATTCGAATGTCGGTGTTCCGTCAAAATCTGCCAGACCATGTGCATCTTTCGGGAAATGCGCCGGTACCCAGTCAAGAATAACACCGATATTATTCTTATGAAGATAATTTACCATATATGCAAAATCTTCCGGTGTTCCATAGCGTGCAGTTGGTGCATAATATCCAGTCACCTGATATCCCCAGGAACCGTCAAACGGATGCTCTGCGATTCCCATCAACTCAACATGAGTATATCCCATCTCTTTTACATACTTTGTAATTGCTTCTGCAAACTCACGATATGTATAGAATCCTTCATCTTCTCTTCCAGGATGTCTCATCCAGGAACCCATATGCACTTCGTAAATAGACACTGGTTCTTCTTTGTTATCCCACTTCTCACGAGCTGTCATCCACTTACTGTCTGACCAGTTCAGATTAGAAATGTCTGTGATTCTGGATGCTGTTCCCGGTCGGAGCTCTGCATAATTAGCAAATGGATCTGCTTTATAGATCTTCTCACCCGCCTGTGTCTCTATACAGAACTTATACAAATCCCCTTTTTTCGCCTCCGGAACGAAGCATGTGTATATTCCGAGAGGCTCCCCTCTCTTCATCTTATCTTTCGTCTCATCCCAGTCATTAAACTCTCCGATTACAGAAACGTTTACTGCATGAGGAGCCCATACCGCAAAATATACTCCTCTTTTTCCGTTCTTTGTCACCTCATGGGCACCCATCTTTTTATAAATCTCATAATGATTTCCCTGCCCAAAAAGATAATGGTCAAGTTCTCCGATCTCATAAGGCTGCACTTTCGTCTTCGTACTGTTTTTCTTAACCATAAAGCCACCTCACTGCTCAAATATATTCCTGATTGTAATGATTTAAAAACCATACAATTTCTTATAGATCAAGGCACATTACCGAATCTTTCAATTGGTAACAAAGTTTCATTCTCCCCTTGAACACTATAGTTTTATTATACTTGATACTGTATAAAAAAGAAAGAGAAAATGTATTATTGCACAAAAATAGACAGTCGTTTTACTGACTGTCTATTAATTCTTAACAAATATATGTCATTAAATGTTGAAATCTTTCTCTGAAAGCAGAATTCTGTCGGAAGAATCTGTATTCTTTCCAAATACTCTCTTCACAAGCTTCTTTGCGGAAGCTTTCTGTGAATGAGCGATCGCATCATCCATCACTTCTTTCACTTCTGCTACTGTTACTGCATGATCTTCTCTCTGTAAAGAATCAATCTTACTGTACAGTGCAAGAATTCCCATCTCATCGATTCTGTAACCATTCTCCTGAGCATAAGTCTGTCCAAATGTTACAAGCTCATCATTAATAAAGATCGGCACTTCAAGTCTGGAAGTAAATTTTCTTCTGAATTCTCTGTTGGAAGAAAGAAGTCTGTCCAGTGGTTTTCTCTGCTCTTCAAGAACTACTAAAAGTTCTCCTGTATCCTGCTCCATTGCTTTGTTCAGCTTGGCGAGTGTTTTTTCGTTCATCTGTCCGGCTTTTTCAATGATCAGTGCACCGCCGTACAGTTTACGGAAAATGTCTCCGATTCTCTTCTTATTCAGTGACTCTCCTGTTACAATCGCAACCTTGCCCTGACGGATATCACGCTGCTTCTGAATTGCCTTTACAACATCAACAGCAAGGACTGTCTTTCCATTTCCTTTATTTCCAATAATCAGAAGGTTTCCTGTTCTGGAAGTTCCTTTGCGGTTTGTGCAGTTCTTATCCTGCTCAAGTACATCTACCAGCTGCTCACTCATACCACGCACAGGTACAAAATAAGAGAAGAGTTTTTTCTGTTCCTCTGTAAGTCCTGCTCTTGTACCGATTCCACTCTGTGTTTCAAGATCATAACGACCATGTACAATAAATCCTGTATCAGACATTGCATCTGCAATCTCATCTAACGGTAATGGTGATGTCTTACCTGTTGCGATCAATTTTGCAGTCTCTTTACGGCTCAATGGTGTCGTCGCAGACATGATATCAATTCCATCATCTTCATCCGGAATCTCTCTGTCATCCGGTTCCTCACTATGCGCTGGATTCACGCTGAATTCATCTTCAAAATTTGGCACTTCTTCATAAGAATTCAGACCAAGAAGATCATCATCTGAAATCTTATCTTCTGCTGTGAAAAGATCTCTTGGATTAATTACTTCATCATCCTCATCGTCTTCTTCATAACCATAGGCATCCAGATCATCATATCCTTCTTCCTCACCGAACAGATCATCATCAGCGTCTTCATAATCATCCGGCAGATCGTCATCAGACTCTTCATAATCATCCGGCAGATCGTCATCAGACTCTTCATAATCATCCAACAAATCGTCATCAGACTCTTCATAATCATCTAAAATATCGTCTTCGTCAAACTCTTCTGCATCATCCCAGTCATACGCATCACAGTCTTCGTACTCATCCTCACCGAGTCTGAGATCATCCGCAAGCTCTCCCATATTTTCATGTGGTTCTTCTTCTACCTCAAGAACTTCTTCTGAACTTACTGTTGCATCTACTTCTTCCTCTTCCGGAATAACACCTTCAATCTCATCAATCAGTTTCTGTATCTCTGGTGATAAAATTGGTTCTTCATTATTTTTATTGTCCATAGTCTCTCTTACTGCTGCTCCTTCTGAATCATCTTCATCATTGACAACTTCAGTTTCTGAGATCAGTTCCTCCACCTCAGACAAATCTTCTGATTCATCTGTCAGATCTTCCGACTCAGCTGCATCTATTTCAAAAATTTCTTCCTCTTCCGGTTCTGCTTCCCCTGCTTCAAGGATTTCTTCCTCTTCCGGTTCTGCTTCCCCTGCTTCAAGGATTTCTTCCTCTTCCGGTTCTGCTTCTTCTACTTCAAGGATTTCTTCCTCTTCCGGTTCGGCTTCTCCCGCTTCAAGGATTTCTTCCTCTTCCGGTTCGGCCTCTTCTACTTCAAGAACTTCTTCCGGTTCTGCTTCGCCTGCTTCTATAGCAACTGCATCTTCTGGGACATCTTCTGAAGTCTCCTCCACTGCCTGTTCTATAAGTTCTTCTTCTGTCTCCGGTTCCGGTATCAGTTCTTTCATCCCTGATGGAACTACTCGTTCTTTACTGTCTTCCTCAGCTTTCTTCTCTTCTGTCAGTTGATTCACGATCTCAAGATCTTCTACATCCTCAATTGCTGCAATATCCTCTTCCAGATCTGTCATATCCGGTTCGACTTCTTCTCCCGGTTCTGCCTGAACTTCCGGTTTCGGATTGAGTAATTGCTGCAGAGCTTCATCTAACCGCATCGTATCTCCAAGTTTCTTCTTGACTGGTTTTACCGGATTCTTACTGACAATCGGTATGGAAGCAGTATCTTTGCTAAGTGTTCTCTTATCTCCACTTGTCTCTACCGTTGCCGGCTGAACTTCTGACTCATCCTCGGAAACTTCTATAACTTCTGCTGTTTCTACTCCTGCTTCTTCCGGATTTTCTACTTCGGCATCCGGCTCTTCTGCCGCTTCCAAAGTAACCGCATCCGTGTCAATCACATCGGAAGTACTATCGTTCTCCATCACCGGCTGTTCTGTCAGCCCGATTGATCTTGTATCTCCAAGTGCTTCGGCTCCTTCTGACGCAGAATCTTTTTCCTCGTCTTCTCCTAAATAGGAAGTCAGATCCGGTATTTCTTCTGTCTCTGAAGAAAGCTTCTCATATCTGTGATCATATTTCTGCTGCTGCGATGGTGACAATGGCTTATACTGCATCTTCAGTTCCATTGCCTTATAAACATACTTACCCTCGCTGAACCAGAGGATCAGATCATCACACTCTTCCAGACATTCTGTCATCATACCTGCTTCGCGATAAAGCTTCGCCAGTTCATAAGCCCACTCTTCAATATATTCTGCCTTCTTAAATTCCTCCAGAGCCTCAATCTGCTGTTCGATCGGCGCTCTCTGCGCTCTTAAGATCTGATATCTAAGGATATGCCTGTTCGGATCTTTCGGTGCAATCTGGATAAATTCGTCATAATAGTCAATTGCTTCATCTATATTCTTTGTCTTAATTGCAAGAGAACATAACTTATAGATCACCTTGCGGCTTCCTTCAGAACGGCGATATGCAAGATTCATCACATCATAGCTCTTCTGATACTCTTTTGTTTTTTCATAAATATCACTGACATTCATCAGCATCCCTGCGTTACGGACACGCTTCCAGTCAATCAGATCTGCTGCTGCCGCTGCTTTTCTGTATTCTCCATCTTCCATAAGTTCCAGCATCTCTTCTGTCTTTAACTTATATTCATACTTATCCACTGTACTCACCTCATTGTCATTGAAATATTAGTTTTGGTCTGAATGTGTCCATTAGGCACTAGCCGATACTCTTTCATTATTCTACCATATGAGGTCTGTAATGTCAAAAAAATGCACCTTCAATTCCTTTTGAAAGTGCATTTTTAGTGTTATTTAATTGTATTATTATTATAATTTTATATTTTGTATCGGAGATTATTCGCGATTCTACGTTCCTGTGAGACCTTTGTCATCTGTTATTTTATCACTTGAATGATTTTCATATCCATTCAATACTTTATGTATTAAATCTTCTGTCAAGTCATTCCTGCTTTTATAACAAATCTGAGATTATAACATGTCCTTTCAATGTTTCTTTACACATTTTTCATTCTATGTTATATGCGGTATTTTTATTCAAAACATCTATGAGTGATTCATCTTTTTCTCTTTGCTTCCAGTTTCCGTACTCTCCGATCTTTGATCTTCTTTTCTTTCTACTGGACTTTTACGCTTGGCAAAGGTCTCTTTCTTCACAGGAACCTTCACTCATCATACCACTGACATATTGATAAAAATCTGAAACTATACTGTCCATGGGACTGACCTCCTGTTGAACTTGTATTTTTAATCTAATCCGGCGTCTGTTACTTTTGCCTTCTTAGTTAAATATCTTTGGGAGATTTCTTTCTCTCTTTGATGGTTATATAATAACATTCGGCGTCTAATTTGTCAATATATTCATTTGATTTTTTTATATTTTTTTATTTATTATCTGCTTTGGTTGTAATTGTCTGAATTTTCAAACATTTCAATTAACAGATTTCTGCTCCAGCCGGCATTTCTTTTTCCGGTGTCATCAGTGCAAGGTTACCTTCTGCATCTTCTGCACAAAGCAGCATTCCCTCTGAAAGTACACCTGCCAGCTTCGCAGGTTTCAGGTTTACAAGAACCATAACTTTCTTACCAACCATTTCTTCCGGTGTGTAATGTGCTTTGATTCCGGATACGATCTGTTTTACCTGGCTTCCAACTTTTACCTGAGAGCAGAGAAGCTTTTTGGATTTCTTTACAGCCTCACATGCAATGATCTCTCCAACCTGGAACTGCATTGCTCCGAACTGCTCAAATGTGATCTCATCTTTCGGCTCAATGTCGATAACAGCTTCTTCCTCTTTCTTTTCTTCTACCTTCGGATGAAGTTCTTCAACTTTCTTCATAACCTCTTCGAGATCCATTCGCTGGAACAGGATCTCCGGTTTCTCTGTTACATGTCCGTTACCAAGCTGCTCAAGGATCTTCTTACTTGTAGAAGGCATAAAAGATTCAAGAAGTCTTGCACCTTCAGAAATGCTCTGGATCAGATTCCAAAGTACTGTAGAAAGGCGATCCTTCTTGGATTCATCTTTTCCGAGTACCCAAGGAGTTGTCTCATCAATATATTTATTGCAGCGTTTGAACAGATTGAAGATTTCTGTAATCGCATCGGCAACGCGGAGGTCTGCCATCTTAGCATCAACTGCTTTAGAAGCATTCTCTACAACTGCTTTCAGTTCTGCATCTACATCTTCTACAACACCCTTATCTTCTACTGTTCCGCCGAAGTATTTGTTTGTCATAGAAACAGTTCTGTTTACAAGGTTTCCAAGTGTATTTGCAAGATCAGAGTTCAGACGCTCTACCATCAGCTCCCAGGAAATAACACCGTCATTCTCGAATGGCATCTCATGAAGTACGAAGTAGCGAACTGCATCTACGCCAAAGAAATCAACGAGTTCATCTGCATAGAGAACATTTCCCTTGGATTTACTCATCTTACCGTCTCCCTGAAGCAGCCACGGATGTCCAAACACCTGTTTCGGAAGTGGAAGATCAAGTGCCATAAGGAAGATTGGCCAGTAAATTGTATGGAAACGGATGATATCTTTTCCGATCAGATGAAGGTCTGCCGGCCACAGCTTGTTGAACTGCTCTGTACTGTTTCCGTCTGCATCATATCCGATTCCTGTGATATAGTTTGTAAGAGCATCAAGCCATACATATACAACGTGCTTCGGATCGAAATCTACCGGGATTCCCCACTTGAAGGATGTTCTGGATACACACAGATCCTGAAGTC
>ERZ1673752.4414-NODE-4414-length-11785-cov-25.115431_pt1 | contig 11785 bp, 10 predicted proteins | sample MGYA00580195_ERZ1673752 | MGnify/ENA primary metagenome ERZ1673752 (study PRJEB41218, sample SAMN15661744) | gut metagenome | host: Homo sapiens | place: Canada: London | collected 2015-08-20/2019-03-30 | study: EMG produced TPA metagenomics assembly of...
CTTTCATCTGCTTTATGTATGGTATCTACCTCTCTACCTTCGGACTACTAGGCGGTAAGAAGAATGTCAAGACAGGCTTAATCCTCGTCGTGTTAGGTATCGCTGGTCTCGCCGGTGGATACTTTGTAGACATCAAGCCTATCGCTGATGCTCTGAGAAACATTACTCCTCAGATCTTCCAGCAGTTCAATCCATTCTTCATCATCCTGCTAACTCCTGTCACGGTAGGACTCTTTGGTTACCTGGCCAATCGTGGTAAGGAGCCCTCAGCTCCTCGCAAGATAGGCATCGGTATGCTCCTCGCAGCTATCGGATTCTGTGTACTACTGATCCCAACGATCATGTACGCACTACCCGCTCCTGCTCATATCCATGGTACCAGTGATACGCTCGTATCGCCTAATTGGCTGATCGGTACTTACTTCGTGCTGACACTTGCTGAGCTCTTCCTTAGCCCGATGGGTCTCTCCTTCGTCTCTAAGGTAGCTCCTCCACAGTACGCTGGTCTTATGCAGGGTGGATGGCTCGCAGCAACCGCTATAGGTAACCTGCTCGTCGGCGTGATGGGCTCTCTCTGGGACAAGATGCCTATGGGCTGGTTCTGGGGCGTGCTAATCATCTGCTGTCTCCTCTCTGCCGCCTTCATATTTGCTGTTATGAAGCGACTCGAGCGCGCTACGGCAGACTAAGGAGTCTGTCCTATGAGATAACAGTCTCCAACAAAAGACTGTATCAATTCTCCACCAATAACGATGGACGTATCGCAGACTCCTCTACTAAGCGAGGGGTGGGCGATGCGTCCATTCGATTATAGACCTTTAATAGAATGCTCATGAGACCTTTATCAGACATCGTTACCTCTCTCTGCTCTTCAGAACCTGTGGAGGTGACCCAGGAAGAAGCGCTGGACTTGGCGCAGCATGCCGACTCGGAGGCGCTCTATGAGGCGGCGCACCGTGTGACGCGCCACTGTATGGGAGACGCCTTCGACACTTGCTCGATCATCAATGTCAAGAGCGGACACTGCTCTGAGGATTGTCACTGGTGCGCTCAGAGTGCTCACTACCATACGCAGGCGGAGGCCTATCCGCTACTGGATGTCGAGCCGTGCGTGGCTGAGTCACGAGCCAATCGCGAGGCGGGCATCGGGCGCATAGCACTCGTGGCCAGTGGCCGAGGGCAGAGTGATCGGGAGATAGAGCGGATCGCTCAGCACTACGAGGCGATGCATCAGGCGAGCGATATCAAACTTTGCTCCTCTATGGGACTACTAACGAAGGAACAACTCCGACGCCTTCACGAGGCGGGCGTCACCACCTACCACTGCAATCTGGAGAGCGCTCCGTCGCACTTTCCCAAGCTCTGCACGACCCATACGCAGGCTGAGAAAGAGCAGACCATTCGCTGGGCTCGTGAGGTAGGACTGCAGGTTTGCTCGGGAGGGATCATCGGCATGGGCGAGACTATGGCGCAGCGCATCGAGTTCGCCTGCTATCTTCGTTCGCTCGCCATACGTTCTATACCAATCAACATACTCCAGCCGATCGCTGGCACGCCACTCGCCGAGGAGCCTCGCCTGACAGACGAGGAGTACCTACGCACGGTGGCGCTCTTTCGTCTGATCAATCCGACAGCTTTCCTGCGCTTTAGTGGAGGACGGCTGAGGCTTTCGCCAGAGGTGATGAGACAAGCTATGTACATCGGCATCAATAGTGCCATCACGGGCGACATGCTGACGACCAGCGGTATGCAGGCTCGCGAAGATATGCAGCTCATCGCCGAGATGGGCTATCGCAATACCAACGAAAAGGATTGGCGTACCGAAGAAACCGCTTAAACTATGAAGCAATACGACCCAACAGTCCAGCAAGCCTTAGAGTGGGACCGCAAGCACCTGTGGCATCCCTACACCTCCACCGAAGATCCGCTACCAGTCTACCCCGTATCGCACGCCGAGGGGGTACGCATCTACCTAGCCGACGGCACAGAGCTGATCGACGGTATGAGCTCCTGGTGGTGCGCTGTGCATGGGTACAACCACCCTGTGCTCAATGCTGCCGTGGAGACGCAGATAGGGAAGATGAGCCACGTCATGTTTGGCGGGCTAACGCATCAACCAGCCATAGCTCTAGGGGAGGAACTTCTAAAGATGCTCCCCGATGGGTTCGATTGGATCTTCTATGCGGACAGCGGTTCGGTAGCTGTCGAGGTAGCGCTCAAGATGGCGATCCAGTACCAGCAGTCCCTCGGGGAGAGGCAACGTGACCACTTCGTCACTATTCGTCGAGGCTACCACGGCGACACGTGGCACGCCATGAGTGTCTGCGACCCCGTCACTGGGATGCACAGTATCTTCGGCACGGCGCTCCCGCAGCAACACTTCCTCGCACCGCCCTCCGTCAAGTGGGGCGAGCCGTGGCGCAACGAAGCTATGGAGCCACTCCGCCAAGTGCTCGCTCAGCACGGCGAGCAGATCGCAGCACTCATCTTAGAGCCTATCGTGCAGGGAGCCGGCGGTATGTACTTCTACCATCCCAACTACCTCGTCGAGGCGCGCAAGCTGTGCGATCAGTATGGTGTGCTGCTCATCTTCGACGAGATAGCCACAGGCTTCGGACGTACGGGGCGTATGTTTGCGATGGAGCATGCGGGCGTCCTGCCCGACATCGTCACCCTCGGCAAGGCACTCACGGGAGGCTATATGACCCTCTCCGCCATTGTCACGACGCAGCGCGTCGCTGAGACCGTTTGCCGTGGCGAGGCGGGCTGCTTCATGCACGGTCCCACCTTTATGGCCAACCCTCTGGCCTGCTCCGTCGCCCTCGCCAGCCTGCAGCTCCTGCAGCGCGAACCAACGCTAGAACGTGTCGCCAAGATCGAGGCACAACTGAAGCGAGAGCTAGCACCCGCCAGCGCCTTCGCTGGGGTCACCGAGGTGCGCGTCCTCGGCACTATCGGCGTGATCGAGCTAGACGAGCCAGTCGATATGGCCTTCATGCAGCGCCGCTTCGTAGAGCTCGGCATTTGGGTACGACCCTTCGGACGGCTCTGCTACATCATGCCCCCATACATCATCCAGCCTGACGACCTCTCCCGCCTCACTGCCGGCTTGCTCACGGTCGTCCAGGAGATGGTCACCAGACAATCACGATAACAGTCACGCAGTATGAAACAAACGATAGTCATTGGCGCAGGAATCACAGGCCTCACCACGGCACTCTACCTACGAAAAGCGGGACTACCCGTACTCGTCCTCGAGGAGGCGGAGCGCGTCGGTGGACAAATCCGCACTTTGCGGGAAGGAGGCTACACCTTCGAAACGGGACCTAACACAGGGTCGGTCTCTTTTCCCGAAGTTGCCGAGCTCTTTGCGCTCTTGCCCTCAGGCTACGAGGCCGCCACACCAGCGGGCAACTGTCGATACATTTATAAGAAAGGACGGCTGCACCAGCTCCCTTCGGGTCCTTGGGGCGGGCTCACGACACCGCTCTTTACGCTCGGCGATAAGTTTCGCCTGCTCGGTGAGCCGTGGCGCAAGAAAGGCAACGATCCCTACGAGTCTGTCGGCTCCCTTGCGAAGCGACGTCTAGGCAAGAGCTTCCTGCAGTATGCCGTCGACCCCTTCGTCGGGGGCATCTACGCTGGTGATCCGATGAAGCTGGAGACCCGCCACGCACTCCCTAAGCTTTACAACCTAGAGCAGGAGTACGGGAGCTTCATTCGTGGAGCTATGGCAAAAGCCAAAGAGCCCAAGAGCGATCGTGACCGCCTAGCCACCAAAGAGGTCTACTCAGCACGCCAAGGACTGGAGACGATGATCCACGAAATGGTCGAACTGATCGGCACAGACAACATCCGCACTGGCGCCACCGTCACATCGGTTCGACAGGGCGCAACGAGCGACTGGCTCGTCACCTACCAGCAAGGTGGAGAGCTCCACGAAGTCTCAGCCGAGCGCGTGGTTTCTACCGTAGGCGCACACACCTTGGCGAGCTTCCTCAGCGAGACCCTACCTGACGAACTCTTATCTCCCATTACCAGTCTCTACTATGCGCCGATCGTGGAGGTGGCTGTCGGCTTTGACCGTAAGGTCAGCAACTATCGTGGCTTCGGTGCGCTCATGCCTTCGTCAGAGCCGGTGGATATCCTCGGTGTTCTCTTCCCGTCGGACTGCTTTGCCGACAGAACTCCTACCGAAGAAGGGGTCCTCTACAGCATCTTCATGGGCGGGACACGCTACCCCGACTTGATTGATCAAGACGATGAAACGGTACGTGCGCTTGCGCTCCGAGACCTTTACAAAGTGCTCCGCATCGATCCACGCATAGCTCCCGACATGGTGCATCTCTCGCGTCACCGCCATGCGATCCCGCAGTACGGTGCCGATAGTGAGAAGCGCTGCGCTGCCATTGCTGAGATAGAGCGTCGCTTCCCTGGACTCATCATTGCGGGCAATTGTCGAGACGGCATCGGTATGGCGAATCGCATCACGCAGGCGACGCAAGTTGCCCAGCAACTAATCGCCGAGAGCGACCAGTAGATCCGCCAGAGTCAGCGCCACCATCGACTGCACGACAGGCACCGCCCGTAGTGCTATGCACGGGTCGTGACGCCCCGTGAAGGTGTGTGTCACGCGCTCGCCCTCAGTCGTGAGCGTCTGTTGCGGACGGGCAATCGTTGGGGTCGGCTTAAACGCTACGCTCAGGCTCAAGTCCTGTCCCGTCGTGATCCCGCCGAGTGCACCGCCATTGTGATTACTTCCGAAGGTCACCTCGCCCTCATCGCTCATCGCGAGCAATTCGTCAAGCACGGCGCTACCCCGCTGCCCCGCCAGGTCAAAGCCATCCCCAAAGGCAAAGGCGCGACTCCCCGGAATGCTCATCACGGCATAACTCAGCAGTGCTGGTATACGATCAAAGATCGGCTCGCCCACGCCAGCCGGCATACCACGCACCACGCACCCCACGACACCGCCCACGCTATCTCGGTCGGTTCGTACCTTAGTCAGGTAGGCTGCTATCTCCTCATCTAGCATCGCATCGGGACAGTAGCAGAGGCGGTCATAAGTATGCTCTAGCGGATAAGTCGTGTAGTCACCAGCTAGCGACAGAGCGCCCACCTGCTGTACGAAAGCTTGCACCGTGACGCCCCACACCTGCTCTAACCATTGCTGAGCAACGGCTCCCGCCACCACACGAGCGACCGTCTCACGGCCACTCGACCGACCGCCACCAGGCTGAGGCTCTAGACCATACTTGAGCCAGTAAGTCAGGTCGGCATGATTTGCTCTAAAGGGCTTTCCGCCCAAGCTCGTAGTGGTGGCATAGTCTTGCGAGCGAGCATCCTTGTTTTGTATTACGAAGGCTATCGGACTACCCAGCGTCCGCCCCTCGTCAGTCAAGCCTGAGAGCCAGACCACCTCGTCTGGCTCTCGGCGTTTTGTCGTAGATCGTGAGTAGCCTGGACGACGCAAGTCGACAAAGCGCTGCACAGCCTCCCTGTCTATCAGGAAGCCCGCAGGCATACCATCGAGGACACCCCCCAATGCGACTCCGTGCGACTCCCCGAAGGTGGTCAGTCGCAGCTTGCGTCCGAAGCTATTCATAGTGATGGCTTAGTGGCAACCGCTGCAGCAAGAGCAGCCTCCCTCGTCGCCATCGCAGCAACCGCCCGCATGTCCAGAGAACTGTGCCGTCAGTCTCTGACGATCCTCTTCAGTAGCAGGACGCGCCTCTAGGACAGACCCGACGAAGTGCAGTGTCTGACCAGCCAAGGGGTGGTTAAAGTTCATCGTCACCGTATCCTCGCCGACCTTCTCGACGATACCAACCAGCTGATTGCCTTGGTTGTCCAGCATTGGGACGGCATTGCCCTCGTAGACGACGTCCGAGTGGAACTCACCCTTATCGTTTTTAAAGAGCTCCTTCTCCAGCTCTAGGACGTAAGCGTCAGAGACCTCACCATACGCCTCCTCAGGCGTGAGGGTAAAGTCAAACTTGTCGCCAGCCTCTAGACCCATCAGTTGCTTCTCAAAAGCCTCCAGCAGGAACCCCGCCCCGACGATCAGCGCTAGGGGCGCCTCGGGCGTTGCCTTCTCGACGATTTCTTCCTTGTCTTTGCCCGTGTAGAGCTCGTATTCGCAGGTTACGTAGCTATCCTTTGTAATCTTCATATTAGGTATAATTGTTTCGTGATAAAATGCAGTTTGTGCACCACCGCGAGCGTTACATCTCGCAAGTGCTACCGCAAAGGTACGAATTTAGAGGTTAGAGATTAGAGCTTAGACGTTAGAGGTTAGAAGTTAGAGATTAGAAGTCCGATCATTCTGATGGTTCCGATAGCTCTGATGGCTCCGATGCACTTCGATAGCTCTAACTTCTAACCTCTAATCTCCCCCCCCCCCCGAGGAAATCGAAAATCTCTTCGGAGGGATTTCGGATCCTCCACGGAGGACAGAAAAAATTCTTCGGAACTTTGATTTGCTTCTTCCGAAGTTTCATTTCATTCTTCCGGACTTTTATTTCGCCCCTCCGTAGGGAATAAAAAAGATCTCCGTGAGGATTTGGTAATCCCTACGGAGATATCGGGGTAGGTATTAGAGATTAGAGGGGTCTAGCCAGAGGGTCATCATGCAGTGGCGACAGTCGTGGGCGATGCGCAGACGGTCTCGCCCACGGACTAGGTAGAGTGGCAGCGCAAAGGGTGGCTTGCGACCCGTACGTGTGCAGTAGCCGAGCTGATGTAGCAGGCAGTGACGAGTAAACATCACTGGGATAGACCCCTCAGGGCGCTCTACCTCCAGTGCGGGTGCGATAGGACCTGCGACTCCTAGGTGACGGTACAGCTCACGTGCCGATTCGTTGGCCACGTTGTAGGTGAAGTCCAGTGTGTCGGGCAGACCATACCGCTGACGCGCCGTGGGGTCTGACGTGCGAAGTCGGTCTATGCGCTTCTGCTGTAGGGGCTTGCCGATAGCATCTCTGCGCTGCAAAGCTTTCGCTAGGCATTGACGCTGTAGCTCCTCCGAGAGCTCTCGTCGTAGCTCTGCAACGAGCGAAGGCGGGACGAAGAGCCCGTCAAGGCTCAAGGTCACTCGTTTAGCTCGGTATGGCGTGTCGCCAAGCTTGCGGAGGGTGCGCTCTATATGCTCCGTATTATCTCGCTGTGCCGGCTCTAGCGTGACTGACCAGCTACGTGTGACCGACATTTCGGGCGCCTCGGTGAGTCGCATCTCTAGGGAGAGTTGATCAGGTGTCGCCTCCAGATGTAGCGTCACGGGCATGGTGCGGGTAGAGGCGTCGGGGCGTAGGAGCTGAGCCTCTAGGAGGTGGTTGAGATTGCGCCAGAGCGTCACCCCCTGCGGTAGTTCGAGCGCCTGAGAAAGTCGCAGGCGATAGCACCCAGCTCGCCTAGCGGGCATCACCTGATTGATCTGCGCTCCGACGAGCTTCTTATCGATCGTGTAGGCGACCACTCCATCGCCATTAGCTAGCTCGATGTTGTCGCTCAGTAGCGCTATCTCGAGCTCCCGTCCTCGGCTCTGGGTCACCGTGCCGATCGGCTGGCCGAGGCTTTTGCTACTATACGGTGTGATGCTGTCGGTAGGTATTGGCGAGCCTAGGGGCGTATTGTAAGTGGTAAAGGGGCGGGCAAAGGTCGCCTCAGGCAGCGGCGTAAAGGTGTACTCCGTCGCGCCCCATGAGGGACGACGCAACTGATCACTACGTCGGGTCAAGATTTTGTCTAGCACCTTGCGATAGTGGGCGATGACGTTGCGCACGTAAGGGAGCGCCTTGAGCCGTCCCTCCACCTTGAAGGAGCTGACACCCGCATCGATCATCTCCTCGATGATTTCGGTGCGGTTGAGGTCTCTCAGAGAGAGGAGGTGCTCGCCCTGGCGAAGCTTTTGCCCCTGGGCATCGACGAGATCGTAAGTCATGCGACAGTACTGAGCGCATTGCCCTCTATTGGCGCTGCGCTGTGAGAGCGCCTCGGAGATGAAGCAGCGACCGCTATAGGAGACGCAGAGCGCCCCATGGACGAATGCCTCGAGTCGCAACGGGGTCTTGTCTCGCACCGCTACAATGTCCTGACAGCTCCACTCGCGTGGCAGGACAGCCTGCTCGAAGCCGAGCTCGGAGAGCATCTGCAACTGCTCTAGCGAATGGTTGTGGCACTGCGTGCTCGCATGTAGCGGGATGGGCGGAAGGTCCTGCGTGAGTAGGCCGAGATCCTGTATGATGAGCGCATCGGCACCCGCTTCGTAGAGTTGATGCGCTAGCTCCACAGCGTGAGCTAGCTGGCTATCTGTGAGGATCGTATTGAGGGCCACATAGACCCGTGCGGCATAAGCGTGAGCCGCTTCGCAGAGCTGCCGTATATCCTCCAGCGAGACCCCGACAGCACTCCGAGCACCATACTGAGGAGCGCCCACATAGACCGCATCGGCACCCGCCGAGAGCGCCACCAGACCACCCTCTAGCGAGGAGGCGGGAGCCAATAGCTCTATGTCACGTAGTGTGGACAATGAAGCGATGCCTTAGAGCTTACTACCGAAGGCTAGATCGCCCGCATCGCCTAGACCGGGAACGATGTAGGCGTGCTCGTTGAGCGCGGGGTCGATGACACCGACCCATAGCGTGACGGGAGCCTTGTCGTCAAACTGAGACTGAAGGAAGTCAATAGCCTGCTGGCTAGCCACGATGGCGACCATATGGGTGTGTCGCGGTGTGCCACAGCTCCTGAGGAGCGCCTGCCAGGAGAGGTGCATAGAGCCTCCTGTGGCGAGCATGGGGTCGACGAGGAGTAGCTCTTTATCGGTCAGGTCTGGCGCTGCGACATACTCGACATGTATGTCAAAGTCTTCGTCATCTTTGACTTTGCGATAGGCCGATATGAAGGCGTTTTCGGCACGATCGAAGAAGTCTAGGAAGCCGTGATGGAGGGGCAAGCCAGCACGTAGGATCGTTGCCACGACCAACTGCTCGTCTAGAACTGCCGTGGGCGCCGTGCCGAGCGGGGTCTCTACGGGACGGGTCTGATAGTGGAGCTGCTTGCTCAGTTCGTAAGCCATGATGTGGCCGATGCGCTCTATGTTTGCTCTAAAGCGTAGGGGATCTCTCTGGATCTCTCGGTCTCGTATCTCAGAGATGAAGTGGGTCAGGAGTGAAGGTCTCTCGGATAGATTGTATACCTGCATGAGCTTTACTATGGTTTGGATGCTTAAATCAGGCAAATATACAATATCTTTGCCGGATAGACGTTTGAATCACGTAGCCAACTACTCTTTTGTGAAGCAAGTCATAAGTACATATCACACCTATTCACTAGGTCGTCGCTACTGGCTGGTGGGGCTCCTGCTCCTGCTGCTGGGGGTGCCGATGGCTACCACGCTCTCTGCGCAGACGGCCCGACCGATGACGCGCCCCTATGCGGATCATAGACGATTTAACTGGGGCTTTCACGTGGGAGCGCATGTGGAGGACCTGATCATTGACAATCTCGGCCCGACGGAGGGGGAGGCGCAGACACTCTATGCAGCTGTGCCGAGCTACAGTCCAGGCTTTAGCGTAGGGGTTATTGCCAACTACAACCCACACATAGACTGGAGCATACGGATCTTGCCGACACTACACTTTGGGGAGCAGCGACTGCTCTTTAGGTCTTGGGAGGAAACGGGCGAAGAGGCTTTTGAATCGATACCGATGCGCACCAGTCAGATCGAGCTACCACTACTGGTCAAGTACAGCTCCGTACGCTTCAACGATACCCGCCCGTACCTCGTGGGGGGCGTCTACGGCTTGCTAAATATGGGGCAGAAGAAGGGTGCCCCCCTGCAGTTTGCTCCGCTCTCGGCGGGGTGGACCTTTGGCGTAGGCTGCGACATCTACCTGCGCTACTTCAAACTCTCGCCTGAGCTACGCTTTGACTTTGGCGTGACCGACCTGATCCGCCACCACCGCCCGGACCTCGACGATGGAGCTAGCATGCGCTACACCAATGCGTTACGCCGTGGCACTGGGCGCATGATCATGCTCACCTTCTGCTTCGAGTAGTCAAGGCTACACAGATGCTTATGGCTAGCGTCGGGTTTTGGTCACTTGCATAGCAAAAGAGGGCGTGTCGATCGTCGTAATCGGCACACCCTCTTTTGCTGAGTGATAGACCTGTCGTCTTACTTCAAGACTGAAACATTGGGGTCGCTTGGTATATCAAGGATCTTTAGCTCACCCTTGTCATCATAGCCCACTGTCAGCTGAACTGTCACTTTGTTCCCCTTTAGAGGCTCTACTTTCACTTGGTATAGATCCTCTGACAGCTCCGTAATGTTCAGTGAAGACATGACACTCTTGGAATCCAAGTCCTGAGCCTGGATAAACGGATCGTAGTCGAATACTGGCATCTCACCGTCCATCTCATTTAGCTTTGCATTAAGCTTGTCACCAAGGAGGTCCGAGACATCATCGAAAGTTTTGATATCGTTGTCACTGGGATAAAGCTCGGTGTAGAGCTTGGTGATAAGGGCTTTAGCCTCCTCGGGGTCAACCTTTGGAGTTGTCTCTTCTTGCGTGGTGACCTCTTGAGTGGAGTCTGCTGCTGCGGTGGTATCATCGCCTTCTGCCTTCTTGCTAGTACATCCAGCCAAGACGAGAGCGGCAACTGCCAATAGTGCAATAAGTCTTTTCATGTTGGTCATGTATAGTTTAGTGTTGGTGTAAATGTATCTCATACCAAACAAGATAAGCGCAGGAGCTAGGCTCACTACGCTTATCTGTTCTTACTCTAAACCAATATCTTTCGTATCGAAGAGCGGAAGACGGGACTCGAACCCGCGACCCCAACCTTGGCAAGGTTGTGCTCTACCAACTGAGCTACTTCCGCATATCGGACACCCCCTCTTATATCAGCCTCCCTTGTATGTCGTGAGTCTACTGACTCAAAACCCATTCAGAGCCGTTGCTCTTCCTAACCACCAGAAGGTGATAAAGGGTGTCCTGCCGATTTGTGAGTACAAAGGTACGAAAACTTTTTGAATCTGCAATAGCTTCGGAGGATTCATTTATCGAATTGCCTCTTCTGGCTCTTGACAGGAAGCTCGCCTTAGAACTTCGTCGCGTGACGAATGCCTAGGTCGGCAATGAGCTTACGATAGCGCTCGATATCCTTCTTAGCGAGGTAGTCGAGTAGACGACGACGCTTACCAACGAGCATCTTCAAGCTACGTGAAGTAGAGAAGTCTTTCTTATTCTCCTTGAGGTGCTCTGTAAGGTGCTGGATACGATAGGTAAAGAGAGCTACCTGGCTCTCGACACTTCCGGTGTCTTGTGCAGAGGCTCCGTACTTTGCGAAGATCTCTTGCTTCTTGGTACTGTCTAGGTACATCTTGTTATGAGGTTATTTGTGAGACATTCATATCATCCTCGCCACTCAATGCCCCACCTCTATGGGGCGACAATGAGTACGACGATGTATTTCGCCTGCAAAGGTACAAATAATCTTTTACTCCGCAAGCAGGGCATCCGCTCAGGTCACTCGATCACGACGATGAGTGTGGCGAGCGTGGGACAGTTATCGTAGACAAACTTAGCGTGTGAGCTGGCGTTGCGGACGCACATGTGGGAGCGAGGCGTCGTGCCGAGCGAATGGCTGTACTCAACGATCTTACCTTTGGGATTGTTCACGGGGACTCCATGTATATAGGCTCCACAAGTGAAGCGACTAGCCCACGGTGCAAAGCCGGCGATGCGACTGGAGCCGTCACTGGTGTAAAACATCTTAGCCTTCT
>ERZ1673752.4417-NODE-4417-length-11782-cov-4.618573_pt1 | contig 11782 bp, 10 predicted proteins | sample MGYA00580195_ERZ1673752 | MGnify/ENA primary metagenome ERZ1673752 (study PRJEB41218, sample SAMN15661744) | gut metagenome | host: Homo sapiens | place: Canada: London | collected 2015-08-20/2019-03-30 | study: EMG produced TPA metagenomics assembly of...
CCTTTTAAGGGTGGTTGCAGTCTTTTTTTATTGCGCGTTTTTTTACAGCGCCTTTTAAATTTATGTATAAAAAATTTTTAGCTAAAGTCGGAGGAGACTTTTTTCAGCTTTCAATAAACCATTTCACATTATCTGGATATTCAAAGTCTTGCAACATACTTAAACAATGTCTATAAATTGAAGTATCTATTTCTTGTTTGATCATAACATTATAATCAGAATTATTTGCACGTATGTATTCTTTAGAATATGCTGTTGTTAACTTTGCGAAAAAAGTATATACTTCGAGAAAAATGGTTTTGTCCGAGAATAATTTATCAAGTTTTTCATTAATTTCATCAAAAGTTTTATTTTTAAATGAAACACCCATAAAGCTAAGCAAATAATAGGGAATTGGATGCCTTTTATCATTATTCTTTTTTTGATTTTCTGCTTTTAAATACATAAAGAAAAGGCGAATCATATTGTCAATAGTTAAATATTCTTCAATATTAAGCGAGAAATTTTTATAAACTGGACTATTGGGTTTTAAAACATTGCTTCCCTTTTTGTAAGCTTCAAATCCGTCATGAATAAAAGCCAATATTATTTTAAGAAGTTTTTCAAGAGGAATTTCAGAAGAGGTAAAATTTTTGTAATTAATATCAAAAAATTCAAATAAGTCTTTACTCTTTGTTTTAATTATTGCATTTTTAGCTGGATTATCATATTCTGTTTTAAATTTATTTTTATCACTTGGCTTAACAAGTAATAAAAGACCTCTAGTTTTAAACTCGCTTTGAATATTGAGAAAATAATTGTGCTTTGAAGCGAAAGCTTTGTCACTAATAGCGTTTTGACTATTTGTGTACCTGACAATATTAACGTCAAGGTTAGGATGTTTTTGTTTTGTATCAGCATCAAAGACGAATACTTTTACGAGAACGAATGCCTTTGAAAATTCGGAAAACAGCTTATCTTGTGGACAATGAGACAAAACCTCAGCAATAGAGTTTACGGTTTGACAACCATTTACAATTTGAGGGTTGTCAAGTTTAAATCCATAAATATTTTTTCCATCTTTGTCAACATCTGTGCCTTTGATAGTTTCACATTTTTCACAAATAATAGTTATACCATTGTTGTAGTAAAAGAAGTTAGCTCTGTCAACTGAATCTTTTAATGTTTTAATAATTCCATTATTTATTCCTTGCGTTCCAAGATATTCACGAATATTTTCTTCAAATAATTCATAATTTTTTTCAATTGCCTGTTTATATATTTCATATATGTCAACTACATTGACAAGAACATATCTTAAATCTATCATCCACTCCAATTCATAGTCATCAGGACGAACATCTAGAGATGTAGCCGCTCTTCTTGTAGGCAATTTAGCTGAAAAATGTTTTTTCTCTGTAAATCTGTCCCCAAAGTAAATCCTTTGTATATCACTTAAAGTAGAGTATTTTGCATAAATGCTCGCTTCTATACGAGGATCATCATTTTTATCAAAATTAAATTTATCTATTAATGTATCAATATCTTCACTTGTATAGTCGTTGGTAACATAAAAATGTAACCAAATTTTATATTCACTATCTGATATGGCTCTATCAAAAATTTTTTGCAATTCAGGAGACTTTCTGTATTCTCCTTTCAAAAGAATTCTTAGTGGTGAATACAGAAAATCAGAAACATTGTCTCGTGGAACGGGAGTATTTTCTGAGTCATATTTATTCTGAATAAGGAAAAGCTCTTTTGTATCTTCGTAGTGTACCCAACAATCTATTCCTTTATCCTTAATGTCAGTGACGTTGTTTGGAATGAGTTCCTCATCTAAACTATATAATCGACTGAGAACCCAATAATTAAAGGCATATTCGTCTTTTAGTATTTTATCGTCTATATATGAGAACTGACTTTGGATTAAAGCAATATCATCAGCAATTTGCTTTTTAAAATTATTTTCCATAATAAATACTCCTATCATTATAAAGTTATCTATATATTATCACATTAAGTTAATTTTGTCAATACAGAAATTGGCACATTATAGAGTGCTTTAAATGTTATATATCAAATTTCACAGCCTTTTTCACACTCACTTTCATTATTCAAATAATTTTACAAAATTACAAATACCCCCTTGACACTTCTCCCGTTCTGCACTATAATACTACACAAGAGAACTTTTTTAGCGTTGTGCATACGTTAAAATGAGCATAATAAAGCTCAGAAAATAAGCTTTTTTGTGAGATGTGCCGCAAAAGTGTCCTGTTATTTGTTAAAGTGTAGACAAACGGCGCATAATATGATATAATGTAGGGTGAGAAATGAGCGGTTTAAAACAGGCGGTCAGAAACACCGCCAAGATCATAATGTTCAAAGGAGTATATCCCCTTTGCTATAAAGTGTCAAGCCTTAGACCTTTGAGAAAAAACAAGGTCATCTTTGCCGAGATAAGAAGCGGTACGCTGACGGATAGCTTCCGCTATATCTATGAGGAGGTAAAGACCAGAGGACTTGATCCGCAGGTCTATTACGTCCATAATAATAAGGGCGGAATGGGCTATCTGCTGAGATATTTGAAGCTTACTTGGCTAATGGGAAACGTGGGTTGCGTGTTGCTTAACGATACCTGTAATCTGTTCGGCGCTTTTAAGTTCAGAAAAGACACAAAGGTCATTCAAACATGGCATTCCTGCGGAGCTTTCAAAAAGTGGGGAGAAAGTATCACCGACCTCTCTTTCGGCGAGTCGCTGGAAGAATTGAGAAAGTTCCCTGCCCATACAAGCTATACACTTTGTACCGTCAGCAGTAAAGAGTGCATATGGGCTTTCAAGGAAGCTTTCGGCTTTGACCTTGATAATAATAGCGTGCAGGCAATAGGCGTATCTCGTACCGACTTTTTCTTTAAAGAGGAAAATCGTGTGAAAGCCTTTGAAAATCTCTATAAAAATTGCCCGAACGCACAGTATAAAAAAGTCCTGCTCTATGCCCCGACCTATCGTGGGGACGCTGATAAGGCTTATATCCCCGAAAAGTTGGATATAAAAGCCCTTAAAGAGAATTTCGGCAGCGAGTGGGTGCTTCTTGTAAAAAGACACGGATTTGTTAAAAAGGAGTGGGATATCCCCGAGGATTGTCAGGACTTCGCCTTTGACATAACGGAACATATGCCTATCGAGGATCTTCTTTTTACTGCCGATATGTGCATAACCGATTATTCTTCGCTTATTTTTGAATATTCGCTCTTTGAAAGACCTATGATATTCTACGCTTTTGACCTTGATGAGTTCTATGACTATAGAGGCTTTTATTATCCCTATGACTATAGCTTCCTCCCGGGACCAATAGTTAAGACCAATGAGGAGCTTATAAACGCCATAAAGCAGGGAAAAGCCGACCCTACTGTCATTTCTGATTTCAGAGAAAGATTTATGGGCGCTTGCGATGGCCGTTCTACCGAAAGGATAGCCGATTATATTATGTCACAAAACAGCGAATACTAAGTAGGGGTGAACAGCGTTCGCCCGTTGACTGCCGAAACCTTATCGGCGTATCACAATGATTTATTTGTCAGATACATTATTATAATATAAATATCAGTAAGGAGTTTGTCTATGATTTACGGTGCAATGCTCGCAGGGGGATCAGGTACAAGAGTTAAAAGCTCGAAAATACCAAAGCAGTTTATCGAGATCGGAGGTAAGCCGATCATAATCTATACCCTTGAAAATATGCTCAAGGTAAAGAGATTTGATTATATCTATATCGCCGTCCATAAGGACTATGAGGACTATATGAACGAGCAGGTGAAAAAGAATATTCCTGAAAGCGAAAAGGTAAGGGTGATCCTCGGCGGCAAGGAAAGAATGGATACTATAAATAATGTCACCACCGCTATCACAAATGATAACGGAATTCATGATGACGATGTTATCGTTATCCACGATGCCGTAAGACCTTTTGTTACAGAGAAGATACTCAACGATTCCATAGATTGTGCCGCAGAATACGGTGCTTGCGTCTGTGGACTTCCATGTGCAGATACTATCCTCCATTCAAAGGGAGGAGAGTATGTTGAAGACATCCCTGTCAGAAGCGAGCTTTACAGCGGACAAGCTCCCGATAGTTTCCGCCTTGCCCACTTTATCCAAATGCAGGATAACCTCACTGAGGAGCAGAAAAAAGTCATCACAGGCACTTCGCAGATATGCACAATGAATAACCAGCCTATCCACCTTATAGAGGGCGACGCTATTAATTTCAAGATAACAACAGACAGCGACCTGCTTATTGTCAGAACGCTGCTTGGCGGTAAATAGAAAGGACTTTTTTTATGAAAAGCTTAATAAACATACCCGAAAAGATGAAAGCACTTGTGCTTTATGGCGTGGGCGACCTGAGAGTAACCGAGGTAGACGTGCCAAAGCTTGAAAAAGGCACCGTATTGCTGAAAATAAAGGCGTGCGGAATTTGTTCAAGCGATATGCCAAGATGCTTTGTAACAGGAACTTACCACTTCCCGACCATACCCGGTCATGAGTTTTCAGGTCAGATAGTTGCAGTTGGCGATGACGTTGACGAAAGCCTTCTCGGCAAACGTTCCTGCGTGTTCCCTATGCTCCCTTGCAAGCATTGTAAAGCCTGCAAAATGGAGGAATATGCACAATGCTCAGGCTATAGCTATTTCGGTTCAAGACAGGACGGCGCATGGGCTGAGTACCTCGTTGTTCCGGTATGGAACTTAGTTCCGTTCGACGATACCCTCGATTATAAAACTGCAGCGCTCTGCGAGCCTGCCGCTGTTTCAATGCACGCTGTAAATATCGGTGACATCAAAGAAGGTCAGAACGTTGTTATCATAGGCACAGGTACAATAGGCTTTATGATAGCCCTCTTTGCAAAAGAGAGAACAAAGACCGGTAAGGTGGTTATCGCAGGTCGTTCAAAGAATAAGCTTGAGTATGCAAAGAAGCTGGGCTTTGACGTTGTTGATACAAGCGTTGACGATCTCCCTGCACAGGTGAAGAAGATAATAGGTATCGACGGAGCAGACGTAACATTTGAAGCTGTCGGCTCAAACGAAGCTATCGCTTCCGCTATCGAGTCAACAGGCGCTCTTGGCAGTATCGTTCTCGTTGGCAACCCGTCAACAGACCTTATCCTGCCTAAGAATATCTATTGGTCAATACTGAGAAAGCAGATAACAGTCAAAGGCTCATGGAATTCCAGCTATAACAGCAGAGTGAACGATTGGAAGAAAGCCCTTGAAGTTTTCGAGCATAGCGACGTAAACTTTGCCGATCTTATCACACATACATTCACAATAGAGGAGAACGAAAAGGCATTCTCCGCTATCAGAAACACAGGCGAGTTCACCTTAAAGGTAATGTTCACATTTGACGATTAAACAGTCTGCTGTTTGTAAATTTGAGTAAAAATTTTGTAGTCGCTTTTCAAGACCTGAAATGAAAGTTGAGAGGGATAGATAAAAGCGGCGGAAAGTAAGGAATAGTTTTAAATGGATAATATGACTCCCGAATTTGAAGAGATATACGGGAACAGAAGAAAGACTATTGAGAGATTAAAAGAGAGAAACAAAAAATTCGCAGAGCTTACAAGAGTAGAGTTCAAGAGAGTTATCCTCCATATCGAGGGCGAGCTTGTGGGCTTTGAAAAAGACGAGCTTGAAAACTTGTCAGCAAGATTTGTCACACATGATAGAACTTGTATGTTCCCTGCCCAGCATTTTGAAGTAAGCGGAACTCATTTTCATCTGACAGTGAATATAATGTCCGCCAATAACGAAGCTCCTATCGCCACAGGCGACTATGACCTTAAAATATTCACAAAGTATAAGGGCATGAATAAACCGCAGATATCAACAGATACAGTGGATTATGTCCTCAGTGGCAGTACGCTTCTCAAGCTCACCTATGATAACGATGGCAGATGCCTGTCAAAACAGGTGCTTACGAATGAGTATCCTTGTATCATATCCGATAAAGTGGAAACTATAGAGGACGATACAAAGGCGAACCCTATGAACTTCAAGCTCAGACGAGGCGCAGAAAACCTTTTCTATGCCGAGTCTGCAAGCGATATGGATACACTCGAATATAAGCTTGCCGTCACCTATAAAGAGCCTAAGCCTTCCCAGACCTTGCCAAAGCGTATTGAGAAGAAGCTTCAAAACCGTAAGAAGCTTATCATAAGAGATGTTTACGGCTTAAAGATATGGTGCTTTAAAAAGGCGTTCTCGTTCTTTAAGCATTTTGCTAAGAAAAACGGGGATATTATCCTCTTTGCCAGCGGTTCGAGAGCCGAGATAGGCGGAAACGAAAAGGTCATCTATGACCGCATGATAGAAAGAGGACTTGACAGCAAGTATAAGTTCAGATTTGACTTCAAAGCAAGTATCACTGTCAATAGGTCGATACCTGCTATGATAAGGTTCGTCTACTATCTTGCAACCTCCGATATCATTCTTATAGATGATTATTACCCTGACATCTACCTTGTGGATTATCCTAAGAACGTCAAGGTGCTTCAGGTTTGGCACGCCTGCGGAGCGTTCAAGTCATTGGGCTTTGAAAGATTGGGCAAGCCGGGCGCACCTCCGTTCAATACAAGGGTGCATAAGTGCTATACCCACGTTCCTGTAAGCTCCTATCATTCTGCGCTCCACCATGCAGAGGGCTTCGCTATCGACGAAAAGAAGTTTTATCCTGTGGGTATCCCAAGAACGGATATCTTCTTTGATGACGAATATAAAGCCAAAACAAGAGAGCAGATGCTGGAAGTTTTCCCTGAGTGCAAAACTGCAAAAACAGTTTATATGTATGCGCCGACCTTCAGAGGAAACAACGCAAATAATGCTCATTTCCCATTTGATAAGCTTGACCTTACAGCATGGGGCAAATTTCTTGATGAAACGGATTCCGTTCTTATCGTAAAGCTCCACCCGTTTGTAAAAAGACGTATCGAAATACCTGACGAGTATGCTCACAGAATACTTGACGCCTCCGACTACAGAGAGGTAAATGATATCCTCTTTATAGTTGACGTGCTTATCACAGACTACAGCTCTATCATATATGAGATGTCACTGCTTAAAAAGCCAATGCTTTTCTTTGCTTTCGACCAAAAGTATTATGAAGCAACAAGAGATTTCTATGAGCCGTATGAGGAGCTTGTTCCTGGTAAGATCGTCCACGATTTTGATGAGCTTATGACCGCTCTCAGAGATAAGGATTACGAGTTTGAGAAAATGGAGGGCTTCATAAAGAAGAACTTCAAATATACAGACGGCAAGTCCACCGACAGAGTAATAGACCAGCTTATCATGGGCATTGAGCCTGAAGATAACAGCATAAGATAAAAAAAGATGAATAGAAACAGGAGGATCAGTATGGACAATGGTATGATATCAGTCTCAATGATGTGCGTCCATCTGGGACAGATAAAGGAATATCTTGACGCTTTTAAGCGCAACAATATCGAATATCTCCATATAGACGTAATGGACGGCTCATTTGTGCCGAATTTCACACTTTATCCTGATTATGTAAAACAGCTCCGTGATCTGACGGATATCCCATTTGATTTTCATTTCATGATAGAAAAGCCTGAGGAAAGGCTCCAGTGGTTTGATATCAGAGAGGGCGATTATGCGGCAGTGCATTATGAAAGCACAAAACATATCGCAAAGTGCCTGCAATATCTCCGTTCTATCGGTGCAAAGCCTATCTTGGCTATCAATCCCGGCACACCTATCTGTGTGGTAGAGGAAGCCGTAGACTTCATAGACGGTGTGCTTGTCATGACGGTAAACCCTGGCTTTGCAGGACAGAAGCTCGTGCCTAACACGGTGGATAAGGCAAGACGTCTTAGAAAGTGGCTTGACGAAAACGGCCACGAGGACATCATCATAGAAACTGACGGCAATATGTCAAATGAGAACTGCCGCAAGCTTTACGAAGCAGGTGCAAGAATGTTTGTTGCAGGAACATCGAGCCTTGTTAAGCCGCAGGTAGAGGGTATAGACGAAAGGATAGCCGAAAACCGCAAAAATATTTGTCCTTTGGGATAAAAAATTGAAAAATGCAGCCGCTCTGTATACATTGTGCAGGGCGGCTTTTTTACATTGTTTATGAGAATACGAAAAAGCGGTGCAGAGTTTCCACTCCGACACCGCTTTGCTTATATCTTTACTTTATTTTTCTCTATAAAGTCCACATTCACTATCATGGGAATATATCACTCCCACCGCCTGCAAAAACGAATATATTATCACGCTTCCCACGAACTTCATTCCACGCTTTTTCAAGTCTGCAGAGATCCTATCGGACCATTCGTTGGTAGTTTTATCGCACTCATACAATATTTCTCCGTCAGTAAACTTGCAAAGATAATCATAAAAGCTCCCCTGCTCCTTCACAATATCCCGAAATATTCTTGCATTAGAAATACTCGCCCTAATTTTCAGCTTATTTCGCACAATAGAACTGTCAGAGCAAAGCTCTGCGATCTTCTCTTCGTCATATCCACAGACCTTATCAAGGTCAAATTCATCATAAGCCCTGCGGAAATTCTCACGCTTGTTCAGTATGCACTCCCACGAAAGCCCAGCCTGAAAAGACTCCAGCACAAGCATCTCAAACAAATAGCTGTCATCAGTCCTGAGAACGCCCCATTCCTTGTCATGATATTCCACATACTTTGGATTTTTCAGGTCGCACCATTTGCACCTGTTCATATAAGCTTCGTACCCTCGTTGTCAATATGAAATTCCTTTACCTGCCAGCCTTTAAGCCCTGCATTGTCAAGAGAAAATTTCATCTTGCCTGCGAAATATTGATTGCTCTCATCTACAATAGCCATGATAGTTGGACCTGCACCGCTTATGTATGCCGCATATGCACCATGAGTGTACGCAATGTCAAAAACGTCCTTGCAGTGGGGTATAAGCGCCATTCTGTAAGGCTGGTGAAGCCTGTCATCAACTGCCGTTTTCAGATTTTCAAACTTGCCCGTAAGAAGCGAAGCCGAGAAAAGCGCCGCACGGGAAAGGTTGTAAACTGCGTCCTTGTGTGAAACTTCCTTAGGCAGACAAGCTCTCGCTTCCTCAGTTTTCAGCTCAAAATCAGGTATTATCGCCACGAATTTCAGCTTTGTGAAAACCTCCTGCTTTACCCAGTGTACCTTTCTTCCGTCAAATACCGCCGTCACAATTCCGCCAAGAAGTGCAGGCGCAGTGTTGTCAGGGTGACCCTCTATCTGTGCCGCAAGGTCAACAAGGTCGTCCTTTGTGAGGGGATCTCCAAGCATTTTGTTCGCTCCCACAAGTCCTGCGATTATGCAGGCAGAGGACGAGCCAAGTCCCCTCGCCATAGGAATGTTGCTTGTCTGTATAAGTTTAAGTCCCTCCAGCTTTTTTCCGCATACCGCAAAAAGGTCTTTGGCAGAAATGTAAATAAGGTTTCTCTCGTCCGTAGGAATGTCAAGCCCGTCCGCCGCCGTAATGTCTATCTTGTCGCACTCCTCCATTTCAATGTAGTTGTAGTAAGTGAGCGCAAGACCCAGTGCGTCAAAACCGGCGCCAAGGTTAGCCGACGTGGCAGGTATCTGTATTTTTATCATGGTGAAAACTCCTTTATATGTAAAAATGTACGAATAAGCGCAGTTAAAATTGTATTTTACATCAATTGACAATTAGTCAATGTTATGCTATCCTTTAGTTAAAGAAAGGGGGGCGAGCAAATGAATAGAAAAATAATTATCGCTCTGTGTGCATTGTGTCTCTGTGCATTTTGTTCATGCAGTAAAAACGAAGAACAGAACAACTCGTCCGAAAAACCGACCGAAACAACAGCGGTGACAACAGTTTCAACAACGACCACCACCCCAACCACCTCAGAGCTTGTGGCAGACACTCCGCCGCCGTATATGTACTATGAGGGCAAAACATATACCTCACTTTACAAAGCCGAAGAAACTCTTATGTCAACAGACGATAAGATGACCGAAAGGCTGAACGGCTATGAGTTCGTAGGAAACACCCACGAATTTTTTAACGTTGGTGATATGAAGTCAGATTTTGATGTGACTTCACTGCCTGATAATGCCAAGGTCTATCATGACCCTGACAAAGCAGACGACAGCGACCCGTTTATAATTGCCTTTGAAGAAAACGGACAAACCACTCTCTATTGCATGAATTTGCTCAGTGAATAACATACTGTAAAAAACGCAATTGATTTCTTTGAGGGGGACTTATTATGAAAAAGAAAACAGCAGTTATTATTCTGGCATTTCTGGCAGTATGTCTTTGCTCGTGTTCAAAAAGCAAAAATGACAGCGGAATAGACTCCGAATATGTTAAAACAGAGAGTGTTGTAACTGGGGAGAGCACAGAGGAAACAACAGAGGTCAGAGGAGCTGATATGTGTCCATTGTATATGTATTATGAGGGCGATCTGTATATCCCTGCGGTCAATCCTGAAGACAGACTGATCTTTGATACAGCCGAGTTAAAAGACTATAAGTATGTTGGAAAAACAACACAATGCAGTGATTGCAGTGGCTTAACAGAGAATTTTAGGGTCACCATTCTTCGTGATAATGCAAAGGTCTATTATAATCAGAATGAACCTTTGGACGGCAAGCCTTTTGCTCTGATGTCTATTAATGAGAACGGCACTGTTTGGATAGCATATCTCAAACTAAATGATCGTGATTAAATATGTAAAGCGGCGGAGTTTTGATCCGCCGCTTCTTGTTTTTTATCAGTATATCCTTATCTTGCTTGCGATCTCAGCGGAGTGTGAAAGGATAGTCAGGTTAGCGTCAATGTCAGCCTCTTTCATGTTCGGCGTGATAAACGCAAGCTCGTTTTCTGTCCTGCCAGAACGCTCTATATACATGAGCTTTCCGAACATCTCAGAAATAGAAGACTTGAGAGCCTCAGCATTTTCAGCCTTTATGCGAACATACATTGAAACGTCCATGTCCTTGTATGGTGCAACAAAGTTCTTGTCATCACAATCTTCCCATGTAAGAGCAAGCACTCTGTGATGATGCTTCAGACAATCGATAATGTCGCCTACTACCGCTGAAGCTGTAGGAAGCTTGCCTGCACCCTGTCCGTAGAACATAACGTCGCCAACGCCGTCGCCTGTTACGCTGATAGCATTGTATACATCGTCAACAGACGCAAGAAGATTTGACTTTGGCACAAGTCTTGGACAAACGATAGCACTCACTCTGCCGTCATCAAGCTTCTTTACAGAACCTATAAGCTTTATAACATATCCTGCGTTTGCAGCATATTCAACATCATCAAGTGTGATCTTTGTTATGCCTGAGCAGTGTACCATTTCAGGATAAATGTGCTTGCCGTATGCAAGTGAGCCAAGTATACAGATCTTTCTGCAAGCGTCCTCGCCCTCAACGTCAGCCGTAGGGTCAGCCTCAGCATAACCAAGCTTCTGAGCCATTTTAAGAGCATCATCAAATGACATCTGCTCTTTTATCATCTTTGTAAGAATGAAGTTTGTTGTGCCATTGAGGATACCTGATATCTGAAGTATCTCGTTTCCTGCCAGACACTTGTTAAGCGGTCTGATGATAGGTATACCGCCGCCAACGCTTGCCTCGAACAGATAGTTGCAGTTGTGTTCCCTTGCTATTTTAAGAAGCTCTGCACCCTTTTCCGCAACTAGCGCCTTGTTTGATGTAACAACGCTCTTGCCGTGTTCAAGAAGCTTCTTTGTGTAGTCATAAGCGAAAGTCG
>ERZ1673752.4418-NODE-4418-length-11779-cov-5.188588_pt1 | contig 11779 bp, 8 predicted proteins | sample MGYA00580195_ERZ1673752 | MGnify/ENA primary metagenome ERZ1673752 (study PRJEB41218, sample SAMN15661744) | gut metagenome | host: Homo sapiens | place: Canada: London | collected 2015-08-20/2019-03-30 | study: EMG produced TPA metagenomics assembly of...
CCAGATTGCCCTCCTGGATCAGATCCAGAAACAGCATCCCACGGCCCACATACCGCTTGGCGATAGACACCACCAGACGCAGGTTGGCCTCCGCCAGCTTCTGCTTGGCCTTCTCCCCCTGCTTCACGTCCTTTTTCAGGGCGGCCAGCTCCTCCTCCGGGATGACCTCACCCTCCTTCTCCGCTGCCGCCATACGCTCCTTGGCGGCGTTGCCGGCGGACATGGCCGTGGCCAGACGAATCTCCTCGTCCGCCGTCAGCAGCGGCACCTTACCGATCTCCTTCAGATACATCCGCACGGGGTCGTCGATGTTGAAGCTGTCCACCAGCGTGTTGGGGTCCACCAGCTCCTCTTCCTCGATCTCGGCGATCTCCTCCAGAGGCGGCTCCCCGTCATCGGGCAGGTCCGTCAGGAACTCATCGCTGCCCACCTCGATGCCCAGATCCGCCAGCGAATCGTAGATGCGGTCCATCTGGTCGCCGTCCAGATCCATGGTATCCACCACGTCCGACAGCTCGCCGGGGTCCAGCTTCCCGGTCTTGCAGCCCTTGGCCAGCAGATCCTTCAATTTCTCGTTTGCGGTGATGAGGGTCGCCGCCGGAAGGGCGGCAATGGTCTTATCGTCCAGCTTCTTGCGGGATTTGGAGTCCTCTTCCTCCCGCTTGGCGGCATCCTCCGCCAAAAGCTGGTCGGCCATGGCCTCCAGATCCTGCTGCTCCAGCTGCTGATTCAACTTCTCACTCATGCTTGCTTTCCTCCGTAACCCTTTTTTTCTTTATACTTCTCCTGAGCCGCCAGAAGGGGATCGCCCTGTGCGTTCCGCTTCTGCGCCTCCTCCCGGATGATGCGTATATAATCCGCCAGCGCCCGCTGGGCCGAGGCCGTGGCCTCCGGCTTCTGCAATACGCCGGTGAGATGACTCATTTCCTCGCCGGACAGCTCTCCGCTGAGTCCGGCCACGCTGAGGGGCCGTCCCTCCTGCCGCAGCTGCCACAGGCGGTCAAACACCCGGCCCAGCAGCGGCGAGGAAAACTCCTCCTGCCGCAGGGGTGCCTCCTCCGGAAAGACGCTCTCGTCCTTCAGCAGCAGGCGCAGCACCCCTTCCTCCGCCATGGCGCTCCGCACATTCGTGTAGCGGATGCCTCGCTCCTGGGGCTGCACCGACACGGCGGGATTCATCTCCCGGCGCCGGAGGGCCTTGCGCTCCTTGCCCAGCTTTCGCCGCAGGGTACGCTCCACCTCCAGCCGCATGGCCTCAGGCGTCAGGCCCGCCGCCTGAGCGGCACGGGTGGTGTATACCTCCCGCTCCACGGCGTTCTCCAGCTTGGCCAGTTCCTCGCTGACCTCCTGCGCATAGGCGATGCGCTGGGTGTCATCCGTCAGGTCGTACTTCCCGGCGATCTGATCCAGTCGGAACTCCACGCCATTTTCGCTGCCGGTCAAAAGCCGCTCGAAGGCCGCCGGCCCTTGAAACTTGATGAAGTCGTCGGCGTCCTGTTTGATGTACTCCCCGTCCACCAGCCGCCGGGGCAGCTGCAGGACCTTCACGGAAAACTCGGAGTTGTTCAGCAGCTCCAGCGCCCGGCGGGTGGCCTGCTGTCCGGCGTTGTCGTTGTCATAGCACAGCACCAGTTCCTTGGTGTAGCGGCTCAGCAGCCGCAGCTGCTCCTGAGTCAGCGCCGTACCCATGGAGGCCACGGCATTGTCAAAGCCCGCCTGATGCAGCGTCACCACGTCCAGATTGCCCTCACAGAGGATGATATTGGACCGCTTGGACTTCTTAGCCAGATTCATGCCGTACAGAATACGGCGCTTGCTGTATGTAAGTGTTTCCGGGGTGTTCATATACTTGGGCTCGGACTTGTCCAGCACACGGCTGCCGAAGCCCACCACATCACCCCGCACATCAATGACTGGCAGCATCAGCCGGTTGCGGAACTTATCATACAGCCGCCCGTTCTTCCCGTTCACCGCCAGACCGGCGGAGATCAGTTCCTGCTTGGTGTAGCCCTTGTGGGTCATCGCCGTCAGCAGGGCATCCCAGCTGTCCGGAGCCGCCCCCATACCGAACCGCACGGCAATGCCCCGGCGGATGCGGCGCTTGTCCAGATACGCCTGCACCGCCGCCCCCTCCTGGGACTGGAGCACGCTGTAATAGTACCGGGCGGCATCCCGGTTCAGCGCCAGCATCCGGCTGCGGAGCTTTTCCGTTCCGTCGCTGCTCTCCTCCGGTACCGGGAGGTTGGCCCGCTTGGCCAGAAATCGGATGGCATCCGGATAGGTCAGTCCCTCCATCTCCATGACGAAGTTCACGACGCCGCCGCCCTTCTTGCAGCCGAAGCAGTGGTAAAACTGCTTGTCCGGCAGCACATGGAAGGAGGGGGTCTTTTCGTTGTGGAAGGGACAGCAGCCCCAGTAGCTGCCGCCCTTGGGCGTCAGCGAGACGTAGCTGCCCACGATATCCACAATGTCGCTGCGGGCCAGCAGCTCGTCCAGAAAATTCTGGGGAAACGGCATCCGGCTCCCTCCTCTCCGCTGAATTTTCCCCCGGCACGTTGCGCCGGAGGGTCGTGCGTTCTCCGGCCCAGACCGTCGGAAAAACGACTTCTAATTTCTTATACCCATTCGGGTGGTGATTTCCTCTTTTTCTGCGGAAATTTTTGAAAAAATCTCACTACGCAGCAGCACGGCGGAGGCGGACGCCGCAGCGTCCGCCTCCGTTTCTGTTCAAAATCACTTACTCGTACCACACATTCATATCCACGCTGGCGGCTCTGCCGTCCCACGTGGTGATGCCCGGCACCCGGCCATTGTCGGTGTACTGCCACATATCGTGGCTGCGGGGATAGCTGGTGGAATCGGCATAGCTGGCCATCCAGATGTAGTTATCCCCCTCCAGCTGGCCTATGTGCATCCGATCCAGCAGATAGTAATAGCTGGCATAGATGCCCGCCTTATAGCCGGCGCTGCGTACCGTGTCGCAGAAGGCCCGTGCCACGCTGGTGCGCTGGCTGACGGACAGGTTGTTGGCCCGCCCGCCGGAGCCGTCATCCGGATCCCAAACATCCTCCAGATCGATAAAGATGGGCATATCCACCTGATAGCCCTGCACGTACTGCACGCACATACTGGCCTCTTCGATGGCCTCCTTCTCATTGACGGCCTGACTGAAGAAGTAAACACCCACCTGCAAGCCTGCCGCACGGGCACCCTCGATGTTCTTGCGGAAGGAACTGTCCAGCACCAGACGTCCGGTGCCGTCGCCCCGGAAGCCCAGCCGCAGGATCACATAGGACACGCCGGAGGCCCTCACCTTCTGCCAGTCCACATTGGCCTGCCACTCGGACACATCGATGCCGATGCGGCCCATCAGCGCCCCGCCGGAGGTGAACCGGTAGGCGGTGCCGTCAATGACCTGCGTGCCGGTGACACGCTCACCGGCGGCGTTATAGTAGTACTTCACGCCGTCCTCCGTCTGCCAGCCCCGCTTCACCGGCGTCGGCTCCGGTGTCGGCTCCGGGTCCGGATCGGGGGTAGGCTTCGGGTCTGGGGTGGGTTCCGGCTCCGGGGTGGGTTCCGGCTCCGGGTCCGGGGTGTCGATGGAGGGCGGCAGCTCCTCGCTGGAGCCGCTGCCGGCATCGTCCGGCTTCTTGTCGCCGTACTGTCCGTCCTCGGTGCGGGAGTCCACCTCATTAGAGGAGACCACCTGATCCGACACGTCGATGACCTCTCGCTTCATGGGCTCCACCGTCACCACGGTGTCCTCCGGCATCAGAAAGCCCGCCAGCGTCCGCAGGTGGGCCGTATAGTCCCCCTCCGGCATGGCCTCCGTGGTGATGACGCCGTCCAGATCCCAGTCCTTACAGACCGTTTTCTGCCCGTCGCCGTCTATCAGCTCCACCACGAACAGCGCTCCCCGCACCGGCTCCTCCGTGTCCGCTGCCAGGACCCGCAGCACCAGCTGCTCCTCCTGAGTCTGGCTCTCCAGATGCACCGGCACCAGCGCCGTGTCCGTACCGAAGCTCACCGGCTTGGCCTGTCCCCGGCTCTCCGCCGCAGCCACATACTGCGGAGCCTCCGCCAGTTGCCACAGGCCCAGCGCCGTGGCGGCCACCAGAACCGCCATCATGCCGCACAATATCCGTACATACTTTCCCATGGGTGTTCCTCCCTATCTGACCACCGCATATCCACCGGGACACCGACAAAATGCCGACCATGCCCCCATTTTTCTCATGATAGCATCATCATATCCCATTTATTGCATTATGTCAACGGGGAAGTTCACCGCCTGTGGAAAAAATCAGCGCCGGAGAGGATATATCGTCCCTCTCCGGCGCACAATTTCGTTGTCAAAGCTCCACCACCAGCGGCACATGGCCGGTGTGGGGCAGGAATTTCTCCAGCACGTCCTCTGTCCGCAGCCGCAGGGAGCTGGTATTGCGGCAGGGATGGCAGCCGAACCACCGGCTTTCCGCCACCGCCCGATCCAGCACCAGCGTCACCCGATGCTCCGTGTCGTTCAGCAGTCCCAGCACCGATGCCGAGCCCGGCTGCACACCCAGCAGCTGCTCCAGATCCTCCGCCGTGGCAAAGCTCAGCCGGGAGGAGCCGATCTGCTTAGACAGCTCCTTGGTCACAAAGGGCTTGTCCCCCGGCATGGCCAGCAGGTAAAAAGCCGACCGGTTCCGGGGCGTCAGCAGCAGATTCTTGCAGATGTCCGCCCCCAGCGCCTGAGAGATGACGGCGCAGTCCGCCATGTCCTCCGCCGGATCGTGATCCACCCGGTCAAAGGGGATGCCCAGTTCCTCCAGCGCCGCATAGGTGCGGTCCTCCACCGGCGTCCGGCTCTCCGCCGGGGCGCCGTGATACACAGGCGATACGTTCATGCTCTCACGCTCTTTCCAGCAGCTTTTCCCCGGCCCGGAAAATGTCTCCGGCCCCCACCGTCAGGATCAGGTCGCCGGGCTGGGCCAAAGAGGCCAGCGTATCCGTCACCTTCTCCAGACTGGAGCAGTAGATGGCGCCGGGGATCTCCCGTGCCAGATCCTGCGAGGAGATGCCGATGTCGTTCTGCTCCCGTGCGGCGTAAATTTCCGCCAGCACCGTCACATCCGGCAGCTTCAGCTCCTCCACGAACTGGGAAAACAGCGCCTTGGTGCGGGAGTAGGTGTGGGGCTGGAAGGCGCAGATGACCCGCTGATAGCCCATGGTGCGGGCGGTGGTCAGCAGAGCATGGAGCTCACCGGGATGGTGGGCGTAGTCGTCGTAGACCTCCGCCCCGTGATATGTCCCCTTGTGCTCCATGCGGCGGCCTGCGCCGTGGAAGGTCTCCAACCCACGGGACACCGCCTCGCCGGGCAGGCCCAGCACATACGCTGCCGACGCCGCTGCCAGCGTGTTGAGGATGTTGTGCTTACCGGGGATCTTCAGTTCCACATGGGCATAGACCTCCCCGTGGATCACCACATCGAACACCGGGCAGCCGTCGAAGAAGGACACGTTGTCCGCCACGCAGTCCGCCGTCCGATCCTGCACGGCGAAGGTGAACACCGGGTGCTGCAGTCCCTTCACGGAGTCCCGTGCGCCGGCGTCGTCGGCATTGGAGATGATGTAGCCCCGCTGGGGTACCAGATCGGCAAAGGCATGGAAGGAGTGCTCGATATCCGCCAGATCCTTGAAAAAGTCCAGATGATCCTCCTCCACGTTAAGGATCACCGCCACCGTGGGGAAGAAGTTCAGGAAGGAGTTGCAGTACTCGCAGGACTCCAGAATGATGGTGTCCCCCTGCCCCACCCGATAGCCGGAGTGCAGCAGCGGCAGCGTGCCGCCGATCATCACCGTGGGGTCGGCCCCGGCCTCCATGAAGATATGGGTCGCCATGGAGGTGGTGGTGGTCTTGCCGTGGGTACCGGAAAAGCACACGGCATTTGCGTATTTCTGCATGATGGCGCCCCAGGCCTGCGCCCGCTCATATACGGGGATGCCCCGTGCGATGGCCCCGGAGATCTCTGGGTTCTCGTCGTGGATGGCGGCGGTGCGGATCACCAGATCGCAGTCCTTGAGATTCTCCGCCGAGTGGCCGATGGCCACATCGATGCCCAGTGAGCGCAGGTGCCGTACGGTATCGCTCTCGGACATATCCGAGCCCTGCACCGTCAGTCCCATGCCCCGCAGCACCTCCGCCAGCGGACACATGGACACGCCGCCGATGCCCGCCAGATGGACCCGGACACCGGGCTTGAGATACGTATGGATATCCACAGTGGGATGGATCATATTCAGATTCCTCCTTCATTTCCCGCCGAAAACCTGCTTTTCGGCAAGCACTTGCGGAGCTGTATGCTGCGCCCCGTCATTATAATACGCCGCTGCGGCGGATGCAAGCCCCTTACTCCCTCCGGCGCAGCAGGCTCTTCCAGTCCAGCTCCATCACCAGCAGGCTCACCATCATCAGCGCCGCCCCGATGTAGCCCCGCAGCTGCAAAACCTCATGGGCAAAGAAATACGCCACGATGGCAGAGAACACCGGCTCCAGCGTGAAGATCAGCCCCACATGGCTGGCGGAGGTGTACTGCTGCTGCACCGTCTGGATGACGAAGCCCACGCCGGAGCAGAACACCCCCAGAAACAGGGCCGCTCCCCACACGGCAGGGGTCTGTGGCAGGCAGGGCTTCTCCAGCAGGAAGGCCAGCCCCAGCATCACGAAGCCCACCACCCCCAGCTGCAAAATGCCCAGCTGCAGGGCGTTGACCTGCGGATCGTGGACCGCCCGATCCGTCAGCACCAGATCCCCGGCGTAGGCTACGGCGCATAGCAGGCAGATGATATCTCCCAGCGCCGGGCGCAGCGCCCCGTTGAGGGTCATGAGCCCCATGCCCACGGTACACAGCACCAGCGCCACCGCCAGCCGCCGATCCGGCCGCTTCCGCAGAAACAGCCACTCCAGCAGCGGCGTCACCACCACCGGCAGAGCGCAGATAAAGCCTGCGTTGGAGAGAGAGGTATACAGCACACCATAGGTGCAGCCGATGTACGTCAGCACCAGGCACAGCCCGATGGGGATGCTGGCAAGCAGCGTCCGCCGGGAGATGCCCCGCAGCTTCCGGAAGAAGATGGCCCCCAGCACGAAAAACGCTGTCAAAAAGCGAAAGGCGTTCAGGGTCAGCGGCTGCAGCTCCGTCAGGCACAGGTCCAGCAGGTAGTAGGACACTCCCCAGAATGCGGTGGCCAGTACCAGCAACAGATCCGCTTTACGCTGCCTGCTCATATCTCATCCCTCCCGTACAGCATATCGCTTACGGGACATTATATCACACCTTTTCCCCAGTGAAAAGCACTATTTCCATAGCCGCAGCCACCCGCTGTCATGGAGCTGCTTGACACACAGCAGCGCCATGGGACACAGCACCATCCCCGCCACGCCGAAGGCGCAGAAGCCCACATACATGGCCGCCAGCGCCGCCAGCGGCGACAGGTCCACCTGTGCCGCCATGATCTTAGGCTCCAGCACGCTCCGCACCAGCGAGATGACGCCGTACAGGGCCAGCAGCCCCAGCCCCTTGGGGACGTTCCCTGTCAGCAGGCACAGCGCCCCCCACGGCACCAGCACCGTCCCCGTGCCGAACACCGGCAGGGCGTCGATGACGGCGATCAGTGCCGCCAGCAGCAGGGCATAGCCCTGCCGCATCAGGAGAAGTCCCGCCAGCAGCTCACAGAAGGTGACCCCCAGCAGAATGCACTGGGCCTTGCACCACTTTCCCAAGGTGGCCAGCAGGTCCGCCTTGACGCCTCTGGCCTGCCGCAGCCTCTCCTCCGGCAGCTGCCGCCGGAGGAACGCCCGGATACGGGGATAGCTTCCGGCGGTGAACAGCACCGCCAGCAGCGTGGTAGCGCAGAACAGCACCGCCTGCGGCAGCGCCGCCGCTGCCGCCGTCACCGCCCGCAGGCACCGCTGGCCCATGCTCTCCAGCAGCTCCGCCAGCTGAGCCGACAGCCCATCCAGCAGAGCCTCCAGCCAGCTCCGCAGTCCCTCCGGGCAGGCAGCGCACAGCTGCTGCGCCCTGCCCCGTACCAGCTCCGTCCACCGGGGCAGAGCCTCCAGATACCCCGGCAGCCGACCCGACAACTCACAGACCTGCCGCAGCAGCACCATGGCCAGCAGCACCAGTCCCGCCGCCACCGTTCCCAGCACCACCAAGCTCAGCACCGTGGCCGTAAAGCCCCGCCGCAGGTGCAGCCTTCTCCGGCACAGTACCACCGCCGGCTCCAGCAGCGCCGCCAGCGCCAGTGCAATGAGGAACGGCAGCAGCCACACCAGCACATACCGCACCATCAGCCATATAAGCGCCAGCCAGACCGCCCCGTAGGCGCACCGGATGAGAAACGTCAGCTTTGGGTCCCGCAAAACCGTCCCCTCTTTCTTATAAAAACAGTTGTATTTTCTCCAAATACATGGTATGATGCAGAGGAGAGAAATCCCGCCCGTCCCCGGACCGGCAAAAGGAGTGTAAGATCATGGCAAATGAAAAGTTTTACATCGTAGCGGCGGACGCCCTGCCGGAGGTATTCCTGCGGGTGGCGGAGGCCCGGCGGATGCTTCAGGTAGGCGAGGCCGACACCGTGGGCGAGGCCGCCTGCAAGGCCGGCATCAGCCGCAGCGCCTTCTATAAATATAAGGATGCGGTGCAGCCCTTCCAGAACATGAAGGCCGGGCGCATCATCACCTTCTATACGCTCTTGAAGGATACGCCGGGTGCGCTGTCCAACATACTGTCTATTTTTGCCAATTCCGGGGCAAATATACTGACCATCAATCAGACCATTCCCACCAACGGCTGCGCCGGTGTCACCGTCACCGCCGAGACCAGCGAGATGCACGAGTCGCTGGAGGAGATGATGACCGAGATCACCGCCGCCGAGGGCGTGCTGAAGTTTGAAATTCTGGCCGCCTGACCCTTCCATATCAAAAAACCGTCCCCTGTGCTGTCTTTGCACAGGGGACGGTTTTTTGCAGCGCCCGCAGGTCCCTGCCAAAGCCGGCAGGCTGTCTCCGCTATAAGAAAGGTTCCTCCGATCGCAGCGGGGGGATCATTGCCGCTGCTCTTTCCGCTGTTTGTGCAGCGTGGCCTCCGCCGTACCCATAGCGCCTGCCAGCAGCAGCCCCATCCCAAAGGGCCATCCGGCCGCCGTCACCAGTCTGTGGTGGAGAGCATCATCACGCAGTACATGATCGGCCCCATGTACTGGCGGCTCTTCCAGTCGAACACGAAGCCCGCCGCCAGACCGCTGAGGGCCAGCAGCGCTCTGGGCCATTGACCGGTGTCCGTCTCTCCGCTGGAGTGGACCAGCGTCACCGTATTGTCCAGCGTGCTGAATACGCAAGTCATCAGCGCCACCAGCAGTACCAGCAGCAGTCCTACCGTCCGCTCCTTTCCGGACGACTCCTGCCGCTGCTCCGTCTCTCCGCTGGAGACCCGGCAGCTATGCGGCTCATTGAAAAACTCCTTGGCAGCTAAATGCGACTTGATGGCTCGGTATAGCACAGCTTTCGGGAAATTTCAACAGCCCAGCCGCCACAAAAGAGGGAGAGGCAGCGCCTCTCCCTCTCAAGCCCCGCCCCATGCAGACCGCAGGAGGCGGACACTCTGTTTTCCTTATCCTATGCGCCCCTCATGCCCGCTTCTTCTTGCGCTGCAGCTGCAGCCGGTCAGCGATCATGGCGATGAACTCCGAATTGGTTGGCTTGCCCTTGGCGGAATTCACCGTGTATCCAAAGTACTTTTGCAGGGTCTCCAGGTCGCCCCGATCCCATGCTACCTCAATGGCGTGGCGAATGGCCCGCTCCACTCGGCTGGGAGTGGTGGAAAAGCGCCGTGCCACCTCCGGGTACAGCACCTTGGTGACGGCGTTGATGACGTCCATGTCCTCCACCGCCAGCAAAATGACCTCCCGCAGATACTGATAGCCCTTGATATGGGCCGGTACGCCGATCTCATGAATGATGGCCGTTACCATCCCCTCTAAAGCCGGGGCGTGGTAGGGCTCCTCTTGTTCCGGATGTACCGCCTGCCGCATCAGCTCCAGCAGAGACTCCTCGTTGACGGGCTTGGGCAAGAAGAAATACACGCCCAGTTCCACCGCCCGGCTCACGGCCTGCTGGCTGCAAAATGCGGATATGACGATCACCTTCCTTTCTCCCGGCTCCTCTGCCAGCTGGCGCAGGATGCCGAAGCCATCCAGCCCCGGCAGTACCACGTCCATCAGGATCAGTTCCGGTTTTGTGCGGCGCACCAGCTCCATGACCATCGGCCCGTCGCCGGTGGACGCCGCCACCTCAAATTCGCCGGTTTCCTCCAGCAGCTGCCTCAGCAAAATGCGAAACTCCTCATTCGCATCCGCCAGCAGCACTCTCGTTCTTTTTTCCATCGCATCCAATCCTTTTCCACAGTTTGCTCCGCTGCCCCCAAATGTTCTCCAGCCATTCCCATTTGTCGTGCAACTTGTGTATAATTTATCATATTTATCTGATAGTTTCAAGATTATTATGTCGAAAAATCCTCTCAAAAACGCATCTCATATCAAAAACCCGTTAAAGCCGATGAAAAATACAACAAAAATATCACCCGGCGTTCTTTCAATGCCGGGCGATATTGTAACTCACGCTTCATTCAATTTTCGGCGGTCTGTCAGATATCTCCCCTTACAGGAACCGATCCAGCTCCGCCTCCACGTTCTTCCGGTGCTTCACCTGCGGCGCACGGTGCAGCTGCCCGTGGGACATGACCAGCTCTACATGGCGCAGCGCCCGCAGGTCGGCCAGTGGATCCGCCGCCGTAACGATGAGGTCCGCCGCCTTTCCCGGCTCCAGCGTGCCGGTCTCCTGACCGATACCCGCCAGCTGGGCGCTGCGGCCGGTGGCGGTATACAGAGCGAAGGCGTTAGACACCCCCACATACTTGTGGAAGTAGTACAGCTCCCGCCAGAAGTCGTACTGGGTGATCCACGGGCAGCCCACGTCGTTGCCCAGCACCACCGGGATATCCTGCTCCAGCGCCGCCTTGGCGCAGTCGATGATGCCCTCGAACACCACGTTGCCGTTGTACCGCTCCACCTCCGAGGCGTTGGAGACGGACCGGTCAAACAGCGCATAGGGCAGGGCCGGGGAGATGGTGGTACACAGAAACGCCCCCCGCTCCCGGAACAGCCGCAGGATATCCGCATCGGGCTTGGCGCCGTGCTCAATGGAATCCACGCCGTTCTCCAGTGCCACCCGTACGCCCTCCGGTGACTCCACATGGGCCGCCACGGTGTAGCCCATCTCATGCGCCCTCTCGCACACCGCCTTCACCATCTCCGGCGGCATCTTCAGCTCGCCCGGCACGCCCTTCTCTTTGGCGTCCAGCACACCGCCGGTGATCATCAGCTTCACCAGATCCACGCCCTGCTGCCGTCCCTTCTCCAACTGGGCCAGTGCCTCGTCGATGGTGTGGGCCGCCACCGCCACAGACCCGGCCATGTGGCCGCCGGGAACGGAGATGCCCTCATTGGCCGCCAGAATGCGGGGTCCCACCCTCCGTCCGGCCCGAATATCGTCCCGCAGCCGGGTGTCGAAGTCCGCCAGACCGCCCACCGTGCGGATGGTGGTGACGCCGGAGAACAGCTCCTCCTTGGCAAAGCCCGCCACCATGCCGTAGGCCACCTTCCGGGTCAGTCCCGTGGAGAGGATGGTCTTTACCAGCTTCTCGTTGTCCCGCTGCTTTTTCTGAGGCTTGCCGCT
>ERZ1673752.4421-NODE-4421-length-11773-cov-12.457672_pt1 | contig 11773 bp, 16 predicted proteins | sample MGYA00580195_ERZ1673752 | MGnify/ENA primary metagenome ERZ1673752 (study PRJEB41218, sample SAMN15661744) | gut metagenome | host: Homo sapiens | place: Canada: London | collected 2015-08-20/2019-03-30 | study: EMG produced TPA metagenomics assembly of...
AAAGAAGCACCTGAGGTGCCTCTTAAAAATTTTATTACATTTTTGAGAACATTTGGTCAGCCCACCATTCTTCCTTGTAAATTTCGTACTGACCAGCAACTTGTTCTAGTTGGAAATTTTCCCAATATTCAAGTTCATCGTAAAGTTTCTTTGCATTGGCATCCATAGATTTTTCCTTAGCCTTAGCATAGAAAGCTATGGAAGAATTTTTGATGTCCTTAGCTATTGCGAATACATTGAGTGCAAGTCTTGCCTTTTCTGGGTCAACCTTGCCCCAATCGTAATCTTCTCTCTTAGTAAGTTTTGCCTTGATCTTGTCGGCAAGAGAAGTATCTTCTTTAGATTTTAATGTTTCCTTAAGTCCCTTTAGATAAGAGATGTGTTCTTCTGATTGATGAGAAAGTGATGCGAAGATTTCTCCTGCATCGTCGCCCTTTAACATTTCAGCAGCCTTGTCGCAGAACTTAATAGATTCTGTTTCAATGGAAAGTGCTTCTTCAACAATTGACATTTCGTTGTCGAAAATCTTTTCGTCATCTTCTGCTGAATATTTTTTAATAGTCTTTAGGTATTCGATGTTTTCAAGATCTGTTCCGCTAAGTTCAACACTTGCTGCAGTTTGTCTTGAGTAGTGGCTCTTAACCTGTGAATTAGTCTTTTCTGGAAGGATTTGACAAATTCCACCAACGCAGCCTGCTCCCTTAATTGCTTCTTGTCCAGTCGCTATTGCTCTTTCATTTATTGGAAGTAGTTTTTTCTTTGAGTCGCCATAAACTTTTGTGAAGGCCTTTATAACTGATTCAACTTTTACAGTTTCAGTTACTTGCAAAAAGGCTCCAAGCATTACCATGTTGGCAACTTTTGCGTTTCCAAGTTCATTTGCCAAGTCATTTACTGGAATTGAAAATACATTTATGTCATCTCTTGTTGGTGCTTTTTTAACAAGGGATGAGTTTATGAATAAATTTCCGCCAGGTGCAACATATTGTTCAAATTTTTCTAGTGATGGTTCGTTCATAACTACTACATCTGTCGCTTGTGAAATTACTGGAGAGCCAACAGGTTCATCAGAAACTACAACTGAGCAGTTTGCAGAACCTCCACGCATTTCTGGTCCATAACTTGGTAGCCAAGAAACAAATTTGTTTTCAAGCATTCCTGAATAAGTTATAAGTTGACCCATTGCCATAATACCTTGTCCGCCAAAGCCAGCAGCAATAATATCTCTAGTAGCCATTATTCACCCCTCCTAAAATTACCAAGTGGATAGTATGGAATCATATTATCTCTAAGCCATGCAAGTGCATCTGCAGGAGGAAGTCCCCAGTTTGTTGGGCAAGATGATAAAACTTCTACAATTCCAAAGCCCTTGCCTTCAAGTTGATATTTAAAACATTCTTTAATAGCTTTCTTTGCCTTTCTAATATTTGCTGGAGTGTCAACAGAAACTCTTTCAACAAATTTTGCTCCGTCAATAGTAGCAAGCATTTCAGAAACTTTAATTGGCTTACCACACCAAGCTTCGTCTCTTCCGTAAGGAGAAGTTGTTGTAACTTGACCAACTAAAGTTGTTGGTGCCATTTGTCCACCAGTCATACCATAAATTGCGTTGTTGACGAAAATTGTTGAAATATTTTCTCCTCTGTGGGCTGCTTGAACGATTTCTGCAGTACCAATAGAAGCCAAGTCGCCATCGCCTTGGTAAGTGAATACTAAATTGTCTGGGTGAACTCTCTTTATGCCTGTTGCAACAGCAGGGGCTCTACCGTGAGCTGCTTCGTGCATGTCGCAGTTAAAATATTTGTAAGCAAGAACTGCACAACCTACTGGTGCAACTCCAATTGCATCGTCTAAAACTCCTAGTTCAACTAAGGATTCTGCCACTAATTTGTGGATAACTCCGTGAGTACATCCTGGACAATAGTGAGTTTCATTTCTAGTCAAACCATCTGAATATTTATATAAAACTTGTTCATTAGTTTTTTCCATTATTTGAGACCTCCTAAAACTTCAAGAGCAGCTTCTTTAATTTCTTCCACATTTGGAATTACGCCGCCTTGTCTTCCAAAGAAGTGAACCTTTTGTCTACCTTCAACTGCAATCTTGACATCGTCAGTCATTTGTCCTTGGTTCATTTCGCAAACTAAAATGTCTTTGCAATTTGGATTTATTCCCTTGAAAGCTTCATAAGGATATGGCCAGCAAGTTATTGGACGGATAAGACCAACTTTGTGACCTTCTTTTCTTAAGTGTTCAATTGCACTCTTTGCAATTCTAGCTGTAGTTCCATAGGCACTGATAACTAAATCAGCATCTTCAATTCCATCAACTTCTACTCTAATTTCATTTTCAGTAACTTGTCTATATTTTTCAATTAAGTGCTTGTTGTGTTCTTCAAGTTCATCAGCAGAAAGATAAATTGAGTTTATAATATTTCTTTCGCCATGATTCTTTCCCTTGCCTCTTGTTGCCCAAGTTTTTTCAGGAAGATCCATTTTTTCTTGCATGCCAAATTCAACTGGTTCCATCATTTGTCCAAGTACACCATCACTCATGATAACGACAGGATTTCTGTACTTGTCTGCTAGGTCAAAGCCAAGTTCAATTAAATTTACAAGTTCTTGCACAGAAGATGGTGCCAAAGTAATAGTTCTGTAGTCACCGTTTCCGCCACCTCTAGTTGATTGGAAATAATCAGTTTGAGAAGGTTGAATAGATCCAAGTCCTGGACCGCCTCTCATCATATTTACAATTACGCAAGGAAGTTCTGCCCCTGCCATATAAGAAATACCTTCTTGCATTAGTGAAACTCCAGGAGAAGAAGATGAAGTCATAACTCTTGCTCCAGCTCCTGCAGCACCATAAAGCATATTTATAGCTGCAACTTCAGACTCAGCTTGTAAAAAACATCCGTCAACCTTTGGAAGTTCCCTTGATAAGTATTCAGGAATTTCAGATTGAGGAGTAATAGGATAACCGAAAAAATATTTACAACCAGCTTCTATAGCTGCTGCACCAACTGCTTCGTTTCCCTTCATAAGTACTTTTGTCATGTAAACACCCCTTAAGAAATTTTATAAACTGTAATAATTGAATCAGGACAAGTTATTGCACAGTTTTGGCAAGCAATACAATCTTCTGGTCTCTTTGCCATTGCAGGTGCATAACCCTTTTTGTTAATAGTGTCCACATCAATTTCAATTACATTTTTAGGACATACAGTTACGCATAGTCCACAACCCTTACATCTGTCGCTTTCAAACTCAACTCTTCCTTTAGCCATTATTTACCTCCTATAACATCCAATCTTCTCTAAAATATAAGTCTATTGGAAAAACTTCTGCTGCTAAATTTAAAGCCCTAACTTCCTTCTCAATGCTTCTTAGGCAGACTGCATAGACATAGGGAAGATTTAACTTCTCTGAAACTTCTCTGGCAAGCTCATCGCCATACAAGAGATCATCTGCAGTAGTCTCCTTCAAAAAGTGAGTAGTGTTAATTATTCCCGTCACCTTGGTTTGTGAGTGGCCTTCCACTTGTCCAATGAGATCTCTCACAGACTGAAAGTCCTTAGTCTCTGGTCTATTTCTATTGATGACAAAGTAGTGGTCGTAGCCCTCTCTTTTTAAAATATCTCTATACCTACCAAGAGAAAGTGAACCCTTAGGATTGCCGCCAACATCTAATACAGCCTTGTAGTTTTTATTTTCAAGTGGTTTTAAAATTGCTGCATCAACTGCTGGTATATCCAAGGCATTTTTTTCACGCATACTAGATGAAAATGATTCCACGCCGTGCTCGCTTAAAAAATCCATTTTCTCTCTCAGTCTAAAGTATGTATTAATAATATCAAGATCAACTGCTGCAACCTTGTCAAAGTACCTTCTAAGGTACAAGGCATAGTTAATTGCAAACTCTGTCTTTCCACTGCCAAAGTGTCCTGTAATAATTTTTATCCTATTGCCTGTTTCTACTTCAGTAAACATTTCTCCTCCCTTCTAAAACACCAAGTATATTATACATCAATTGAAAACATTTGAAAACAATTGCAGGTTTATTTTAAATTAATTATTCCATTTTATTTAATTTCTCCTCATAAAAATTTTTTTCTTCTTAAAAATATTTTGATAAATCAGCTTGTTTTAGAGCTTAAAAAAATTTCACAAAATTAATATATTTTTCTTAAAAATAAATTTTTGACGGTAAAAAAATTTTTGAAAATTTTAAATTTAGGGCGAAAAAATATTTTTTTGAGAAAATTTTTATGTAAAAAAATAAAAATTTCACAAAAATTTGACTATTTATATGAAAAGATATATATTATTAGCAGACATACTTATCGAGTGCTAATAATTTTGAAAATTTTGAGAAAAATAAAATTGAAGAAAGGTGATTAAATGAAAAATAAAAAATACAATGCTGAAACCGAAAGACTAATGGACTTAATGATCAACTCCATTTACACAAATAAAGAAATATTTTTGCGTGAGTTAATTTCAAATGCCTCTGACGCCATGGACAAGATGTACTACATCGCCCTTAACGACGACAAGGTAAAATTCAACCACGAAGATTATTTTATAAGAATTAGACCTGACAAGGAAAAGAGAACTATTACCATTGAGGATAGCGGCATAGGCATGACAGAAGATGAACTTGTAGTCAACTTGGGTACAATAGCAAAGTCTGGCTCCCTTGATTTTAAAAATCTAAATGAAAAAAATGAGGACTATGAAATAATTGGTCAATTTGGCGTAGGCTTTTACTCTGCCTTTATGGTTGCAGATGAAATTACTGTCCTCACAAGGTCCTATAAGGAAGATGTTGCACACCTTTGGAAGTCCAAGGGCGCCAAGGGCTACACAATTTCTGATGGGGAAAAAGATGGTCATGGCACAATAGTTACTCTTCACTTAAAGGAAAACACAAAAGACGAGGACTATGACAAGTACCTTGACGAATACCAAATAAGAGATCTTGTCAGCCACTACTCCAACTACATCTCCTACCCAATAAAGATGGAAGTGGAAAAGAAAAGACCAGCTCCTGACTCCACAGAAGAGGATCCAAAATTTGAATCCTATAGAGAAGATGATGTCCTCAACTCCTCTGTTCCAATGTGGAGAAAAAATAAAAATGAATTGAAGGAGGAAGACTACAACAACTTCTTTAGGCAAAGACATTTTGGCTTTGAAGATCCACTTGCCCATCTTCACATCAGCGTGGAAGGCATGATTTCCTTTAAGGCAATCCTATACATTCCATCAAGAAGGCCCTTTGACTTCTTGAGTCCTGATAGAAAGGGCGGACTTGAACTTTATTCCAATGGAGTTTTAATCATGGAAAAATGTGAAGACCTACTTCCAGATTATTTGAACTTCGTCAAGGGTGTAGTTGACTCTGAAGACATTTCCCTAAATATTTCTCGTGAAATGCTACAAAAAACTCGCGAACTTCAACTTATAAAGAAAAACATAGAAAAGAAAATCCTAGAAGAACTTGCAAAAATTCTTAAAAATTACAGGGAAAAATATACAGAGTTTTTCAAAAACTTTGGCGTAAGCTTAAAATCTGGTGCCTACGAAAACTTTGGCGCCGACAAGGACAAGCTAAAAGACCTATTTATCTATGACACAACAAAGAGAGAAAGTGTGACATTTAACGAATACAGAAAGGACATGAGACCAGACCAAGACTTCATCTATTACGCCAATGGCACATCTCTTGAGTCCATCAAGGACCTTCCACAAATAAAACACTTCATGGAAGAAAGCATTGAAGTCCTTGCCCTAACTGACCCTATAGACGAATTTGTCATCAAAATGCTTGATGAGTACGATGAAAAGAAATTCAAGTCAATTTCTGAAACAGAAGTGAAGGAAGAAGACGAAAAAAATCTTGGCGACTATGTAAAGAAGATGAAGGACCTTTTATCTGGCGAAGTTTCATCAATAAAGGAAAATCCAAAGCTAAAAGATGATGCAGCTTACTTGTCAAGCAGGGGCGAAATTTCCATAGAAATGGAAAAGACTCTTAGCCACATGCCAAACAACGAAGCCTTTAAGGCAGACAAGGTTTTGGAAATAAATCCAAACCACCCTGCTGTTAAAAAATTAAAGGACATGGACAAGGACTCCGAAGAATTTAAAACTTATACAGAATTACTTTACGATGGCGCAAGACTTGTGGCAGGTCTTGACATAAAAGACCCAATCGCCTACGCAAGAAATGTATCAAAGTTAATGTAAAAGATTTTATATAAAATAATTAAAATTTAAAGACAAAAAATTAGGCTCTTTTCCTTAGGAGAAGAGCTTTTTTTGAATTTTAAAGATAACTTATGATTTTTTATTTAAAAATAAAAAAATATTTTCCCCTAGGAGCAAGAAAAAATACAAGACATTAAAATCATAGAGGTAGAAAAAATTTTCAGGTAAATAATATTTTTTTGTTACCATATAAATTACCAGTACAAAAATTTCAATTAAGAAAAATATTCCAGCAGATTTTTTTGATAGCTTACTTGCAAAATTAAAAAAATAGGCAAGCATAAAACCCAAAAATAAAATCATTATAATTTTAAGAAGAGCTAAGATAAGCATATATTTTATATCAAAGGTCACTTGAACTTTCCAATTGACGTATCCCAAAATTTTTAAACTGATTAAATTTAAAATCGGAAAAAGGAAGAGTACAATTATAAAATTAATATATTTTTTCAAAGTAGCCTCCTAACTTTTAATTTCCCCTCTACATCTTATAATATTACTAAAGGCATTTATAATATCTTTATTTTACTAAAAATATCATATACATTATTATAAATCAATTTTAATTTTGTGAATTAAGATAAATATTTTTTTAACAAAAATATTTTTTGTTGTATTTGTGCGTACAAATTGATAAAATGTAAGCACAAAAGCAACAAAATTAAATTTGCCATATTATAATTAAAACTCCCAAGCTCTAAAAGCTGGGAGTTATTTTTATTGCTCTTTTATGTTTAATTCTTTCTTCAGACCTTCTTGTAGAACCCTGGAAAAGTTTATGTTTTTATTTTTTGCAAGAGCTTCTAGCCAAGTTGGTATTGTCAACATTTTATTTTTGTAAACTTCTTTAACAAGAGAAAATTGATATGGAAGATACACATTAACAAATACAAAAAATTGATTGTCCTTTAATTTTATCTTTTCTATTTTTACATCTTCTGGATAGGGCTCTTTTTTATATTTTTCATCAGATAAAATTAATCCTATGACTTCTTGGCAATAAGATATTCCTTCTTCAATTGTCGATGAAAAAGTATATCCCCCTTGAAGAGCTGGGATCTCAATGTTATATTCATCATCTTCTTTAGTAAATATTGCTAAATATGTTACATTGTCTTTGTTTTTCATTTTTTTCTCCTTTTCGAAGAATTTTAGAGAGCTTTTAGGGGCTATCCACCCCTAAATCTTTCAAAATCTTTTTTAGTGTCCCGCTTGGAAAATTATTTCTGGGATGAGGTATTACAACCACTTCTCCCGTTTTGTCATTAACGAAAATATGATGACTTCCGCTAACTCTATCTAGCCTGAACCCCTTTGATTTTGCAATTTTAAAAAGCTCTCTTGAGTTATAACTCTTCATAAGGATATCCTCCTTACAAAAATAATTATAACATAGGTTTAACCAATGTCAAATAAAGTTTTAAATAAAGAGATAAAACTTGTTAAAGTGGTTTTAATTTTTTGATTTTATAAATGAAAGACAATAAATTTTCTTCTTCCACAAGAATTGAATGTTAGGCTCTTTTATGTTATATTACTTTGCATGTAAAAATATTAAGGAGGTCAAATGGAAACACTTTTATCAGGGATTTTAAATCTCGAAGTTAAACACATAATTATGTTTATCATTGGCGGAATTTTGATTTACCTTGCCATTGAAAAGCAATACGAACCCTCACTTCTTCTTCCCATTGGTTTTGGAGCAATTATTTCTAACATTCCCCTATCATCAGCTGTGGGCGAAGAAGGTTTCTTGACAATTTTATATAAGGCAGGGATTGCAACGGAGCTCTTCCCCGTTTTAATCTTCATCGGCGTGGGCGCCATGATCGACTTTAAACCACTTATTGCATCGCCCTTTATGCTCTTCTTTGGAGCTGCGGCGCAGTTTGGAATTTTTGCCACAATGCTTTTTGCAATTTCAACGGGTAAATTTACCCTACCAGAAGCCGCCTCAATTGGCATAATCGGTGCGGCAGATGGTCCTACTTCAATTTATGTTGCCAAGGTCTTTGCGCCAAATTATCTTGGACCAATTTCTGTGGCGGCATATTCATATATGTCTCTGGTGCCAATTATTCAGCCACCAGTTATTAAACTTCTCACAACTGAAAAGGAAAGAAAAATTAGGATGAAGTACACTACTGTTCATGTGCCTAAAAAAGTTGAAATTCTCTTCCCAATTGTCATAACAGTAATAGCTGGCGTCATTGCACCAATGTCTGTTGCCCTTATTGGCGCTCTCATGTTTGGAAATTTAATTAGAGTCTGTGGAGTTCTTGAAAGACTTTCAATTTCTGCCCAAAATGAACTTTCGAACCTAGTTACAATTTTGCTGGGCATAACAATTGGTGGCACCATGTCTGCCGATGCCTTTTTAAACATTCACACACTTATGATTCTTGCCATGGGACTTGTTGCCTTTATCTTTGACACAGCAGGCGGCGTTCTCTTTGCAAAGTTTTTAAACTTATTTTTAAAGACAAAGGTAAACCCAATGATTGGTGCAGCAGGTATCTCAGCCTTCCCTATGTCTGGTAGAGTTGTGCAAATGATGGCGGCAAAGGAAGACCCAACTAACTTTGTCCTTATGCAAGCCATGTCAGCCAATGTGGCAGGTCAACTTGGCTCAGTAGTTGCAGGTTCAATGATCTTGGCCCTTGTGCCAATGTTTATGTAGAGGTGATAAAATGGACACAAATGTATTTATGCAGGGAGTAGAAGTTGCAATTTGGGGCCTCGCTGGAGTTTTCGCAGTCCTAATACTCTTCTACATCTCCACAAAGATAATGTTAAAAATTTTTAAGGAAAAATAATTTTTGTAAAATTAATAGACATGAAAAAACTGTTGGAAAAAAATCCAACAGTTCTTTTTTATTTATCCTTGTACTCACCGATAAAAGAATACCTTGTGTCCCAGTGGTCAAATACTAAATCAGGCTTAGGGTCTTTATCCTTATAAGTTCTCATGCCATAAATCCCCGTCACAGGCTCCTTTAAGTCGTCAAATTTCATTATGACTTCATAGCCTGCGCCTGCCTTTTTTAATTTATAGGTGCCAGTAAAGTCATAAGCATTATTTCTATCAGTCATGACAAAATTTTTCTTGTCAAACTTTATTGCCATGTCATTATCTACTTTTTTGCCATCCTCCATCCTTGTAATGTCCTCAATTGTCCAATTAACATTATAAATTTTTTTATCTGGAAGAAGTTCACTTTCTCTAGCACAAGCTGACAAAAAAGTCCCACACATTCCTATTACAAAAATTAAAAGCAAAGTTTTAAAAATTTTTTTCATAAATACCTCTTTTATTTGCTTATTTTTCCTATTCCCCAATAAAAGAATAGGTCCTTTCTCTATCTTCAAAAACTAAATTTGGCACAGGGTCCTTGTCCTTCACAGTTTTCATACCATAGCCAGCAATCACAGTTTCTTCAAAGTCATCAAACTTCATTATAACTTGGTAGCCTGTACCTGCTTTTTTTAATTCATAAGTTCCTGTATATTCTATGTCATTAGTCCTATCTGTCATGACAAATTTTTTCTTGTCGAATTTAATAGTCACATCGTTGGTTAACTTTTCTCCGTCATCTGTTTTTGTCATTCTTTCCATGGTCCACTTGACATTATATATTTTTTTGTCTGGAAGAAGTTCACTTTCTCTAGCGCAAGCTGACAAAAAGGTCCCACACATTCCTATTACAAAAACTAAGAGTAAAGTTTTAAAAATTTTTTTCATATGTAACTCCTTTTATTTCTCTCACTTGAAAAATTTTTCCTACCTACATTTTAGTTAAAATCAAATTTTATTGCAATCCCTTGTTAAAATTCATCATAATTGGATATAAATGTAGTGTAAATTAAAGTAAATATTTTTTTGGAGGTAATTACAATGGATATAACATTTGGCGGAAATAAAGTTAATTTAGAAGGTAAAGAAATCAAAGTTGGAGATATGGCTCCATCTTTTAAGGCTGTTAAAAGAGATTTATCTGATTTTAATTCAGCTGACTTAAAGGGCAAAATCGTAGTTTATTCAGTTGCTCCATCAATTGACACACCAGTTTGCGCTATCCAAGCAACAACATTTAACGAAGAAGCTACAAAATTATCTGATGATGTAAAAATCGTAACTGTAACAGTTGACCTTCCTTTTGCACAAGAAAGATTCTGTTCAGTAAAGGGAATCGAAAACGCAGATATAGTTTCTGACTACAGATACAAGGAATTTGGACAAAAATTTGGCTTCATGATTGAAGAATTCCAACTACTTGCTCGTGGCGTTGTAATTGTTGACAGAGACGGAAAGGTTGCTTACGTTGAATATGTTCCTGAAGTAACTCACGATGTTAACTTTGAAAAGGCTCTTGAAGAAGTTAAAAAATTAAAATGATAAATATTAATTTAATCGTACTTGGCAAAATCAAGGAAAATTATTTTAAAGATGCTATAAATGAGTACAAAAAAATGCTTAAGTCCTATGCCGATTTAAGCATTTTTGAAATTATGGATGAACCCTGCCCTGAAAATTTATCGGAAAAGGACATGGAGAGGGTTAAAAATATTGAGGGCGAAAAAATTTTATCCAAGATAAAGGATGGCGCCTATGTCATTGCCCTTGCCATTGATGGAAAGAGCCTTGACTCTGTCGCCTTTGCAGATAAAATAAATGACCTCATGATTGACGGCTACTCAAATATAACTTTTATCATTGGCGGCAGCCTAGGACTCTCTGATGAAGTTTTAAAAAGGGCAGACTACAAGCTAAGCTTCTCAAAGATGACCTTCCCCCACAAACTCATGAGGGTTATTTTAATGGAGCAAATTTATAGAGCCTTTAGAATAATAAATAACCACCCCTACCACAAGTGAGGCGATAAAATGATTTTTTCTTTTGACTCTTACATGATCAATGTAAATACCTATAAGACAGAAGAATTTATGAAAAAATTAAAGGCAGTGGATGATTTAAATTTAGGTGAAAAAATAATTTCCACCTTGGCTGAAATGTCCATAGACTACAAAAAGCCAAGCTACATAAAAAAACTTGGCAACAACTTAATTTTAAAATATCACGCAGTTGGCGAAATAATAAAATATGAAGAACCGCGAGAAAATTTTAATTTTAAGTTCGCAGACGGCATTCACCCAATTTATTTTTTAGATGAGGCAGAAATTTATTTCACAGAAGCTGTGGAGATGCGGGAAGACTTTCTCGACGAAAATTCCTTTGAAATAAATATAAATGCAAGGATAAAATAAAAAATACCTCATGACTTAAAAAAGTTGTGAGGTATTTTTGCATCTTAAATTAAAGCATCTAAAAACATCATTAGGATAAAGCCGAAGATGACGCCATAAGTTGCTGCTCTTTCGTAGCCGTTGTTGTGGGTCTCTGGTATTATTTCGTCGCTAATTACAAAGAGCATGGCTCCTCCTGCCAGGGCAAGGATAAAGCCAAGTGTGGAAGAAAAAATTGACACAAGCCAAACTCCCAAAAA
>ERZ1673752.4422-NODE-4422-length-11772-cov-13.463600_pt1 | contig 11772 bp, 7 predicted proteins | sample MGYA00580195_ERZ1673752 | MGnify/ENA primary metagenome ERZ1673752 (study PRJEB41218, sample SAMN15661744) | gut metagenome | host: Homo sapiens | place: Canada: London | collected 2015-08-20/2019-03-30 | study: EMG produced TPA metagenomics assembly of...
TGAGTGCCGGCAGTAGCACGCAGCCTGGCGGTTATGTCAATCCCAATCCTGAGCTCGAGCAGTTCTCTATCAACGACTCACGCTCTCCCGAAGAGATGATCGCTGCTATCAAAGCACAGGGATACGAAGTCATCTGGAAAGACTGGGACCAGTGGATGTAACCCGCACGCCCCAAAACAACACGGGCAACAAGGGCATTGCTGACAGCGCACGATACGAGCGTCAGCTACAGCTCCCCGAGATAGGTCCCGAGGGTCAGCGACTACTCGCTCAGACGAGCGTGGCGGTCGTTGGCGCTGGGGGCCTGGGGGCTCCTATACTTTATTACCTCACGGCTGCAGGCATTGGGCGCATCGCCATCATCGACTGCGATGTCGTCTCCCCGTCCAACCTCCAGCGTCAGATCCTCTACCAAGAGTCTGACCTCGCACACCCCAAAGCTATCCAAGCGCAAAAGCGTCTCACCGCACTCAATAGTACCCTCCATATCGAGGCCATCACCGAGCGGCTCAATGAGACCAATGTAGCTACCCTACTGGCGGACCACCAGATCATCGTCGACGCTACGGACAACTACCCTACACGCTACCTCCTAGACGACTACACCCGCAGCACCGCCAAGCCCCTCGTGCATGGAGCCATCGAAGGGTGGCAAGGACAATGCACCATCTTTGCGCCCTCTAGTAGTCTACGTTACCGCGACCTGTACAGCGAACCGCACAGCGCAGAGGAGACCGTACCGCCTGGCATCATCGGTGCCACCGCTGGCGTCATCGGCAGCATCCAAGCGAGCCAAACGCTCCAGCTAGCCTTAGGACAGACGCCCGCCCTCCTCGGCAAACTCCTCACCGTCGACCTGTGGCACGGCTCGTGGCACACCTTCGACCTCGCCTGACCCGCCACTATCATACGAGTAGCAATCTGTATAAAAGGGCTCGGACACACCCATCGGAGTGTCCGAGCCCTGCGTTTATACTACGGATTAAAGGAGAGAGAGAACTAGCCCTCCTGCTCCTGCATCACCTTATTGTAGAGCGAGTCGTAGTCCTTGACCACGCCAAACTTGAGCTGGCTGTCTGAGATCGAGGCGAAGTGTTGCTCTGCGCACCTTATCTTCGCTTCCTCCACGGCACGTAGCTGCGTCAGATCCTCCGTGCCTTTCGTCTCAGCCACGAAGTAGATATGCTTCACCTCACCTTCACGGAAGACGATAGCCCAGTCGGGATTGTACTTACCCAGAGGCGTATTGATGTAAAAGCCTCGTGGCAACTTCGTGTAGACCTCCACAATATCTTGCTTCTCCAGTTGCTCTGCAAAGCGCTTCTCGACCCCTTGGCTATCCACCACCACCAGATCATAGAGCGACTTCTCGCTGCGGATCGCATTCACATCGATACGACCGCGTAGCTCCTGCTCAGAGAAGATGCTCGCCTCGTAGCGCTGATCCAGCTTGTGGTAAGTGATATGCTCTACCACTGCGATAGCCTTCTGCTCGTTGATGATATTGCCCGCACGGATGATAAACTCCTCGGGATTCTTACGGTACATCTCGAAGGTCTGAGGCTGTATCTCATGCAGTATGCGAGCTATCGTGCTACGCTTCAGACCACTCTTCTGCACCAGTTCACCTACGAGGTCGTAGCGCACACCACGAGCCACCGTCGCCTCCACGCGGACCGTACGTGTGGCACCCTGCTTCATCGCACGATACTCCGCAAGATCCTCCCTAGTCTGTATCTCCTCCAGTTGGCCCTCCTCGATCAACACACGTATTTCCGTCACGTGGAGCGAAGCATCGAGAGCTGCCACAGAGTTCCGGATTAGACCCTCCGTATCAAAGCTCACCTCGTAGTAAGTCTTACGGTTGATACGCTGCCATAGCTTTTGGAACTCCTGCTTGGCAAAGCGCTCCTGCTGAAAGTGTGCTGGTTCTCCTCCACGTCCATCGCTCGGCTTCAGATCATTGACATTGTAGATCTTATCTAGCTCACGGACTATAGCTTCCTGAGCACCTTGCCAGTCACCCAGCTCTAACTCTCCCGCCTGCTTAGCTTCGTAATACTTATCCGTCAACTGTTGCTTACGCACATAGCCCGCAGAGATTAGTTCCTCCATAATGGTCGCAGCTTGCGCTCCGCTCAGCGTCACCTCCTCGCCACTATCGTAGACGATACGCTTGCCCTCAAAGAGCTCTTTCGTCACCAGTCGGGGGCGCGAAGTGATACTCTCAGCCAGCTCCGTCTGCAGTGCCTCGGCAAATGCCTTGTAGCTCTCACTAGCCACAATCGTAAGCACATTCACGTCATAGACACCATCACCCAGCTGGTCGCTATCCTGACGCACCCCATTCTGATCCACAGAGAGACGCATACCGCGTCCTACCTCCTGACGCTTCCTCACCTCACTGTTGCCCTGCTTGAGCGTACAGATCTGGAAAACATTCGGGTTATCCCACCCCTCCTTGAGTGCCGAGTGGGAAAAGATAAAGCGCGTAGGCTCCGCTAGTGAGAGCAGCCGCTCCTTGTCACGCATGATCAGCTGGTAAGCATCTGGATCATCTGCCGAGCTCTCGCCACGCCGCACCGTAGAGTCGATCATACGACCACTACGATCCTGTGCGAAGTAGCCCGCATGCGTAGCCTCTGCCTTGATACCCTCCAGATAGGTGCGGTAGGCCGCATCTAGGTAAAGGTCTTGCAGTAGCTCCTGGACGGCTGAGCGATACTCCTCCTCAAATATCTCCGCCCAGCTACCCTTGTGCGTCTCTCCCTCTGTATCATAGATACGATACTTATCCACCGCATCGATGAAGAAGAGGCTCAGCACCTTGATACCCTGACGGTAGAGCTGTCGCTCACGCTCCAGGTGCTTTTCGATCGTCGTGCGGATCTGTATGCGACGTATCACTTCCTCATTCACCTCACCCACAGCCTGACCCTCGTAGATCTCCTGTCCGCTAGAGAGGCGTATGCAGCCACGAGCACCATCGATCGCCTCCACCTGATAGCCGGTATGATAAGCCTCTACCTCACCACTCTCTTGGTAGATGTCAAAGCCCTCCCCCACCAGACGTGTCGCTGTCTTCAGACCGTTACGTGTCGTAGCGTTGAAGGTGATACGAGCACGAGGGTTTTGACTCGACAGGACGATCGAGTCCAGATAGACGTAGCCACTCGTACCATCCACGCCCACTTGCTCTATGCCCATCACCTCGATCTTCTTCACCAGTCGCTTGTTAAAAGCATCGATAGCATCCAGTCGGTAGACCTGATTGTACAGATCCTGAGGTCTATGCGTAGCACTGTATAGCAGTGAGAAGAGTGGCTTAAACTCACGAAGCCCCTGGCGCGTCTTATTATTCATATTAACCCCCAGCACACTCTGTGGCTCATCAATGATCAGGATAGGGTGCGTCTCAGCAATCACATCGATAGGCCGACGCCAAGCAAACTCCTCTAGCTTCATTGTAATACGACGAGCATCCGCCCCTCTAGCGTTAAAAGCCTGCGTATTGATCACCATCACCTGAATCTTAGGATCGGAGGCAAACTGGTCTATCGCTGCCAGTCGCTTACTATCATAGACGAAGTGCTGCATACGCTCGCCATACTCCTCTGCAAAGTGGTCAGCCATCATCTCTAGGCTCTTGATCACCCCCTCGCGGATCGCCACGCTAGGCACCACGATGATATACTTCGTCCAGCCGTAGTGCTTGTATAGCTCATACATTGTCTTGATGTAGGTGTAGGTCTTGCCCGTACCCGTCTCCATCTCGATGCTCAGTGCCAGCTGACCACCATCCGTGCGCTGTAGTGACTCTATCGGCTTGAGATCCTGTGCCTGCTGCACTGCACGGATATTGTCCCGCAGCGAATCATCGCTCAGTGATATATTTTGATTGCGAAAGCCCGTCGTCTGTAGCGAGGCACTATGACCACCCCGCCCCTGATCCATACGATAGGTAAAGGCTTCTAGTAAAGGCTGTCCGCTAAAAACATCTACCACTGCACGGGCTGCCTCCTGCTGGAAGCCCTGATGCTTGAATTGTATCTTCATACTCCTAGTTATTGTCTGTTCAATGTTATCATTGGTACGTGTAACCCACCCGATACGTGTAAACCGTTGTAGTACAGCGAGACGTCGCCCTGTAGGGACGCACGGTCTGTGCGTCCGTTGTGTCAAAGGTTACAGCGTCGTGGTTTTGACGGGGACGGACGCACAGATCGTGCGTCCCTACAAAGGGTTACTCGTCTTGACCGTCTGTCCCTACAAATCGTTACACGTCTGTCCATACATCTCGTTACTCGTCTGCGCATACCTCCGTGGGGATCTTCGCGTCCCTCCCTTGGGATCTTCGCGTCCCTCCCTTGGGATCTTTGCGTCCCCCCGTGGGGATTTTTCAATCCCTCCCTTGGGATTGTTTCGTCCCAACGTAGGTGGGAGATATTTGTCCCATAAGTATGGGGCGTCATCTCACGCAGATTATCCTCTCCGTGGAGGCTTCACATAGTGCTCCTCGTAGGCGAGGAACTCCGGCTCCACCTCAGGCGCCATCTCCGCAAAGAGTTCGCGGATATAGGTCTGATCATCGGGCGAGATGACCTCATCGCCACGACGCATACGCGCCATCAGCGACCGTCCGAAGTGTTGCTCCAGACGCTCATGTATCGCATCTTGCATATCTCCCGTAAGTGCACCATAGCGCCAGCGCATACCACGCGCATAGCGCCGCAGCTTGTGCTCGTAGAAGGCGGGGCAGTACTCATACCCTCCCGCACGCTCTATAAGGCGTGGATTGACAAGGCTCAGGAGTGTCGCATCTCGATCTATCTCCTGCAGTGCCATGTGCCACAGCGTGCACTCCTCATGGCGAGGGCACTGCGGTGCATAGCAACTATTCTGTTCCATTGAAATCATATTCTCTCTGTCATATATTAAGGTGTGATCTACGAGTAACCCGCTGTAGGGACGCACGATCTGTGCGTCCGTCCCCGTTAAAATCACGATGCTGTAACCTTTGATACAACGGACGCACAGATCGTGCGTCCCTACAAAGGGTTACTCGTATCGTCGTTACTCGTCTCATCGCTACCCGTCTCATCGCTCGCTCTTACAGCACGTAGACATTGCGGTACACCTCCTCCTCGCTCCAGCCACACTGCTGCTTGAAGAGTTCGTACACATTGAGCTTGTCCGCGTCACTCGTGAAGCAACTCTCACGGAATATAACCCGCTCAGGTGCCAGCGCTGCCATGTGGCGTATCGTCTCCAGTGTGATGTCTCGGTCGAAGCAAGCCACCAGACCACCCTCATTGACCACATAGAGGCGCTTACCATCTACCTCCTCCGTACGCATCGGGTAGCTCAGCTGCACGCCCCAGTCGACCATACAGCCGAAGAGCAAGTCCAGCTCCGTACGCCCCGTCTTCACCAGATCCTTCTTCTCTAGCTCGAAGAGCTTATCCCGCGTCACCTCGCCAGGCTCGAAGTAGACATCCTCCATATTAGACCAGTCCAAGCTCAACACACGAAAGCCCGTGTCCAGCTCGTCCTCCTGCAGCGCATGCTCCTCGCGAATCTTACGCCCCGCACGACGAATGCGCTCCTTACCAATCTCGCAGATCGTATCGTAGCCCGCCTTGCGCGCCTCGCTATCCTCAGGAGTCTTCTCGCGCAACTGCACACAAATGTAGCGACGCTTACCGCCATCCTCTGCATTGAGCTGCATCACCGCATGCGCTGTCGTCGCCGACCCGCTGAAGAAGTCGAGAACGATAGAGTCCTTGCTAGATATCAGTGAAGTCAAACGAGATATAAGGCTTACAGGCTTAGTGTACTCAAAGACAGTTCTTTTCATCAGCTTGTCAAATTGCTTCTTTGCGTTGTCATTTGAGTAGACATTTTCCGTGAACTCCAATGTGGAAAGTGGCTTTGTTCTTTCGATTGCTACGACTTCATATCGTCCTCCTACGTTTTCTATTTTGACCTTCTGATAAGTTTTCGTGTAGATGCGAGGTCTTTTTCCACCCCTTTTCACTACAACAAAGTCATTCTCATATCCGAAGGTGTATAGGTCTTTACTCCATCTCCATCTCCATCCCCAGTCCGCACGTCCATGTTGCCCGCTTTGCCTCTCAAGGTAAGCTTGCTCATCACCTCCCGCATAATACGTTTCTCCATCAATTGTAATCGGGTAGTCTAATGAAGGAACATATCCTAAAGAGTCATAATCCAACGTCTGGTTCAGTTTGTAGTACCCTCTCTCTTCAAAATGCTCATCTTTGAGAGAAAAGCCTGCATCATTATGCAAAACTCCAATCAAATCTGCTTTATCCACTTGCTTTGCGTACAGCAGAACAAAGTCATGGTTCTTAGCCGTACTATCAGAAGACTTGCCACCCTTCTTTGTTACTCTTGTGAATTGCGCCACAAAGTTTCTTGCCCCGAAGACTTCGTCGCAGATGCAACGGAGGTGGTGCACTTCGTTGTCATCGATAGAGATGAAGGTGACACCATCATTGGCGAGGAGCGTACGAGCCACCAGTAGACGGCTATAGATCATCGAGCACCAGTCGGAGTGGTAGCGCGACTCGGTCTCGGGGTTGCTACGCAGGCGACGATTCTCCTCATCGACATTGCCCATCATCTCATCCTCCTCCTCACGGCTCATCGTGTAGTTGTCCTCATAGACAAAGTCTTTGCCCGTATTGTAGGGGGGATCGATGTAGATCATCTTGACCCGCCCTAGGTAAGCACGCTGGAGGAGCTTGAGCACCTCGAGGTTGTCCCCCTCAATGTAGAGGTTCTCTGTGGTATCCCAGTCGACACTATCCTCCGGCACGGGGCGGAGCGTCTTGCGGGTAGGCTTAGCAGCGGCACGCTTCGCCTCCTGCTTGCCCACCCAGAGGAAACCGTAGGTCTCCTCGTCGCTCTCACGTATCGTATCGCCCAGTAGCTCGCGGAGCTGGTCCCAGTCCACACGATAGGTCAGCTCGCCGCTCGGCTCGCGTGTCTCAGTAAACGCTCCTGGCACCAGCTCTCTCAGTGCCTCAAGCGTGCTATCGCTATGTGAGGCGGAGCTCATCTCTAGTTTCTTAAAGTCCATATCTCTGTCGTTTTATATTGTTGTTTATAATCATTCTAACCTAGACTCCGTAATTCTCTCGAGTAACCCTTTGTAGGGACGCACGGATAGTGTTTAGTCGGAGGGCGTCCGTTGTGTCCAAGCAAGACGTCGCCCTGTAGGGACGCACGATCTGTGCGTCCGTCCCCGTTAAAGGTTACTGAGTTACACGTCTTGTCGTTCGACAACGGACGCACAGATCGTGCGTCCCTACAAAGGGTTACACGTATCGTCGTTACTCGTCTCGTGCTACTCAAATTGCAGAATCTAACTTCTAACATTCTAACCTCTAACTTCTGATCTCTAACCTCTAACTTCTAACCTCTAATCTTTCATCCTCGATTTCATTCGGTTAAGCTCAGCCCTCAGCTCCATCTTCTTGCCAATGGAGCGCTCCCGTCGTATCTTGCCCTCGAGCTGGGAGATCTGCCTTTGGAGCTCAGCACGCTCTTGCTGGATATGTATCTCCTCCTCGAGCGTCTGCTCACCTGTTAGGGTGATCTCAGCGACAGTAGCCACCATGGTCTCCCAGACAGCATCGAGGGTCAAGCCACGTATGGGGATCTGTAGCTCGTCGGCCCTGCACCATGCCCCCGTATGCAGCCCCTCATGCAGGACAGCTAGCTGCACCTCCTCCCCATAGCGTAGCACAAAGAGCATACGCTGCGGTATGATACGCGCTAGGAGTGCGATACTGTCGGGGTGGTACTGCCGTTCCCTGAGCGTGACCGTGAGGACGTAGATAGCTGGGATCGTCTGCCCTGTGGAGATGGCGGGTAGTGTGTCAGGCGACAGACAAGCGATGATGTCGATACGTGCTATCTGCGCATCTACCAGTCGTCGCTGAGCTGGGGTTATGTCGCACTGCTTGAAGATTGCCCCCTTTGCTATCTGCCGGCGTAGCAGCGTACTCTCAGGTAGTCCGTACATAGTCTTGTCGTCTCTCTTACTTAACGATGAAAAAGCAAATGAGCTCGAAGTCGTCTAGCCCCTTAATCTGCTCGGTGAAGGCACTCGGCGCTCCCTCTAAGAAGCTCAGCACATCGCTCTGCTCCTTGACAGATATGATGTTATTTATCGCCTCTCCGAGTAGATGGGAGTAGGTATCCATACGGCTCCCCTCTTCGGTCTCCTTATTGAAGGCTCGGCAGAGCTCTTTATGTGGCTTGTCTTGCCCCCGACAGCTCTTTCTGAGCCGATCGAGGATCTTCTTAGGCTGTAGATGATCTATCTCTACCTCTCCCTGCATGGTGATATAGACCATATAGAAGGGGTGCAGCTGGTTCTTGTGGTCGATGTTGACGCCTTGGTTTCGGTTCTTCAAGATGTAGATGACTCCCTGGGGCATCTGTTCGCTCTGTGGGATCAGTGCGTGCAGCCCGTAGGGCATCTGCTCTAGCTCTTCATGCCGCTTGACATAGTCTAGCAGATCTAGGCGAAACTCATTGAGCCCAAGGTCTAAGATGGATATGCCGGACTCCATCTCCTCGAGATCGACCACCTCCGTCTGCAGTTTCTTGAGCTGCGTGCGTCGGTACTCTAGGTCTCCCTGCTCTTCGCTAGAGAGGAGGTTGTCATCTCCCGTGGCGGTCAGTACGGAGACCTTCATGCGGTTTTCGACACGTGCCTTGAGGTTGATATACTCATCTAGCTCTACGTCGGGCCAGTAGTTGACCATCTGTATCTGTGCATTGCGCGAACCGATGCGGTCTATACGACCAAAGCGCTGTATGATGCGTACGGGGTTCCAGTGTATGTCATAATTGATGAGGTAGTCGCAGTCCTGTAGGTTTTGCCCCTCAGATATACAGTCGGTCGCAAAGAGGATGTCTATCTCTCCCGACGTATTGGGTAGGAGTGCCTGCTTGTCTTTTGATACGGGCGAGAAGAGTGTCAGCGCTGTATTGAAGGTCATCCGCTCTCTATTGGGTAGCTTAAAGTTACTGCGGGCGTCGATGCCTCCAGTAATCAAGACGGAGTGCAGCCCGTAACCCTTGAGGAGAGTCTCTGCTAGCGAATCGTAGAGATACTCAGCCGTGTCTGAAAAGGCGGTGAAGATGATGACCTTCTTATTGTCCCCATTGATGGGGTGTGCCACCTTGGACTCAATGTCAGAGAGCAGACTCTGTAGCTTGGCATCTTGGTCAGGAGTGATAGGCTCTATCTGTGTGATCAGCTCTTTCAAGATCGCCACATCACTCTTTAGGTACTGCTCCCATGCGAGATAGTCCATATCTTGTAGGTCTATGGTGGTGCGACCGCCCCCGACAAGCACCTCGTCATTGAGATCGTCTGGATCGACTTCGGCATTGATGTTGCCTTGCACTACAGCTACCTGCTCTCCCTGCTTGACAAGTCTAACCTTGTCCAACGTGTCGATATGCAGAGTTAGGAGACGCTGCAGGGTGAGACGGAAGGAGTGTACGGAGCTCTCGAGGCGCTTTAGCATATTGATGCACATCAAGCGACGTATACCCCTCTCACGCCCAGTGCGTGAGAGGTTGGTGGCCTTGCCCTCTTCGTCTGTCGTAATGTACTTGTCCGCACAGCTAGGTAGGATAAAGTCTGAGGGGGTATATATGGCTAGGTTCATATCCTTCAGCTGAGCGCAGATCTTACTATAGTCTACCTGCTGTCCACCCAGTGTGAGCTCAGGACGCACAGAGCGTACGGGGCATCGCTCGGGAAAGGAGCCTATCTCTGCAGTATCGTAGTACTGCATTATGTGTCGTCGTGAGCGTGCAATGGTCACACTGTCTAGAACCTTGAAGAAGTCAAAGCTGAGCGTGCTCAGTAGCGCCTCTGTGGTCCGCTCTTTTTCGGGTAGATCGCACCACCTATTGTATGCCAGCTGTGCCTGACGAAAGATGTCATCGATGGTGCTCTTGGTATCTAGTAGCTTGTTAAAGGTTGATGACTCACCCTCGTAAGCTAAAGCTAGCTGGTTCTTGAGGTCGTTAAAGCGGTTATTGACTGGTGTGGCGGAGAGCATCAGCACTTTGGTCTTTACCCCCTGACGAATCACATCTTCGAGCAGGCGGGAGTAACGATTTTTGCGAGGCTCTTGGGTCTCCCTATCTGTCGTGACCTTACCTCCATTTCGGAAGTTGTGACTCTCGTCGATGACGAGGAGGTCATAGTTGCTCCAGTTTAGCTTAGCTAGGTCTATACCGTTGCTCTCTCCTTGCTCTCTCCCGAGGTCAGTGTGATAGAGTACGTCATAGCGTAGGCGGTCAGACGCTAGGGGGTTGTTCTTATAGTTGCTCCGATAGGTGAACCAGTTGTCGTATAGCTTCTTAGGGCAGAGTACCAGTACGGACTTATTGCGCAGCTCATAGTACTTGATGACGCTAATAGCGGTAAAGGTCTTGCCTAGACCGACACTGTCTGCTAGGATACATCCGTTGTACTTCTCCAGTTTATTGATAATCCCTAGAGCAGCGTCTTGCTGAAACTTATAGAGTGTCTTCCAGATGGCTGTCTCCTTAAATCCTGTCGCCTCGTTGGGTAGCACATCCTCTGAGATGTCTTCCAGAAACTCACGAAAGATATTGTATAAGGTGATGAAGTAGAGTAGCTCTGGAGGATTCTCCTTATAGACGTTGGAGATGCTCTCGATGACCTCGTTGGTTACATCTTGTAGACTAGATTTATCCTGCCAGAGCTGATCAAAGAGCTCTAAGTAGCCCAGGCTATCTGGTGCTTCGCTCTTCACTATCCTCGTAAAGATATTGTTGCCCTGCTCCACACCGAGCTCTACAGTCGTAAATCCATTCAGGGGCATATAGGAGGTAGTGTCAACGACCCCAAAGCCCATCATGCTGTTCGTCGTTTTATTCGACTTGAAGCGGACCTTTTGTTGTATCCACTCGGCACACTCACGGGCGATTGCCTTTTGCGTTAGCTTGTTGCGTAGCTGGATCTCAAACTCACTGCCTGTGAGACTTCGCTCACGGTTAAGACGTGGTATATAAAACTCGCGCTGCTCCTTATTGGCACGCTCTGTCACAAATGTGGGAGAGGTAAAGATAAAGCGCATCTCCTGAATGCCACTCAAAGCTTCTCTTAACTCTTGAAAGGCATAGATGGAGAAGCAAGAGGCGGCAAGCGATATTTTGCTGCCCTCTTTTATAGTGCTAGCGAGATCGTCTCGCCATAGTTTATGTACATTGTCTATAGGTGGCATTCCTCTAAGGTTTTGTAGTAGTCAGTACCCCTCTCATATCAAGACCCAGAAGACTGGATGCTTTTGAAATGTTAGATACCGTACGGGGGGTAATTATCAAATCAAACGTATGCAAATGTAAGCAATTTATGTCACGCAATAGCAAGGTCAGGGCAAACAAAAGCTTATCAGGGGCAGTCTCGCTCTACTCTAGGGATTGTTGAGACGTTTGGAGATTACAGACGGACGTTGGGAGCATTCGAGTTCAATCTCTATACTCTCCCTTAGTACCTTTGCACTGTCCATTAACTAAACACAGACAAAGCAACGGTCCAACATTTGTGTTTGTCAGAAATCGAGGACTTATCGTGGGCTTGCTCTGGGGAGCTTTTCGTATATTTGTGGGTAGAGGGCTTTTGTCGCAAGGGGCAAGGGCTTATATACTAACGAATAGATGCTAACGACTATGCTACGTAAATGGATG
>ERZ1673752.4425-NODE-4425-length-11769-cov-7.439218_pt1 | contig 11769 bp, 11 predicted proteins | sample MGYA00580195_ERZ1673752 | MGnify/ENA primary metagenome ERZ1673752 (study PRJEB41218, sample SAMN15661744) | gut metagenome | host: Homo sapiens | place: Canada: London | collected 2015-08-20/2019-03-30 | study: EMG produced TPA metagenomics assembly of...
CGCCTACATGGGGGCTTTTTGTGCTGTCCGCACAAACTGGAGCAGTTCATGACGGAACCGGGGGTGAGTCTTCAATCTTCACCGCATTGCAATCAGCGGCGCGGCTTCCGCCGCGAACGTCTCTGCGTCCAGCAGGGACGCCGCATCCAGCAGCTCCGCGCGGAACGTGAACGTGCCGCGCCCCTGCGCGGCGCGCTCCGCGCGCTGGGAGCAGACCTTCCAGAACGCCGCCGCGAGCGCCGCAGCCTGCAGCGGGTTCGGCTCCACCGCCGCAAACGCGCCGCAGAGCACCGAGAGCATGCACCCCGCGCCCGTGACCTGCGCCGTGCGGGCGCTGCCGCCGCGGATGCAGAATGCGTCAAGCCCGTTTGTCACGATGTCCTCCGGGCCGGAGAGCAGCACGACGCTGCCCGCCTGCCGCGCGAGCCGCCGCGCGAGGGCCAGACGCGCCATGGTGCTCGCCTGCGCGAGACTGTCCACGCCGCTCTCCTCGGCCGCGCCGTGCGCGAGGGCGCGCGCTTCGCCGAAATTCACGCGCAGGATCTCCGGATGGAACGCCGCGAGCAGCTCGTCCGCCCAGCGCAGGCGCCACGCGCTCGCGCCGATGCCGACGGGGTCGAGCACGACGGGCTTTCCCAGCCGCTGCGATTCCACGCCGCAGATCATGCAGGCGCTGAACTTTTCCGCCGAGGGCGTCCCGGTGTTGAGGACAGTGGCCGCGCTGCGCGCCGTGATCTCCGCCATCTCCTCCGGGGCCTGCGCCATCATGGGGCTCGCGCCGACGGCGAGGCCGACGTTGGCGCAGTCATTGGCCGAGACGATGTTGCTCACGCAGTGGAGCAGCGGTTTTTCGCGGCCGATGGCCGTCAGACGGGAAAAGTCAAGCATAGCGGAAGAATCTCCTTATTGAAATAACACTCAGGCCCTGGACGCAAGACCCGGCACACCGGCCTTGCGCAGCGCTGCGACGAGAATGCCCGCGAGGATGGAGCCCGCCACGGTGGAGATGAGGAACGGGACGATATAGACCGTATAGGCCGCGGGGGTCAGGCCCATGAGGTACTTCGCGATGGGGTAGGCCGCGAAGCCGCCGATGATGCCCGTGCCGAACACCTCGGCGATGAGCGTCAGGGGCAGGTTCTTCGACTTCCAGAACGCCACGCCGCACAGCAGCGCGCCGCACATGCTGCCGGGGAAGGCCATGAGACTGCCGATGCCGAGGATGTTGCGCACAAGGCTCGCCACGAACGCGACGCCCACGCCGTACCACGGGCCGAGCACCACGGCGCAGAGGATGTTCACCATGTGCTGCACGGGGGCGCACTTGCTCCCGAGGACGGGGAAGGACAGAAGGCTGCCCACCACGGCCACGGCACACAGCACGCCGGCCAGCGCCAGCTTATGGGTTGTTGTCAGGGTCTTAGCAGATTTGTTCATAATAAAAAAACTCCTTCAGATATGGGATGATTCGGAGGAAACGGGGCGCTTTAGGCAGCGTTTTCCTCCCTGCATGGCAAGGCTGGCGGACGCAATTCGCCCGCGCAGGAAACAATCGGTCGAGACTTGCTGGTCTCCTCTCACGCCGGAACACGGCTTCCCATCGCTGCTTTCTGGCCCGGATCCAGGGCGCTCCCCCTCGATCCGCTCCCGGCCGGACGCCGGGCTGCCGCCTATTTCCTCCGCTCACGCTCCCCTCTGAAAGAATCGTCAAAAACAAAAAACGGGAGACACCCGCTTGTCTCCCGCCGAAAGGCCACAATCCTTCCTACGGCGGCATGACCCGCATCAGGTGAAAGGGTCGGAGCCATCAGCTCCCTCTCAGCCCGCTTCAGCGGACTCCCCTGTTTTTGCAGGAAGATTATATACCCATCCCCGGCCGCCTGTCAAGCGCGGCGGCGGTTTTTAGACAAAATATTCCCCAGACCCTTGCAAACAGGGGGCGTGCGGTGTATAATTTTACCGTTGTGAATAGGGGAGCCTGCCGAAGCGGGCTGAGAGGGGGCTGGCCTGCCCCGACCCATGACCTGATTTGGATCATGCCAACGTAGGGAAATACGGATCAACTTGCTGCAGACAGGCCCCGCCGCGCCGTCTGCATTTTTATTTCTCGGAAACAGGAGGCACTTTTTATGAACGTCAGACCTGAGCAGCTGCGGCTCTATGCCGTGACCGACCGCGCGTGGTCGCCGGATACGGAGGACTTCTTCCGCCGCATCGGGGCCGCCATCGACGGCGGTGCCACCTTCGTCCAGCTGCGCGAAAAGCATATGAGCCGGGAGAATTTCCTCGATGAAGCGCGCCGCTTTGTCGCCCTCTGCCGCAGCCGCGGCGTCGTGAGCATCATCAACGACAACGTGGAGATTGCGATCGAGGTGGGGGCCGACGGCGTCCACGTCGGGCAGAGCGACCTCGCCTGTGCCCGCGCCCGCGCACTGCTCGGGCCGGATAAGATCATCGGCGTCTCGGCGCACAACGTCGAGGAGGCCGTCGCCGCGCAGGCCGCGGGGGCCGACTATCTCGGCGCGGGCGCGGCCTTCGTCACGAGCACGAAGGGCGACGCCCGCCCGATCCCGCACGCGATGTACCGAGCCATCACGGACGCGGTCGACATCCCCGTTGTCGCCATCGGCGGCATCACGGAGGAGAACATGGCCGAGCTGCGCGGCTGCGGCCTTGACGGCGTGGCCGTCGTGTCGTCGCTGTTCGCGGCGCAGGACGTCGCCGCCGCGGCAGGACGCCTGCGCGCCCTCGCCGAAACGCTGTGAGATTCGCCGGCGCACGCCGCGCCGGCTGTCTGCGCGGTACACTGGGGGCACCACCTTGTATCGCGGAATAAAACCTTGCTGTGTCGCAAATCGAAAGGAGCAACCTCATGAAAACAGCATTGACCATTGCTGGAAGCGATTCCAGCGGAGGCGCCGGTATTCAGGCAGACATCAAGACCATGACGGCAAACGGCGTGTTCGCCTTGTGCGCCGTCACCGCTCTGACCGCCCAGAATACCACCGGCGTCACCGACATTCTCGAGTCCACTCCGCACTTCCTCGCCGAGCAGCTCGACGCGGTATTTACCGATATCTTCCCCGACGCGGTGAAGATCGGAATGGTCTCCTCCATTGAGCTGATCCGCGTGATCGCTGAGAAGCTGCGCCAGTACGGCGCGCGTCATATCGTCGTCGACCCCGTCATGGTCGCGACCTCCGGCGCGAATCTCCTCCGCCCCGAGGCGGTCGAGACGCTGACGCGCGAGCTGCTGCCGCTGGCGACCGTCCTGACCCCGAATATCCCCGAGGCAGAGATCCTCTCCGGGCTGAAGATCACGGACGCCGCCGGGATGGAGGCCGCCGCGCGTACCATCAGCGAGAAGTACGGCTGCGCCGTGCTCTGCAAGGGCGGCCATCAGGTAAACGACGCGGACGACCTGCTCTGGCGCGACGGCGCGGGCAAGTGGTTCTGCGGCAAGCGCATCGATAACCCCAATACCCACGGCACCGGCTGCACGCTCTCGAGCGCCATTGCCTCGAACCTCGCCAAGGGCTTCGACCTCGATACGTCCGTGGAGCGCGCGAAGGCGTATATCTCCGGCGCGCTCGGCGCGATGCTCGACCTCGGCCGCGGTTCCGGCCCGATGAACCACATGTTCGCGCTGGAAGGAGAGTTCGTCCGGTGAAAAAGACCTCGACCTTTCAGAACAGTCTGATCTGGTTCGGCGCGGGCGTCTCCCTCGCCGAAATTCTCACAGGTACGGCCTTCGCCCCGCTTGGTATGGGCAAGGGCATTGCCGCGATTGTCATCGGCCACATCATCGGCTGCACGCTGTTTTTCCTCTCCGGCCTGATCGGCGGGCGCACGGAAAAGAGCGCCATGGAGACGGTGAAGATGTCCTTCGGACGGCGCGGCGGCCTGCTGTTCGCGTTTTTGAATGTGCTGCAGCTCGTCGGCTGGACGGCCATCATGATCTATGACGGGGCGCTCGCCGTCGGCGGCATCTTCGATGTCGGCCGGTGGGTGTGGTGCCTTGTGATCGGCGCGCTGATCGTTGTGTGGATCGTCGTCGGCGTCACCGACCTCGGCTGGATCAACAAGATCGCCATGGCGGCGCTGTTTGTGCTGACGCTTGTTTTGTGCAAGGTAATCTTCTTCGGCGGCAACGCCCCCGTCGTCGGCGACCTCGGCGAGGTCATGTCCTTCGGCGCGGCGGTGGAGCTGGCCGTCGCGATGCCGCTGTCGTGGCTGCCGCTGATCAGCGACTATACCCGCGAAGCGGAAAAGCCCTTCCAGGCGACGCTCGCGAGCACGCTGACCTACGGCGTCGTCTCCTGCTGGATGTACATCATCGGCATGGGCGCGGCCATTTATACGGGCGAGTCCGACATCGCCGTCATCATGGTCAAGGCGGGGCTCGGCATCGCCGCGCTGGTAATTCTCGTGCTCTCCACCGTCACGACGACGTTCCTCGACGCGTGGTCGGCGGGCATCTCCGCCGAGTCACTCAGCAGCAGGCTCAGCGGCAAGTGGACGGCGGTTGTCGTCGCTGTGGTCGGTACGGTGGGCGCGGTTTTCTTCCCGATGGACGATATCACGGGTTTCCTGTATCTCATCGGCTCGGTTTTCGCACCGATGATCGCCATCCAGATCGCGAACCACTTCCTGCTCAAGCGCAACTGTGACGGGAAGGACTACGACGCGCGCAATCTCATCATCTGGGTGATCGGCTTCGTGCTGTACCGCCTGCTGATGAACGTGGACATCATCGTCGGCAACACCCTGCCCGACATGCTCATCACGATGCTTCTGTGCATCGTCACAGAGCTGGTCATCCGCTCCCGCGCAAGAAAGAAATAAGAGTAGACAAAAAAGGCCGCCCCTCCGGTAAAACCGGAGGGGCGGCCTTTTTGCTTGCTGGAAAGGTCTCGCCGAGTTCGCGGCTCGGAAGCCGCGAATAAATTGAAATCCGTTTTTTGCGGCGGTGTGTACGTCGAAAAAAAACACTTTGCGCGGAGCGAGCGTCGCAGGCTGGCAAAGCCAGCTGAGGCGCGGAGCGGAGCAAATTCCCCTCGTCCAAAGGGTATAGCTCTTTGGACGAAGTTTTCATGGCTCCACCACATGGAACGGCGGCTGGTGGTCGAGGTCGGTCACATACGTCTCGATCCCGCGCAGCAGCTTCATGTCCGCATCCGGGATCTGCCCCTGTACGGTGTCCAGCTGCTTGTGGACGAGCGCGGCGAGCACGTCCTTGGTGACCGTGAGCGTCCGCGCGGCATCGTCGCGTCCGCCATGGTAGACCAGCAGCGTCCCGCAGCGCAGCTCGAGGAGGTATCGGTACGTCTCGCCGCCGTCCGTGACGAGCAGATTCAGACGCAGCGAAAGTGCCTGCGCGCGCTCGCCGTCGAGGACGATGCCGAGATAGTCGAGCAGGAAGTCCGGCGACAGGCTCTGGAGGATCTGGCCGTTGCCGCGCTTTAAGTGCGCCTCGCGCGTGCCGAAGCGCAGTTCCTCCGCCGCGGCGAGATAGGCATTGCGCCAGATGCCGGACTCGGCCTGATAGCCGAGCTGCTCCGTCGCGTCGGCGCAGAGCTGCCGCGCGCGGCGGCAGGCGGGATCGGCAAAGACGACGCGCTGCGTCACCTCCGCGACCCACTGGTAGTCCCCGGCGGCGAAGTCCTCCTCCGCGCGGCGGAGAATCTCGTCCGCGCCGCCCATGTAGTCGACGTACCGCTTCGCGGACTCGGTATCCGGCAGCGGGTTGAGGTGGACGGGGTTGCCGTCGTAAAAGCCGAGGTACTTCTGATACACGGCGCGGCAGTTGACCTCCACCGTGCCGTAGTACGGCCGCAGATACCCGCAGCGCGCCAGCTCCGGAGGCAGCTCCGCGCGGCGGGCGATCTCCTGCGGCGTAAGCCCCTGATTCGCGAGCAGAAGCGTCTGGTCGTGGATCCAGCGGTAGGCCGCGGCGGTGTTGCGCACGAAGTCGTTTCCCTCCGGATGGCCGGGGGCGTTGCGGTGCGGCCAGTTGTGCGACTGAAAGACGACGTCCGTGCCGTCGCCCCAGCGCACGAGCGCGTCCGTGAGATAGCGCGACCACGCGGCGCTGTCGCGCACCTGCGCGCCGCGGATGGGGTAGAGGTTGTGGAGCGTCCCGTTGCACAGCTCCGCCATCCAGAGAGCGCGGTAGGCGGGGAAGTAGTTGATCATCTCCGCCGGGGCCTCGGTCTCAGGCGTGAGCATGAAGGCAACGTCCAGCCCGTCGATCGTGAGCGTGCAGTCACGCTCGATATAGACCGTCGAGCGCGCGAACGAGGCATGTCCGGTCGGGTGCGTCAGGCCGATGCCGGTTGAGACGATATCGAGCGGGCCGCTGTGCTCGCCGCGGCTCCCGACCTGAAACTTCTTGCGCCGGGACATGGCGGCGCCCGCGTAGACGTGCTCGCGCACGACCTCCACATCGTACCCCGCGGGGACGTAGACCGGCACCTCCGTCCCCAGCCGCGCCGGATCCGTCACGCCGCGCAGGCCGCCGTAGTGGTCGAGGTGCGAGTGGCTGATGATGACGGCGCGGACGCGGGCGGGGATGTCCTCGCCCAGCGTCTCGGACGCGAAGGCCATGGCCGCGCGGGCCGTCTCGACGTTCGTGGTGCAGTCGAGCACGATCCAGCCCGTCTGCGAGCGCACGAGCGTCAGGTTCGCGAGGTCAAAGCCCCGTACCTGATAGATCTTCTCCGGCACGACCTCGAACAGCCCCGCGATAAGGTTTGCGCGCCCGCTCATCCAGAGACTCGGGTTGACGCGCTCGTCCGGGACGGGACTTTGCAGGAAGCGGAAGGCGTCGAGATCCCAGATGACGTGGCCGTCCCCGTCGCGGATCACAAGATCCTCTGCCGCGCGCACAAGGCCCTCGCGCGCCAGCTCCAGCTCGCGCCACGCGGGCGCGTCGCCCTCCAGACCCAGTTCATGCGCGAGCTGCGCGTTCACCGCTTTGGTGTGTGCGCTGGCGGGCTTGGCGCGGTCGGAGTAGTCGTAGGCGCTCATCCGTTGCTCCCCATCGCCGCCTGATAGTAGGAGGTGTCGACGATGGCGTCGATGGCGACGGAGGAGGAGATCAGGCCCTTCTCAAGGGCGTAGTCGTTCAGGCTCTTGAGCTTCTCGACGCAAACGGGCGTGATCTCGGGGTCAAAGTAGGAAAAGCTCGTGTCGAAGCTGTAGACGGAGCGGTAGACGTCGGCGGAGTAGTTGGAGTCGGCGAAGAGGGAATAGATCTCCTCGGGATTCTCGGCGGCGAAGGCCTGCGCGCGGCTGAGGGCGCGGATGATGGCGGCGGCCGCGTCGGGGTTCTTCTCGAGGAAGTTATTGCGCGCGGAGACGACGTACTGCGAGTCGAGCCGCTCGTCGTTTCCGGCCACGGCCAGCATCGTACCCACACCCTTCTCGTCAATCAGGCGATAGGCCGCCATGCACGGCAGCACGACGGCGTCGGCTTCACCGGCGGCGAACTCCACCTGCGCGTTGGCGGTGGTGGCGTTGATCTGCTGGACGTCGTCCTGCGTCATACCTGCGCTCTCAAGCAGGGAGATGAGGAACTTCTGGCAGGTGGTGCCCGTCTCGGCGATGACGCGCTTGCCGCGCAGATCCTCGACGGAGTTGATGCCTGCGTCCTTCTGGACGACGATGCCCTGCTGCACGGCGCTGTTGTCCATGGCGATGAAGGTCACGCCGCTGAACTTGCTCGCGAGCACCAGCGCGGGCATGTCGCCGTAGATGGCGACATCGAGGTCGCCGGAGATCATGGCCTCGTTCACGGCGGGGCCGGCGCCGTCAAAGCCGACATACTCGGGGCGGCAGCCCACCTTCGCCAGTTCCTCTTCGAAATACTGCTTCTCCGCCGCGACGCGCGCGGCCTCGAGCATGCGGGCACCGTGGTCGCCGGTGGCGGGCGTGCCGATGCGCACGACGGTCTGCTCGGCACTGTTGTTTGTGTCAGCGCTCTGGCCGCAGGCGGTGAGCGCCAGCAGCATCACCGCCGCGAGCGCGGCGGCGAGAATTCTTCTGCATCTGTTCATGTTTTTCAGTCTCCTCAAATAGTAATAAAAGAAAGTAGAGCTACCCGAAGCTCATACCCGCGGTGGTATGCCCCTTCGTGTAACTCTACACTCTGCGCGTTATTGTAGCCTGATTTTTTCCATCTGTCAAGCCTTCTTCTGCCACGGCAGCAGGCGGCGGAAGAGGGCGGTGAGGAGCTTGTCCATCAGGATGCCGACCAGCCCGATCACGAGCATGCACAGGATCACCGCGTCCGAACGCAGCAGTCCCCGCGAATAGCTCAGCCGGTAGCCGATACCGGAGTTCGCGGCGATGAGCTCCGCCGCCACGACGGCCATCCACGAGCTGCCGAGCCCGAGCTTCAGCCCGACGAGAATCTGCGGCAGCGCATTCGGCAGATAGACCTTGCGGAACGTCTCGCTCACGCCGAGGCGGTACAGCCGTGCGACTTCCAGGTACCCAGAGGGCAGGGACTGAAAGCCCCCGAGCGTGTTGAGCGTGATGGGGAAGAATGCCGCGATGGCGATGACGACGACCTTCGACGTCTCGCCGATGCCGTACCAGAGGATGATGAGCGGGATCCACGCGATGACCGGGATCTGCCGCACGGCGGTGATGAACGGGTGGAGCAGGTCATACGCCCCGTGCCACATCCCCATGACCGACCCCGCGCAGATGCCGAGCGCCGCCGCGATGGCGTATCCCTTGAGCACGCGCGAAAGGCTGCACCCGAGGTCCCCGGCAAGCGTTCCGTCCGCGAGAAATTCGCGCAGCGTCCGCCAGACCTCCGGGATGGAGGGGAGGATGGCGTGGGAGATGTCGGTATAGGTCGTGGCCCACCACCACGCCAGCAGGAGAAGCGCCGGGAGCAGCAGCCCCAGCAGAATACGCTTGCAGGATTTCATCTGTCCGCCTCCGCTCCGAAAAAGTGTGCCAGCACCCGCTCCTTGCAGGCGGCAAAAGCCGCGCCGCTGCGGTTGGCGTGCGCTTCGGCGGGGACGGGGAGGATCTCCGCGATCCGCCCGGGCCGCGCGCTCATGACGACAATGCGGTCGCCGAGATAGACGGCTTCGTCAATATCGTGCGTGACGAGCACCATCGTGATGCCGGAGGTGGCCTGCAGCCGCCGCACCTCCTGCTGCATCTGGATGCGGGTGAGCGCATCGAGCGCGGCAAACGGCTCGTCGAGCAGAAGAATCTCCGGTTTCGTGACGAGACTGCGCGCGATGGCGGCGCGCTGCGCCATGCCGCCGGAGAGCTGTGCGGGGTAGCTCTTCGCGTAGTCGGCAAGGCCGACGAGATTGAGATACTCCACCACGAGTGCGCGCTTCTGCGCGCGCGGCACCTGCCGCAGACCGAAGGCGACGTTGTCCGCGACCGTCAGCCACGGGAGCAGTCGGTGATCCTGAAAGACCATGCCGCAGTCGGCCCCCGGCCCGGTGACGGGCGCGCCGCGGCGCTCAACCGTGCCGCCATCCGCCGTCTCCAGCCCGCAGAGGATGCGCAGCAGTGTGCTCTTGCCGCAGCCGCTGCGCCCGACGATGGTGATGAACTCCGCCGGTGCGACATCGAGGTCGATGTCCTGCAGCACCGGCAGCCGCCCCTGCGGCCCGGGGAAGGATTTCTGCACCCCGCGGATATGAATGACCGGCTCCATGCGCCCACCCCTTTTTTTAAGTCAATGCTACTATAGTAAGCCACCCCCGCCCGCCTGTCAAGGAAAAGTGTCTGGCGCGGGGAATGTGGGCATCACCCGATGTATGGAGCAGGGAAAAACGGGTGAATTGATAAAAACAAAAGATCCCAAATCCGAAAGGATTTGGGATCTTTTGGCACGCCGTGAGGGATTCGAACCCCCGGCCTTCTGGTCCGTAGGTTGTCTCAAGGGCAAAACGGAACCGATTCGGCTCCGATTTGTGCTTTTTACCACCGTTCGCTCGGAGGATTTTCCGTTGTTTCCGTCCAGCCCTGCCCGCTTTTTTCGGATTCTGGGTCAAAACTGGGTCAGGATCGTTTCACAGGCGGCTTTCAATGTGAGCCATTTCACGCGTCTGCCAATTCTTGCTGCTTTTTGTAGTCTTCACCCCAAGCCCGCATGGAATCCAGAATGGGCTTCAGGCTTTTGCCCAGTTCCGTCAGCGAATACTCCACTCTCGGCGGTACTTCGGCGTAGACCTCGCGGTGGACAAGCCCGTTTTCCTCCATCGCCCGGAGCTGTGCGGTCAGAACTTTTTGCGATACATTTCCCACAGATTTTTTTAGTTCTCCAAACCGCTTTGTTCCCGGCATTAAATCTCTGAGAATCAGCACCTTCCATTTGTCTCCGATCAGTGTCAAGGTAGTTTCCACCGGACAGGCAGGAAGTTCATTCTTTGCTTTTGCTGCGATCATTTCAATCCCTCTGAAAAATTTTTTGGAAGTGCTAAATTAGCGAAAAACCCAGTAACGGTGCAATCGTTTCTTTCTGGTAACTACCCATTAGTTTCTATTTGGTAACTACGGCACAATATTGTGCTTACTTTACGAATCGGCGCTACGGCATTATTATAATGCTAACGAAAGAAAAAAACAACCTTTCGGAATCAAAAATCCATTTTGGAGGTACTTATCATGAACAAAGTTGTTGAATTTCTGAATGCCAATCCCGTGCAGTATCTGGCAACCGTCGGTCGCGACGGCAAAGCCAAGTGCCGCCCCTTCATGTTCGCGGGCGAACTGGACGGCAAGCTGTGGTTCTGCACCAACAACCAGAAGGATGTCTACAAAGATATGCAGGAGAACCCGGAGGTGGAGATCTCCGTTTCCAGCCCGGACTATGCGTGGATTCGTCTCCACGGCAAGGCTGTGTTCGAGAACAACATGGCTGCCAAGGAAATGTGCATCCGGAACCCCATCGTGAAGGGTCAGTACGGCGAGGCCACCAACCCCATCTTTGAGGTGTTCTATCTGGAGAATGCTCACGGCATCATCGCCGACTTCTCCGGCAACCCTCCCTACGAGTTCTAAGCAGAACGAAATAATTAAATCTTCGGGGCAAGGTGAAATCTCTGACCGGCAGTACAGCCTGCGAAGCGCTTGCAGCGCCTGATGCGGTGAAAATCCGCAGCCGACGGTATAGTCCGGATGAAAGAAGATATGAGGAAGCAGCCTCGCAGGAAAACCCATCCTGTGGGGCTGTTTCAAATCTCAGCATATCTTTTCCAAGGAGCAATCATGAATACCGTTTCCATCGCAAAAAGCAGAAAGACCGCTGTTCTTTCCGTCCGTACCATCTCCATGACTGCCATGCTGTCCGCAGTCGCTTATCTGCTGGCCTTTGTGGAGTTTTCCGTTCCTCTCTCGCCGTCCTTTGCAAGGATGGACTTATCTGACCTTCCGGCACTCATCGGCGCATTTGCCTTTGGGCCGCTCTCCGGTCTGCTCATTGAACTTGTCAAAAACACCTTGCAGCTTCTGACCACCTCTACGGGAGGCATCGGAGAGATTGCCAACTTCCTGATGGGCGCTTTCTATGTGGTCACTGCGGGTTTCATCTATAAACGCCATAAAACGAAGAAAACCGCGCTGATTGCCTGCATCCTCGCAAGCGTCGTTATGGGTATTGCAGCAGCACTGGCAAATTACTTCATCCTGCTGCCGCTGTTTGAGAGCTTTATGCCGCTGGATCAGCTCATTGCCTCCTTTGCCGAGCTCTTGCCCTTCATCCATACCAAGCTGGATGTGGTGCTGTTC
>ERZ1673752.4435-NODE-4435-length-11726-cov-5.472367_pt1 | contig 11726 bp, 8 predicted proteins | sample MGYA00580195_ERZ1673752 | MGnify/ENA primary metagenome ERZ1673752 (study PRJEB41218, sample SAMN15661744) | gut metagenome | host: Homo sapiens | place: Canada: London | collected 2015-08-20/2019-03-30 | study: EMG produced TPA metagenomics assembly of...
AGTGTAAAGTACTATAAAGCGGCAGTATTACCGGCTATACACTGACACTTTAAGGCGCTATACAGAGGCAGTTTAAAGTACTATAAAGCGACACTTTAAAGCGCTATACACTGATACTCTTAAGCGCTATACAGCGCCTCTCTTAAGTACTATACAGCGCCTCTCTTACGCGCTATACAGTGGCACTCTCCAAAAACACGCACCCTTTTCAAAATAATCAAAAATATCTTTGCCTCGCCATCGTTTATCTATCGGCTTTTTTTAAATTATGAAAATTGATTTCCGAAGTAAATTGGTATTTAATACTTGACAAAATAATGTTTTTATGATATAGTATCCCCGCTACTTATTAAATATATTAAACAAAACGGTAGCATGAGGAAACGCTGATTAAAGGTTTGACGCCGTTTACCGGCAACTTTGCGAAGCAAAGTTTTTTGCAGAAGCAAAGTTTTGAAAGATGCCCTCAATTCTCGACTGAATTAATCAGTGCCTCGTTAAGTATGCTGCTCATATTTAGATTAAGGCGAGCCTGTAAAAGCCGAAGTTTTTAGAAAGCTCCCGACTAAAAATGCGCAATGAGTTTACTTTTCAAATAACCGCAAGATGGTTAAGGAGTTATAACATGAAAAAGAAAAGGCGCTTTTCCATCCGCATTCGGATGGTGCTTATTTTCGGAGGATTGGTTTTCGCGGGATTATCGATTTTGGATGTGCTGGCGATAGAGCAAGCTCGCAGCGGAATTAAGGAGCGGGTTGAAGCACATTTGAGCGATAAAGCGGAGGATACCGCACGCTTGCTTGAAGCCTCCATACTTCAATGGTATAATTACCTTGAGGCGTTGACTTTACAGCAAATTTTGCACGATCCCACTATAAACTACCACGAAAAAGCCGCTTTTCTTAAAAACCTTGCCGATAAAGATGAAAGTATTGTCAACTATATTATCGTCGATACAAAGGGAATACGCTATCTCCCGGACGGAAGCACACTTGACGTTTCGTCTACGCAATGGTTTAAGGATTCGGATAACGGCAAAAAAAAGGTATGTTCCTCTCCTTTTTTCAGTTTAGCCACCGGTAAATTGGTTTTAATGATGGCAGTTCCCATTTTAGATACCAATAATCAGGTACTCGCAATTCTCGGAGCAGCTATGGATGGGTTTACGCTCAGTGACGATGTGGAGACGATTACCGTCGGTAAAAGCGGCAGCTGTTTTATCATCGATGAAGAAGGCGTTCTCATTGCAAGCAAAATGCGTGACTTAGTTCAAAAACGCTTTAATCCCGTTGAAGATGCAAAAACAAACGCGGAATACGCTTCGATTGCCTCCTTTGTTGAAAACGCGATTGAAAATGATAAAACGGTTATCAATTATTATGAATTTGCAGGATCAAAAAATATCGGATGTATGGCTCATATTGCATTGACTGATTGGCATGTTTTTGTGCAAGCTCCGGTTGATGAGTTTTTAGGGACAATAAATAAAATGAAGCGCCACATCAGTATTATCGCTTGGATAATGCAAATTACGACGATTGCACTTGTTCTTATCTCGACCCGCCGCATTGTAAAGCCGATTAATCGCACCGTTACCGCACTTAAAAATATTGCGCAAGGGGACGGAGATCTCACGGTGAGACTTCCGGTAAGAGGCAACGACGAAATTGCCGATATGGCGGAATACTTTAACGAGACAATTTCCAAAATTGCCGATTCGGTTCGTGCAGTCGGGCAAAACATCGACGCGATGCAGGAAATCGGAAGTGAGCTTTCAAGTAATATGACGGAAACGGCGTCTTCGGTAAATCAAATCAGCGCAAATATCGAAGGCGTTAAGGCACAGGCGATGACACAAGCGGCGAGCGTCACCGAAACAGGCGCAACGCTGGAAGAAATTATCAATACTATCAAAAACTTAAACGGCAGCATTGAAACGCAAGCCGCTTCCGTTGCACAATCTTCATCGTCAATAGAAGAAATGGTTGCAAATATTGCATCAATTACGCAGTCAATTTCAAAAGCAAATAATGCAATCGTTCGTTTGGACGGAACAACCGCAAACGGACAAGAAGCCGTCGGAGCTGCCTATGAAATCGTGAAAAAAATCTCTGAAGCTTCAGGCGGTTTAATTGAGGCGAGCAATATTATTCAAAATATTGCAAGTCAAACAAACCTTTTAGCAATGAATGCTGCTATCGAAGCGGCACATGCGGGAGACGCCGGCAAAGGGTTTGCCGTTGTTGCGGATGAAATCCGTAAACTTGCAGAAGAATCTTCAACGCAGGGAAAGACAATTACCGCTTCTTTAAAGGAATTGGGAAACAATATTATCGATTTGAACGAAAAAGCTGCCGTAGTAGCCCAAAATTTTGATGTGATAGCATCACTTTCCAGCGAAGTAAAAAATTCAAGTGAAACGGTTGGAGCTGCAATGCGAGAACAAGAAAACGGCAGTCGTGAAGTTTTGGGCGCTATCAAAAACATCAATTCGGTAACTTCCGAAGTAAAGGATGATTCCGAAGAAATGCTCCGCGGCGGTGAACAGATTGCAGAAGAAATGCGAAAGTTGGATAATCTCACCCGCATTATTACCGATAGCATGAATGAAATGGCAGCGGGTGCCGTGCAGATAAATAACGCTGTTGCTGAAGTAAACGAGATTACGCAAAAAAATAAACGCGCGATTGAAAACTTAAGTGCAGAAGTCGGAAAGTTTAAAATATGATGTACATACGGGATAAAAGCCCGTTTTTTCAGCTATCACTGTTATACGATGATTTGTTTTTAATAATTCTAAAAAATTTATTGACTTTCTTGATAGAATATGATAAACTATCGATATATTTTTGGAGGTAAGGATTATCATGGAAGATATAGAAAAAGAAACAATAAGCGTCGGACAAATTCTGAAATTCGTCATTCCGTCAATTGTCGGTGTACTGTTGTTAATGACACCGTTCAAATTGAATGGAGCTTCGACCGTTATGGTTTCGGTTATTTCCAAGCTGATTAACAAAGGAATCAACGCGGTTGTACCGATTTATATTCCCGTGTTGATTGTGATAACGATTTCATGTGCGCTTACCCTTATCTACAAAATTGCAAAACCTGCATGTATCGAAAAAAGTGAGTTGCTAAAACGGATATGCGGTGTTTCTTGGTTTTGGGTTATTTCCCGTTTTATCGGACTGATTCTCGCTTATATGACGGCATTCAAATGGGGACCGGAAATTTTATGGGGAGAAAACACGGGCGGTCTTATTCTCTTTGATTTGATAGGCGGTCTGTTTACTATTTTCTTGACGGCAGGTTTTATTTTACCGTTTTTGACGGAGTTCGGTTTACTCGAGTATGTCGGCGTTTTTTTAACAGCGGTAATGCGCCCGCTCTTCCATCTGCCCGGACGCTCTGCAGTAGACTGCGTCGCTTCGTGGGTAGGGGACGGTACCATTGGCGTTGCGCTCACCAACAAACAATACGAAGAAGGGTACTATAGTGCGCGAGAAGCGGCGGTTATTGCCACGACATTCTCTGCGGTTTCAATCACCTTTTGTTTGGTTGTTTTGGAAAATGTCGGGCTTACCGATTATTTTGCACAATATTATTTAACGGTCTGTGTTGCCGGTGTGGTTTCTGCGATTATAATTCCGCGCCTTCCGCCGCTTTCTCTAAAAAAGGATACCTATTTAACGGCACAACCGAATATAAAAGGCGAAACAATTCCACAAGGGTTTACCCGTCATCAGTGGGGATTGCAGCTTGCCGTCAAAAAAGCCGAATCAAACGGTAATCCCGCACAATTTATCAAGAACGGCACAAAAACCGTTTTAGATTTATGGCTGGGTGTTGTACCGATTATCATGGCGGCCGGAACATTGGCGCTGGTTGTATCCGAGGCAACTCCGATTTTTACGTGGCTCGGAAAACCTTTTGAACCGATTTTTAATTTGTTGCGCGTTCCCGAAGCGGCTGCGGCAAGTGCTACCATGGTTGTCGGTTTTGCCGATATGGTGGTGCCGTCAATTTTAGCGGCAACGATTCAGTCACCAATGACTCGATTTATTGTTGCGGCGGTTTCGGTTACGCAACTTTTGTATATGTCGGAAACCGGCGCCGTTATTTTAGGTTCAAAACTGCCGGTAAACTTAGCCGATCTTTTTGTCATTTTTTTGGAAAGAACGATTATTTCCATTCCGGTTGTCGTCGCAATGGCGCATCTGTTTTTTTAGCGGTCGGCTATATTGATTTCGGATAAATCGGGAAGTCGGTGGCGATGCGGTGGAATTTTATAAAATCGCATTACTTGAAACTTTCGATAGTATCGCATATACTAATGTTCATGTAACTTATTTTTGCATTGATGTTTTTTATTGCTGACAAGTGTCGTAATATTGACGTAACGTGTGAGCTAAATTGTAATGCAAAAATTTACGGTTTTGGATTTGGAATAAAATATGAGTGATACGGTAATAAAAATAGAGCATCTTTCAAAGATGTATAAACTGGGCGTTATCAATAACGGAACGCTCTTCCGCGATATGCAAAGCTGGTGGGCGTTAAAACGCGGCAAAGAAGACCCCCATGCGAAAATCGGTGCGGATAAGTATGAAGGCAGCGACACCGAATTTTGGGCGTTGAAAGATTTGAACTTTGAAATTAAACAAGGCGACCGTATCGGCATTATCGGAAAAAACGGAGCGGGAAAAAGCACCTTGCTCAAAATACTTTCACGAATTACGACGCCGACGGAAGGTACGGTAAAAATTCGTGGTAAGGTGTCGAGTCTTTTGGAAGTGGGCACAGGCTTTCACGGCGAGCTGACCGGACGTGAGAACATTTACCTGAACGGCTCAATTCTCGGTATGAAAAAACGGGAAATTGACCGCAAGCTCGACGAAATTATTGACTTTTCCGGTATTGAAAAACACATTGACACGCCGGTGAAACGCTACTCGAGCGGTATGTATGTGCGTCTTGCCTTTGCCGTCGCCGCCCATTTGGATAGCGACATCCTCATTGCGGATGAAGTACTCGCCGTCGGCGATGCCGAATTTCAAAAAAAAGCAATCGGTAAAATGAGCGACCTTTCTACGAGTCAAGGGCGGACGGTGCTGTTCGTCAGTCATAACATGGTGGCGGTGAAGGGACTTTGTAACAAAGGGGTGATATTGGAAAAAGGCAAACTTAAGTTTCAAAGCGACCGTATCGATGAGGCGATTGATTTTTATCAAAATGCCGGAGCTTTTGAAAAGTCGCAGAGCGAGTGGATAAATGACGGCGAGATACGGAGTAATTTTTTTGCTCCTGAAAAAATGTATATAGTGGATAACAATAATGAAAAAATTGCTTCATTTACACGCGTCCAAAAAAATATCCGCTTGGTGATTGAAGCTGATATACGGGAAAAGAATCCGCTAATGAATTTTGGTGTTTCATTTGTAAATCAAGCTCATCAGACAGTTTTTACCACATGGGTAAGAGATATAAATCCGGAACAAAATTTTGCGACAGGCAAAAATAAATTTTTTTTTACTATCCCGAATGACATCTTAAATATCGGTAAATATAGAGCAATAATGTCGGCAGGCGTTCATCATATATCTTATATAGTATATCCGAATGCAGAACCGTTTATCAGTTTTGAAGTTACTGGTACTATCGGGACTGATTTTGGTGATGATACACGAGATGGATGTATAGTACCACTCATAAAATGGAATAATGCGATATGAAAAAAAAGGCAGCAATAGTAACCGGCGGGACTGCAAATGATGTACCTGCAATGGCATGTCTTGTGATGAACATAAAAGATACAAATCCAAATCTTGCTGACGAAGTAGTAATTTATCATGACGGCATTTCCAAAAAAGATCAACGGCTAATAAACGAAATCTTTCCAACGCGATTTATTTTGTACGAGTCGCCGTTTGCTGATGTAAAAGATTTTGGGAGTGTCGTAACAAATTATTTTAGCCCGATGGTGTTTTGTAAATATGAGTGCTTTAAACTTTTGGATGAGTACGAGTGTGTTGTATGGACAGATTATGATGTGGTGATTTTGCAAGATTTGTCGGAGTTGAAAATTAGAGTAGCAAATGGAATTAGAATGGATATTTCAAAAGGAAGCCATGTATTAGAATCTTTTCGTGGTAATGTTGATCAGCTTTTAAATGAATACGATCTTAGTACTGAAGGTGTTAGTATGGGTATATTTTGTTTATTTGACAATCTTGCGAACTCCAAACTTATTTATGAATTTTGCATCAAAACAACGAAGAAATTATCATCTTATTTGTTTTTACCTGAACAGGCAATTATTAATTTAATGATACAGAAGTTTGCCTTAGAGCTTAGAACTAATAATTTGTTGGGTAAAAAATATACGGCACACCCTATTCATGACAAACATGTACAAAATATTAAAATATTTCATGCATATGGACAGCCTAAATTTTGGAATGGTTTGTACAATGGAATTTGGGAAAAGAATTATAGAAAATGGATTAAAATGGGCGGTACGCCGTATGAACATAGAACACTTACGGGAAAAATACGTGCCGTATTAAGACGATGTTATTCTATTAAAGCTATTCGCAAAATTATAAAAACTAAGTAAAGGACGATATACAATGATTACATTTAAATCAAATATTTACAAAGATAAAGTTCTTATGATAACCGGTGGAACGGGGTCTTTCGGCGGAGAGGCTTTGAAACAATTTCTTGATTCCGATCTAAAAGAAATAAGGATATTCAGTCGCGATGAAGAAAAGCAAGATGAAATGCGTATCCGATATAAAAGTACAAAGCTTAATTTTGTCATTGGTGATGTGAGAGATTATAAAAGTATTGAGCATGCTATGTGTGATGTTAATTATGTTTTTCATGCGGCTGCATTAAAGGAAGTCCCTTCATGCGAGTTTCATCCGTTTGAGGCAATAAAAACGAATATCATCGGCTCCGAAAATGTGCTGGATGCAGCAATTTTTAATAATGTTGAAAAGGTTGTTGTCTTAAGTACCGACAAAGCGGTCTACCCGGTTAATACAATGGGTATGACAAAAGCGTTGATGGAAAAGCTTGCGATTTCAAAGGCACGCGAAGCAAAGACACGCAATAGAAAAACTATTATTACTGCTACACGATATGGAAATGTGATGTGTTCAAGAGGTTCTGTTATTCCACTTTTTATTTCTCAAATTAAAAAAGGCTTACCAATTACAGTTACGGAAGCAAATATGACTCGTTTTATGATGTCGTTGACGGAAGCTATAAAGTTGGTAATGTATGCCTTTGAAAATGGAGTAGGAGGGGATACCTTTATCCAAAAAGCTCCCGCTGCAACTATTATAGATTTAGCAAATACTCTTAAAGAAATTTTTAATGCAGATAATGAAATAAAATTGATTGGCTCTCGACATGCCGAAAAAATGCACGAAACTCTGTGCAGCAGGGAAGAAATGACAAAAGCTACAGATTTGGGAAATTATTTTAGAATACCGGCAGATTTTCGTGATTTAAATTATACAATGTATCTTGATAAATACGGTGCAAAAATTTCAGATACGGAATATAATTCGAGTAATACAAAACGATTAAATATAAAAGAATTAAAAGACTTGTTATTGAGTTTGGAATATGTACAGAATGAATTAAAAACAATGAGGTAGAATATGGAACAAATCCCTTTAGTAAAACCGTTTATTCCGCCTGCGGAAATCCTTATGCCTGCACTGCAAAAGATTTTATATTCAGGATATATTGCAGAAGGTCAAAGCGTGTATGACTTTGAAGAGCTTTTTAGAAATTATATCGATAATCCGTATACGCTTGCCTGTTCTTCAGGAACGGCTGCTTTGCATATTGCATTAAAATTATGTAATGTACAACGCGGTGATGAAGTTATTTCAACACCGCTTACTGCGGAACCGACAAATGTAGCTATTGCGATGACCGGTGCAAAAGTGGTCTGGGCTGATATCGATAAAACGACAGGACTAATTTCTCCCGATTCTGTGAAAAAATGTATAACGCCTAAAACAAAAGCTATTATGTTGGTTGATTATGGCGGTATGGTTTGTGATTTAAATGCATTTCAAAAAATATACATCGAATACGGTATACCGATTATTGAAGATGCAGCACATGCACTCGGCAGCAGATATAACGGGAAGTATGTCGGTAACATATCGCAGTATACGATTTTTTCATTGCAGGCAATAAAACACATGACAACCGTCGACGGCGGTTTTCTTGCATTGAAAACGGACAAATATTTACAACGGGCAAGATGCTTGCGGTGGTTCGGCTTGGATAAACAAAAACCACGTTTGGAAAACGATATAACCGAGTGCGGCTTTAAGTATAATATGAATAATGTCAATGCTGTAATCGGTATTGTTCAAATGAAATATCTGGATCGGATTATATCGTCGTATATTTCAAATGGAAAGTTTTACGATACGGCTTTGCAAAATACTTCCGGAGTTGAATTACTGCATTACTATAATACTTCAGAACCGTCGTATTGGCTCTATACGCTCAAAGTAGAACGGCGAGCGGAATTTATCAAGTGTCTTGAAGGGAAAGGAATAACCGCTTCTCCGCTCCATTTACGGAATGACCGGCATTCGATTTTTGCAGATTCAAAAAAAGACTTACCGAACTTAAATGAATTTTATAATAAGATGGTTCATATACCATGCGGCTGGTGGGTAGATGACGAGAAGCGGAATTATATTGTAGAAATGATAAAAAAAGGATGGTAGATGATTCCTCTTTTTAAACCGTATATGCCCGAAAGCATGTTTGATGATGGAAGTTTTACAACGCTGTTGCAGTCGGGGCAGTTGGTTAACGGAAAATATACAAAATTATTTACTGAGGCATTGATGCAATATATCGGTAACAAGAATATCGTTTTATGTTCTTCCTTTTTTGAATCTCAATCGATTGTTATCAGTGTTTTAAACTTAAAACCGGAAGATGAAGTGATTGTATCGCCGCTTGCGTGTTTACGCTCAACGGTTGCATATAAATTATATGGAATAAATATCGTGTGGGCTGATGTTGATCCGATGACCGGAACTTTAGATCCGTCCTCAGTCGAGAGGGCAATTACAAAACGCACTAAGGCAATTATTCATAATCAGCATTTAGGGTATACTGGTTATATCGATGAGATCAATGCTATTGGGAAAAAATACGGTGTTGCTGTTATAGATGACTGTCTTGATGGTATTGGAGGAAGGTATAAAGGTAATGCTGTTGGAAACTGTGGCACGGATATTACTATCGCATCATTTGACCCTGTGCGGCTTCCAAATACAATCACCGGAGCATGTATTATTACAAAAGATACAGAACTCTCCGAGCGATGCCGTTCTGCAGCGGATTTATATATTGACAGAAAAAGATTCAGAGGTGAGAGCGGACAAATAAATCCTGATTGCGATATAACAGAAGCAGGCGTTTCAAGTCCTTTTAGTGAAGTAAATGCTTTTATCGGACTTCATCAAATGGCTGATTTAGAAATACTTTTAACAAAGCGGATAAAAAATGCCGATAGGTGGGACCGCTTTTTTGCACAGAACAAACAATTAAACTGTTTACCGATAAAGCATGAAAACATGGCGCCGAATTATTGGGTATATGGCTTTATAACTGATAAAAAGGGTGAAGTGCTTTCTTATTTTCAAAATAAAGACTTTGAAGTGTCGGGAATACATTTTCCGAATCATCGGTATTCCGTTTTTAATAATAAACCGCTTTTATCAGGAGTAGAAAAATTTTATCAAACTTTTTTAGCCGTGCCTTGCGGCTGGTGGGTAGAAAATGAAAGATAAACCAAAATATTCGATTATGATTCCAGTGAATAATGTTCGAAATTATTTACCGGGAACTATTGATTCTATTATAAAGCAGAACTATCATAATTATGAATTAATTATTAGTGACGATAGTTCAACTGACGGTACTGCAGAATACATTGATACGCTGGATAATCCTATTATAAAAGTTTTACATACGCCGCGGCGGATGACCACAGCTGAACATTTTGATTGGGTACAAACGCATGCACAAGGTACATGGCAAATTTTTTTAGGCGGTGATGACGGTTTACAGCCGTATTTTTTCATGCTTGCCGATAAATTGACTGATATAGCCGGCAAAAAAAATCTCAGAGCAATTGCAAGCAGACGAGCGTATTTTTTTTGGAATGGATGTGAAACAGTTTACGGAGATATGGCGATTTCATATTCCGCTGAAAAAAAAATATATGTATGTGATTCAAAAAAAGAAACTTTGAAAACTTTGTATGGGAAAAAGGATTATTTTGAATTAGCACAAATGTATATGTCTTCATTATTTCATTGTTCTTTAATTTTGGAGGTGCGGAGCAAACAAAAAGGTCGTTTTTTAACCTATGAAGTGGCAGATGCTAATATGGCTGCGATAAGTACACTGTATGAAAAACAGTATTTGCAATGTGAAATTCCGCTTGGCTGGGTTGGGACTTCACCGAAAAGATTGCGTACGAATGATGAGTTTGCAGATTTGGTTACCCGTACTATGCCGCGTGTTTGCGGGGATTATCGAATAGGCAGTTTATCTTTGTATTTTTGGGGCGCACTGAATAGTGTGTTGCAATTTCGTCCTGAATGTGCAACGTATATAAATAATGAGCAATTTGTAAAAAAAATGCTTCCATATGTATATCTCGAAATATCAAATGATGCATCATTTAAAGAAAGTAAGAAATATACTTTTTTTCAACAGTTGTTGGAAATTAATAAGGTGAGTTTTCGCTATATCAGGCGGAGAATTTTTTATATAAAATGTAAAAATAAGCTTCTTACGGTGTTTCTATTTCCTAGGAGATGTGTTCGTTTTGTTTTACGAAAAATCCACCTTGTTAAGACTGTTAATAATGTTTGGATACAATTTACATGGAGCGAATTCCCTACTATGACTTATAGTAAGGCAAATGAAATTGTGATGGGAAAGATTATAAATGATATACATAATATATTTAAAACGGAGTAGGAGATTAGTATGAAGCAAATTACCCTTGCAATTATCGGATCAAATGTAAATGCTGTTATTTTTGCAACGAGAGCACGAGAATTAAATATCAGAACCGTTTGTTTTGGCTGGAATAATTGTTTTGATGCAAAAGAACTTGTTGATGTATTTTATATAACCGGCACATTTGATATTGATTATGTTATAAAAAATTGTATTGCGGAAAATGTCCAAGGTGTCCTTTGTGCAACTGAAAGTGCTTTATATGACACTGCGGTTATTGCTTCAAAATTGGGGCTTATTTGTAATCCCGTTGATGTTGTAAAAATTGTAACTAATAAACTCTATATGAGAAATATTGCAAAAAATTTAGCAATTATTAAAATGCCGTGGTATATTTTTAGAGATGCAGGGGAAAGTGTTAATGCAAGTTGTATCCGCTCGTACCCTGTTATTGTAAAACCTGTACGCGGAACAGGAAAAACGGGTATTACTGTTGTAGAATCTGAAAAGGCTCTTGCTACAGCTTTACATTACGCCGATACGGCTGTTCGGAATAATGACGGTATTATGATAGAAGAATATCTTGCTTCAGGGCATGAATATTCTGTAGAGACACTTTCCTTTAATGGGCATCATCAAGTGATACAACTAACGAGTAAAATTTCAAGCGGTCCTCCGCATTGTATTGAGATAGA
>ERZ1673752.4439-NODE-4439-length-11718-cov-8.204150_pt1 | contig 11718 bp, 16 predicted proteins | sample MGYA00580195_ERZ1673752 | MGnify/ENA primary metagenome ERZ1673752 (study PRJEB41218, sample SAMN15661744) | gut metagenome | host: Homo sapiens | place: Canada: London | collected 2015-08-20/2019-03-30 | study: EMG produced TPA metagenomics assembly of...
AAATTAAATAGATGAAGAAAATTCTTTTTTGTTGTAAAATTAAAGTAGATGAAAAGGTGATTTTATGAAAAAAACAAATGCAATGAGAATCCTTGAAGGGGAAAATATAAATTTTGAAATAATCGAATATTCAACTAAGGACGGAATTGGCGGAGTAGATGTTGCAGAAAAATTGGGGGAAGACAAAAACAGGGTCTTTAAAACTCTTGTCACAGAAGCAAAGGATGGCGAGCATTATGTCTTCGTCGTTCCCGTTTCCAGTGAACTTGATTTAAAAAAGGCAGCAAAGGCATCAAAATCTAAAAAAATTGAAATGATACCACAAAAAAAACTTCTTCCACTGACTGGTTATGTTCACGGAGGTTGCTCTCCAGTTGGCATGAAAAAATCTTTTAAAACTTTTATAGACTCATCAGCAGAGGACTTAGACTACTTTTATGTTAGCGGAGGAAAGGTTGGCATGCAAATTAAAGTAAATCCCAAGGAATTAATTTCTGCAATTGATGGAGAATTTTCTGATATTAAAAAGGAGTAAGTATGTATAGAGATATTTATGAAAAATGGCTTTCTAGTGAAAATTTAGATGAAAATTTGAAACGAGAACTTTTGGATATTAAAGATAATGATGAAGAAATTGAAGACAGGTTTTATAAGGATTTAGAATTTGGGACTGCAGGGCTTCGTGGCATTCTAGGCGCAGGCACAAATCGCATGAATTATTTAACTGTAGGAAGAACAGCTCTTGCTCTTGCTAATTTAATCGACAGCCTTGGCGAAGATGCAAAGAAAAGAGGAGTGGTAATAGGTCGCGACATAAGGCATTACTCCTACGAATTTTCAATTTTAACTGCAAAAATTTTGGCAGAAAAGGGCATTAAGGTTTATCTCTTCCCAGGCATTGTTCCAACGCCACTTCTTGCCTATGCAATTAGATACTTAAAAACTATTTCTGGCATAATGATCACAGCCTCTCACAATCCAAAAAATTACAATGGCTTTAAACTTTATTGGGAAAAGGGCTCACAAATTTTATCAGACATTGCTGATATGGTAGAAGCTGAATCACAAAAAATTGACATCTTAGATTTTGATTTTGCTGGCTTAAAAAAATTGGGCGAATACGAAAATATAAAATTCCTTGGAGATAGGGTTACTAAATCTTTTTACAGAAATACATTAAAACACACTCTTACTGATGATGTGGACAAGGAAATAAAAATTGTCTACACTCCACTAAGTGGCTGCGGCAATAAGTATGTGAGAAAAATTTTAGACCTTAGAGGCTTTAAAAATGTTTATGTTGTTCCTGACCAAGAAAATCCCGACGGAGATTTCACCAATGTGACAAATCCAAATCCAGAAGACCCAAGGGCCTTTGATAGGGCAATTGAGCTTGCAAAAAAAGAAGGTGGCGACATAATTATTGCAACAGACCCTGATTCAGATAGGGTGGCTGTAATGGAAATGGGCGAAGAAATTTTTAGAATCACTGGAAATCAAATGGGCTTTATCCTTGGAAACTTTATTTTGGAAAGAATTAAGGATAAAAATATAGAAAATGGAGCCATAGTTAAGACTCTTGTAACTGCCGATTTGATTAAAAAAATCGCTGCAGACTATGGTGTAGAAGTCTTCGAAACTTTAACGGGCTTTAAAAATATTTGCAAGCTTCCAAATATTTGGGATGAAACTTGCGAGAAGAATTTTATCTTTGGCTACGAAGAGTCCATTGGCTATGTAATTGGCGACCACATAAGAGACAAGGATGCCATCGGTACATCAATGATTGTGGCAGAGATGGCAGGCTACCTTAAGAAGAGAAATTTAAAAATAAGGGATTATCTGGAAGAAATTTATAAAAAATATGGTTATTATGAAGAATTTTTAGACTCAGTTTATTTTGAAGGCAAAGATGGTAAAGAAATCATGAAAAAAATCATGGATGATTTTAGAAAGATTGAAGACTTTGAAAAAATTGGCGACCTAAAGAAAAAAGTTGATTATATAGAGGACGAGGAAAATCCACAAGATTTATTAAAATTTTATTTTGGCGAAGAAACTTGGTTTGCCTTAAGGCCATCAGGCACTGAGCCAAAATTAAAAATTTATGCCTATGCAGTTTCTGAAGATAAAGAGGAAGCGAAAAGAAAAATAAGGGCAATGAAAGAAGAAATAATGGAAAAAATCCAGGCAAGCAGGTGATTTAATGATACTATTTTGTGACTTTAACCCAAAAATTGTTAGAGAATTTAAATTAAATAATGAGACAGAAAATATAATTGAAAGCTCAAAAATTTATCCCAGCGGCAAGGGTCTTTACATGTCTCTTTTTGCAAAAAAACTTGGCGTGGATTCAGAAGTTTTTATGCTAAAGGGAAGCACTAGGGGTAGAGAAATTGCTCTCAGCCTCAGCCGACTTGGCATTGATGTAAATTATACTGCCCTCAAGGATGAAAATGTTGAAGAAGTTATAATAAGGGGCGCAGATTTTGTAAAAGATTATAAGACCCAAGACCCAAGAATTACTATGGAGGACAGGAACGACATTTTAAATTCCTTTGAAAGAGCTCTTTATAACAAAAAAATTGCAGTAATTCCAAAAATTGATTTACTTGGACTTGATGATGAGATTTACCATAGACTTATTACAATTTGTTTTAAAAACAATATAAAGGTTGCAGTAAATCCAAAAAATCTTCAAGCAATAGAAAAGACTAATCCCTATATTTTGGTCTTTGACAAGGATGACATTGAAAAGGAAAAAAATATTAACTACACTGGCGAGGTTATTAACTTCAACAAAAAATTTATTCAAGCTGGAGCTAAAATTGTCCTTGTCAACAGCAAGAGAGCCACAATAATTTCCACAGAGGATAAAAATTATAGGGCCTATGTCAATAAGGAAAAATTGGGCAGAAAAGAATTGACAGAAAAATTTGACACAGAACTTTCCCTTGCAGGTCTTGCCATGGCAATAGACAGAGATTACGATTTTATCACTTCAATTAAGCTTGCAATATCCTGTGGAGTGTGGGAAAATTTTGTTGAAAAAGATGTAATTGAAATGAGCGCTATTAAAAAAATTATGAATAGTGTTGAAGTTGAAGAAATTTAAGAGGAGGATAAATGAAAAATTTTCACTTAGATAGAGATAAGGTGCTCTTTGCCTTTATTGACATTCAAGACAAACTTTTAAAGGCCATGTACAACAAGGAAGAAATTGTAAAAAATTCTACAATTATGGCAAAAGTTGCAAGCATTATTGGGGCAGAAGCAATTTACACAGTGCAGTATCCAAAGGGACTTGGCTACACTAATGAAGAAGTCAAAGCTCCTTTAAAGGATAAGGAAGAATTTCCAAAGCTAACTTTTAATTCCTATGGCGATGAGGGAATAAAAAATGAAATTGATAGACTTGACAAAAAGCAAATTATTATCTGCGGCATGGAAACACATATTTGCGTCTTCCAAACAGTGAGGGCACTTTTAGAAGCAGGCTTTGAAGTTTTTGTAGTAGAAGATGCTCTTGGCTCAAGGTCCGAAAAAAATTCGAAAAATGGCATGGCACAACTTGGCGAAATGGGTGCAGTTATTACAAACACAGAGACAGTTTTATTTGATTTAGCAGGCATTGCAGGCACAGACGAATTTAAAACTTTACAAAAATTAATTATTTGATAAAGGGTTCCCTTCGTAGCCCTCACATAAGGAAGTGAAAGGTACGAACTGCAACTTCTTAAAAAATTACGGTATAGCCATTTGTAGCTATGACGTTTTTTCTTCTTTTGAACACTTCTGTTTCAAGCGTTCTTGGAACATTTCTTCATATTCCTCAGCGGATGGAGCGTTAATAATACCAACACCATTATAGTAAATATCAATGGGATAGACAGTCTTTCCATCTATGACCTGCTTTTTAGAGACAAGGATATGGTCGATAAATTCATTGACAATCGCTGGCGTAAGCTCCTTTATTTCCGTATATCGTTTGACCTTTTGGATGAATGCTGATACATTTTCCGTTTTGTCATCCTGTGTCTCAATATCAGCTTTCAAATGCGAGAGATTCTCTCTTAATGTTTTCTGTTCAGCTTCATAGCTTGCCGACATGATTGAAAATCGCTCATCACTCAGCTTGCCAGTGTTACATTGTCTTCATAAATCCGCTGGAATAATACATCAAGTTCTGCAATACGTTTTTCAGATTTGGATAACTCGCGCCGCTTTTTCGCAAGCTCCTTTTTCTGTTCCTTGCTTGATTTCTCAAGCTGTTCCCGCACAAAGTGTTTTTCAAATGCTTGTACATAGAACAGAATACGCCGCAAACTTTCAACCACTAAGGAATATACTACCTTTTCTCGGATATAATGGGCGGTGCAGTTTGCTGTATTCTTACGGTAGTTGGAGCAGAAGAAATATGCCTGCTCTCGGCTGTAATTATTCGTTACGCTGTAATACAGCTTTTCTCCGCAATCTCCGCAGTAAAGCAATCCCGAAAAGATACTAACCTAGTCTGTGCGATTTGGTCTGCGTTTGTTCTCACGAAGCGTTTGCACAATCTCCCAAGTTTCCCTGTCAATAATAGCTTCGTGAGTGCTCTCAAAGACTTTCCATTCTTCCTTTGGTAGTTCAATTTTCGTTTTATCCTTAAATGAGCGTGTAGTGGAACGAAAATTTACCGTATCGCCGATATATTCCTGTCTTTCAAGAATATCCGCAACTGTCCTTGCCGCCCAGTTATGCGGAACAGCAGGTAAAGCCGATGTCTTTCTGCCTTTTGATTGCCAATATTCAGTTGGCGTTGGAATACCCTCCGAAAACAGTATGTTGGCTATCTGCGTCGGTCCGTATTCATCAACTCATAAGCGGAATATTTTTCGCACAACTTCGGCAGCTTCTTCGTCAACAAGCCATTCATCGGGATTGGCTCCGTTCTTACTGTATCCATACGGAATAACTGTTGTCAACGGTTTGCCCGACATTCCCTTGTTCTGAAAAACCGCACGCACTTTCTTTGAGTTATTCTTAGCGTGCATTTCATTAAACCATTCATGCACGGGAAGAAAATAGCTGAGTCCGTCTTTGGTGTCGATATTATCTATAATGGTAATATACCGAACGCCTAAGCGCACAAAATCTTCTTCCAAAAGCTGACCGACAACAAGGCGGTTTCGTCCAAGCCTTGAATGATCTTTGACAATGATGGTGTCAATTTCTCCTGCTTCGGCAAGCTCCATCAGCTCCATAAATTCGGGTCTTGTGAAACTGACGCCAGAATACCCATCGTCCACGAAAAACTTGGTGTTTTGAAATCCGTTTTCTTTTGCGTATTTTTCTACGATTGATTTTTGATTTGTTATACTGTTGCTCTCCCATTGAAGCATATCGTCACGAGATAATCTACAATAGAGAGCAGTGATTTTTTCTGACTGTCTGTTATTCAAAATAAACTCCTTTTCGACAGTAGGATATGATGTTTGTAGTAATGCTATTTTACCATATCTGCCGCCTCACTTCAACGATTTAAAGTGTAAATTCGGAATATTCTCATACTTCACTGTTCAATATCCGATTGACCTTGCTCACCATATCCTCCTCTTTATCCCTATTGAAATGGGAAAGAACAACATAGTAAATGTCGTCAATTTCCTTTACAAAATCTAATTCTTTAGGCTTGGAGATTTGTTCAAAAAAAGCGATGCGTTTCTCCTTTGGCAATGCTGCAAGAATATCATAGATACTTTCGATTGCTTCTCGGATAGTGATATCTTCAATGATTTCATTATGTTCGCTCATAATTCAAATCCTTTCTCAATATCAGGCACAGAGATATTGTTTTATCTGTGCCTTTACCTTTTCTCTGGAGATAATTACAGACCGTCGTACCGCCTGTGCCGTGTAGTTCTCCATAGCGGCGATTGATAATAGCTATAGTCGTACTCATAATAAAGCAGGAAACGCCGCCTTTGAATTTCGGGCAGGCTGTTAATCGCTTTATACAGCGGTTCCGAGCATTTCGTTTTAATGATGATTTCTTCAACACTTTTAGGAATGTATCTTGCCCGCCTGTTCAGTGTTTCTTCGTAGACCTCGTTAAATTCCTTGTGGCGTTGGTCGGACTGCTGGAGATTGCGGTTTTTCCGTTCCAACTGCCGAAACGCAAAGTACAATTCTTTCGATACATCCAAACTCTGAAACGCTCCCGTGCTGTCCTTAAAGTTGATGAAATTTCTTGTGCCGCTTTTCACCGCTTCCTCCCGAAGTGTATATGTCTTGACTCTATATACCATTATGTTTTCCTCCTGAGAAAAAATGGGGCGAGAGGTTTTTGACCTCTCACCCCATAGCCCGCAGGAAAGTGAGATTTCCCCTTTAGCCTTTAAATTGCCTTAGCTTGTTACGCAGTCTTTCCATTCGCTTGTAAATGGACTTTGTAGATAGGTTTGCAATTGACGAGATTTCCTTTGTGGAATATCCCTGCATTTTCAGCAGGACAATTTGCAAGGTACGCTTGTCCACCGTAAGTAATGCTTGATACAGATTTTTGTTTTCAATATCATTCAGCAAATCATGGACCGTCTTTACTTCTGCAATAGGCTCAACATTTGCCATTCCTTCAAGGTATTCTCCGAAATCACCTGTCCAACGGTAAAACCGCCTGTTGGAATTAAATTCTGCTCGGTCATAGGTGCGGATTTCTTCAATGGTATCCTGATCAACACCGCATTTCTGTAAAATCGTTTCCTCGGCTTCTTTCCAGGTACGCCATTTGCGTTCTTCCCGCCCGTGGTTATATGCCATTTTAATTTCCTCCAATCTGAATTTTGAAAATCGTTGAAATTCAGATGGAGAGGGCGGAGAACGGCAGCCAACGCCAGAAACAGTCTTACGGCGTATTCCTGCAAAAAACGACAAAAGAAAAGCCGCAAGGGATGCCATACCCTTGCGGTTTAGGGAGAATTTATTTCTATTATGTAGAGATTTGACTTCTGCTTTTGAGGTGCAAAACTCCTGTGTATTGATGAGAATTTTTTTAACAGATTACCTGCTAATCTTTGGTAGTATATATTTAAACGGAAGTCATCGCTTGCAAGCAAAAAAATCTCTCCAAACTCAAACAGGTCTGGAGGGTAAAACTATTTTCATTTGGCTATGAAGATACAACCCACCAAAACACTGTTTTTTTATTCGGTGGGCTTGTCCTACCTATGTTCTATAAAGAAAAGAGCCGGCAAACTGTGATTGCTAACAAATTTATCGGCTCTGCGTCATTGCGTCTGGCTCTTTAATGATTGTTATCCGCAAGTCCTTTGCTTCAATCAAAGTTTCCTGTTTACATTTCGGAAAGTAAAGAGGATAGTTTATCAAAATAGTATCCTCTCTAAGTCTATCACGGGTTTTACTGCAACAGACAGGACAGCGTACCCATTTTATTTCACTCATTCTGCCTTTCCTCACTTTTGAAAAAATCTCTTAACAATATTTACCTTCTGCCTTTCCTCACTTTTGAAAAAATCTCTTAACAATATTTACCTTTCATCTTTTGATAATTCTTTGCTTTTTAGATTTGTAATCAGCCATTTACGCATAGTTTTTAATTGTTCTTCCGTATGAAACCAATGCTCGCCACTTTCCATCACATCTAAGTCACAATGAAATTTATGTGCAAAATGTTCCACTATATCACGGTCAATTAAATTATCACTTCCGCCATATAGTATTTTAGTAGGAACTTCCCACTTTGTAATCGGATGGGATAGCGCATATTCCCAATACCTCCAAGAAAGTGTTTGACCGAATGTAGTAGGTATAATAAGCTCTTTCTTTAACTGTTCCTCTGTAACATTCGTCCAGCCCATCATTTTTAATATGAGTTGCTTAATATCCAGAACGGGCGAAACAAACAGGCAATTATCCAAACGTTCATTGCCGAAACTCAGCATACTAAACCAAACTCATATGCTGTTTGCAAATAAAGACACCCGTTCCCAATGCATCTTTACAAATCAAATAACACCAGTCAACTCTGGCACAATATGCCACGGGTCAAACGAATTAATCTCGCCTTTTCTTTTTCCATGCTCTGGCAAATCTATAATTAAAACCTGATAACCATATCTGCAAATAACTTCGGCAATACTCTGTGCCTCCTCTTTATTTCCGCTTTGACCGTGAATATATAAATATATCTTTCTTGACGGTACTCCAAGAATAATTGCAGGAATTCCATCTATTGTAGTTATTTTCTTTGTAATAGCCATTTTCACACAGCTAAATATCTTATTTGCTCGATATGACCAGACTTAATCGATTGTATGTTCTGAGCTATTTTTTTCTGACCAATCCACCATTTCAATTTAAGTAACTCTGCAATTGTTTCATCATCAAACCGTTTTCTGATAGGTTTTGCCGGTACTCCTCCTACAATGGTATAAGGCGGGACATCATTCATGACAAAAGTACGAGTCCCTATAATTGCACCATCGCTAATCGTAACACCTTCCAAAATGACTGCTTCATAGCCAATCCAGACATCATTGCCAACAATAATATTCCCTTTGTTATCCCACGCCTCTGTAACATTCTTTTTCTCAAGTTCCCACTCATCGAAAAATAGGGGAAACGGATATGTGGACAGAGAAGCCATTGTATGATTTGCGCTATTAAAAGGAAACTTTGCACCGCAGGCAATCGAACAAAACTTTCCTATAATGAGTTTGTCGTGGTTAATTGGATAGTGATAAAGAACATTGTTCTTTTCAAAACCTGTAGGGTCATTCACAAAGTCGTTATACATGGTATAATCTCCCACGGTAATGCTTGTATCGGTAATTGCATTTTTTAGATAAATAGTCTGCGTATCACCTGTCCGTGGATATAAAATTTTAGAGGTCGCCATTTTTATAATCCTCTTGTTGAAAATGTTATGTCATAATTGTACACATCAACAAAGCTATTCTCAATACACCAAACAATGCAGAAACAATCAGTAGAAAAAGAGAGCTGCTTTTTCAGCAGCTCCCCATAATCATTTCTGATATATTAGTTTCCTTATGGCATATATCGAAAGATAGTATTGCTCCGCAAGTTCCTCAATCGAAACACCGTTCTGATATTTCTTTATGATGATTTTGTTTTGTTCATAAAGTTCCTTTCGGTAACCAGACAATTCGCCCCAAGATTTATGTTGTTCGTCTTTGGCAGGTATATAGATATAACCCGCTTGCACATATTTTTGTAGCTCCTAGACCAACATATCAGGGAGAATTGTATTTGCATTGATGTATTTCATATGCAGGCTTCCTCCTTGATTAATAAAGTCAAGCAGCAAAGCCAGCAATATTATATTAGCGACTTATAATTACTCCATGAAAATGTCGCTCATTATACTGGCTTTGCATGGAGCCATACTTTGTTTTTCCTTTTCTTATTTATGCACATGATTTTTCACCAACAATATAAATGAATCGTTCTTTAATGCTTATATGTATAGCATTAATTTTTGAATACTTCAAGCTATTATAAAGGGTTTTAGGGACGAAAGTCCCTAACAAGCGAATTTGGTTAGCCAAATTCAGTGCTTGGTAAGACATAACAGGCTTTTTGTAGATATAGCAAAATCAACTAAACTGAGTGATTTTCACTATACGGAAATCACTCGGCTATATGTAAAATTATAATGTTGATGCAGAATTAATTATTATCGCTTCAGAAATGTATCTCATCAATGGAATTTCCATTAACAATTCTTGGCTATTGTCAAAAGGTTTATAGATACATCGTTCGTTTAATCGACCTTCGTTGGACTTACTGTGTACCAAAGCATTTCGTGTTTTATATATTCTGGCTGATAACTTTTTATAGAGCTTTTCATTTGAAATATCTCTTAAATCAATAGTGTCACCTTTTGAAAAGCTTACTTCTGATGTTTTATAATAATCGACAATAGAACTACTGAATTCAGTCAAATCATTTATTAATTCTGAAATATCAACAAACTTTTTTAGAGTTAGTTCTAATGCTTCTAATTCAGAACCTTGAAATTCCTCTTTGCTTTGTCGTGTTTTCTTTTTAATTAGATCCACGATTTTAACGATATCTTTTGTTCTTTTTGAAGAGAATCTAGGATGTTGAATAATATATTGTACACTTTTAAAAATGTCCTCATTATAAACTTCCTCATAAAAGTGTTCCATTATATGATAAAATCCTATAAACTTTACAAAAGGGTCTTCTGAAGCCAATGCCATATAGTATTGTTCAACCAACTCTTCTTTATATGAAAGTTGCGGTGCCATAAGTTCGGCGACATTGTGGATTCTTCTTCTATTAAGGGGAGCTCTTTGTGGAAATAAATCATCAATTTCGGTTACAGCTTTAAAAACAAAATCAAAATTGTATGCAATATTGAATAGAAATGATTTTGCATATCTTTGTAATTGCTCTCTGCTTTTAGCCGAATTTGATTCAATGTAAACTGCGAATGGTAATCGAGTTATCATTTGTATTAAACTAAACAAATCTTTTTCAGGTAAAGTCTCGCATTTCCTATCAAAAAAAGAAGATGGAAATCTAATAAAAACTCTTTTTTTAATATCGTAGTCTTTAACAATATACCAAAGCAGTTCTTTTGATACTTTGCAAAAAGAATACGAGATATTTGCATCTTCATCTCTAACTGTTAATTCTGACAATTTATCTTCAAAGTCCATCGAAAAATGTCTTCTTGAATCAATATCTGGTAAATCAACAATTGATTCATAGGTATTCCCGTCACATATCGAATAATGTTTAAAATCGTAATGCTCTGCATTTTGTTTTAACTGATTAAAATCTTCTATTGTATATTGGTATTCTTGAGTTGCAATCGTATATATAATTTTATTCTCATCATAATTAAATAACAATCTATTTCTCCAAGGTCTTAACATTTCAGAAACTTTTTGACAAAATTCAACCCAATCCATAATAATTCCTCTCTTTTGTGTATAATTTGTTCTATTATATAATATTTATATAAATTTTTCTACCTCGCAGCTAACTAAAACGGTATCGGCTTCTCACCAATACCGTTAGGTTTTATTGATATATTAGTTCATTTAAAATAATTTCTTCAGCTTGCTGCCTAATATAATTTATTTTTTTAACCTATTCCATAGGGCTGGCAGCCTTCATCTGTTCAGTAATACATTGTGTTGTTTTTAACCGTTTTACAATCCGACAAAAACGTTCTCGTACCTGTTTGTCAATCTTGAAAAGATATTCATTAAGCTCTCCTTTTGTAAGTAAATTGATATAAGTCAATCTGCGGTGCTCCTGTAAAAAAATTCAAATGCCGTTGCCCATAAATACCAATAGCGTTTTCTTCACTTTTAGGAAATGTGAGATTTGGAATGAGATAATCGCTTTGTTTGCGGTAGGTACCGCTGTTTAGTTCAAACAGTGATTTCATTTTAGTTTTCCTCCGTAATAATTTAATTCTTACTACAAATTCATCATATCCAACCGTCATTACAAATGCTTATAAATGCCGAAAGGGACACTTCCTTATGTGAAGTGTCCCTTGGCTGCGCTCTTTAGTACCATAAATAGTGTAAGAAAGGAAGCAATTCCTATCTTGCACTATTTTTGTATAATGAAGAAGTAGTATGACGAGGCTCTTATAGGGTTGAAACATCCGCCAAAAAAACTGTCAGCTACCTCTTCATTATTCATATT
>ERZ1673752.4440-NODE-4440-length-11716-cov-18.841352_pt1 | contig 11716 bp, 8 predicted proteins | sample MGYA00580195_ERZ1673752 | MGnify/ENA primary metagenome ERZ1673752 (study PRJEB41218, sample SAMN15661744) | gut metagenome | host: Homo sapiens | place: Canada: London | collected 2015-08-20/2019-03-30 | study: EMG produced TPA metagenomics assembly of...
AGTACGTTTAACGAGAACGAAACCAGTTATTTCCACAAGAGCATTGGTGGCTATCATCCTGCGAAGTTGCGCCGTTATCAGGAAATGATAGAGGCTTATATCGCTCCTGAAATGCAAAACCTGATGAAAGGAATTATGGATGCGCAGGGCGACATGACGCAATTAAATGGCGATAGCATTTCGCCTGTGCTGAATATGCTGAACACCAAGTTCTTCATCATGCCATTGCAGGGTGGACAAACCGTCCCACTCAAAAATCCATACGCCTTTGGTAATGCGTGGTTTGTTGATAAATTGACGTATGTGGATAATGCCAATCAGGAAATAGAACGCATCGGAAAGATGAATCTTCGTACAGAGGCCGTGGCTGATAAGAAGTTCAAACAAGAGCTTGGCGAGGCCGTTGCGCAAGACCATTCGTCGGTAGTAACGCTGCAGAAGTATGAACCCAACCAACTGACCTATCAGATAGAGTCGAGCAAAGGTGGCGTGGTGGTATTCTCTGAGATTTATTATCCGGAATGGACGGCCACGGTTGATGGCGAGGAAGTGCCGGTTGGTCGGGTTAATTACATACTTCGTGCCATCCGGGTGAAGCCCGGTAAACACACGGTGGTATTGAGTTTCTTCCCGAAATCAGTCAATCGTACGGAGACCATAGCATATATTTCCTTTGCTTTGCTGGTGGTACTGATTATCTTGGTATGCTTCAACGAGTTTCGTAAGCGCAAACATAACAAAGAAAAGCAAGCGTGATTGTGCTGTTAAGAAGTACAGCGTTGAAGGAGGATAATATAACTTTGCGACTAAATTTAACGAGATATTCATGGTATCAGTAGAAGGTTTGAAGGTAGAATTTGGTGTGAAACCCTTGTTCCGTGACGTGAGTTTTGTTATTAATGAGCGTGATAGAATTGCATTGGTGGGCAAGAACGGGGCTGGTAAATCTACCTTACTCAAGATTCTCAATGGCCAACAGAAACCTACTGCGGGTGTCGTTTCGGTTCCTAATGACACCACCATTGGTTATCTTCCGCAGGTGATGAAGATAGCCGACGACACAACTGTCAAGGAAGAAACACGCAAGGCTTTTTCTGATAGCATGCGTATGAAGGAACACCTGGAGTACATGCAGAACGAATTGGGCAACCGTACCGATTATGAGAGTGCGTCGTACATGGAACTGGTCGAGAAGTTTACGCAGGAACACGATCGCTATTTGATGATGGGCGGCGAGAACTATGAGGCCGAAATGGAGCGAACACTCACCGGACTGGGCTTTACTCAGGCCGATTTTGATCGTCCTACGTCGGAGTTCTCTGGTGGTTGGCGCATGCGAATCGAACTGGCGAAGATTTTGTTGCGTCGGCCTGACGTGCTGTTGATGGACGAACCAACCAATCATCTCGACATTGAGTCGATACAATGGCTGGAACAATTTCTCGCTCAATCAGCCAAAGCAGTGGTGCTGGTCAGTCACGACCGTGCTTTCATCAATAATGTAACCAACCGTACGATAGAGATTACTTGTGGCCACATCGAAGACTATAAAGTTAAATACGATCAATATGTCGTGTTGCGCGCCGAGCGAAGAGAGCAACAATTGCGTGCCTATGAAAACCAACAAAAAGAAATAGCCGACACAAAAGCCTTCATCGAGCGTTTTCGTTATCAAGCAACCAAGGCCATTCAGGTGCAACAACGCATCCGTCAACTGGAAAAGTTAGAACTTATTGAGGTTGATGAGGTAGATAACAAACGCATGCACTTGAAGTTTCCTCCATGCCTTCGAAGTGGCGATTACCCTATTATTTGTGATGAACTTCGCAAAGATTATGGCTCTCATACGGTGTTCAAAGACGTTACTTTCACTCTTAAACGTGGGGAGAAGGTTGCTTTTGTCGGTAAAAACGGCGAAGGTAAATCTACCTTGGTCAAATGTATCATGGGTGAGATTCCGTATACCGGCACCCTGAAGGTTGGTCACAACGTGCAGATAGGCTATTTCGCACAGAACCAAGCGCAGTTGCTGGATGAGGAACTGACGATTTACGAAACGATTGACCGTGTGGCAACGGGTGACATGCGGCTGAAAATCAACGACCTGTTGGGTGCGTTCATGTTCGGTGGCGAAACCTCTGAGAAGAAGGTTAAGGTGCTATCGGGTGGCGAACGCAGTCGGCTGGCGATGATACGCCTACTCTTGCAGCCCGTCAACCTGCTCATTCTTGACGAGCCTACCAACCATTTGGACATGCCATCAAAAGATGTTTTGAAGGAGGCCATACAGGCTTTCGATGGCACGGTGATATTGGTGAGCCACGACCGCGACTTCCTCGACGGCCTGGTGAGCAAGGTTTACGAGTTCGGTGGCGGACAGGTGAAAGAACATCTGGGTGGCATCTACGACTTCATCCGTAGTCATGCGCAGTCGTTGGGCGATGACGCTGATAACCATAGCATCGATTCTCTTTTGCACACAAACACACAGTCGGGTGCATCACAACCATTGCAAACTACTTCAAAAACAGAAAAGAGTGGGGCTGAAGAGTATCTCCAGCGGAAGGAACAGCAAAAGAAAGTACGCAAACTAAAGCGGAGTATCGAGGAGAGTGAAGCTAAAATTGCTTCCATGGAAAAGCGTATCGCCGAACTAAACACCATTCTCTCACAACCAGAAAATGCGTCTAACATGGAGTTGGTCACTGAATATACGTCTATTCAACGAGCGTTGGATGCGGAAAACGAACGATGGATGGAGCTTAGCCAAGAACTGGAGATTTGTTCTAATCATCTAAATATGTATGACAAATAAGTACAAACAGTGCTTTCTTCATTAGGTGAATTATTATGGATAGATATTACATACTGACCCGATTTAATCTAAAGCTGTGGGGAAAAGACAAACATAATCAGCCAACAAATACAGAGAAATGGTTGAAAAGGCGTTTTGAGTTATTTGAAGCATACTGCTTACCAAGTGTTAAAATGCAAAAGCATGATGAATTTAAGTGGTTCGTGCTGTTTGATGAGACTACACCTCAAGAGTATATTCAGCGATTTCCAGATTACAAAAAGCTTTGTCCTCAATTTGTTCCGATTAGAGTGCGAGGGGAGTATGGAACATATTTTTCAAATATCTTTCAGCATTTGATAATAAAAGATATTCAAAAAATAAAAGAAAATAAGGAAACAGTTGATAATATAATAACCATTTATTTAGATAATGATGATGCTATTTCTGAAGATTTTCTTTCCGTTATAAGTGCTAAATTGCGACAAATATCCACTACAACATTTATTACATTCTGTCATGGGTTGCAATATAATGAAGAACTCCAACTTTGTGTTAAGGTAAAGTACAGTAGCAATCATTTCATTACATTAGTTGAAAAGTATACTGGTGATGATCATATCAAGACGGTATTTGGCTTTGGTAGTCATACGCATGTATTCAAGCACGACATCCCAGTATTACGTATAGATGACAAAAAGAGTATTGGGTGGCTTGAAATTGTGCATGAAGCTAATATATTTAATAATATTATTGTAAGGAGAATACCGCATCTTTATCAGCATAAAGATTGTATCTTAGAAAAATTTCATGTCAATTTGAAACTTACAGATAAGCCATATCGGGTTTTTTATGGGATTTTTTTACTGAATTATATATCTGAAACCTGGAAATATTATAAAAATCGAATTGTCAAAGACATGGTATGAAAAAATGGTATGAAAAATATGTATCTATTAATAATTATTTAAAAATTAAAAGGAAGAAAGGAAAACTTATGAAACATTTATTTCCAATCATGATGTTGATGGTGGCACCCACGATGGGGATGGCACAATCAAAATCGGGACTTGTTGAGGCTAATTTTAACAAGTCTGTCCGCCCAGCCGATGATTTTTACCAGTTTGCCACGGGCGGATGGCAGAAGAAACATCCGCTACCAGCGGCTTATTCGCGTTTTGGCAGCTTCGACCAACTGGCCGAAGACAACAACAAGCGAATTAACACCATCTTGGGTGAGTTGCAGAAGAAGACGTACAAGAAAGGTACGATGGAGCAAAAGCTGTCCGACTTCTACAAGCTCGCCATGGATGCCGACCGTCGAAACAAGGAGGGCATCAAACCTGTGAAACCCTTGTTGGATGAGATGGAAGCTGCCAAAACGAAGAAAGATTTGGAACAACTGCAATTGAAGTATGCCGCTCAGGGATATGGTGTCGCTTGCGGTACTTACTTCGCTGCTGACGAAAAGAATGTGACGATGAACATTCTGAACGTCAGTCAGAGTGGTTTGACATTGGGTCAGAAAGACTATTACCTCAACAACGACGCGGCCACCATTGCCATACGCGACGAATATAAGAAGCACATCGCGCGCATGTTCAGCCTCTATGGATTCGATGAGGCTCAGGCAAAGACAAAGGCGGATATCATTTTCAAAACCGAGACCGCACTTGCGTTGATTTCAAAGAGCATGACGGAGCTTCGTGACCCACAAGCCAACTACAACAAGATGACCTTGAAAGAGTTCAAGGCCAATTATCCCAACATCAACCTCGAAGGCATGGCTAATGCGGAGGGTGTGAAGAGTGAGTACATCCAGACGATGGTTGTCGGTCAACCGTCATTCCTGGAAGGATATGACAAGCTGTCGGCTGCTGCCACTGCCGACGATTTGCGCGCGCTGATGGAGTGGGATGTCATCATGTCGTCATCAAGCTATCTCACCGATGCAATTCGTGAGGCCAACTTCAACTTCTTTGGTAAGACCATGAGTGGTCGCAAGGAGGATTATCCTCTGTGGAAACGTGCCACCAACCAAGTTGAGGCACAGATGGGCGAGGCGCTCGGCAAGATGTACGTAGCCCGTTATTTCCCCGAAAGTTCTAAAAAGAAGATGGAGAACTTGGTGCGCAATCTGCAAATTGCATTGGGCCAACGTATTGATGCACAAACATGGATGAGCGATACAACCAAGACCGAAGCGCATAAGAAGTTGGATAAATTCTATGTCAAAATCGGTTATCCTAACAAGTGGCGCGATTATTCTAAGTTGAATATCGACCCCGCTAAGTCGTTCTATGAGAACGTTATGGCATGCCGCCAGTTCGCACACGAAAATCATATTGCCGAGCGTGCTGGTAAGCCAGTCGACCGTGATGAATGGTTCATGACACCGCAAACCGTGAACGCCTACTATAATCCCACCACCAACGAGATTTGTTTCCCAGCGGGAATCCTGCAATATCCGTTCTTCGACCCTAAGGCCGATGAGGCCTTCAACTATGGTGCCATAGGCGTGGTGATTGGTCATGAGATGACACACGGATTTGATGATCAAGGTCGCCAGTACGATGCCAATGGCAACATGAACGATTGGTGGACTGCCAACGATGCGAAAGGCTTCAACGAGCGAGCCGATATGTATGCCGATTTCTTCTCCAATATCAATGTTTTGCCCGACCTCAAGGCCAACGGACGCTTCACGTTGGGTGAAAATTTGGCCGACCATGGCGGATTGCAAGTTAGTTTCCTGGCATACAAAAACGCCACGGCGAAGAAACCTTTGAAAACAAAAGACGGATTTACCCCCGATCAACGTTTCTTCCTGGCCTATGCAGGCGTGTGGGGACAGAACATCACCGAGCAGGAAATACGCAACCGTGTGAAGCGCGATCCCCATGCGTTGGGCAAGTGGCGCGTTAATGGTGCTCTGCCTCACGTTGACGCTTGGTACGAGGCTTTCAACGTGAAAGAAGGCGACAAGCTCTTCATTCCGAAGAAAAACCGCTTGGATTTGTGGTAATTCTTCCAGATTATTGAAATAATCATATCCACTCATTTGAGCATCAGTTTCTCAAGTGAGTGGATTTTTTCTTGACAGTCGTTCACGATTTTCTTGAACGCACGTGATTTGCAAGCAACTTGATGCCGAGTGTATTGCAGGGGCATGAAATGCACGGGATTGATAGCCCGTCGTTTCTTTGTAAACCATTGAATATTAAATAACTATAAAAATATGTGTTGATAGCATCGTCCGCGTTCATCAAACTCATTGACTTTGGACTGCAAACCCATACAGATTAGAGACCAAACTCCATGACTTTGATGCTCAAACTCCATGACTTTGAAAATGCGGTCAATCTCTTTTATAAAAAACTGTCAATGAGAGGTTTATGAAACGGTGGCTTTTTTTGCGGAAAGGGTGGTGATGCACAGGGGTGCATTCGCCATTCGCCGAGTTATTTTTTAGAGTGTTCGCCCAGTTGTGTATGGAGTGATTAAGTGGGCGTATGATGGATGAAAGCTGCTGACGGAGCGAATCTTCAAGTTCAATCCGTGTGTGCTTTGAGCACGCGGTGGGGCATGCGTCCATGCCCCAACAAGTCGATGGGGCAGCCGAGGTGTTGCTCCAGCTCCACCATCGACAGCTCTGTGTCGGGGTGGTAGTGTACGTTGTGGTTGACACAGGCCACGGCCTTCACGTTTTGCAGGATAGAGCCAATGTCGTGGCTCACGATGATGATGGCGCAATCGCGGTTGATGTCGTTGAGCATTTGGTACATTTGTTCTTGGAATTGCCTGTCAATGTATGTGTTAGGCTCATCCAAAATCAGCACTTCTGGCCGTGCAACGATGGCGCGAGCCAGCAACACGCGCTGTAACTGGCCGCCACTCAGGGTGCCAATGGCACGCCGGCGCAGTTCGGTGAGCTGCATCCTGGCGAGTGTTTCATCCACCATTTGGTGGTGCTTGGACGTGAATGGGGAGAACAATTTTTTTTGTCCGCTCAGTCCCGACAGCACTACTTCCTGCACCGAGATGGGGAATTTCTTGTCGATGTCGTTGTATTGTGGGAGATAACCCATGCTGATGTGGTCTGCAAGTGTTCCGTTTCGGTAGAACTTGATTTGTCCTCCGCTCGGCTTTTTCAGACCGATGATGAGTTGAACAAGGGTAGTTTTTCCACCACCATTCGGTCCGATGATGCCCAGAAAGTCGTGATCGTACACGGTGAGGTTCACGTCTTGCAGAACCGTCTTCTGTCCGTACGCCGCGCTGATGTTTTCTAATTGGATGATGGGTGTCATGCGGTTATTTTAGTTTTTGGGCAATACTTACCATTTCTTCGCTCCAATTGTGGCTCAAGGGGTTGATGGCTATCGTTTCTGCACCCACCTCTTGGCTGACAATCTTCGTGCTTCTGGTTTCAAATTGCTTCTGCACAAACATCACTTTCACCTTCTTGTCCTTGGCCAGCTGGATGGTCTTTTTCAGTTGGGCGGCACTGGGTTCGCGCCCTTCTTCCTCCACCGGGATTTGTAATAGCTCGTAGTCGCGGGCAAAGTAGGTGAGGGCAGGGTGGTCAATGAGGAAGGCCTGCGACTTGTCACGCGTGAGCAGTTCGCGCAGTCGCATGTCGGTAGCCTCAATGGTGTCTATCAAGGCTTCGTAATTTCGCCTGTATGAGGCGCTGTCTCGTGCATTGATGCTGACCAACGCTTGGTAGATGTTTCGTGCGACTTGCTTTGCGTTGTTGGTGCTCATCCAGGTGTGTGGATCAGTAACGCCGTGTGATGAGGGGGCCAATTCAATGCCTTCAGACGAATCGATGATGATGGTATGCGGTGCGTTCTGGCTCAGTTTTTTCATCCATGTGCGCTCAAAGCCAATGTTTCCCACCTTGATATACAGGTCGCTTTCGGCCAACTTTACCATTTGTTGGGTGGTGGGCTCATAGGTTTCGGGGTTTCCTCCCTGGGGAACCATGGTGTTTACAACAAACTTGTCACCAGCAATTTGTTCGGTGAAATAACGGAGTGGCTCTATGGTCACCGTGATTTTTCGCCTCGAGTCTTGCGGGTTGGTGGTGCAAGATGCGAGAAATAGCGCAACCGTGAGCAGCAAAAGGTATTTTTTCATTGAACGTTTCATGTATGTAATGCTTATAAAATGAGATTCATGCCATAAATGATAAGTAGGTATCTGAATATTTTTCCCAAGGTGAAAGAGACGAGGGTGACCCAGATGTTGGCTCTCACCAGTCCTAAGACGATGGCTATGGCGCTGCCGATGATGGGCAGAAAAGCGAAGAAACCTATCCAGGCGCCGTATTGGGCCATTAGGCGTTGTGCGCGGTCCAGCTTGTCGGGTTTGACATGTAGGTATTTCTCTATCCAGTCTAACCGCCCCAATGTTCCGATGAAATAATTGAACAACGACCCAATGACGTTTCCAATGGTGCCGTACACAACCAAGGGCCAGGGATTAAGGCCAGCTGCCAACAGACCTGCCATGACGGCTTCGCTGCTGAAAGGAAGGACCGATCCGGCTAAAAGTGAGGCCAAAAACATGCCCACATAGCCGTATTGTATCAAGAGATCTATCAATGTATCCATAGTTGATAACCCGTGATGGTCAGCGTGATGACGAACAGCGTGAGACAAGTAATGCCCGACAGGCGCGAGCCGGTGAACGTGATGTAGTGGCCGATAAGTGGTGAAACGCTGACAATGAGTGCAGGTAAGAGGTTGGGTAGGTGCGTAGGTTGCAGGATGATGAACACGATGGTGGCTGCCATCATCAAAATGAAGGATGAGAAAAACAAGCGAATGCGAATCTTATCCTTTGAACTGTTGAGGAGAAAATGCAGCATGCCGATAATGCCCAATGCACAGATAAAGCAGAGCGTCAGCAGGTTCAGTAGGGAAATGCTTTGGAAATCGAAGAGAGGTGCAATGTCGGTGATGCTGGAAAAGTGATGGATGAGCGTGTCAGCATCGTGTAGATAGACGTAATAGCCTCCTACAAACCAATAGGGAGTGATGACAGCCAGCAGCGAAGCCCAGAAGGTTCGCCAGCCCATGCCCATGACGTAAAACCGCAAGATAATCCACCAAATGGGGAGAAGGAATAGTATTTGGACAAACCAAATGCTGGCCACGCCGATGAAGAAGAACGCATTAAACACGCTGCTGATGGCCGATTTGTCTTGATAGGCGCGGAACATGAACAAATAGGTGAGGGCAAAACAAAGTTGAACGATGCAGCCATCCAGTTGAACGAACAGGGGTAGGGCAGCGACAGAGAGCACAAGATATGAACAAGACAGCATGCGACTGTAGGTTCGTATCAAAGTGTGCTGGTTGTTCAGTTCGACCATGGTCAAAGTAGTCATGAGCATCAGTATGAACTGAGGCCACAACTGCTGTTGAAGCAAACCGCCCATGAACCAAAAGCCTATCGCATATACCATGGTGATGGGCAGGGCATAACGACTTCCTGCTATTCTGTTTTGTAATCTATGCGTCATGAATCAAACCAAACGACACTGTAAGTGCATTCTCGAGTTAAAACATCGGTGACGACAGTTGTCCGTACTTGATGGACTGGCCAGCCGATCTTCGTGTGAGCGAGCGTAGACATTTATAGGTCTTTGCCGATGTCTTTTCGGAAATATACGTCTTGAAAATCAATCTTTTTTGCTGCTGCAAAACTCTTATTCAGAGCCTCGTCTTTGTCTTTTCCGTATGAACAAACGGCCAAAACCCTGCCGCCAGCCGTTACAACCCGCTCATCTTTCACCGCCGTTCCGCTGTGAAAGACAATGCTGTCTTTTACCGTTTCGAGTCCTGAGATAGGATATCCCTTGGTATAGGCTTGCGGATAACCGCCGCTGACGAGCATGACGCACACGGATGCGCGTCCGTCAAAGGTGACAACACGCTTGTCTAAGTTGCCTTCCGCGATGCCTTCAAACAAATCAACGATATCACTTTTCAGTCGCAGCATTACGCTTTCTGTCTCCGGGTCGCCCATTCTACAGTTGTATTCTATCACCATGGGTTCGCCTTTTACATTGATTAAACCAAAGAAGATAAAACCTTTGTAGTCGATACCTTCTTCAGATAGTCCCTTTATCGTTGGCTGAATGATTCGTTCCTCCACCTTCTTCATCCAGTCATTATCTGCAAATGGGACCGGTGAGACGCTGCCCATGCCACCTGTATTCAGTCCTGTATCGCCTTCACCAATGCGCTTGTAATCCTTTGCTTCTGGCAAAATTTGATAATGTTTGCCATCGGTTAAGACGAAAACAGAACACTCTATTCCACTTAAATATTCCTCAATGACGACTCGTGCCGACGCTTTTCCGAACATACCCCCTAACATTTCCTTTAATTCTCGCTGTGCTTCAGCCAACGTAGGGAGTATTAAAACGCCCTTACCAGCACACAGTCCGTCGGCTTTCAACACGTATGGAGCCTCTAAAGTCTCCAAGAAGCGAAGTCCTTCATCTAATGTTTCGCCCGTAAAGGTATGGTATCGGGCGGTTGGAATATGGTGGCGTTGCATGAAAGCCTTGGCAAAATCTTTGCTACCTTCCAGTTTTGCCCCCTCTTTCGATGGACCTATGACCACGGTGTCTTTGGTTCGAGAGTCATTTTTCAACGCATCAGAGATGCCATTCACAAGTGGATCTTCGGGTCCAACGACAACCATGTCAATCTGTTGGGTGCATATAAAGTCTTTGATAGCATCGAAATCGTTCACCTGAATGTCGACATTGGTGCCTACTTCACTTGTTCCAGCATTGCCGGGAGCGATGAACAGTTCGGTTACTCGTTTGCTTTGTGCTATTTTCCAGCCCAAGGCGTGTTCTCTTCCGCCACTACCTAATAATAATATCTTCATGCGTATGTTTCCTTTTTTATTTCAGATAATCTTCAAAGTACTGTGTAATGCGTTCGTGGAGATGAACACTTTGGTGTCCTCTCATATTGTGTGGTTCACCCGGATAGACAAAGAAATCGGGTTGAGTGCCTTGTTTGATACACTCAGCGATGAACGACAAGCAGTGTTGCGGCACTACCGTTTTGTCGTTAGTGCCTTGAATAATTTGTAATTTTCCTTTCAGATTCTTGGCTTGTGGTATTAGGGAAGTCTTGCTGTAGCCCTCTGGATTGGCTTGTGGAGTGTCCATATAGCGCTCTCCATACATCACTTCGTACCATTTCCAATCAATAACAGGACCGCCAGCGACACCCACTTTGAAGGTTTCGGGATAGTTAGTCATCAGCGAAATGGTCATAAAACCGCCGAAGCTCCAACCGTGCACGCCAATTCTGTCGGCATCTACGTAGGGTAAAGTCTTCACATATTCGATGCCCTTCATTTGGTCTTGCATCTCTATCTGACCCAATTGGCGGAATGTTGCTTGTTCAAAATCTCTTCCTCGCCGCTCACTTCCTCTGTTATCGAGTATGAGGAGGATGTATCCCTTCTGTGCCATGTAGGTTTCCCAACTGCGAGAAGCGTAATGCCAACGTGCATCTACGTTGTGTGCATGAGGTCCTCCGTACACATAAAGCACTAAAGGATATTTCTTGTTTTCATCAAAGTTGGCTGGTTTCACCATGCGATAGTACAAGTCGGTCGTGCCGTCAGCAGCTTTGATGGTACCACATGTATAGGTTGGCACCTGATATTCTTTCCACGGGTCAGCCGCTTCAAAGTACTGGGTGCGCTTACCGTTGGCAGTGTTGATAATTTCTATGTTGCGTGGAACGGTGGGTTCGCTGTACTTATCTACGATAAATGTTCCGGAAGGAGATAATGACGGACTGTGATAGCCACGCCCGTTGTCTAACAATCTGCGCTTTCCAGTCTTGACATTCACGGTGTATGTGTTGGTTTGCAGCG
>ERZ1673752.4451-NODE-4451-length-11683-cov-4.434469_pt1 | contig 11683 bp, 4 predicted proteins | sample MGYA00580195_ERZ1673752 | MGnify/ENA primary metagenome ERZ1673752 (study PRJEB41218, sample SAMN15661744) | gut metagenome | host: Homo sapiens | place: Canada: London | collected 2015-08-20/2019-03-30 | study: EMG produced TPA metagenomics assembly of...
ATCTGTGTGAATCTGTGTAATCTGTGGTGAGTCTTATTCATTCCTATACCGTTATAAATGAATTCTGCTAACAAGTTACTTTTATTTTGCTTTAATAGCGGTCACTGCCGTTTTCAATCCTTCGGATGTAGCCGTCAGTTTGATGCCTCCGGATTTTCCGTCACTTTGAACAACCACCAGGCACTTCCCATAGAAAGCCTTGCGATGATCAGCTTTGAATTTCTCCATTGAAACAGGACTACCATTGTCTACACCGGCAATAAATCCCGCACCTTGCACATCGAACATGATCTGATTATCGGCATTCGGACAAAGATTACCATCTTTATCCAGCACCTCCACTGTTACAAAACTAAGATCTCTGCCATCTGATTTGATTTCATTCCGATCAGCCGTCAAGCGTATCTGTGCTGGTTCTCCGGCTGTATGGATCTCCTTCTCCAATACCGTTTTTCCATCCTTGCGGGAAACGACTTTTACCACACCCGGTTCATACTTCACACGCCATACGACATGAAAATCATCCTTACCTTTTGTACGCACACCCTGCGACTCGCCATTTACAAAAAGCTCGACCTCATCCGCATTATTATAATAAGCCCACATATCTATATCCTGCCCCGGCGCCCAGTTCCAATGCGGAAAAAGGTGCAATACCTTTTTCTCCGAATGCCATTCCGACTGATAGAGATAATACACATCTTTCGGAAAACCGGCCAGATCGACAATACCGAAATAAGAGCTACGGGCAGGCCAACCGTAAGGAGTCGGTTCACCTAAATAGTCAAACCCGGTCCAGACATACTGTCCGCTGATAAAATCATTATTCTTCACGTGGCGCATCGTACCCTCATGACTGTTCCCCCAAGGTACATGACAGTTATCATACGAAGAACAGGAGAAACTATCATCAAAATAAGGTTTATCCCAACGTTCAGGACAAATAACAGTTTCGTCACTCGGCATCCGGTAGTAGCCACGCGTCATCAGTGCTGATACACTTTCCGCCACAATGAACGGTTTACCGGGAAATTTCTCAGGTACACCGGCAAACCAATCATCATGATAATTAAAGCCGATGAGATCTAATGCTCCCGAACGGAACAAGTGATTATTCGGGTTCGGTTCATTACAGCCAGCCGTAACGGGACGGGTAGAATCGAGAGCTTTTACCATATCTGCCAGTTTCTTCGTCAGTAAAGAGTTCACACTCATCTCACCTTCTTTCGCCAGCATACTCTGATCATGACCAAAATTCAGAATCAGGTTCGCTTGTTCCAAGGTCAACGTATCCGCTTTTGCATCCGACCATTGCTCCAGCACTTCGTTGCCAATGCTCCAAACGAAAACAGAAGGATGGTTACGGTCGCGAAGTATCAAATCCGTCAGATCGCGTTCATGCCACTCGTTGAAGTAACGGGAATAATCATGAGCCGTTTTTCTTTTGCGCCACATATCGAACGTCTCATCCATTACGATAAATCCCATACGGTCACAAAGATCGAGCAGTTCTGGTGAGGGAGGGTTATGAGAACAGCGAATGCCGTTACAGCCCATTTCTTGCAGTATCTCCAACTGGCGCTCGATAGCGCGGATATTGACTGCCGCCCCAAGACACCCCAGATCATGATGCATACATACACCATTAATCTTCAGCCGTTCTCCATTCAGAATAAACCCTTTCTGTACATCAAAACGGAAGGTACGGATACCGGTATTCGTACAGTAGTTATCCAATACTTTACCGGTTGTCTTATCAATAAGGATACTGTTCACCTTATATATATAAGGAGTGTTCACGCTCCAAAGATTAGGGTTCTTCACTACAATTTCCTGTTCTACCTCGTTCGGACAGGCAGGTATCACTTGCAGTTCCGATGCAACCTCACCCACAACATTCCCTTCTGCATCCATTAGCCGTGACTGCAACACAACATCTGCCAAGGAAACAATTTCCGAATCAAAAACAACATACGTACCATCCGCCTGCTTCACGGAATCTTGCAGTTGAGCGGCCGCATCATACTGTATTTTAGTACGTATGTTTAGTCGTGCACTGTTCTTCGACACATCTTGCGCCGTGATAAAAGTACCCCATTGCGCTATATGCACGGGGTTAAGTTTCGTAAGCCATACATTACGGTAGATGCCACATCCCGAATACCAGCGGGAATTAGGTTGTTCCGCGTTGTCCACACGTACGGCAACTACATTCTTTCCGCCCCACTTGATATAGGGAGTCAGATCGTAACTGAACGAGACATATCCATAAGGACGTAAACCAAGGGAATGACCATTGATAAAGACTTCCGAATTCATATATACACCGTCAAAATCAATATACAGGCGCTTGCCTTCATCCGCTTTGTCAACAGTAAACGTTTTGCGATACCAACCGATACCACCGGGTAATGCCCCTCCTCCTGTTCCGGAAGGATTATCCTTACTGAACTCTCCCTCGATAGCCCAGTCATGTGGAAGATGGAGGATCCGCCATGCCGTGTCGTCATAATCGGGACGGGATGCCGCAGAGTCATCTCCCAGATGGAAAGTCCAGTCAGCGGTGAAGTCCTGTCGACGGTTATCAGTAACCCGTTCAGCGGAGGTGCAACCTCCCAATACCAAGAAGAGGAGCAAACAGGATATTGGTATTATTAATAGTTGTTTCATGATATTGATACACTCTGCTGCTTCCCATCATACTTCACCGTCACCCCCTTAGCCTTCGCGTCAAAAGGTTGCGGCTTATCCTTACTTACCTTTACAACGTTGAATGTACGTTCTTTCAGCATACCGGGAAATTCTCCTGCACGGTCACCAATAGTCAGAGTGCCTTCCGCATCATTGTAAGTAAACGGGATGGTGGCATACTGTCCTTTTTCGTAGTTATAATTCACACCTTCATCCTCGTACAAAGTGAACTCACCATCTTTACCCGCATATACATATAGTGTGATTTCTTCCGCAGACTTCTCATCACTATACTGCATTTCCGGTCCGTAAGGCACAATAGCCCCTTCGCGTACATAGAGCGGCATGCGTTCATAGGGAGCGTCCACTTTCAACTGTTGCCCACCGGCCATGTACTTACCGGTATAGAAATCATACCAACCGCAAGTTGCCGGGAAATAGACCTCCCGAGTGCGTGCACCATACTCATACACCGGAGCCGCCATCAACGCCGGACCGAACATAAACTGATCACTGATATTATTCACCTTTGTATCTGCCGTAAAGTCCATTACCAGCGGACGCATAATCGTATAATCATCAAAATAAGTCATCCCGGCCAATGAATAAATATAAGGCATCATCGTATAGCGCAACTTCGTATAATACACTATAGAACTATAAGCCGGATGTCCTTCGGGAGCTATATTCCACACCTCACGGAACGGATACTGTCCATGTGCACGGAACAACGGGCAGAATGCGCCAAACTGATACCAACGTGTATTCAATTCACGCCATTCCTTATAGTCCGCATTCTCTTTTCCGGTCTTATTGAATTCCTTTTGTCCGTCTTCATAGCGTTTTTCTACGCAGAATCCGCCAATGTCCATCGTCCAGTAAGGAATACCGCTGACTGCAAAATTCAGTCCGGCAGAAATCTGCGCCTTCATATCTTCCCAACGGGTAGCGATATCGCCACTCCATGTTGCGGTAGAATAACGTTGCAATCCGGCAAATCCCGAACGAGTCAGCAAGAATACACGTTTGTCATTGTCTACGGCACGTTGTCCGTCATAAATAGCCTCAGCATTCATCAACGCATACGCATTGAAATATTGGTCGGACGGACCGAGAGCAGTCGGACCACACAAAGCTTTCCGGTAAGCCAAATCCGTACAGTCGCGTACATTCGGTTCACTGGCATCCATCCACCAGGCATCAATTCCGAGGGGATAAAGATGATCTTCCATCTGTTTCCAGAACAGCTTCCGTGCGCCCTCAGCATAAGCATCATAGAAAGAACCGATGTAGCCGGGACCAATCCAGTCACGAATGCTGTCTTTAACGGCCTGCTGATACATCCAGCCTTTTTCATCAAACTCTTTATAATGTTCCGTAGTCATATAGAATTTCGGCCAAACGGAAATCATCATCTTGGCATTCAGAGCATGAATAGAATCTACCATTCCTTTCGGATCAGGGAAACGAGCTTTGTCGAACTCATGACTACCCCAGGCATTTTCCGGCCAGTAGCTCCAGTCGAGCACAATATTATCAATGGGAATCTGACGTTTACGGAATTCCTTCAAAGCATCCAGTATTTCTTCCTGCGTCTTATAACGTTCGCGGCTCTGCCAGTATCCCATCGCCCACTTCGGCATGATTTGTGATTTTCCGGTCAGAGCACGGTATCCACTGATTACCTCGTCCATATCCTCGCCATAAACAAAATAATAATCGATTTCATTCTGCATTTCTCCCCACCACGACTGTTTGTTCTGTTCTTCAGCAGATACAGGAGACAATGCACGCAAACCGCAATAGGATACATATCCATCAGGAATCCATTCAATTTTCAATGGAACACGTTTACCGGCTTTCAAATCTACGGCAAACTTATAACTGTTCGGATTCCAAGCCGTACGCCAACGTTCGGGAACCACCAGTTCACCGTCAATATATACCTTCGTATATCCTGCATAATAGAGGATAAAACGAAACCTACCGTTCTCCATCGGCTCTATTTCTCCTTCATACGTCACCTGCGAACCCATGAAAGGAAATCCTTCTGGTAAGTTCACGACTTTCGACAAATCTTCCGATTTCAGATGTTCAAAATAAACAGAATCTTCCCGGCGTACCAGTGTCTCCGCTGTTGATTTCTGAGAGGGTACGTATGTTCCTGTCAAAGCACCTTCCTCACCCTCCTTATCATAGAGTTTGAAAACTGTGCTTAACTGTGCATAATCACGTGGATCGCCGAAACGGCAAAGCGAATAACTATCCCACAGAATACCGTAATTCTTATTGGAAACGATAAAAGGTACGGAAACCTTTGTATTATACTGGAAAAGTTCCTCGTTCTTACCTTTATAGTTGAATTCATCAGCCTGGTGTTGTCCCAGTCCGTAGAATGCCTCATCATCGGGTGACTGGAATACCTGACGTACCGTATACGCCTTTGTTCCCTGCACTTCGATAGGCTGGAAACTCCTGCCTTTCTCATCTTCCGCCAAAATCAGGTTACCGGAAGCATCGGTAAAGCGTACTTCACCCGTGGCTTTGGATACGATGGCACACACCTCTGAGGTTTTTACCGAAACGGCATCTTCACTTTCTTCCACGCTGAAGTCCGTCTTATCTTTTTGGGGAACTATAATCAGGCTTTCCGCCTTTGAAAAGTTTTTTTCGGGAGTGGCTGACACATGAATCAACTTCTCTCCCATTACTTCAACCTTCACCTTTCGCACATCCGTCGGTTGCTGTTGTTCGACATTTACAATAATGCCGTTACTCGTCTTCTCATACCCGCCTCCGGAACATGCCATCAGCATCCATCCTGCGAGCAAACAAACTGAAGTGTTTTTCAATTTCATATCTTTGTTTTTAAAGTTATTTTCTCCGAGTGTAAAAGTAGGAAATCATACAGTAAACAAGCCCTCCCGATGTTGAAAGGAAAGGGCTTATTTGATTTATAGAAATATCAGATGTTTCAACAATGGGTACTTTTTGTTATTTACCCTCCTTTTCCTGATATACAGAGGGTAAAACACCGAATTCATCCTTGAAATACTTACTGAAATATTTGGGGTTATTGAAGCCCACCTGATAGGCAACCTCCGACACATTCTGCTGGCTCTCGCGCAGAAGTTGTGCCGCACGTTTCAGTCGGATAATACGAATAAATTCTATCGGAGTTTTACCGGTAATCTGCAACAGCTTTTTATAGAGATGCACCCGGCTCATGCCCAGTTCATGACTCAATTCTTCCACAGATAAATCGGGACGGGCAATATGCGTCTCCACATACTTTATCGCATTCTCAATCAGCTTTTCGTCCATCGAAGTGATAACGATTTCACTCGGTTCGGGATCAATACGGGTGCGAAGTTTATTTTTGCTGCTCAAATCTATCAGTTTACGCATGCGCAAAATCAGTACCTCCATATTGAAAGGTTTCGTCACATAGTCATCCGCACCAATCGTCAGGCCTTCCACCTTATTCTCTACGGATTGCTTGGCCGTAAGCAACACAAAAGGAATATTACTTGTACGCTTGTCAGCCTTCACCCAACGGCACAGTTCGTTCCCGTCCATTTCAGGCATCATCACATCACAAACGATGATATCCGGCATCAGTTCCGGTATCATCTGCCAGGCTATCTTTCCGTTTCCGGCAGATTCTATACGGAAATACAGACTCAACGTATAACGCATGAAAGAAACAAAATCTTCATTATCATCCACAATCAGTGCAAGTGGCTTCTTCCGTTCTTCCTCATTCAATTCTTCCACTGAAGCAAGTGCCACCGCATCCTCTTCTGCAGCTTCTTCCGAGAGTGGAGTCGCTACGTTCTCCACCGAATGTTTCACCGGAATATCTACCACAAATACACTGCCCGTACCCACATTGTCGAACACGCGCACCACACCACCATGCAGCGTAACGTAATCACGTACCAGGCTCAAACCGATACCACTCCCCGTACTGGGGTTACTATCACCTATACGCTCCGATTGATAGAAACGTTCGAATATACGTTCTTTATCAAAGTCGCTGATACCTACCCCCGTATCGGATACTTTGATTTCCAATGTTTCCGTAGTTCCTTTTATCAGTTCAAGAGAAACATCCACCCGCCCTCCATCCGGAGTAAATTTAAACGCATTAGAGAGCAGATTCATCACTATCTTACCTATTTTATCCTCATCGAACGACATATTCAACGATTCGATTGCCGAAAAAAAAGTGAGATGCACGTTTTTCTTTTCCGAAAGCATCAGGAATGAGTTGCATATAGAGTGAACATACGATACAACCTCCCCCTCCGAAAGATTCAAATGCAACCCTGCCACCTCATTTTTACGGAAATCAAGTAATTGGTTCACAAGATTCAGTAACCGCAATGCATTACGATGCATCAGTTTCAATTGCTCCTGCTTCCGTTCATCATGGGTTTCTTTCATCATTCCTTCCAACGGAGAAATGATCAACGTCAGTGGTGTACGCAGTTCATGGCTCACATTGGTAAAGAAACGGAATTTCATCTGATTGACTTCTTCATTCCGCTCCGCTTCACGTTCCATCTGTTGTATCCTGAACTTATTGCGTTCACGGCGCAGCACAGCATTGCGGGCCAAAAGCAATGTGCCTATCAATAGCATAGCATACAGAACATACGCCCAGGGGGTCATCCAGAAAGGCGGTAGGATTACTATTTTAAGGCTTGACTCTTCTGTTCCGGCAAATCCATCACTATTGATTGCCTTCACTTTCAGCGTATAAGTACCGGGTGCCAAATTCGTATAAGTAACGCGGTGCATATCAGCCGCACCTGCCATCCAGTCCTCATTAAATCCCTCCAGTTTATACAGATACTGGGTTTTCTCAGGCAAGACGTAATTATCCGATGCAAACAATACAGTGAAGACATTCTGTTTATAATCAAGTTTCACCTCTCTGGCTTTATTCAGCGACTCACGCAGCAAAACACGTCCACCATACTCCTTTCCAACCTCTACTTCTTCATTGAAAAGCTGGAAGCCGGTAAACATCACCTTGGGCAACGTCCGGTTATATTTGATATTCTCCGGTCTGAAAGTATTCAATCCATACATACCTCCCATTGCAATCTCACCTGAGGAAAGACGCTTAATGGAACGTTGATTGAACTCACAGCCCTGCAAACCGTCCTTATCATCATACCTGTAATAGTTGAAAGTATAATCTCCGTTTTTTGTATCGATAGAAGGAATTACATTCACTACACCATTGGCCGTAGTCACCCACATATTTTTATTATCATCTTCTACGATACCGGTAATAAATACCCTAGAATCGTTCTGCGAAAGAGGAACTACCTGTAAATGGTCGTTCTTCGGGTTATAGAGATTCAGTCCTTCACGTGTTCCCACCCATATCAATCCCCGGCTATCCTCATAGACCTGATTAATGCTCTGATTGGAAAAGCGGATACTTCCCGACTCGTTGCCTACCAGATTCGTTATTTTCCGGGTAGTCAGATCCATTATGGATACCCCCGTAGAAGAAGTACCGATTATCAGACGATTATCACGACTCATACATAAAGAGGCTATATGATTGGAAATAATTCCGGAGTTACTTATCTTATAGGTGGTGAACTCACCTGTCCCCGGATTCAGACATTGCAAACCGCCTCCCAAGGTTCCAATCCAGATATTTCCGTTCTTATCTTCTGCCAATGACCAGACATTGTTATTAGCCAGCGAATTATCATCTCCCGGTCTGTTCCGGTAATGCACGAAGCGATTGCCGTCGAAACAATCCAATCCTTCCCAAAATGTCCCTATCCAGAGTCTGCCGTCCTTAGCTTGCAACAAACTTACAATGACATTCGAAGCAATAGAGTTTCCTCCCGGTGAGTATGCATACAGTTTCTTTTCATCCGTCTTCGGATTCCAACGTATCAACCCGGCGTCATTGGTACCCAACCACAACGAACCGTCATTACTTTCTTCCAGACAGTTAATATCTCCCAAGTGGTTGATGCCGAACTTAAAAATGCCCTCATCATAATAAGCCACACTTTTCTTATAAGTACCTATCCACATCACACCGCCTTCATCTTCATAAAGCACATTGATGGTATTATTGGGCAAACCTCGTTCGTCATCCACATCATACGTAAGCGAGACAGTTTCACCAGTCGCCTTATTCCAGATATCGATGCCATCCTGGTCCTTTCCAAACCAAATACGTCCCTGCTTATCCTGAGCTACTGCTACGATATGCGCCTGACCTCTATCGCTGAAATTCCATTGTGAATGCCACTTCCTGTCAGACAAATCGTAAGCCCATACACCCGGGGCACCATATATCCATAAATCTTCATCCTTATCCACATACAGGAAGAAGATATCAGTACGCGTTCCCATGTGCTCTGCAATATCTGTCAAAGTCCATTTTACACGTACCGTCTCACGGTCGATACAGATTACACGCCCGTTATCATATACCAACAGAATGCCATCTTTACATTCGGCCATGTCTATAATGACACCTTCGGGTATTCCTTTCTCACCGAAAGGCAAGGATACAGCATTCTTTTCACCGGGACGATAACAGTAGCACCCTTTCCCGTCTATGGCAAACCAGGTATTCTTTTGCTTGTCGACAAATACATAGCGGGGTGTTCCGTCTATCCCTATATCCCACATCCGGGAACGAACATCACAGACAAAGCTCTCCGTATCCCAGTTATAAATGACATATCCGTTTTCTCCCGTCCGTATCCATAAACGTCCTTCACTGTCTTCCACTATCTTCTCAATATAGTTGTCAGGTAAAGACGCAGAACCATTGTCAGTGCTCCGGAATACCTTGAAACGATATCCGTCATAACGTGCCAGTCCGGCAGCGGTGCCGAACCACATAAAACCTCTTGAATCTTTATAAATGGCATTGATTTGGTTGCTGGGCATTCCGTCCTTAACCTCTAGATGTTTGAACATAAAGTCGTGTGAAAAGGCAGAAAAACATGCCACAACGACTGAAACGATAAGTAAAATCAATCTCTTCATAGTAGTAGATATAGGAATATCGTTAACATATTGCAAATGAAACAAAAAGGAATTGTAAAAACAAGGTTTTCAATGTGTTTTTTTATCATTTCATACCCCATCATTTGTTTCCCGGACAGAAAAGAAGGAAGTAACTTCCCTCACAGAAGCTACTTCCCAAAACCAATCAAAAAAAAACCTGTATTAACAACAATCCCTGTATACACGAGGGGTATTTATGAAAACCTATTGCGGTGCATTGTCATAGACGGATTGCAATGTATAAGATGTATCTTCTGTAAAGATGGCCTTTTTCATCACTTCTACTATTTCCGCTGCATTATTCAGATAATCACCGGTAGCATGATTAAACAAGCCTGATTCTTCCTTTCCACTACCTGTACCGCCATTATCCCAATAAACAGGAGCCAATCCGTATTCTTTCGCTGCTTTACATACATATTCCAGATAGTACTTGCGGAAAGATTCCGCACGGTCAGTCGTCCGGCTTACACATCCCATTTCACCAATATATACCGGAATGCCCTTATCTATATACGTTGTCTTCAAACTATTGAATACATCTTTCACATTGTCTTCGTCTCCCCAGTTAGCTTTCTTATCGGCAGCGCCGGTATGCCCCCACTCCGAATACTTTGCATCCAGTGTATATTCATTCGGATCATAGAAATGAACAGATACCATCAGACGATTCTGAACTTTATCAGTCGGCAGTTTGAAGTTGCTCACCGTAAGTGCCACATTGGTACAATACCCCGGCACACCCAGGAAACGATTGCTATTACCACCACCTACAGCACGTACCGCATCTACAAACACCTGATTCCAGTCGTTCAATATTGAATATTGTTTTCCACCATCATTACGGTTGTCGCCCCAGCCCCAACCGCCATCATGAATTTCATTCATCGACTCGAATGCCAGGAAGTTGCCCTTATCCTTAAAACGTTCGGCTATCTGTGTCCATACAGCTTTCAATTCTGTTTTAATTGCGGTATTTTTAGTTTCATCCTGAGCAGCATCTTTAATGCTAAGCCAGTATTCACTATCAGCTCCATCGTGATGAATATTGACAATAGCATTCAGTCCGGCATTTTCTGCATATCCTACTACCTCGGCAACACGATCCATCCAGGCTTTCTCTATTTCATAACCGGGGGCGTCTCCAATATGTCCCATCCATGTAACAGGAATACGTACGGTAGTAATACCCGCAGCAGCCAATTTATCAAATAAAGCCTGTGTCGTCTTTTGATTCCCCCAGGCCGTTTCATTGGCCACACCACTATTATGCGCATCCAACTGATTACCCAGATTCCAACCCAATCCCAGACTTTTAGCTACAGTCCAGGGATCTTCACCTGCTATTTCATTCGAGCTTATCTCACCTCCCGCCAACTGCTTCACGGTCACAGTTGTTGCCGGCAAGTCACCCAAAATAAAAGTAATGGTACCGGTACGTTCTTTTCCGGTATTGGCAGCGATAATAAAAGTCTTCGTTTTATCCACCATAGCGCGCGTTTCTGTTTTCTCGGTAATCCAGCTATCATTAATAGTTATAGTTGGTTCACCGTTAGTCATCACTTTCACAGTGATAATACCACCCGCTGCCGATATGTCTTCAAACAAGACAGTCTCCAGATCCAGACCTTCGGTAGCTGTTTGAATGACATTGAATGTCTCTGTCAGGTTACCACCTTTCACAGTAATAACAGATGTACGATTATCGGTAGTTGAATTGGATTTTACATCTATCGTATATTTAAAGACCGTAGCAGAAGCTGAAACTGCCGGAGTCACTACGCACCAATCCTGGTTACTGGTAACTTCCAACGTCACATTCGATTTCACAGAGAGTGTGTTTGTACCTCCGGCTTTGGAAAAACTCATTCCATTCGCCAGAATGTTTTCGGAAATTGTTATTTCCGGTGTTACAGGATCATTGTCA
>ERZ1673752.4455-NODE-4455-length-11676-cov-4.293520_pt1 | contig 11676 bp, 10 predicted proteins | sample MGYA00580195_ERZ1673752 | MGnify/ENA primary metagenome ERZ1673752 (study PRJEB41218, sample SAMN15661744) | gut metagenome | host: Homo sapiens | place: Canada: London | collected 2015-08-20/2019-03-30 | study: EMG produced TPA metagenomics assembly of...
TGACGTACAGAAACTATGAGTGGAATAATTAGGAGGTTTATAGTTGTTTAATGGAAATAGAGCGTAAATTTTTAATTCAAAAAATGCCGTCTGATTTAGAAAATTACAAAAGTCGTTTGATTGAGCAGGCTTATTTGAATGTAAAGCCTGTTGTCAGAGTGCGCCGGGAGGATGAGACGTATTATATGACTTATAAAGGCGGCGGCATGATGGCCCGGGAGGAATATAATCTGCCTTTGGATGCAGATTCATATGCCCATCTTCTTCAGAAAGCAGATGGCAATATTATTACCAAAAGACGGTATCTCATTCCGTTGGCTCCATATACCATTGAATTGGATGTTTTCAGCGGCATATTTGAGGGTGTCATTGTGGCGGAAGTCGAATTCCCAAGTATTGAAGAAGCAGAAAGCTTTTCGGCGCCGGATTGGTTTGGTGAGGACGTGACTTATGACGGCCGGTATCATAACAGCGTCATGAGCAGAATGAAAGTGGAAGAGATTGTTGAGATACAAAGTCTTTCTGATCAGAAGGAAAATGATCAGGCGAAAATAGTCAGACAAGGCAAATATTAAGAGATGAGAGGATTTGTTATATGAATACAAAAAATAAAGCCATTGTGTGTATTTTGATTTCAGCATTTGGCTTTTCAATTATGAATTTATGCGTGAAGCTGTCCGGTGATCTGCCGTCTATTGAAAAGAGCTTTTTTAGAAATCTTATGGCAGCGATCATTGCGTTTATCTTATTATATAGAAGCAAAGCGGGTTTTTCCTGCAAGAAAGAGAATCTGCCGGCATTGATTTTGCGTGCTGTACTTGGAACCATTGGTATTTTCTGTAACTTTTATGCATTGAGCCATATGGTGCTGTCGGATGCTTCTATGCTGAACAAGTTATCACCTTTCTTTACACTGATCTTTTCCTACATCTTCCTGAAGGAAAAGTTATCACCTTTCCAGTGTATTGCCATCGTAATCGCTTTTATCGGCAGTTTGTTTATCATCAAGCCATCCTTTGATCTGACAGCCACATTTCCGGCGCTTTGCGGCTTCATCGGCGGTGTGTGTGCCGGCGGTGCGTACACCTGTGTGCGGTATCTTGGGATTAAAGGTGAAAAAGGGCCCTTTATTGTGTTCTTTTTTTCGGCGTTTTCATGCCTGGCGGCATTGCCGTACATGTTCTTTTTCTTTGAACCGATGACACTGCAGCAGCTGCTGATTCTGATTGGTGCAGGCGCAGGTGCAGCCGTAGGTCAGTTTGGCATCACAGCCGCCTACAAGTATGCCCCGGCCAGAGAAATCTCCATCTATGATTATACATTGGTCATTTTCGCAGCCATCTGGAGCTTCATCTTTTTCGGTGAACTGCCGGATTGGATCAGTATCCTTGGATATGTGTTGATCTTCGGTATGTCAGCATTGATGTTTTTGTATAATAACCGTCACGCAGAGCCGGCGAGACCAATAAAAGCACGGAGTCATTAATCGTTGTAAGTTATGGTAAAACAATTAATTAAAAAGGCCATCTTTTATCGATTGGTTTACCATAACAGCCATTTTTTTATGGTTTTTTTAGAAAAAAGTGCCCTTCCCCTATTTACATATGCCCGGATGTATAATATACTTAAATCCATAAGCGCTTGAAAACAGGCCGACTCCGCACTTTGGAGGGACCGGTTTCGGGATAGATGAAGGAGGATATTAATATCATGAGTGTACAGGTAGAAAAATTAGAACATAATATGGCGAAACTGACAATTACAGTTCCGGCTGAAACTTTCAATAAGGCTATTACACAGGCTTACAAGAAGATGAAGAATCAGATCTCCATTCCTGGTTTCAGAAAAGGTAAAGTGCCTCAGGCAATGGTAGAGAAAATGTACGGTGCAGGCATGTTCTATGAAGATGCAGCCAACATTGTTATTCCGGAAGAATACGACAAGGCTCTTGCAGAAGTAAAGGATATCAAGATTACATCTCAGCCAGCTATCGATGTTACACAGATGGAAAAAGGCAAGGAGTTTATCTTTACAGCAGAAGTTGCTACTAAACCGGAAGTTACACTTGGCCAGTACAAAGGTATCGAAGTACCGGAGACTAAAGTAGAAGTAACAGACGAAGAAATCGAAGCTGAGCTGAAGAAAGTTCAGGAACAGAACGCAAGAGAAATCACAGTTGACAGACCAGCTGAGAATGGCGATACAGTTGTTATCGACTTCGAAGGTTCTGTAGACGGTGAAGTATTCGAAGGCGGTACAGCTGAGAACCATCCTCTGGTACTTGGTTCAGGCTCTTTCATTCCTGGATTCGAAGATCAGCTTGTTGGTGCCGCAGCAGATTCTGATGTAGAAGTAAACGTTACTTTCCCGGAAGATTACCAGGCTAAAGAACTTGCAGGCAAAGCTGCAGTCTTCAAAGTTAAAGTTCACGAGATCAAGAAGAAAGAACTTCCGGAGATCAATGATGAATTCGCTCAGGATGTATCTGAATTCGATACACTTGATGAATACAAAGAAGATGTAAAGAAAGGCATTGCAGAACAGAAAGAAAAAGCTGCACGTCAGGAAAAACAGGAAAAGATCATCAGACAGATCGTAGAAAACGCTGAGATGGATATTCCGGATCCTATGGTAGTTACTCAGACAAGACAGATGATGGATCAGTTTGCACAGCAGATGCAGTCCAACGGCCTTTCTATGGCTCAGTACTATCAGTTCACAGGTCTGACACCAGACGGCCTTCTTGAACAGATGAAACCACAGGCTCAGAAGAACATCGAGAACAGACTTGTTCTTGAAGCAATCGCTGCAGCTGAAGGAATCGTAGCAAGCGAAGAAGAAGTTGAGAAGGAATTCGCTAACATTGCTGAAAGATATGGCCTTGAAGTAGAAAAGGTTAAAGAAATCTTTGCTGACGAAGAAACAGAGAACATTAAGAGCGATATCGCTGCACAGAAAGCGCTTGATTTGATCACAGATGCTGCTGTTGAAGTTCCTGTAACTGAAGTAGAAGCAACTGTAGAAGACGCAGAATAATCATAACGTAAGATAGCAGGGCTGCCGCAGAGAAGTTTGCCGCAGCCCTGTGGTATTAATAAATGCTGACATTACGGATATGCATGACATATCCGGTTTGACAGGAGGATAAGGATGAGTTTAGTACCTACAGTCATTGAACAGTCAAGCAGAGGCGAACGTGCCTTTGATATTTATTCCAGACTTTTAAAAGACAGAATTATTTTCCTTGGAGAAGAAGTAACGGATGTATCCGCCAATCTGATTGTATCACAGCTCCTTTTCCTTGAATCTGAAGATCCGGGAAAGGATATTCAGATGTATATTAACAGCCCTGGCGGTTCTGTATCCGCAGGTATGGCTATTTATGATACCATGCAGTTTATTAAGTGTGATGTATCTACAATTTGTATGGGTATGGCTGCAAGTATGGGTGCATTCCTGCTGGCAGGCGGTACACCGGGCAAACGTCTGGCTCTGCCGCATTCAACCATTATGATTCATCAGCCATCAGGCGGTGCACAGGGACAGGCAACAGAGATTCAGATCGTTGCTGACCGTATCCAGTACACAAAGCGTATGCTGAATGAATTACTGGCTGCCAATACACATCAGCCATTAGAGAAGATTGCAGCAGATACAGAAAGAGACTATTACATGAGTGCAGAAGAGGCCAAGAATTATGGCCTGATTGATGCTGTAGTAACCAAGCGTGCATAGGCAAGTCTTGAAGTAAAAGAGGTAGTATATGGCAAGTCGTATTGATGACAAGAAGCAGCCAAGATGTTCTTTTTGCAATAAGACACAGGATCAGGTCCGCAAGCTCATTGCAGGTCCGAATGCATTTATCTGTGATGAATGTGTGGATATCTGCATGGAGATCATCGAAGATGAGATGGAAGAGGATCAGAATGATGCTGATATTAATCTGCTGAAGCCTGTTGAGATCAAGAATTTCCTTGATCAGTATGTCATTGGACAGGAACAGGCTAAGAAGGTTTTATCCGTTGCTGTTTATAATCATTACAAGAGAATCACATCCAATGCCGGCAATGATGTGGAATTGCAGAAGAGCAATATTATTATGGTAGGACCTACCGGTTCCGGCAAAACACTTTTGGCACAGACACTGGCTAAGATTTTGAATGTACCATTTGCCATTGCAGATGCAACTGCTTTGACAGAGGCAGGTTATGTCGGTGAAGATGTGGAGAATATTCTGCTGAAGCTGATTCAGGCAGCAGATTATGACATTGAGAAAGCCGAAAGAGGTATTATTTATATCGATGAGATCGACAAGATCACAAAGAAGTCCGAGAATGTCTCTATTACAAGAGATGTTTCCGGTGAAGGTGTTCAGCAGGCACTTCTGAAGATTCTGGAAGGTACGGTGGCATCTGTTCCTCCTCAGGGCGGCAGAAAGCATCCGCATCAGGAATTTCTTCAGATCGATACAACGAATATTCTGTTTATCTGCGGCGGTGCCTTTGACGGTCTGGATAAGATTGTTGAATCAAGAACAGACGGTCAGTCCATCGGATTTAATGCAGAGATCCATGTGAAGGAAGAAGGACAGAATGTCAGTGAGCTGATGAAGCAGGCTCTGCCTCAGGATTTTGTCAAATATGGCCTGATTCCTGAATTTGTAGGTCGTGTGCCGGTCAGCGTAACCCTTGATCTGCTGGATGAAGATGCTCTTGTTCGTGTTCTGACAGAACCAAAGAGTGCGATCATCAAACAGTACAAGAAATTATTCCAGCTGGATGGTGTGGATCTTGAGTTTGAAGATGAGGCTGTTCATGAAATTGCCCATCGCTCATTTATGCGAAATACCGGTGCCAGAGGATTGCGTTCCATTGTTGAGAGTGTGTTGATGGATACAATGTTTACACTGCCATCAGATGAGACAGTTGAGAAGTGTATTATTACCAAAGCTGTTGTTGATGGTCAGGCGACTCCTGAGCTGGTTCACGGTGAGCCGCAGCTTCCATCTAAGAAGGGACAGACAAAGAAGTCATCCCGCAAGAACAGCGGAGAAATCGCATAGAATTCACAAGGCTGCCGGTTGAAATGATACGGCAGCCTTTTTTCGATGATAGAACTTGGCAGAAATTTTGTTCAAGTAGAGAAAAAAGACAATTGAAAGATATAAATCAAACAACCAATGATAAGAAGGTGAACAAAAAGAGATGAGTGATATTAACTGCAGAATGCCGGCAGTGGCACTTAGAGGGCTTGTATGCCTGCCGGATATGATCCTGCATTTTGATGTAAGCCGCAAGAAATCCATCGCAGCACTGGAAGCGGCCATGGTCAAAGACCAGATGGTTTTCCTGGTGGCACAGAAAGATCCTGATGAGGAAGATCCGAAGCAGGAAGGCCTTTATATAGCAGGTGCCATGGCGAAGGTGAAACAGATTGTCAAGATGCCTGAGAATATGGTCCGTGTTGTGGCGGAAGGCAAATTCAGGGCAGAGCTGGATGAGGTGATTTCTGTGTCTCCGTATTTGCTGACGGATGTCATTATTCATGACAGAGAAGAAAAGGTGGAGAATGAGAACGAGGCAGAGGCTATGCGCCGTGTCCTTGAGGAAATACTTCAGAAATTTATCGATGCCGGTGCCAAGTTTGGTCCGGAGATCACAAGACAGATGGAACAGGCAGAGGATATTGTTAAACTGACGAATCAGCTCTGTGCCAACATGCCGATGCGCTGGCAGGACAGACAGACACTGGCGGAGAAGGTGGATTTTCGTGAACGTTATGAGGAACTGTGCCGCATCATGGAGAAGGAATATGATGTCCTTCTGATCAATCAGGATATCCAGAATAAGGTCAAAAGCCGGCTTGAGAAGAATCAGAGAGATTATGTGCTGCGTGAACAGATGAAGCTGATTCGTGAAGAATTGGGCGATGACATGCAGTCTGAAATCGATGAGTATGAGACGAAGCTGGAAGAACTGAAAGCACCTGAATTCGTCAAAGAAAAGCTTGAGAAAGAAATTGCCCGTTTTAAAGCATCCGCAGGCAATTCAGCTGAGACAGGCGTCCTCAGAACTTATATTGATACATTATTTGAGATGCCGTGGAGCAAGACAAGCCGTGACAACAAAAATATTGACAAGGCAGCGAAGATTCTGAGAGAGGATCATTATGGATTGGAGAAGGTCAAAGAGAGAATTCTTGAATTTCTTTCCGTCAGACTGCTGACGAAGAAGGGAGACAGCCCGATCCTTTGTCTGGTGGGACCGCCGGGAACAGGTAAGACATCTATTGCCCGTTCTATCGCAAGAGCACTGAGCAAGAAATATGTCCGTATCAGCCTTGGCGGTGTCCATGACGAGGCGGAAATCCGCGGTCACCGAAGAACTTATATCGGTGCGATGCCGGGGCGTATTGCTTCAGGTCTGGCCCATGCAGGTGTGAAGAATCCGGTGATGCTGCTGGATGAGATCGACAAAGTCAGCACAGACTATAAGGGTGATACATTCTCCGCACTGCTTGAAGTATTGGATTCAGAGCAGAACAGCAAGTTCAGAGACAATTATCTGGAACTGCCTTTGGATCTTTCGGATGTTCTGTTTATTGCAACAGCCAACAGTTTGTCCACTATTCCGCGTCCGCTGTTAGACCGTATGGAGATTATCGAGATCAATACGTATACACAGAATGAGAAGCTTCATATTGCCAAAGAGCATCTGATCGAGAAGCAGATGAAAGCCAACGGCATCAAGGCCAAACAGCTGACGATCAGCGATAAGGCCATTGAAGATATTATTCTCTCCTATACCCGTGAGTCCGGCGTCCGTGGTCTGGAACGCTGTCTGGGCGATATCTGCAGAAAGACAGCACGCATGATCCTGCAGGACGGCAAGAAGAATGTCAAAGTGACAGAGAAGAATCTGGAACATTTCCTTGGCACAAAGAAATATGACTATGAGATGGCCAATGCAAAGAATGAGATCGGTATCGTCCGGGGACTGGCATGGACCAGTGTAGGCGGTGATACCCTTTCTATTGAGGTCAATGTGATGCCGGGCAAAGGTAAGTTTGAACTGACCGGTCATCTGGGAGATGTCATGAAGGAATCAGCCATGGCGGCTATCAGCTATATCCGTTCTGTCAGTGACAAATTCAATATTGATAAAGAATTTTTTGAGAAAAATGATATCCATATCCATATTCCTGAAGGTGCGGTACCGAAGGATGGCCCTTCAGCAGGCGTGACCATGGCAACAGCGATGCTTTCTGCCATCACAGGTATTCCGGTTCGTGCAGATGTGGCCATGACCGGTGAGATTACCTTGAGAGGCCGTGTGCTTCCGATCGGCGGTCTTCGTGAGAAGTCCATTGCGGCTAAGGTAGCAGGCATTCACACAGTGATCGTACCGGAGAAAAACCGCAGAGATATCAGGGAACTTGACAAAGAGATCACCAAAGATATGAAGTTTGTCTATGCAGCTACAATGGCAGATATTCTTCCGGTAGCACTGGAGAGTATGCCAAAGGCACAGGCGGCAAACAGTTAAGGCTTTGGCAGGAGAAGAAGAATGGTTATAAAGAATGTAAATCTGGAAACAGTATGCGGTATTACAAGTACGCTGCCGGAGAACCAGCATCCTGAGGTTGCTTTTTCCGGTAAGTCCAATGTAGGCAAATCCTCACTGATCAACGGTCTGATGAACAGAAAAGCCTATGCAAGAGTTTCCCAGCAGCCGGGTAAGACCCAGACCATCAACTATTACAATGTGAATGACGAGATTTATATTGTCGATCTTCCGGGTTATGGTTTTGCCAATGTTTCACAGGCTGTCAAGGCAAAATGGGGCAAGATGATCGAGAATTATCTCCGAAAATCCAGACAGCTCCGCATGGTCTTTCTGCTGGTGGATATCCGTCATGAACCATCGGCCAATGACAAGCATATGTACAGCTGGATCATTGAAAACGGTTTTTATCCGGCCATTATCGCTACAAAGCTGGACAAGATCAAGCGAAGCCAGATTCAGAAACAGCTGAAGCTGATCCGGGAAGGGCTGAATGTAGCAGAAGGAACGCCGATTGTTCCGTATTCTGCGGTAACAAAGCAGGGACGAGATGAGATATGGGAACTCATTGAGACCTATGCCATGGCACCGGAGGAAGAATTATCAGAAAAGCATTAGTATTATATTTTGATGTAGTAATAGTAATGAAGTGATAATCGGATATTTCATAGACAACTTGGGATAAATGTATTAAATATTACGAATAATGTGGCATAGCCTCTCTTGCTTTGGTATAATATTACCAAAGAAGGGGGGCTTTTTTATGAGACTGTTTTTTTCGGGAGCAGCACATGAGGTAACAGGCAGCAAGCATTATCTCGAAGCAGCAGGCAAGAAGATTCTCATTGACTGTGGTATGGAGCAGGGCAAGAATCTTTATGAGAATCAGGAAATTCCGGTTCCGGCTTCTGATGTGGATTACGTTTTTCTGACGCATGCCCATATCGATCATTCGGGGATGCTGCCATTATTGTATAATCAGGGGTTTAAAGGCAGTGTCTATACAACAGAGGCAACACAGCAGCTCTGCCAGATTATGCTGCTTGACAGTGCCCATATCCAGGAATTTGAAGCAGAGTGGAAGAACCGTAAGGGCAAGCGTGCGGGCATACCGCCGATTGTGCCGATTTATACCACAGAAGATGCAGTGGGGATTCTGCAGTATTTTGTACCATGCCGGTATGAGGAGAAGATACAGGTATGCGACGGTATAGAGATACGTTTTGTAGATGCGGGACATTTGCTTGGATCAGCCAGCATCGAAGTATGGGTAACAGAACAGGGTGTGACGAAGAAACTGGTATTTTCCGGTGATATCGGCAACACGAATCAGCCGATCATCAAAGATCCACAGTATATCAGGGAAGCTGATTATGTCATTATGGAATCTACTTACGGTGACAGAAGCCATGGTCCGCGTCCGGATTATATCAGGGAATTGACAGCAATCATCCAGAGGACTTTCGACCGGGGCGGCAATGTGGTCATTCCTTCCTTTGCTGTTGGCCGAACACAGGAGATGCTTTATTTTATCAGACAGATCAAGGCAGAAGGTCTTGTGAAGAATCATGATAATTTTGAGGTATATGTAGATAGTCCGCTGGCAGTGGAAGCAACGAATGTTTTCAACAGAAATGTGCCGGGATATTATGACGATGATGCGATGGCACTGATCAGACAGGGCATTAACCCTATCAGTTTTCCGGGACTGAAGACAGCAGTTACAAGTGATGATTCTATTGCAATCAATGTATCTACAACGCCGAAGGTGATCATATCTGCATCCGGTATGTGTGATGCAGGCCGTATCCGTCATCATCTGAAGCATAACCTGTGGCGTCCGGAATGTACGATCCTCTTTGTTGGCTATCAGTCTGTAGGCACACTGGGCCGTAATCTTGTGGAGGGTGCGACGGAAGTAAAGCTTTTTGGCGAGACCATTGAGGTACAGGCAGAGATCACTTCTCTGGCAGGCATCAGCGGTCACGCAGACTGTGAAGGTCTGATGAAATGGATCGGAGCCTTTGAGAAGAAGCCGGATAGAGTTTTCGTTGTTCATGGCGAGGACACAGTGACGGATGTATTTGCAGCAAGGATCAAAGACGAACTGGGTATTGATGCGGTGGCACCGTATACAGGTGCGGAATATGATCTGCTGACCAATGAATGCATTCAGGCTCCGGAACCGGTACGGGTTACACCGAAGAAAGCAATGCAGCGTAAAGCTGCGACAGTCTTTGAACGTCTGCTCAATGCAGGACGCCGCCTGATGCTTGTGATCCGCCACAATGAAGGCGGAACCAACAAGGATCTGACCCGATTTACCAACGAGATCAACAATCTCTGCGACAAATGGGATCGTTAACAATATCTGATCATAAGTGACAGAGACAACCAATCATAAAATCTTCATCAGCTGAATATATTTTTTACCAGAGGTGATGCCAATGGATAGAAAAACACAGCTGATGAAGATTTTTTCTGTTCATATACGGGAATTATTAACGGCTTTACCCATGAAATTTGATCAATTGCAGGAAATCCGACTGAGGGCAGGAAGACCTCTGATGCTCTTGTATGATAATGAGGAGCGTTTAATTGGCAATGAGAGCGGGTTTGTGACGGAGATGTCACAGGCTTATCGGGTATCTGCCCAGGAGATTCAGGAGACAATGACCTTTATCAGCCATTATTCGATCTATGCTTATGAGGAAGAAATACGGCAGGGCTTTCTGACCATTCAGGGTGGTCACAGAATTGGTCTTGCAGGCAAGGTTTTATCGGATCAGAAGGGGATCAGAAGCATCCGTCCTATTACATTTTTGAATGTGCGTCTGGCACATCAGGTGAAAGGCTGTGCTGATTCATTGATGCCCTGGTTGTATGAAAACGGGCGGCCGTGTCATACATTGATTCTGTCGTCTCCGGGTTGCGGAAAAACAACGATGCTTCGGGATGTGATCCGCCAGTTCTCAAATGGATGTAAGTTCGGAAAAGGCAGGAGGGTAGGTGTCGTGGATGAGCGTTCAGAGATTGCAGCCTGCTACCGCGGGGTTCCCCAGAATGATGTGGGGATGCGTACAGATGTACTGGATGCCTGCTCGAAGGTGAGAGGAATGGAAATGATGCTTCGTTCCATGAATCCGGAGGTACTGGCTGTGGATGAGATTGGCAGCAGGGAAGATCTGCAGGCCATCGAGTCAGTCATTAACTGTGGCTGCTGGTTGCTGGCTACAGCACATGGGGATTATGTTGAAAAGCTTGAGCTGCGTCCGGCACTTCAAAAAATGGTGGAGAGAAAGGTATTTGAGCGGTATGTGATTCTTGACCGGAGAAAAAAGATCGGTCATGTGGAGGCCATTTTGAATGCAGACAGGGATTATCTTTATCAAAATGATCGGTGTCATCTGTGTGATGATGGGATGCGGGGGAACGGGACTGGCTGTCGGGAGATCCTGTCGGAAGCGCATTGAGCAAATGCGGCAGATGAGACAGTCCCTTTTGATGCTCCATGGAGAAATTCGTTATACAGGAGCTGAACTTCCGGAGGCCATTAGTGAGACGGCAGGTCGATGCGGGAAACCTTTTTCAGATTTTTATGAAACGCTTTCGGAACAAATGCGGCAGATGACGGGACAGACCTTAAAAATATTGTGGCAGGAATGTGCAGTTCAATATTTAAAACAGACATGTTTGACGAAGGAGGATCAAAAGATATTTCTGGATCTGGGCAATCAGATGGGGTATCTGGACAGTCAGATGCAGTTATCTGCACTGGAGGGATGTATGGCATTGCTGGAGGACAGGATGACATGCCTTGAAAAATCTTTGGCCCGGAAGCAGAAACTAAGTATGACGCTTGGAATTTTATCAGGATTTTTTGTGATGGTTTTGCTGATATAATCTTTTTTATTGGTTAATATCATTTTTCCGGGAGGTCCGGTATGACAGTCAATGTGATAATTAAAATAGCAGCCGTGGGCATCCTTATTTCCGTATTAAATCAGGTGTTAAAACATTCCGGCAGGGATGACCAGGCTTTCCTGACGAGTCTTGCCGGACTGATTCTTGTATTGATGTGGATTGTTCCGTATATTTATGAATTGTTTCAGAC
>ERZ1673752.4456-NODE-4456-length-11675-cov-37.336059_pt1 | contig 11675 bp, 7 predicted proteins | sample MGYA00580195_ERZ1673752 | MGnify/ENA primary metagenome ERZ1673752 (study PRJEB41218, sample SAMN15661744) | gut metagenome | host: Homo sapiens | place: Canada: London | collected 2015-08-20/2019-03-30 | study: EMG produced TPA metagenomics assembly of...
TCGGCTCATTAGGATTGTTGATGTCTAGAGAGAAGTCATCGCCCGTCATCACCCAATACAATGCTGGTGAAATCATTCTTGACAAAGGAATCTTCGCTGATGCAATTTGCCCCTGTAACTGGTCTTGCGCTCCGCCCTCCCAAGCGTCCATAAAGGGAGAAAGATAGTTTGCCAGCTTACAGGGTGACGTTATTGGATTTGCTCGAGGTCTCCGGGTAAAAAGGCGAGCAAGCCTGACGGTGTGCTCTTCCTGCCGAACTCCTTAGGGTCATCTGACAGGGGCGCATGTGAAGATCGCTACATAGGAGATTCTCCCGCATCCGAAGGATGCACGCTCCATAGGCATCGGTCGAGGCACGAAGTGCCGATGACCGATGTATAAGCGTACACATCATCCCTCGACCCCTTGCGGGTCGCCGGCATTGGAGATGTGTGCTCGGCGACCCGCAAGGGGTCGAGGGGATTAAGGCGGGGGCTCCGTACATCGGTCACCGCTTCGCGGATGACCGATGCCTATGGAGCGAGCACCCCTGTCGGGGTGCATCGTTCACCACTCTTCGCAATGAGTAGATAGGCTTCTGTACCGCTCAAATGCGTCACCCCTGACCCCAAGCGGCAGGGCAAGACACACAGATCATCGTAATAGCCTGGGAGCGAGACACTCTCCATGCAGACAGAGCCCTTAGGCCACATCAGGTCCAGGGATCATCTGATTCTCAATGCATTTTCCCTGCCCTCTTGTGAGCAAACTCTAATACCGATATTAGTCGTCACTAATATCGGTATTAGAGAATTCTTTTACCGGTATTAGATCAAGCCTCCGGCAGGGGGCACGCAGGCAGATGAGAAATGGGTGGCATATGAGAGAGTCATAGATGACATTGCGAGAGACCTGTAGGGGTAATAGAAAGGCGTGGCGGCTACACAACGGCGGGAGTGTGCCCTACCACAGGGCAGGGGGCTAAAGCCGATTGCCCGATGCGTCTGCTTAGAAGAAAGCGTATTTAGGGCTTGCCAGGCAGGCAAAATTTCGTACCTTTGCGACCACAAACAAGGATGGCGAGGTAGCTCAGCTGGTTAGAGCGCAGGATTCATAATCCTGAGGTCATGGGATCGTGCCCCATTCTCGCTACTGTCAACGACAAAGAGCTCAGGCGGATCACCGCCTGAGCTCTTTTGCTTCTTTACTTATCATCAAAGTGGCGGGGGTCGCGGCGGAGGAGGTCCATGATTGCGGCAGGGGGTTGCTCCTGCTCCAGCTGACTCCGCATATAGTCCATATAGGGCGCGACGTGGTCAAAGAACTTGTAAAATCCTCGGCAAAGGTAATTGAGCCCCGGCTCTCCGTACTCGTCCTTGATAAAGCGGTTCTTGGGACACTCGCCCCAGCAGGCAAAGAGGTAGGGACACTCCCGGCACTGCCTCGGCAGCGCATCGTACTTATCTCGCCCAAACCGCTGTTGCCTCGGGCTGTACATCATCTCTATCAGCGTGCTTGAGCGGATATTTCCCAGCTTGTACTGCGGGAAGACGAAGTGATCGCAGCTGTAGACATCCCCATTATACTCCATCACGCCGGCGTGACCGCAGTACTTCGCCATCGTGCAGACGCCCGGCTGGACGCCCATCCAATTGGCGAGCGTGGCATCAAAGATCTGTATGAAGTACTCCCCTACCCCGTCCCTCACCCAGGCGTCAAAGAGACCGCAGAGGAAGTCGCCCCACTGCTCTGGCGTGACGGAGAAGGAGGACAACTGACTCTCTTCGTCAGGCTCCCCGACAGTTGCCAAGCGACCATCCGCATGGTACCTCTCCACGATGGGGGCAAACTGTATGTAGTGGCAGCCGATGGACTTGAAGAAAGAGTAAAACCCCTCAGGGTCATCGGCATTGAGCGCATTGACGACTGCCAAGATATTAAAGTCCACCCCGTGCCTCTGCAGCAGCCGCACTCCACGCATCACGCGATCAAAGGAGGGCTTGTCGCTCGGGGTGCGCCTTAGAGCATCGTGGTAAGTACGCTCTCCGTCAAGGGATATACCGATGAGGAAGTGGTTAGCCTTGAAGAATCGGCACCACTCATCATTGAGCAGAGTGCCATTGGTCTGAAGCGTATTGATGATGCGGTGCCCTCCGGCATACTTGCGCTGGAGCCGAACCGCCTTTTGATAAAAGGAGAGGGGACGCAAAAGCGCCTCACCTCCGTGCCAGGTAAAGACCACCTCCTCGGTCGACTGGCTCCCGATGTACTCACCCACATACCGCTCCAGCACCTCATCGCTCATCTGCTGGGCCTGAGGCGATGCCACGTCACGGTAAAGTTCTTTCTTCTCAAGATAATAGCAATAGGTGCAGGCGAGGTTGCAGAGCGACCCGGCCGGCTTCGCCATCACGTAGAGTGGACGAGCAAGAGGATTAGCGATGGGACGACGATCCATTACGACTTAAATAGGTATCTAAAGGCCTCATCCACCCGACTGACCGGCACGACTCTTATGGAGGAGCTCCTGCTGAGATCAAGGCTCTTGGCATTATCCTGAGGGATGATGATCTGGCGGAAGCCAATCTTCTCTGCCTCGGCAACCCGCTGAGCGATACGAGACACAGCGCGCACCTCACCGCTCAGGCCTACCTCACCGGTGACGCAAATCTCTCGACTGATCGGGAGGTCAAGGCTGGAGGAGAGGACGGCAGAGAGGATGGCGAGGTCGATGCCCGGGTCGGTGATGTAGAGCCCGCCGGCGATATTGAGGAAGACATCCTTCTGCACAAGCTTAAAATTGGCTCGCTTCTCCAGCACTGCAAGGAGCATGTTCGCACGGCGGAGGTCTGTCCCAGTGGCGGCGTGCTGAGGATAATTGTAGACCGCCGAGGAGACTAATGCCTGAGTCTCCACTAAGAGTGGGCGTATCCCCTCCATGGTCACACCGATGCAGATCCCGCTGAGGCTGTGGTCACTCCCCGAGAGGAGCATCTCGGAGGGATTGGTCACCTGCCGAAGCCCCTCCTGCTTCATCTCGTAGAGGCCAATCTCAGAGGTGTTTCCGAAGCGATTTTTCAGAGACCTGAGGATCCTATACTGATGGTTTCTGTCGCCCTCAAAGCGGAGGACGGTATCGACCAAGTGCTCCATAATCTTTGGTCCGGCGATCTCACCTTCCTTGGTGATGTGGCCGATGATGATCGCAGGGATATTGGTATGCTTCGCAAAAGCCATCAGCGCCGAGGTACACTCCCTCACCTGTGCGAGACTGCCGGGGGCGGAGTCACTGCGGGAGGTGCGCATCGTCTGGATGGAGTCGACGACCAGCAGGTCGGGGCGTGAGGACTGAGCGGTCTCAATGATTGTCTCGACATCCGTCTCCGAGTAGAGGAGGCATCGGGAGATCGCCGAGGCGTCGGTGATACGCTCCGCCCGGATGCGTATCTGCCCCATGCTCTCCTCCCCACTGACGTAGAGCGTGGTGATGTCGGGATTGCGCAGCACGCTCTGCAGGACAAGGGTACTCTTGCCGATGCCCGGCTCACCGCCCATCAGGACGAGGGACCCTTTGACGAGACCCCCGCCGAGGACGCGATTGAGCTCACCGTCACGCATGTCCATACGCGGAGCGCTCTCGGGCGACACCTCACAGAGCGGCACCGGCCGGTGTCCTCCCTCAGTGCGATCACTTCGGATCTTCACCCCCGGGAGGTCGTCCCGGACACGAAACTCCTTGAGACTATCCCACTCCCCACAGGAGGGACAGCGCCCCAGCCACTTGGGGAAGTCCTCGCCGCAGTTGCTGCAGACGTAGACCACCTTGTCCTTACTTCCGCTCATCGCTCGTCACTCGGCGCAGAATTGCTTGTAGTACTCTATGCTCTCCGGGAGCCGCTCGCTGACGTCCTCGGCATCGGCACTGAAGAAGGAGAATATGCGACCAAACTTTGCACCCGCATAGTCGATGCTGCTGATGATGGGGACAAAGAGGCCCTGCAGCCCGCCCTCTCCGTACACCTCCTCCGAGGGGACACCGGCAGAGGTGGCGAGGTCGATCAGCTTTCCATCGAGCGTGCCCTCTCCACCGGCTGCCGAACCGGCGCCCCACACCTGGTCGATCCAGCACTTCATCACCCCGGGGACGGACATCCAGTAGAGAGGAAACTGCAGGATCACCCGATCCGCCTCACGGAGCAGCTTCTTCTCCGCCTCCACGTCAAAGGTCATGCCCGACCCACAAGCATCAGCGAGGCAGTGGATGGTAAGGTCGGGATCATTCATCGCTCTCAGACCCTCGACCCAGCCCTTTGACACGGTAGACTCCTCCAGATGGGGATGTCCCACAACAACTAATGTCTTCATAAGAAAAAAATGTTTCGCTTCGTTCCTTTGAGACAAATGTAGCCATTTAAGGGGAGACAAAGTCGGGCACAGGGATGAAACTACAGTCCCACAGGCTTGGAACTACAGTCCCGTAGGCTTGGAACTACAGTCCCGAGGGCTTGGAACTCCAGCCCCGTAGGCTTGGAACTCCAGTCCCGAGGGAGGAGACTCCAGGCAGTTCGCCATTTTTGTCTATCATTGCACTCGGAACAATTGAAAGAGAAAGATGATCAAGAACGTATTAGTTGATGTAGGAGGGGTACTGATAGACCTCCACAGATCAGTAGCTGTCGATCGGCTGAGAGAGCTGGGAGTAACGGATGCAGACGAGATGCTGGACGCCTACCGCCAGACCGGCGGCTTCCTCAACTACGAGAGCGGGCGGATCAGCACGGAGGACTTCACGCACCACCTCTCCGAGACCTACCACAGAGAGATCACTATAGAGCAGCTCCGGTGGGCCCTGCTTGGTTTCCTCAAGCGCGTCTGTGAGGAGAAGCTCACCTTCCTCGAGGAGGAGATCGCACCACACTATCGGGTACTGGCACTCTCCAACACCAACCCTCTGCTGTATGACTACTTCGAGAGCAAGGACTTCATCTCCTCGGGCAGACCGCTGTCGGACTTCTTTGAGCGCGTCTTCACCTCCTACACTATGGGGATGTGCAAGCCGGAGCGGGAGATCTTCCTAAGGGTCCTCAAGGAGGGCAATCTGCTACCTGAGGAGACACTCTTCCTTGATGACGGACCCGCCAATACCTCCATGGCTCGATCCCTCGGCATGGTCGCCTACACCTGCAGGAATGAGGAGGACTGGCGGGATCCGATCCGCCGCCTGCTGGTCAGATAAGTAGCGCCGTCAGCAGGTAGGCAAGCCAGGAGAGCAGCCAGGCGACACCCGTCGCATAGACTGCATCAAAAACCGCCCACTTATAGGAGCCGGTTTCCCTCCCCACAGCGACGAATGTAGCGATACAGGGGAAGTAAAGCAGGACGAAGACAAGGAAAGCGACCACCGTAGGGATAGTCAGCACCGGGCTCCCATCCGGATAGGTAGACAGACGGAGCCGCTCCGAGAGGGAAGAGGTGTCCTCCTCGTCCCCCACATAGAGCACCCCGAGCGTACTCACCACCACCTCTTTGGCAGCCACACCGGTTAGCGTCGACACAGAGAGTCGCCAATCAAAGTGCTGAGGGGCAAAGATGGGCGAGACTGCCCTCCCCAGCCGTCCGATGTACGACTGCTCCTGTGAGATGACCCGTAGCTGTCGCTCCGGCGTAAGGGTCTCGAAGCTTGCCGCCTCCTCCGGCCCTACCCGATCCTTATAGGAGGCCACCAGTTCCTTTCCCTCGGGGGTCTCCAAGCTGTCTACGAGGGGGAAATAGCCAAGTGCCCAGATGATGACCGTCGCAGCGAGGATCGTGGTTGCCATTTTCTGCAGATACTGTCGCGCCCGCTCCCAGGTATGGATCACGATGGTCTTCGCCGCCGGCACCCGATAGGGCGGCATCTCCATGACATAGGGGGTCTCATCGTCCATGGGGAGGACCTTTGAGAAAAGCAGCGACGACAGCACCCCGACCAAGATCCCCAGGAGGTAAATGGCAAAGAGTGCCACCCCCGCATGCCGGGGGAAGAAGGTCCCCACCAGCAGGAGATAGACCGGGAGCCGTGCGCTACAGCTCATAAAGGGCGTCACCAAGATCGTGATCAGGCGAGACTGTGGGCTCTCGATCGTGCGTGCGCCCATAATCGCCGGTACACTGCACCCAAAGCCCATAAGCATCGGCACAAAGCTCTTGCCGTGCAACCCTATCGCCGCCATAAGGCGATCCATGATAAAGGCGGCCCTGGCGAGATAGCCCGTGTCCTCCATCAGGCTGATGCAGAGGTAGAGTATGAGGATGTTGGGTAGGAAAACCAGCACGCCCCCTACTCCGCCTATCACACCATCTACCAGTAGCGACCTCAGGGGACCCTCGCTCATCGTCCGCTCCAGCAGACTACCAAGCCACCCCATACCACTCTCTATCCAGTCCATAGGGTACTGACCGAGGGTGAAGGTGAGCTCAAAGGTGAGAAACATCAGGAGCAGGAAGATCGGGAACCCCCAAGCGCGATGAGTCACTATGTCATCGATCCGCTTATCAATCCGCGTGGACCGCCCCTCACTCCGCCGTATATAGATCCCGTCAAGTATCGTCCGGATGTGCCTGTATCGGGTGTCGATCAGCTGCTGCTCAAGCACGCCTTCGCCCTCTCCCGACCCGGTATGACTCTCGACGATCCTGTCCACCTGCTCCAGCACACGGCTGCCGGCGGGGTCACGACGAGCCACATAGCCCCTGAGCGTCTGGTCCTGCTCCAGCAACTTAATGGCGAGGAAGTCCGGACGGAGCCAGGCACTCTCATCACCGAGAGAGGTCTCCGACTCGATGAGCCGGGTCACCTCCTCTATGGACTGACGGAGCGACCCCTCATACTTCACGCTCGGCCCGGTGGGTCGATGAGCAGCGTCAAGTCGCTCCCGGTGTAGACGAGCCACAGTAGCAAAGAGCTCCCTCAGCCCCTCACCGGTCCGACCGATGGTCGGGATCACCGGCATACCGAGCCGTCTCGATAGCGCCTTGACATCAAGCCTTGTGCCGCTCTCCCTCAGCTCGTCGTACATATTCAGCGCCACAACAGTCGGCACGCCCGCCTCCATGAGCTGAATCGTCATGTATAGGTTTCGCTCCAGATTGGATCCGTCAACGACATTGACGATCACATCAGGCGGGGTCTCGCTCTCAAAGAGCTGATGGGTCACAAATTTCTCCTCTGGGCCGTAGGAGGAGAGGGAGTAAGTCCCCGGCAGATCGACTAAGTGGAAGAGTGTATCTCCCTGACGGTAGTCCGCCACGGCAGCCGCCACAGTAACACCCGCATAGTTGCTCACCTGCTCGTGAGAGCCACTAGCAGCATTGAAGAGCGAGGTCTTGCCACAATTTGGATTGCCGACAAAAGCGACCGTCACCTCACTGGCCACCGGACTATTTGTCTTGGGAAGACTTTTTTCCACAAGAGGTGGGGGCGTACCGACTAAGTGATCAGGAGAGACAGCCTCGGGCTCAGCCTTGGGCTCTACGGGTGACACCTCGATCGTCTCCGCCTCAGACCGGCGTAAGGTGAGTCGGTACCCAAGGATGCTGTACTCGACCGGGTCGAGAAGAGGCGCATTGCGTATCACCTGCACCTCAGCTCCGGGGACAAACCCCATCTCCAGCAACCGCTTCCGAAAGGTCCTCGGAGCTGTATGATAGACGATGGTGCCGGTCTCTCCCGTGTGGAGCTGTGTAAGTCTCATGACGCTTATTATCCTCTAATCTCTTCTGAGTTGCAAATGTGCCTAAAGATAGTGGGGATCTAAATACCCACTTCTGAGTATTTTCCGACTCCTCAATCGCCGTCAAAAACTCTTTTCTCTTGCAGGGGGAGGGATTATGTATATCTTTGATACGAAAACCTTTTTTCCTACTTCCTTTTCATCACGATATCGGTGTTATGAACGCTTGTACCAAAACCTTGCTGTCACTACTTATGACACTACTGACAGGCCTGACCTGTCTCGCTACCGACTACCGCACGCTGCTGAGGGACAAGACCACGGGCGAGGTGATCGCCGGTGCGACAGCCCTCCTTATGGCGCCCGACTCGACGACCCTTGCGGTGGTGGTGTCGGATGCCGAGGGGGCGGTGAGGCTCTCCGGTGAGGGGGCGTGCTGCCTCCGTATCTCGCACCTGATGTACCACCCGCTGACGGTCGACCTGGTCGGGGCGACGCTCCCGGACACCCTTCGCTTGGAGCCGCGGAGTGAGCTGCTGGAGGGACTGGTGGTGAGTGCCGAGCGTCCTGTGATGAAGCTGCTGGAGGGCGGTATATCAAGCTACGATGTGGAGCTGCTCTTCGAGAAGAGTCCCGTCTCCACCGCCTATGAGATGCTCTGCCGCCTGCCGGGGATGAGGGAGGAGGGCGGCGTGCCGGTGCTCGCCGGGGTGTCGGGCTTTACTCTGGTGATGAATGGCAAGCCCTCATCTCTGCCACAGGATCAGCTGCTGGAGCAACTCAAGTCCATACCGGTGTCACTGGTGGCGAGTGCGGAGATCTCCTACACGCCGATCGCCCGGTATCGGGCTAAGGGGGCGTCCGTCAATATTGTACTCAAGCACCAGTCCAGAGACCGGGTCACCTCCGGGCTCTCCGCACAGCTCTTTGGGACCTATACCTCTCAGTACTACAGCCGGTATGCTGCCGGGGGAAGTGCCCTATACACCTCTCCGAGCGGACTATCCGTCTCAGGGAGGTATGGTGCCGGTCTCGGTGACCGGATCTCCGATCTGTCGGTGGTGACCGGCCCCATCGGCTCCTTGCCGGAGATAAGGACACGCAATGTCGGGAAGAGCTCTTTCACCACCCATACCCTCTCGCTTGACCTGGGATACCGGAAGGGGCGCCACGACCTGTCGACGACGTACTACGGTACATTCTTCCCCAATAATCACTTTGCCGAAAAGGATATCGAGCGCTCTCATCCGATAGAGAAGGAGCAGGAGTCAACGCAGGGGACACACCACCTCAGCGTGGAGTATGGCTACGACGGACACCTGATGATCGGTGCCTTCTATACGGACTATCACCACAGCCAGTCTGTCACCTATGGCACCGGAATGGACGCAACGCCGAGTGAGGCCTTTGCCTTCGACAACGGTCAGCGGTCTCGTGTCGTGGGTGCGCATGTGGACAATAGCCACCGGCTGGGAGGCGGCTGGGGAATTGAGTATGGGAGCAAGTTCTCCCTCTCCCACACCGCCAATCGTCAGCAGTACTGGGTCGTCGCCGGAGAAACGCAGACGACTGACCCGACTGAGCGGGTGAGCCGGGAGCTGCTGGCGGACATATACCTGGGGGTCAAGAAGCAGCTCACCTCCGCGCTCTCCATTGATGCGACTCTCATCGGGGACTATGCCCGATACTACGGTCATGAGGAGACCTTCCGACTGATGCCTCAGGCCTCCCTCCTCTACAGGATCTCTCAGACGGATATGCTGCAACTCTCCTTTAACTCTCAGAAGAAGTACCCCGCCTACTTTGAGCGCGAGCCCTTCTCTACTCAGCGAAGTGCCCTCCAGGTGTGGCAGGGTAATCCCGATATCAGACCCTTCGTCACCTACAATGCGCAGGCGGTCTATGTGCTGAGGGGGAAGTACCAGTTCGTCATCAGCGATAACTACGCCCCTCACTGCTTCATCCAGCAGATGTATCTCGATCCGGAGCTGGAGAAGATCGTCTACAAGACCTGGAACTGGCACTACTACAATAACCTCAGCCTGACGGCGGTTGCGCCTCTTCCCAAGACTGATTGGTGGCAGGGACGGCTGGTGCTGGATGTCGGCTCCACGTGGATCAAGCTTGATGTGCCTTTTGTCGGGACCGTAGATCGCCGACGCACTTATCTATTTGGCTCTCTCTCCAATGACTTTGTGCTCAGCGAGCGTAACGGACTCACCGCCGGACTTGACTTATCCTATATCACGGGGAGCATGCAGGGGATCTATGACATCTCTGATCTGGCTAATCTGAGTGCGAGGATGAAGTGGGTCAGCCGGGACAAGAAGTGGAGCGTGACGGTACGGGGCAACGATCTCCTGGAGAAGGGATCGCCGAGGGTCAGGGCGAACCAAGGGGTGCAGCAGTTTGACTTTGTCCCCAGTCGACACGGGCGCAACTTCAGTCTGGACATCCGCTACACCTTTGGCAACTACAAGAGCGTGAAGAGCCCGTCGCTGCTGGACACCAGCCGCTTCGGTATGTAGTCCTGGTTTTAGGTACCTTGTGGGTCTCAACGATAGACACCTATTTATATATGAGTACCTACTTTAGATCCATACTCTTTGTCTCGCTCCTCATCCTGCTGTCGACCCCGGTCGTGCGGGCGCAGCAGTGGATGGACCCTGCCGATGCCGATCCCTGCCCGGTGCAGAGACGGCTGACGACCGACGCCGGTCTCTATGAGCGAGCAGGGAAGGGAAGCGGCTCCGATGGGCTACTGGTCGAGTTTTACACCACTTCGCCGACGATCCGCGTCCGGATCACCGCCGACGGGGCGATCTCATCGGGGGTAGACCTCTACGCCACCGACTGCGACGGAGTGATGCGCCCCTGTCGGGAGACTATGGTGGCGGGGGATCTCATTACTTTCGACAAGCCGGAGACGAAGAGTACCCATAAGTACGGCGACCGCTGTCGGCTCTATCTGCCCCTCGGGGTGACGGTCACCTCACTGCAGGTGGGCGTGGACGAGGGTGCCTACTTCGACTGGCTACCCGACCGGGAGGAGCGACCGATCTTAGTCTGCCTGCCGTCGGAGCGTGGCGTGAGTCCGTCGGAGACCCGTGCCGCTCGGCTGGAGCGCGAGCTGGACATCCCGGTGATCGCTGTCCCTGAGGGCGTGTCCAAGGAGGAGATGATGAAGTCCCGACCACGCCTTATCCTTACGGGAGAAGCGAAAGACCTTGCCTCGGAGGCGAGGGAGGCTCTGGGGCTGCCGACGAAGTGGGTCTGCCCGCCGGTGACTCAGTCGAGGGATCGGGCGTCCTACGCCTGGGAGCGAAGGCACAACGAGGTGATCCTCCGCAATCGGACCGCCAAGCCAAGCGTGCTGGTGCTGGGCAACTCTATCATACACTACTGGTCCGGACTGCCGGCATCGCAGCACCACCGCGGGGATGACTCCTGGAGGAAGCTCTTCGGGGATCGCGTGGTGACCAATATGGGCCTCGGCTGGGATCGGATAGAGAACCTGAATTGGCGCCTCACACACGGGGAGCTCGACGACTGCGACCCCGAGGTGATCCTCCTCGCCATCGGCACCAACAACCTCTCCTCCGGAGACGACAACCGGCACATCGCCCTCGGCATCGCTGAGACGGCTGCCCTCATCCGGCGCATGAAGCCCAAGGCTCAACTCTACGTCCTCGGGGTGCTGCCCCGCAAGGATATGATGTCCCGGATCCGTCCGCTCAATATGCTGACCGAGTCGCTCATCAGCGTCATCCCCGGGGCCACCTTCATCGACGTCTCCGAGGGGCTGACTGAGGACGGCAAGCTCATCGACACCCTCTTCCGCGATGGCCTGCATCCCAATGCCGACGGCTACCGCATCCTCGGCGACAACATCGCCCGCCAGGTAGATCTCTGATCCACTCTAAGACGTTGGGGTATTGGAATTGAGGGGATAAAGGGGTACCTTTGCACCCGAATTATTCATT
>ERZ1673752.4459-NODE-4459-length-11662-cov-5.370466_pt1 | contig 11662 bp, 20 predicted proteins | sample MGYA00580195_ERZ1673752 | MGnify/ENA primary metagenome ERZ1673752 (study PRJEB41218, sample SAMN15661744) | gut metagenome | host: Homo sapiens | place: Canada: London | collected 2015-08-20/2019-03-30 | study: EMG produced TPA metagenomics assembly of...
ATGTATCAAAATATGCAAATCCAGAATTTGAACACTTACAAATGCACGAAATCAGACGTGGACTTCGTAACGGCTTAGATATATCTAGCGAGAAAAAACAAAATAATATTAAAAAGATGATGATGAGGTAGGAAATGAAAATCATAGATAAAGAAAATCTAATGAAAGGTTTTCTTACAGGAAGTATGCCTGAAGATAAAGATATAAAAGAAATTAGCATAGACAAATTAAATTCATTTCACACAGGAGAATATAAGCACGTATTTTCAGTAAATGAAGATGAGGATATGTTAAGTCTTATCGAGGACATAAAGATAAACGATGTTGTAGAGCCAATTCTTGTCCGCCCCGATGTAGATGATGAATATGAGATAATAGCAGGACATAGGCGAGTATATGCAAGCAGGAAGATCGGAAAAGACAGCATAAAAGCTATTATTTTAGATTATGATGACGACCTTGCAATTAAGACCATGATCCTCACTAACCTTGAGAAAAGGAGCATAATAAAACCATCAGAAAAAGCCTTTGCATATAAGGCATATATGGACGCAAACAAAAGGCAGGGACATAGAACTGACTTAAATGGTGGGAAGTACAAGAATACAAATAAAGAGCTTGAGGAAAAGGTTCATGAAAAAAGAGATAAAATATATAGAACCATTAGAATTACTAAATTAATTCCTCGGCTTCGAGATATGGTAGATGAAAAGAAAATCCCACTTGCGGCAGGAGTATCACTATCATATGTACCAATGGAAATTCAAGAAAAGATATTTAAAGTTAGTAACTCAAGTAACATAAACATTACTACAGATATATCAAATGAATTAAAGACTTTATATGAAAAAGGATATCTTAACAACTTAAATGATATAGAAAAGGTATTTCAACAAAAAAAGGAAAATCCTCAAAATAAAAAGGCAAATAACGGGTCAGAGTATATAATCATTAAATTTTTAAATGATGTACTGCCTGACAGAATGAAGAATAAAACGTATATGGAAAAATACTCATATATCAGGTATGCGATTGAGTATAGAGTAAACCAAGGGATAACAGGGTGAGAAAGTGGAAATTGCAAACCCAAAATTTAACGATAGGCAGATGAAACAAATCCGATATGGACTTGAAGCAGGCTTAGATATATCAAAATATGCAAACTCTAAATTTAATGCTGACCAAATGAATGAAATTAGGTTAGGACTTTGTGACGGCTTAGATGTATCAAAGTACGCAGACCTAAAATTTAATTGCTTGCAGATGTTAGAAATCAGGTTAGGACTTGAAGAGGGCTTAGATATATCTCAGTATGCAGACCCAAAATTTAACGATAGGCAGATGTGGGAAATTCGATTATGACTTAAGGCAGGAGTAGATGTATCACAGTATGCAGATCCAAAATTTAACGATAGGCAGATGTGGGAAATTCGATTAGGACTTAAGGCAGGAGTAGATGTATCACAGTATGCAGATCCAAAATTTAACGATTGGCAGATGTATAAAATCCGTTTAAGACTTAAAAGAAAAAGAACATTAAAAAACTTGCTGATGAGGTAGGGAATGAAAATTATAGATAAAGAAAACCTAATGAATGATTTTCTAATAGGAAACATTCCTCAAGATAAAGATATAAAAGAAATTAGCATAGACAAATTAAATTCATTTCACACAGGAGAATATAAGCATGTATTTTCAGTAAATGAAGATGAGGATATGTTAAGTCTAATAGAAGATATAAAGGTAAATGATGTTGTAGAGCCAATTCTTGTTCGGCCTGATGTAGATGATAAATATGAGATAATTGCAGGACATAGGCGAGTATATGCAAGTAGGAAGATCGGAAAAGACACTATCAAAGCTATTATTTTAGATTATGATGATGACCTTGCAATTAAAACTATGATCCTCACTAACCTTGAGAAAAGGAGCATAATAAAACCATCAGAAAAAGCTTTTGCATATAAAGCATATATGGACGCAAACAAAAGGCAAGGATATAGAAATGATTTAAGCAAGAAAAAGTTCAAAAATGCAAGCAAAGAGCTTGAAGAAAAATATTTTGAAAACGAAAGAACAATTAGAAGATATATAAGACTTACAAGACTTACACCTGAGCTTTTAAACCTCGTTGATAACAAAGAGATAGATTTTACATCAGCTGTAAACCTTACATTTCTTGATAAAGAAATGCAAGCAGGCACATATAATACTATAAAATCAGGCGAAAAAATAAATGCGAATATAAGCAAAGAATTAAAAAACCGATTTAATGAGGGTAGCCTTAGAGATATTCATACTATAGAAGAAGTCTTTAACACACAATCAGAAAAACTCGACATTAATAAAATCAACATTGAATTAAACAATCTATTACCTGATGATATAAAAGAGTTATCTATAGAAGAAAAATATAATTTTGTAAAAGAAGCAATAGAAGGATATGAGGAATTTATAAAAGAAACAGAAAGGAAGATAGAAATATGGTTAAAAAAACAATAACTTATGAAGCTAGAAAAATTATAGAAGAGAATATAAGAAAAGGTAAAAGTGTATACGATATAGCAGATATTTTAGGAGTAAGAGCATCATCTATTTATTATGAGCTAAACCAAAGAACTCCTAAAGACGAAAATGAAAAAATTGATTACAAAAATTATAACGCATATAATGCTCAAATGAGCCTATGAGATAAATGGCATGAAAAAACTAAATTTAGAATATATTTATGAATATCAAGCAAAGCAGTATAGCTTTATGCAGCTTCCAATGCTTTTAATAACAGGAGAAGAATTTAGGGAACTTGATTATGGCTGCAAGATTTTGTATGGTCTTTTACTCTCAAGAGTGAGCTTATCTTTAAATGCAAAAAACAGAGATAAATTCATGGATGAAAAGGGTAGAATATTTATCCTTTTCTCAAGCAAAGAAATTGCAGATAAAATGAAATGTTCAAGAAGGTCGGCCGTAAAATACATTAGACTTTTAGAAGAATATGGACTAATTGAGCTTAGAGAAGAAAATGGCTATTCATCTAAGATATTTGTAAAGGACTTTGCAGGTGTACAAAATAATACATCTAAAGAAACAGAGAGTAGTGTAAACGAAGCTGAGAGGACCTATGCAAAAGTTGCATACCCCCCTATGCAAAGTTTGCATACCCCCCTAGTAAAAGCTGGAAAACCGTGTGAAACATATAAAAAATATACAGAAGAAGAAATTGATATCAGTCTAAAAGAGCAGGAGGACTTAAAAAATAAAACTGCAGATATCTCGGGTCGGGCTGAAAACCCTTTAATTTCAAGTGATATAGGCTTAAATGAAGCTTCTGAAAAAGAACCTATAGAACCTGAAAATTTAGAGGAAACCCTCTGTGATGAAACACCTATAACTTCTAAAAATAGTATTTATGATAAGAAAATGGGTGAAGAAGCTGAGGGGACCCGTGCAAAAGTTGCATACCCCCCTATGCAAAGTTTGCATACCCCCCGTGCAAAGTTTGCACACCCCAATAAGATAGATAGAAAGATATATAAAGATAGTTATATATATAATAAACAAAAAAATCCATCTATCACTCAAGAAGTATATAGGGGACTTGGGAAAAGGAAAAACATAGATCTGTCAAAAGCTGAATATAATGCCATTATAAATGATTTTGGGAGAGATAGAGGGAGGGAGCTTATTGATATTGTATCTGACAAAATTTTCTCACGAGGTAAAGAAAACGAAAAGATTAGATACATATATCCATACATTAAAAAAGTCGCAGAAAGTCTCGGCTATATGGAGCTTAGCCAAATTAAAAAAGATGTAGTCATAACAGAAAACAATCTTAATTCATATTATCTTGAACTTAGAAGAAAAGCAAAAGATGAAGAGAGTAAAGCATTAAGAGAAGTTAATAATATCCCTGAAATCCAAAAACTCAATAGAGAGCTTAAAACCCTATATATACAAAAAATGATTGCTAAAACCAAAGGAAAAAGCAAAGAGTATCTCGAGCAGTTTGCAAAAGATATTGCTTTGAAAAATCAAAAGAAAAAACTACTCTATCAAAAATATGGGATAGATGAAGAAAACTTTAAAGCAAAGTTTATTTGTGACAAATGTAATGACACAGGATATGTAAAAGGGAGCATGGAGCCATGTTCTTGTAGGCATGATCGAGAGAGGGAGCTTAGAGAAAAAATGTTAAAAAGGAAATTACAAGAAGGTATTTAGGAACTTTTTCTGAAAATGTCCGGAAGTTAGAAAAGATGTTTAACTTTTTCCGAAAATGTCCGGAAGTTGAATTTAAAAAAGGAGCTAAAAAGGTATGGAGAGAGATAAAACTATTTACATATCTCCCAAAGAAAAAGAACTACAAAAAAAGGATGCTGATATTTCTAAGTCAAAATACTCTTTAGGCAGCATGGAGCTTTACAGGGAAAACATATATTTTATAAGGCAGTATCCGAATTTATTAAAAATTACAGATAGGCTAATAAGGGAGAATATAAAAGATATAGAAAATGATAAGGGCTTTTTGGAAATGAGAAAAAGAGTAGAACTAATCGAAAGAGCCTTTTGCACAATTCCATTTTGTTATAGAGAGGGAGTACTTGAGCATATTGTAAATAAAATAGTATATTCAAATCCAAAATTTGATAATGCAAATATCAAAACATGGAAGTACTGGACACAAAAGGTTGTTTATGAGGTTGCGATAAGGAGAGGTCAAAAAGAACTTATAGAAGCAATTAAAAAAAGAGTATAAGTCTTATTTAAAGTAGAAGGAGAGTGTACAAAATGAAATACACAAAAAAGGAAAGACTTAAAATAGGCAAAGAAATCTTTGAAAATAGGCTAACTTTGTATGAAGCAAGTATCATATATGACATAAGCATATATACAGCAAGAAATTACTACAGGTTATATAAAGCATATGAAAATTCTAATGAGTATGAAGATTAAAAGGAGAAAAAGATGAATAACGTAGTTTTAATTGGTAGATTAACAAAAGATCCAGAGCTTTTTTACACACAAAATACGCAAACAGCTGTAGCAAGATTTACACTTGCAGTTGATAGGCTAGTAAAATCAGGTGAAGAAAAGAAAGCTGATTTTCCAAGAATAATTGTATTTGGAAAGCAAGCAGAAAATTGTGGCAAATATTTAAAAAAGGGAAGTCTAATCTGCGTTTTAGGAAGGATACAAACAGGTAGTTATCAAAACAAGAATAATGTAACTGTATATACAACAGATATAGTTGCAAACAGAGTGCAATTCTTAAGCTTTAATCATAACGCGAAAAAAGAAAATTCTACTGTAGAAAATACTGAAAATTATGATTCAAAAGATGACAAACTGGAAGAAGAATATTATGAGAATTTTGAAGTCGTAGAGGATGATTTGCCATTTTAATTCAGTCATAAATAATATACAAAGGATTTAAAATGAAACCCATATTAAAGTATCCGGGAGCGAAAAACAAGATAAGTGATTTTATTATATCCTATATACCAAAACATACTGTTTATTGTGAACCATACCTTGGAAGTGGAGCAGTGTTTTTTAATAAAGAGCCTTCATATAATGAAATATTAAACGATTTAGATGATGAGATATATAACTTCTTTATGGTTTTGCGAAACAATCCACTAGAACTTGCAGATTCTATTAGTCTTACTCCATACTCAAGAAAAGAATATGAGTTTTCTCATGAAAAAAGTGTAGATGATAAAATAGAAAAAGCAAGAATATTTGCAATAAAATGCTGGCAAGGCTTTGGTTGTGGCAATAAATATAAAAATGGTTTTAGAAGAGGCATTGGCACGAGAAGTCCTAATCCTGCTAAAGGATGGTCAGAACTACCTGAAACAATTTTACTAGCTGCAAAACGATTAAAAAATGCTCAAATTGAGAAAAAAGATGCTATTGAGTTAATAAAATGTCTGGATGGGAAAGACACATTTATATATTGTGATCCTCCATATATGCAAGATTTACGAAAAAAATATTTGTATAATCATGAACTTACTGATGAAAAGCATATTGAACTTCTAAAGGTAATATCAAGAAGTAGCTGCAAAATAATGATAAGTGGGTATGAGAGTGATTTATATAACACATATCTTAAAGACTGGTGCAAAAGAACTAAAAATACAACAGCAGAACGTTCAGTTAAAAGAGAGGAAGTAATTTACATGAATTATGATATTAATCAGCAATTAAATTTTGAACATCTTAAATCTGATATAGATGAAAGGTGGTAATGTTATGGGTATAAAAGAATATTTAGGACTTTTAGTTGGTCTGTGTTATTGCTTTTTATTCGCTATGATATTTTGCATTGTTATAGACCAACTAGACTTGTGGCCTCCTCAAGTATTTGTTGCGATTTTTATACTAATGATTTCTTTTTCTGGAGTGTATGTGGCTGAGTCTTTTACGAATTTTTTATATCATATAGAAGATAAAAGAAAGTGAGATTAAAAATGTTCATATTAATACTATGTGGTATCATAAACATAATAGGGGTTATATTTAGTGTTTTATGTATAGAAAACGGATATGTAACGCTGGGAGCAATAACTTCAATAAATTGCTTTTTCTTTAGTATAACTTATCAAATAATATCACGTAGCTTACCACAAGCGGAAGATGTTGATGAGCTTAAATATAAGCTGATAAACCTGCAAGCAAAACTTGATTACATAATAGAGCAAGAACATGAAAGGAGTAAATGATGAGTTTTTTATTGATAATAGCAGCTTGGATATTTTGTATAGGATATATAACAATTATAGAACAGGAAAATAAAACCCAACAACACGAGGATGAAATTAATAAACTAAATAATGAAATTAAGGAGCTGAAAGAAGGGGAAAAATGTGGCAATAAAACGCTTGAGGAAATGAAAGCACTAGAAATAGAGAGTGAAAGGTGAAATATATTTCAAATAACATTTTCAGACAATATAATATCAAAATTGAGCAATTGGGATTTAAGAATATTGCAAAATTATATTAGATAGATATTGTATAAATTAAATGCTCATATATAATATTATTAAAAAGGTGAATGGTAAAGGATATTATTATTATGAGCAAATCTAAAGTAAGAAAAAATAATAAAAGTATAGAAAAATGTGAGAATACAAAGGGGCAAAATATGATAGCTATTATTTCATTGATATTAAGTGTATTTTCTTTATTTGTAGCAATTTACGCAGTATATAATCAAGATGTATATTTCAATGCTGAGTATAAATATAAGGTTAGTCCTAAATTTGCTGTAACAGGTCAAGCCGGTGCTAACACTAAAATAAAAAATGATGAAAGAATAAATGAGGTAAGTATCAAAAATTTTAGTATTCAAATAAATGAAATTAACAATTTAGATAAAATCGTTATTCTTAACGCTGATGGCAGTTTGTGCTTTCGCACTGATGAATCAAAGGATATAGAAGATGAAGTATCAAAAAAGTTAGCCAAACAGTTTGAGTTAAATAAGAATGATATAGAAACAGAAACATACAAGTACAAATACAAATTTATTGTATTAAAAGAGTTGGATTCAGATATAAACGTATATGCAGTAGGATGTAAATTTAAAGAATTTAAGCCTGATGAAATTGGAATTTTTGAATTGTTCTGTTATGGACTTGAAGAAATATATAGTTTTGATAATAAAAACTTGATAGATAATGAGAATGAGGGGGAGTATAAAATTGCTCAGAAATATAAGGAAATAGTGAAATGGTACAAAGAAAATAAAATATAGTTAATATCACACAAAGCTAGAACTACTTTAATCTGTTTTAATAATATGTTAAAATTGAAATATAAATTTAAAAAGGAGACGCCATGAACAAGTTAAAAGAAAATAAAAAGTTATTTGCTATAATTCTTATCATTTCTCTTATTGCTATCCTACTTGGAAGCTATGCGATATATAAAAATAGTAGCAAAACGGAGACAGCTGCTAAGATAGAAAAGTCAGAAAAACTAGAAAAGAAAGCAGAGAAGAAACTTAAGGAAGCAAAGAAGTCGGGCGATAAAGAGGCAATAGCAAAGGCTGAAAAGGAACTTAAAGAAGCAGAAGAAAAGACAGAAGAAGTTAAAAATAAAAAGAGTACAAGTTCCCCATCAGGAAACTCATCAAGTTCAAGCACAAGCAAATCGACACCATCAGCTACTAAGCCTAGTACAAGCTCCTCATCAGGTGTGACAAGCACATCAAAACCTAGCCCAAAACCTAAAGAAAAGCAAAAGGTATGGATTGTAGATAAGCCTGCATGGACAGAAACGGTGCAGGAGCCGATATATTCAGAAAGGGATGTTTGGTACGCAAGTAATGCGGATAATTCAAAAAGTGCAAAATTTTACTCTTATGAAGAATGTAAAGCATGGTTAAAAACAATTGATGTAGGAGGATATCAAGAAACAACAGAAGAATATATCAGTGGTTACAACACTAGAACTATCAATCACCCTGAACAAGGACACTGGGAATATAGATAAGTAGAATATATAAACTTATACATAAGCAAGGCTAATAACCTTGCTTTTTTAATGGAGAATAAAATGGAAATCATTATTATAATTATAACAATTACAATAAGTATAATAATTGGCATTTTAACGACTTTAAAGATGCGTTATAAAAAGAACTTAAAATCAGAGATAAATTTAAACAATTATTTAATAGATTCCATGTGTAATGTAGATATATTACATAATAGCAAGGGAGAGTTTACTGTAAAAGAGGATAAATATATTTTCGTTGATCCTACCAATTCATATTGTGTAGTAATAAATGATGAGGGAGAGTATATGATTGTAGAAAAAAACAAGTTAAAGTCTATGGCAACAGCTAAGGAAATTAAAGAATAGGGTAATATTTTAAAAGAGAGGTTTATCCTCTCTTTTTTAGTGGGAGAAATTTTATGAGTAGAACAATAAAAAGCAAGTTATTATGTATGCTATTAAACTCTATTGTAGGAGTTATAAATATATTTCAAACAGCAGTATATTTCGCTAAAGTTATTTTAGAGAATGTAATTGCTTTAATAGGTATTACAGGATGTATATGGCTTGTAAACCCTCAAACAGGAGCAAGAATATATAAAGTCATTCAATCTATAGATGTAAATACTAGATTATCAATTGTTGGTGTATTTTGTATTATAAATCTTGCACTGTTATTGATTATAAATGGGAAACTAGGAATTAAACTTTTGTCATTTTATACAGTGATAGACAATATGATTGTAGAAAAAAATAAGTTAAAACCTATAGGAAAAGCTATAGAACTCAAAAATCATAGGAGATAAGAAATGATTGATAATTTTCAAGAATTAGTTAGGATAATATGTATTTACTGTAATAGTGAGTGGTACTGTCCAAATTATTGTGATGTACTTAATAAAGCGAGGAAAATACCTTTTGAAAAAATACAGAAAGCATATGAACGAAATGATAAAGATGTATCAAAGCTTATTAGATATATTAAGAGATATAGAATAAAGAGGAAATTTGGAATTTAACTTTTTCCGAAAATGTCCGGAAGTTAAAAATTAGAGGAGAGAGAAAATCAATAATTATATATTAAATAAATTCTTTAGTAAAGACAACTTTTTGCATATAGCAAGAGGAGAATATTCCATGTATGAGGATATAGTTAAGCAGTATATAGATTCAGTAGGAAATAAAGACAATGGAAAAGTAATAAGTGAAGTATATGAGTTTATGTCAAAGTCATATAGAAATGAATATTTTTATCAGAACACTCTACTCAATAAACTATTACTAGGTAAGCATAGTTTAACTAAAGGTTCTGCATTGACACAACTGCCAGTTTGTAAATCAAAAGCTGATTTTATATTAATAGAAGATAAGGCTATTGTATATGAGATAAAGACTGAGCTTGATACATTTAACCGTTTAGAAACTCAGTTAAGAGATTACTTTAAAGTCTTTAGTTATGTATGTGTTGTTACATCTGAAAATCAATATGAACGTGCTTTTAATATTCTTGAAGATACTCCTGTAGGAATATATACACTAACTTCAAAAGATACAATTAGCATAAAAAAACACAAAGAACCAAAAGAGGATACTTCAAGGCTTAATCATATAGCAATCTTTAAGGTTTTACGAAAGAAAGAGCGTGAAAATATACTGCTAGAGTATTTTGGCAAACTGCCTGATGCACCACCGGTATTCTACTATGGTGAGTGTCTGAAACAGTTTTCTAAGATTCCAATTATGACTGCCCATAGAATGGCAATGGAACAACTTAAGAAAAGAAATCAGATTAAAGTTAGTCAAATTGCAAAGATACCATACGAATTAAAATCACTAGCATATTTTTCAAAATTATCGAAAGACGATTGGCAAGCAGTCAATAAATTTTTAAAACAGAAATTATAGGAGAAAGAAAAATGATTGAAACAGACCCGAGTATTAATGACATGAGAAATTTATAGATAATACAGAAAAGATATGCAAGAACGTCACTGATATTGATATAGTGCAACCGCGGATAGATCGTGGATATATAAGACAATCTCGTGGATATTTAAAAGTATATCAAGGTACAGAGAGGGTAATTATACCTCTTAATATGATTAAGGATTATGAAGTTGGGTGATAGAAAATGATTAAAACAGATAAGGTGGTTTACAGAACAAGAACACAGGAAGAATATGATTGGCTAATGAATAAGCTCGATGAAGCAGGGTGCAAGTGGTTCAGTGGAGAACGCCCAAGTGATAACGACGGAAACTGGGGTTTTCCTGTATCAGATTGTTGTATATGGGTAGAGGAAAAAGATATTTATTTTGATTATTATAAAAACACTATGTATACCGAATACTATGAATTAATCGAAGTGTCAGAGGCTATGGAATATGATAGAATTATAAACAATAATAAAGCGAACATTGATCCGGAACTTAAACGCGAAGGTAGAATTCTAATAATCAAAATAATAGCAGGTGTGGTCTTGATAATTATTATTACTTTATCCATGTTTGCCTTTGTTATTCGTTTGGGCACTACTATATTAGCATTAGCTAACCAGATAAGCTCAAATGAGCAAAAAAACGAGCAAGTAGGGCAAATATCGACTGAAACAGAAAAAAGATTAAATTATAATATAGGATAATATATTTTTTATTGGAGGGAATTTATGATAGATAATTTAAACAATATACTAATGGGATTTGTATACTTTTACATTGCATCTTTTTGTTTTGGAATAGCTTGTTGGGGTTATGTGCTATGTGCTTATAATCAAAAAAGGGCATGGTCATTTTTTATAAAATTTGAATTACATATACTTATTTTAGTCATATTATGCTGTACTCCATTCGCTATATTAAAGGTTTATAGCATAATGTAAGTTCTTAATTTAAAGCTAAAAAAATTTAAAAATAGGAGAGGGAGAAAATGAAATACATTGTAAGAATACCACCATAATGGTGGTTTTTTAATGTGAAAATTAAAATCAGACTTTTAAAGAAAGGTAAAAAAATGGAAAGAAAAATAAATTTTAAAAAATTATCAAGCATACTTTTAACGCTTATGGTAACAATTAGCATGATGTTACCTAGTATGCTTATGCCAAAGGAAGTAAGTGCTGATACAAGGACTACTAATATATCAATACCGTC
>ERZ1673752.4470-NODE-4470-length-11633-cov-3.402315_pt1 | contig 11633 bp, 8 predicted proteins | sample MGYA00580195_ERZ1673752 | MGnify/ENA primary metagenome ERZ1673752 (study PRJEB41218, sample SAMN15661744) | gut metagenome | host: Homo sapiens | place: Canada: London | collected 2015-08-20/2019-03-30 | study: EMG produced TPA metagenomics assembly of...
ATTCCCTTGCTTTTTTGATAGAAACTGAAAAGTCATAAACTAGAATAAGGTGGAAGAATATCCAATAATTGGTTGATGGTGGAAATCTCTTTTGCGGCACTTAGTGAAAGACGTATTCGCTCTGTACCTTGTGGAACCGTAGGAGCATGAATGGCTTTTACCCCGAATCCTCTTGAGGCTATCTGTGCAGCGAGCTGTCGGCTTGCTTTATTCCCTTTGCAATATAAAGGAATGATATGTGTATTACCCAAGTGAGGGTAACCTTTGAGGGAAAGCCCTGCACGTAAGGTTTCTGATACGGTACAGAGTTGCTTTCTACGAGCTTCAAAGTGGGGTAGATGATTCCATACAAAGTGATTCCATGCTGTAACTATAGGAGGAAGCATCGTAGAAAAAATAAACGAACGGCTGTGATTGAGCAAATAAGAAATGCTGGAAGAAGAGCCTACAACAAAAGCTCCCATACTGGCAAACGATTTCCCGAAAGTCCCTACTATAAAGTCAATCTCTTGCATGGTTTCCGTGCTTTCACTCAAACCAAGCCCGTTTTTGCCTTCTACCCCTAGAGCATGTGCTTCATCTACGTATAAAAACATTTCTGGAAATTGTCGTTTAAGTTGACAAAGCCCTCTGAGGTCAGCCTTGTCTCCATCCATGCTGTAGATACTCTCTACAACGACTACAACGAACTCAATGCCCTTTTCACGTTGCTGAAGGAGTATTTGTGAAAGGTGCTCAAGGTCGTTGTGGTGAAATCGAGTAAAAGGTTTTTTAGAAAGGAGGATGCCATCTACAATGCTAGCATGGCAGAGTCGATCTGCTACAATGCATAGCCGTGGCAAGTTTTGAAAGGATGAGAGAATTCCAACATTGGCATGGTACCCACTATTGAAAAGCAGAGCAGCCTCCTTTTGATACGAGGTCGCAATCTCTTTCTCAAATAGCGTTGCCTCACTATAATTTCCGCTCAGTAGGCGACTTCCTGTACTCCCTGAAAGTAAATTTTTCTCTGAGATTGTACTGAAAAACTGCTTCCTAAATTCGTTATCTTCAGCTAGCCCTAAGTAGTCATTGGAAATAAAACTCTTACTTAGAGGTGTATTGCTGGGAAGCTGTCGCAGGTTGTTTTCCTTTTCAAGGAGGAGCAAATTTTCTTGAAATAGATCTTTCATTGTGCACATGGTCTTCTATGGCGAAAAGAAGTGAAAAGCTATTGGTCTCCCTCTTTCAAAAGAGGTATCCATTTGCCATATCCTTTTTCTTCCATCTTTTCAAATGGAATAAATTGAAGTGCAGCACTATTAATGCAGTACCTGAGCCCTGTTAATTCAAGCGGTCCATCGTCAAAAACATGTCCTAAGTGACTATCCGAAGAGCGACTCCTGACTTCTGTACGGATCATCCCATGAGAGGAGTCTTGCTTCTCTACAAGCACTTTCTCTTCAAGAGGTCGTGAAAAAGCCGGCCATCCGCATCCGCTCTCAAACTTGTCACTAGAAAGAAAGAGAGGCTCACCCGATACCACATCAACATAGATTCCTTTATCAAAACATTTGTTGTAGGCATTGGCAAAGGGAGGCTCTGTACCATTTTCTTGCGTTACATGATAGGCTAGAGGCGAGAGTCGTTTCTTGAGTTCTTCACGATCAATATAGCGAGCTTCTTTTGCTTTATTGATGGCAGCCCTACTGATGTGACAGTAGCCACCGGGATGCTTGCGAAGGTAGTCTTGATGATATTCCTCGGCTGGGTAAAAGTTCTCAAGAGGCATGCATTCTACTACAATAGGCTTGTCAAATCGCTCTTGGAGCTGCAGAAGGGCTTGTTGGGCGATGGAGCCATCGTCTGAAGAGAGGTAATAGATGCCAGTGCGATACTGGCGTCCCACATCTCCACCTTGGCGATTCAGTAGAGTGGGGTCAATGACTGCAAAGTATAGCTCCAATAAAAAACACAATGGAGCTGTCTCGTTATCATAAACAATCTCGAGAGTTTCAGCGTAGTCGCTATCGGTATCCTCGTATCGCGGATTTGGATACTTAGAATTAGCGTATCCTACAGTAGTTTCCACTACTCCATGTACGCCTTCAAAGTAGGATTGCATTCCCCAGAAGCAACCTCCAGCAAGATAAATTGTCTTCTTTCGCATAATAGGCAAATGGCACCCAAAAAGTGGGTGACTCTCTTTTGTCTCTCCTTTTTTTTACGCTTATCCCCTTGTCACTAAGTATGTTGTTAGCGAAAGATGGAAATTGACGAAAAGAAGAGATCTTTAATTGTAAAATACTACTGAACTTTCCATTAAAATCTTCCGAGACTTTTCTGTAAATCTTCCGAGACTTTTCTGTAAGTCTTCCGAGACTTTTAGGTCAAACAGACGGAACTTTAGAATAAAAATATTACTGTTTTTCCCTTCTTTACAGCAATGAGAACGATTCCTCATTGGGCTAATCTAGGCCTGGAAACTGATCCCAAAGAAGAATAACCTTGAAAAAGAAGGGATCCTCCACGAAGGATTTCTCCTTGCGAGGGGATCCCTCCAGTTTAGTTATAGCTTAACTGTTGTGAATAAGCTAAGTTGCTTTACTGCTCCAGTTGTTCTTTTTTGAGTTCTTCAAAGAAGAGGTCGCATTCGCATTGAGAAGCGATCAAGTTTCTATCTCCATAGCCATTGTCAAGACGTGCTACATTGACCCAAAACTTGTTGTCCTGTAGATAGGGCAGTGCAAAGGCAGCCTTACTTCTTGGGTAGCTATGGTGCCATTCATCCGCACACACTTCATATTGAGGGTGAGGAGCATTCTTGAGTACATTGTCTTCTTTGTCGGCTGTGCCATTAGCTACTTCTTGTGATTCTTGGTAGATGCAGTCCATCACTTGACAGAAGCGGTCGAGCTCTTCTTTTGATTCACTTTCTGTAGGCTCAATCATGAGTGTGCCATGTACGGGGAAGGAGAGTGTAGGTGCGTGATAACCAAAGTCCATCAAACGCTTGGCTACATCATTTTCATCGCATCCTGTCTCTGCTTTTAGATTGCGGCACTCAAGAATAAGCTCGTGACCTACTCGTCCTCTACTTCCTTCATAGACGATACCATAGTTCTTTTCAAAGTGCTTGGCTAGGTAATTGGCATTCAGAATAGCTGAGGCCGTAGCTCTTTTTAGACCCTCAGTGCCTAAAAGACGAATGTAGGCATAGGTAATGGAGAATATACCAGCACTTCCGTAGGGAGCACTTGAGACTTGGTTAAGTCCATTCCCGTAGCGAACAATGTGTTTAGGAAGGAAAGGAACAAGGTGCTTCTTAACGCAGATCGGGCCTACACCAGGACCACCACCTCCGTGAGGACTTGCAAAGGTCTTATGAAGATTGAGATGGCATACATCGGCACCAATGAAACCAGGATTGGTGTAGCCCACTTGGGCATTCATATTGGCACCATCCATATACACTTGCCCACCACATTCGTGGATTCGCTTACAGAGAGCCACGATATTGTCCTCAAAGATACCATGAGTGGAGGGGTAAGTGATCATAATCGCAGCAATGCGATCTTTGTACTCTTCGGTAACTTGCATGAAGTCTTCCCAGTCAACATTGCCCTTTTCATCGGTTTTTACCACAATTGGAAGGTATCCACACTGTGTGGTAGAAGCAGGGTTTGTGCCATGAGCAGAAGCTGGTAGTATTACGACATCTCTAGCGCTTTCACCTATGCTTTCCAAGTATGTGCGAATGGTGCGAAGTCCTGTATACTCTCCAGCTGCTCCAGAATTGGCCTGTAGAGAAGTGGCTTCCATACCCGTAATTTCTGCTAAGTAGCTTTCAAGATTGCTTATAAGCTCTTGATAGCCTTCAGCCTGATCGTCTGGGGCATAAGGGTGTATATTGGCAAAGTGAGGGTTGCTAAGTGCAAAAAGCTCAGCAGCTGCATTCAGCTTCATGGTGCAGCTTCCCAAGGAAATCATAGAGTGTGCCAGCGAAATGTCTTTTCGATCAAGTCGCTTGATATAGCGCATCAGCTCCGTCTCGGTATGGTATTTTTTGAAAACCTCGTGTTGTAGGAAATTGCTTTTTCGTAGATATTTATCCTCAATAAATATCTTGTCTATAGGAGCATCGCTTAGCGTGGGCTGAGGCTTCCCGATAGCTTCTGCAAAGATGTAGAGTAGCACGTTGAGATCCTCTACGAGGGTGGTCTCGTCAAGGCTAATTCCTATGCAGGATTCGCAGCCAAAGTAGCGAAGATTCACTTTGCAGTCTAGAGCAATCTCTCTAAGCTTTTCTTCGCTTACTCCCTCTGGAAGTCCAACAACAAGCGTGTCAAAGAAGTTGGCATTGTACTGCTTATAGCCTAATTTTTCAAGTTCTTTTGCGAGAAGTCCAGCATAGCTATGTACCCTTCTTGCGATTGCTTTTAAGCCTTCTGCACCATGATATACAGCATAAAAGCCACTCATTACGGCAAGAAGAGCTTGGGCTGTGCATATGTTGGAAGTTGCCTTTTCTCGTTTTATGTGTTGTTCTCTTGTTTGTAGTGCAAGACGATAGCCTGCACGTCCGTATGCATCTTTAGACAACCCCACAATTCGACCAGGAATTTCGCGTTTGAAATCTTTTAGACAAGCTAGGAATCCAGCACTTGGTCCTCCATAGTACATCGGTGTTCCTAGTCGTTGAGCAGAACCGAAGGCTACATCGGCTCCCCACTCTCCAGGAGGTGTAATTAAGGTGAGGCTAAGAAGATCGGTAGCTGCAGCTACGCGTATTTCCTTGTCGTGGCATTTCTTTACAAATGCCTCATAGCTTTCTACTGATCCTACACTATCGGGGTACTGAATAATCGCACCAAAGTACTCGTTGTCTCCCAGTTCAATTTCTTTATAGTCGCCGATGACTAGCTCTATGCCTTGAGCTGGAACACGGGTCTCAATTACGGCAATTGTTGATGCAAATACACGTTGGTCAACAAAAAGCTTATTTACTCCAGCCTTTTTTTGAGCACGACTCCTTACGTTGAAAAGGAGCATGGCTGCCTCTGCACCTGCAGTTGCCTCATCAAGCAAAGAACAATTGGCCAATGGTAGCCCTGTAAGCTCTGTGATCACTGTTTGGAAGTTGAAGAGTGCCTCTAGTCTTCCTTGTGATACTTCTGCTTGGTAGGGAGTATAGGAAGTATACCAAACCGGATTTTCTAGGACGTTTCTTATAATAGGAGCTGGCGTTACGCAATCGTAAAAGCCTTGTCCGAGATAAGAGGTATAGGGGGTATTGCGAGAAGCTAGCTCAGTCATGTGCTCGAGTAGCTCTCTTTCTGTCATAGCTTCAGGCAATTCAAGCTCTTTCTTGAGGAAGATATCCTCAGGATAGACCTGGTGCATCAACTCCTCTATAGAGTTTGCTCCGATTGCCTTAAGCATTTCGGAGACTTCAGCGTCATTTATTCCGATGTGACGTTTATAAAAAGGATCTATACTCATAGTACTGACATTATATAGGGATTGTTTTTCTTTTCGAAGCCAATAGTCGTCTCTGGTCCATGCCCAGAGTAAATAATTGTTTCATCGCTAAGGGGTACAAATACATTTTTTAGAGTATTGAGCATTACGCTATAGCTACCCCCCTCGAGGTCACACCGCCCAATATTCCCCTTGAATACGACATCGCCACAGCACACATACTTCTCTGCTCTATTGTAGTAGGTGACATGTCCTGCACTGTGTCCTGGAGTGAAAAGAGCTTCTAGTTGCGACTCTCCAAAGTTAAAGATTTCTCCCGTTTTGAAGGGCTTGATCTGAACATCTTTGAAACTTTCCTCCAATGGAATCATAAAGCTACGTGCTTGTCGCTCAATAGAAGAGGTATTTTCAATCTCTTTTTCATGAGCTAAGAGGGGAAGACCATATTTTTTAGTAAGGTGGGGTGCTCCCCACACATGGTCGAAATGCAAGTGAGTTGCTAATAGTCCTACAAGAGTCGCCTTTTCTCTTTCAATTACATTATCGAGAGCATGGCACTCTTCAGGTGAAGAGCACCCAGGGTCAATCACAATTGCTTCACGGCTTGCCTGATCGATGAGAAGATAGGTGTTTTCTTGTAAGGGATTGAATGTGAATAGATGAACGGATGAAGCCATAGTTTTTTTTATTGTCTGCTGGGTTGGATAGGAAGGTAAATAACTTTCTTCTCCTTAAAGTATTCTTCGTGGAGAAAACTGTCTAATAACTCTACTTCGGCAAGCTTACGAAAGGGTTTTAGTTCTTCAGTGAGATCTCCACCTTTCAGAGCAATGATACCATTGGGAAGGGCATTGAAGTTTTCTTTTGCAAAGAGGTGACGTGTATACTTTGCAAGGGTTTCTAGTGACATGGCTGCTCTGCTTACCACAAAGTGGCATGAGGTCGAAAAGTCCTCTACTCGGGTATGAAAAGCCTCTACGTTTTTAAGCCCAATTGAAGAGGCTATTTCTTGACATACTTTTATTTTTTTTGCAGTGCTATCCAACAAAATAAAGTGACATTCTGGAAAGAGAATTGCTAATGGAATTCCAGGAAATCCTCCTCCCGTACCTACATCTGCTACAATCGTTGAAGGTTTGAAGCGAATCACTTTGCATATGCCTAGGCTATGTAAAATGTGATGTAGGTATAGCAACTCAATATCCTTTCTTGAAATTAGATTGATACGTGCATTCCAATAGCGGTACAATTCTCCTAAGGCTTGGTATTGCTTTTTTTGTTCTTCCGAAAGAGCAGGGAAAAGTTGGTAAAGAGTCTCCAAGGCTTGGGAGTCTACAGCAGACAATTGAGGCAACATAGTAGAGTTTTCGCTGGAGGACTTGAAAAGGACTTACGATAAAAAATGTTGGATCGGAGACTTCTCTTTGAGGAGAGGTCTTAGTTCTTGCCAAGAGAGCGACACATTGAGTTCACCCTTATGGTCTACTACCACAGCATGTTCGGGAAAACAGTAAGTAATCCCTGTTGCATTGACCATAAAGTTGCCATTAGGGCGAATCTCATCGTAGTTGACAATCTCTCCATTGGCTTGAGTTTCTACAGCCTGTGTTAAGAGCTTTGTGAGAGGGGCTTCGTAGCCATCAATAAAGAGGGAGCTTTCGCTGAAAGCTTTCCCTTCTGGAAGGTAAAAGTTGTAGTAGCAGAGCGTGGGGTGCTCTTCGTTGCCTCGTGTCGTAAAGGTATAGACTACTGCAAGAGAAACCACCTGAGCATCGGTGTATGCAAGAAAGGAGTGAAGACGTTCATGATAGGATAGACTTTCATCTTGTGCTCCTTTTTGCACGTCGTGCTGTCGATTGGAACTTGCTAGAGAGTCGAGTACGGTACGAGGGTCTAGATTATTCTCAAGCCCCCCCAAGAGTACTCTACAAATTTCTCCTTGTAGCTTGGGGTTGTCTTGTGGAAATAGCAATGAATAATCTTGCTCAATCTCGCCCTTAGTGCTGTCGCTACTATCAAAAGGAGTTACTTGATGATAGGTAATTGGTTGCCATTGGATAGTATTATCTTCACCTTCTGTCCGATTTTGCTTACACCCATTGAGTACTAGAAGCGTGATTGCTAATAAGAGGATTGTACCCCCTTTATAAAATAGATTCTTTCTTGCGGTTTGCCACATATGTTGTATTACGTCAAGCAATAGAGTTTACAAATAGTCTCCTTTGCTTAAATTAGTATTACAAAGATAACGATTTATTGCCATCTTGAGAATGAAGTGCAAAAGGGAAGGGTGGATAAAAGAAGTCGCTCTACAAGGTCGCGCTTGATGAAGGAAAAACCTCCTAAAGCGAGACGCTATAGAGCGACTCTTAATTGGTTAGTGATCAATTACCGGCGAGCGGTATTCAATTGTTTAGCTTCCTTTCTTTTGTCATTCTTATTAGCTACTAAGTAGGCAATTGGAGAAGCAACGAAAAGAGTACTATACACACCGATTATTACCCCGATAAGGATCGCAAAGGTAAAGCTCCTCATGGATGCTCCCCCAAAGAGGAAGATGATCAGTACCACGATAAAAGTAGAAATTGTCGTGTTGAAGGTACGTGATAACGTACTGTTGAGAGCATCGTTCATGACTGTATATCGGTCTCTGTTGGGGTAGAGTTTCATTGATTCGCGGACGCGGTCAAAGACTACCACTACGTCGTTGATGGAGTAACCAATAATAGCGAGGATTGCTGCAATATAGTTTTGATCCAACTCCATTGTAAAGGGCATAATCTTCCAAAGAAGAATATAGAGTGCAATGATACTCATTGTGGTATTGAATACCGAAGCAAAGGCTCCAATTGAGTAATGCAAGTAGCGGAAACGGAGTAAGATGTAGAGAGCCATGAAGATGAGCGCAATAATCACCGATATGATGGCTTTATTGGTAATGCTCTTAGACATCGTAGCACTCACCTTTTGGCTACTTACTATACTTTGAGATAGGAAAGTATCTTTGTCTGGTGCTGTTTTGAAGAGTTTAGCACAGTTTTCATAAAGGAGATCATTGATGAGATCTTCTGCTTCTGCGGTATTTTCTTCTATCTTGTAGTTTGTAGCAATACGTATTTGGGTGCCATCTGTACCAATAGAAGTAACGCTGATCTTGTTTTCAAATGGTTCTGAGAGGGTACTTCTTACGTCTGCAATAGATACTGGCTGGTCAAAGGCTACAATATAATTGCGTCCGCCAGAGAATTCAATCCCTTTGTTGAAGCCCCAAACGCCAAGACCTATACCTGCGAGTACAAAGATAACGATCGGTAAACCTAGTCCAAACTTCCAGCGACCTAAAATGTTGAACTTGGGATTGCTGAGGAAGTTCTTGGATACAGACGTTGTATAAGTAACCTTATTCATTCTGCCCTTCTTGTCAAGAGCTTCCACTACTATACGTGTAAGGAATACAGCTGTAATGAAAGAGGCGATCAAACCAATGATAAGCGTTGTTGCAAAACCACGGATAGGTCCTGTACCAAATGCATAGAGTATAATCCCTGTAATGATAGTCGTAAGGTTGGAGTCAAAGATGGCAGAGAAGGCGTTGCTATACCCATCGTGGATTGCACGAGTCATAGACTTACCCGACTTGAGCTCTTCTTTTATACGCTCAAAGATAAGTACGTTGGCATCGACGGCCATACCTAGTGTAAGTACAAGCCCTGCAATACCAGAGAGTGTAAGTACGCTATGGAACGATGCGAGAATACCGAGCGTAAAGAATGCATTTACGATCAAAGCACCATTGGCAATAAGACCAGGTATCCAACCATAAATGATAATCATATAGATCATCAGTAGGACAATCGCGATGATGAAGGAGATGATCCCAGCGCGAATGGAGTCTTGCCCCAGTGAAGGTCCTACCACATTTTCTTGTTCAATGGTAATGGTGGCATCCATCTTACCAGAGTTGAGTACGTTGGCAAGGTCAACCGTTTGCTCTACAGTAAAGTTCCCTGATATTTCACTTCGTCCGCCCGTAATTTCAGTGTTGACATTAGGAGCAGAGTATACCACGTTGTCAAGTACTATCGCAATAGCTCTACCGATATTGTCTTTGGTAAGACGAGCCCATGCACGTGAGCCTTCGTCATTCATTGACATCGTAACTACAGGACCACGATTGCCAATTCCTCCTTGGTTTACTTCGCTACGGCTTGTTGTCACGACATCTCCAGTTAGATCGGGAGCCCCGTCTCTAGAGTAGCGGATAGCATATAGTTCGTATCGGTCGGTTTGCTTTTTGGTTTGTGGATCCTCAATGGGGTTGTTGGCCCATAGGAGCCTGAGGTCTTCTCTCATGTAGCCATTGGCATAGGCTATTTCAAGAAGGCTATCAATCTTATCTTTGTCGGCAGCACGTGCAATACCAGCTACAGCCCCAGAGTTGTACCCTGTGGGGGTAAGAAGTTCAAAGAGCACGCCGTGACCATTAGGTTGTTCGCTGGCCGCTGTAGTGACTTCTTTTTCTTCGCTTGTAGAGTCTTGCTTAGCGACTCCTTCTTTAGCTTCTTGGTCTACCTTTTCGGCCGTTTCTTCTTCGGGTGTAGTGGCCGTTTTTTCTACTTGTGTAGGAGCGTGGTCTGCTTTGGCGAGAGCGGTTAGCTTATCGTTTGCCATTTGCAGGTCAGCGAGTACTTCTTGCCCTGTGTAGGTTCTCCAAAACTGCAAGTTAGCACTTCTTTGTAGAAGGTCTCTTACACGGTCGGGCTCGGTTACTCCTGGTAATTCCACAAGGATTCTTCCTTCGCCTTCAATTTTTTGAATATTGGGCGAAACGACACCAAAGCGGTCGATACGAGAACGCAACACATTGATTGCTGCTTCCGAAGCACTGTTGTATTTCTGTTTGAGGATCTTTACAACCTCTGCATCGGTTGTGCGGGCAGAGATGTCCTCTTTGAGAGCGCCATTGCTAAAAATGGTAGTTAGCTTGCCTTCGGGGCTTAGTGTACGGTACTCAGCTACAAACTTGTCGACAAAGTCTCCCGATCGAGCAGACTTTTCGGCATTCTTGAGAGCTTGTAGGAAGTTGGGGTCGTCGTAACCTCCCGAGAGGTTTTTAAGTAGGTCGGTAGCGTTGACACGGAGGACAACGTTCATTCCACCTTTCAGGTCCAGTCCCAAGCCTATTTGCTGAGTTCTTGCCTTTTTAAGGGTGCTTCCAAACCAGACCTTTTCATTGGCCATGGAGTCGAGGTAAGCTTTGCCATTGCCTCCCATCTCAGTTATTTGCTGAGCCTTCTTATCATAATGGTTTACCACGGGGGTAAAAGAGAGATAGAAAAGGCAGATAACAGCGAGGGCTGCGGAGATAAATATTACAAATCCTTTGTTTTGCATCGTATCGTAACCTATATTATCTGGTCATTTTATGTTCGTTATGCAAAGGTATACTTTTTTTTGCGAACTAGCCTGTTCTTAAAGAAGAGCGCAAGAAGAAAGGAAGCCTTCATGGCAATCAATACCTTCTTAAAATACTACAAACCTAATGGTTGCATGCACAACAAGAGGCTAAGGAAAGTAGATGTAGGAGCCTGTCTTACTACTCAAAGAAAGGTGGAAGTAAAGTCTTACAAATCTTTTTTTGGGGAAAATATAGATCTTTTAGGAAATCTCTCAGACTTTTTTTAACAAACGTAGCGGCTATCTTTACATTTCAATAGAGAGTCTCGCCCTCTGCTTTTTTTGTAATACCTCAGACCATGAGGAATACTCTCTATATTATAAACTTAAGATCGAGGAGGGTCTGCTATACGTGAATAAAAGCTATGGCACAAGGCGGACGACCTTTGACCAAGCGGTATTGCACCTCCGAATAGCCTAAAGTCTGAAAGAAAGCTTGATAAGAAGAATAGGTAAAGCGCTGCTTGAACTTAACCCCTATCATTCGTAATATAGTAGTCCAGCATTGACTAAGCCAGCTCTTGCTCTCTGGCTTGATATAGGTGGGAACGATGATCTCTCCTCCTGGCTTGCAAACTCGTTGCAACTCAGCCATAGCTTTTTCGGGAGTAGAGAGCAAATGCAGTACATTACCCGCAACGACCTTATCAAATGCGTGTGTAGCATAAGAGAGTTGTGTAATATCGGCTTTCTCTAGCTTTAGATTGGTAGCCTTG
>ERZ1673752.4473-NODE-4473-length-11631-cov-5.872063_pt1 | contig 11631 bp, 7 predicted proteins | sample MGYA00580195_ERZ1673752 | MGnify/ENA primary metagenome ERZ1673752 (study PRJEB41218, sample SAMN15661744) | gut metagenome | host: Homo sapiens | place: Canada: London | collected 2015-08-20/2019-03-30 | study: EMG produced TPA metagenomics assembly of...
TGCTTTGCAAAGTATGCTGTTAAATGGCGTCAAGCCTTTAATCAGCGTTTCCTTATCCGACAACATAAAAATATTCAGTATTGCATTTTATAAGTAACTGTGCTATACTCATCCGTGTATGATAGGATAGAATATGAAACTTATGCATTATTTTTTGCTGTTTTGTTTACCGTTTCTCGTTTCACTAATTACCGTACGCATAACAATCACGGTTTCTAATAAAATGAAATTATTCGATTTTGTTGACGCAAGAAAATTGCATGTCGGCAATATTTCGCGTCTCGGCGGTATTGGGATTTTTTTAGGCTTTTTTTCACAAATATTTTTAGTCATCACTCTTTTAACTGAAAGTATTGAAACTGATTTAGTTTTATTAGCAATATCGGGAATCAGCATTTTCGCTATGGGTTTAATTGATGATATTTGGCAGTTGTATGCACGGCTGAAATTTTTTGTGCAGCTCATTGCAAGCCTGTTAGTAGTTTATGCCGGATTCAGTTTTTCTTTTTTTTCATTTAAACCGCTCAGTTTTTATCTGCAATTCGGCATATTTTCGATTCCATTGACCGTTATCTGGATTATCGGAATTATCAACGCAATTAATTTAATTGACGGATTGGACGGACAAGCCGGTATTATTTCCTTTTTAATTTTAATCGCCTATGCGTTTATTCTATTTCATCAAAAAAACAGCATCGGCTCTGTTTTTTGCATCGGTCTTGCGCTTTCAATTCTCGGCTTTTTGTTTTATAACGCACCGTTTCCAAAAGCAAAAATTTTTATGGGAGATTCGGGAAGCCAGTTTTTAGGTTTTATGATTGCAGTTCTTCCGCTCATCCGCGAAAAAGAAACCCATGAAAGTATCGGGCTTGCATATTCATTCGTTCTTTTGATTATTCCCATTATGGATGTCATTGCGGCCGTCTGGAGGCGTCTCCGCGATAAAACCGGTGTTGCAACACCGGATAAGTTTCATATCCACCACAAGTTAAGAATGCTCGGTTTTTCCGATCGAAGTGTGTTTCTTATTATGGCTTCGCTCCAAATAATAATTGCACTTTTGGTTATTATCAGTTTTTTTATCGAACCGATAGCAGCTGTGATTTTATTACTCACCGATATACTCATCGTTATTTTATTTTTTGCAATAGTCCATTACGCAAAAGAACACGTAATGGCAAAAGAAAATAAAAATGCGGATGAATGATACGCCGCAAAATTTTATAAAAATATAATATTTTATTTACATATCCTCTTGACGCTTTTTTATTTGCATAGTAAAATATATGTTCATATCACAAGACAGCAATGGCGGCAATCGATTAATTCTCAACTGAATTATCAATGTCTCCTAAAGGTAGTATTATATGAAATTTTTTGATAGTTATGCCCATTTAGGTTTAGTGTCATCAGATGCAATAACACTGCTGCGCATTGTCCAAGAAGCAAAACGAGCAGGCGTCACCCATATTATTAACGTCAGTAATAGCGTTCCGGAATTTGCCAAAGTATATACAATGGTTGAAGATTTTCAATCGGTTTTTCACGCTGCCGGTTTTGCCCCGAGCGAAGCAAACATCTTGCCCCTTCATTGGCAGCAGCAGCTTGAAGACGCCGCCGCTCAAAAAAACGTCGTTGCAATCGGAGCGATCGGCTTGGATTATAGTCACGGCACGGCACATAAAAACGCTCAAATTGAACTTTTTATAAAACAGCTCAACATGGCGCAAAAACTGCATAAACCCGTTTTGGTATACAATCGAAATGCAGGCGATGATATAAAAAGCATTCTCAAAGCACATGCCCCCGATACAGGCGTTATTTTTCATTGCTACTCGGAAACGGCGGAATACGCACGAACCGTTTTAAAAGAATTTTCTATTCCGGTATATTTTTCCTTTGCAGGAAATATTACTTTCCGCAATTCGCACGAACTGCATCAAGCCGTGCTGAATATACCTCCTGACAATATCTTGGTCGAAACGGCAAGTCCTTTTTTACCTCCGGCTCCATTTACCGGAATGCAAAATGTTCCGGCGCATATCTTTGCAACCGTTGAATTTATTTCGGAAATTTTGGATATGGATTTTGAAACATGCGCGGAAAAAATTTATCGTAATTCACTCAAAGCGTTTCAGTTTTCAAAAGCAGAGCGTTCTTAAAAAAAGAGTTTTTACAACTTCCCTACCCGTTCCAATAAAATTTCAAGCTCCGCACGACATTTTTCTTTTACCGCTTGTGCATCGTCGGAGCTTTTGGTTTTAACATAACGCACCAGCTTTGCATACGCCGTCAATTCTACCATTTCTTTTAAACGTTTCGACTTTTTTCCTGCAGGGTACAGGATATCATGCAGCGGCATCGCATTTATTTGCTCGCTCGCATCATGGATAAACCGGCACAAAAAAGCTTTTCTTTCAACAGATTCACTACACGTAATCGGCACAATCCGCACCGCATTTTTCCAATCGGCAAACTTTTTTTCCGCAACTGCATCAGATGACACACTCATAACATTCGGTAAAACAGCGCAATCCGAATCAACTCCAGTACGGAACAGGCGACGGGCTTTATACGGCGGCAGCGACGCAAACCATGCAGCATAGGTTTGAAGACTCGCGGAAGCAAAACGCGGGGTGCAAAGCACCGTTTCCAGAGAACGGAGTTTGGTTGTGCTGCTCTGTACACGGTTTAAACTTAAATGCGGACGAGCATGCGAAAAACTTTTTCCGCCGTGTAAATCAAGCCCGAAAGCATATATTGATTTTGCGGTATGCTCCAGCAGAAGTTCAACTGCGGTACCGGATACCGTGCCGTTCCTTTTTGCCGAAAGAAACGGTACATGCAGTTCATCAAAAACATACTGCTCCAATTCGCTTCCGTACGATAAAAGAACGCCGAAATTTTTTTCGAGGAGGGGTTTCGGAATACCGGCTTCAAGTGGAAACAAAAGCGGTACCGTTTTCTCAAGATTCCGCAGATGCTGTCCTGCCCAAAAACTTCCGTCGGTACTGATGCAGGCACTGACCGGAATATGATAGTAACGTGCCGCTTCATAAGTACTTCCGGCACACAAACACGGTGCTTTTTTTTGCAGTAATAACTTCCATTGCGTTTCCGCACTGAAACCGGACGCAAGAAAGAAAAAATCCGTATCGGCAAATTCGGCGGCGGCAGAGTTTTTAATCAACGCAAGATTAGTCACAAAGTTTTTCAGCCACAGTGAGCCGAACGCCGTGCGGGTGTACATTACACTTTTAAAAATTTCCAGCGTTTCAGAAATCGCTTTGTGAACGGAATTGGCGCAATCCGGCCATTGATTATCCGCAGGCTTCCATGACAGAAAAATCGTATTGGCAAAAAATTCATCGGGGATGGTGTTCAAAAGAAAACGCGGAAGCGACCCGTTCACCGGGCGGTACACATAATCCCACGCTGCATCCGTTGATAAAAAAAGAGAATCCGTATACCTGACGGCAATAAGTACCGTGTGCGGAAAACGTTCCCGAAGCGGCTTCGCTAAATACGATTCGCCCGGCTCGGTAATCACGAGGTAGTCGGGCGGAAGCGGAACGGAAATTGCATCGACAAACCGACGCGCTTCGGCTTGCGGATTATATCGAGAATGTAACGCCATTTACGGGCAAGCGTTTTTAGGAAATTCCTAAATCTTCAAAGAGTTTTTTATAGGTTTCAAAATATTCGGAGCGGGCAAACTCTTCTATTTTTTCTTCGGGTAAACTTTCCAAAAGCTGATCCATATACGTCAACACCGACTTAATTTCTTCTTTCATGTCAATCGGCAGCGTTTCAACTCGGTTTTGATTGCTCACTTCATCTTTTACTGTGGAAATTTGCTCCTGCACATCTGAAGCCGTCTTTTTATCCAAACTTTGTACGTCCAAATCAACCATCGGAATGTCATCAACAATATTATCCAAATCCTCGGTGTTAAAGTTCTCTTGTTCGTCCGTTTCATCACTCACCATCGGAGCTATTTCAACCGGCTCATCCTCTTTGGCGATCAGTTCTGAAGGGAGCATTTCTTCCGCAGCAGGAATTTCGGGCAGGATTTCATCCGCAGCCGAGTTATCCGCCGGAAGTTCTGCAGCATCGCCGACATCAATAACTGTTTCGTCTTTATCATCGGCAGCAGTATCGGGAACGGCATCAATACTTTCACTTTCGTTCAAAAAATCAAGATTATCCGCAACGGTAATCGGCTCCGGTTCGATCTCAATATTGGAAAAGTCATCAATCGCCGGTACGGAAGTTTCATCTTCCGCGGACAGAACGGGCTCCGATACTTCCGGTTCAGTTTTTTGCGTAGTATCCTCGGTAATATCAGTCATTTCCGTCGTATCGGTTAAAAGGTCTTCCGTTGAAAGCATTTCAGCCGGCTCACTTTCATCGGTCACCGTATCTTCGCCGGCAGTTTCGTCAAAATGCACGTCAGGAATTTCAAAATCGCTACCATCGGTTGATTGAATTTCAGAAACCGGTTCATCGGAGAGCGCTTCAACTGAGGGAACAGCGTCTGCCGGTTCAACGGAAACGGTCCCAACAGGAGATGTCGCATCTGCCGGTTCATCAACGCTCGTTTCAGGCGAAGGCAAAATATCTACCGGAACATCATCCGTTTCCGTCGCGCTACCGTTTTCTTCATCAAAAGTGATTTCAGAAATCTCAAGTTCGGTACCGTCCATAGCATCTATTTTTTGAACGGTTTGATTTTCAGGCTGTTCCGCCTCACCCGTTTCGGAATCATCCGCTTGGAACGTTTCATCTAAATTCAAAACTTCCGGAACATCAAAATCTTCATCAGGCGTTTTTGTATCGGTATCCGTGAAATCGGCGGTACTGATAATATTATTCAATTCATCACCGGTTAACGCAATCGTTTCATCGGAATTATCGTCACTGAAAAATCCCGTTTCATTGCTGACCGATTCGACAGGTATTTCAACGGAAGCGGCATCGTTTTTATCAAAATTTTCAATTTCGGGAACTTCAACATCCGTAAGCGTATCCGCCGCAGTCTCAGCACACGCAGTATTAACGTCAAGCTGAAAATCATCAGATGGAGCAGGCTCCGACGCCGCGATTTTTCCCTCTTTTACCGCCATAATTTCATCTTTCAAATCGGCAATTTCCGTTTTCATCGATGTCATTTGATCAATGAGCTGCATTAAAAGCGCATTCGTTTTTTCGTTCGTGTCATGTACCGGTGCGGCGCTCGAATGAGCAGCTGTCTGCTCGTTGTGAACCGCAGGAGTATGTGTATCCAGTAAATCATTCGTTAATGCAGACACATCATCAAAAGCCGTATTTTCGATAATTGCAGTATCGGCAATATCTACCGCCTCTTCGGGTTCATCCGCCGTATCGGCGGTTTCTCCGATCGCTGCTGCGTTAAAATCCGGTGACTCAGGGGTAAGTTTTGCGGTATCGTCATCAACAATTGCCGTTAAATCAGAAAGCGATTCCGGCTCAATCGAATTTTTCAAAGGCTCATCAACGGCATCTTTTTTTACTTCATTCAATGTGCTATCCATACATACCTCCATATCATCAACCTGCGATAAAACATCGGCATCGCCAATTTCCGCCGATTTTTCAACCGGTGTACTCGTCATTTCATTTCCAAATAAATCAATATTTTCAACTTCATTAAATTCGGTAACACTTACTTCCTGTACCGCATCATCGGCTTCGACCTTTAAATCAATAACCGGCTCGGTTTCCGATTTTTTCTGCTCAGCCGCCGGTACCGAATTGACAGGCAGCACTTCTTCTACAGGGCTATCGGAAAAAAAGTCATCCAGCGAAATATCTTCAAAGCCGTCAGACGAAGCTGCATCGGCAGTTTGTACCGTTTCAGTTTCGCCGCTTGAAGCTGCGTTTCCGGACTTTATCGACGCAAGCGAAAATTCTTCAACCGTCGTTTTCGGTTCGGGAATCTCCTGCACTTCGTCATCATCAGCCGGTTTCGACGGCGGGGTGCTGTCATCATCAAAAAAATCATCGAGCGAAACTTCAACCATGTCGCCGCTGGAGCCGGTTAATTCATCGAGCATGTCATCAAATGCGGACGCGGAGGATTTTTCCGCTGCTTTTTCCGATGAAGACTCCGGTGCTGATTTAAATTGTATGTCCAAGTTTAAGCCGGTGTTTTCCGGTTTTTTTGGAGAAGGTTCATCCCCTACTTTATCATCTGAAGCGGTAAAATCATCAATATCCACCGATTCAAAATTGCTTTCCGGACTTTGACCTGACTCGTTGATTTCGGTCGGTTCTTTTTTCGCATTATCCGCAGCCGAGACAATCGGCGTATTGTCGGAAAAAAAATCATCCAAATCAATTTCTTCCAAATCACTGGAATCTATGCTCATATCCTGCTCCTTGATTTCACTCGTACCGGCTTCCGTTTCAATAGGGGCAAAACCGGTTGAATCATCAAAATTAAAAAAATCCTCAGTATCGGAAGTTTCAGATACGGTATGCGTAGGCTGAACGTCCGTTTTTACTTCAAAATCAATGCTATCAATATCGGGTACAATCGCAGCTTCAGTGGGAATCGGTTCATTTTGCTTTTCCGCTGAAGGCGCTGCAAAATCCTGGAATACACCGTCCCCTTCAGTATGTTTTTCTTCAACGGGGAGCGCAAAAAAATCAAAGGTATCGTCCTTTTTTGTTTCCGGCGTTTTTTTTATCCACACACCGTATTTATCCAAATGCTTACCGGAATGAGTTTCAATAAATTCGTTTGCCATTACGTTCCTCGCTCAAAAAGTGTTTCAAAGTCAATTCGTTTATCAAAAAGCCTCGCCGTGCATAATTGCTTCAGTTAAACCGGTTATATCGATAGCTTTTTGATTATATATTATATCGGCAAAAAAATAAAGACCCTTACAATAATTTATTATAAGAAAAATGGCGTTATTTAACCGTCGGTCACTCAATCGTCAGCGCAGCACTTTCGGCAATGCGGCATCCGCTTTAACCAAATACAAAATTACTTGGACAAAATAATTAACGGCAAGCGCACTGGTTACTCCAATCATCACATTTGACGCAATCGTTAAGTTGTTTATTTTTTGCATCGTTTCCGGTGTTAACGGTAATCTGCCTGAATTAACGGCGTTTATTTTATCGTTACGCAATCCGGTGAGTACGAGCGTTGCGGGCAACGAAAGATATACCGCGCCCAGCGACCAGTACATCACGGAACGCTGCTTTTCGATTTGCTCCTGCACCGGTGTTTTGTTCAGTCCTCTACCGATTCCATGCACCGGAGTATTTGATTTTATCTTTTCCGGATCAAAAAGAACAAAGGTGCGTACCTCGTTATCTTCAAACTCCAGTACGGTTTTTTCATTCGGAACTTCCAAAGATTTTCCCGCGCCATCGGATGACGGTTTAATTTTTTGTTCTTGGGTTTTTTCATACACCGTTGCCGTTTCATCAAGATCCACTACAACTGCAACAGACGGAATTTTTTCCAATTTAATTTTCAACCGGTAGCTTTTTTCTTTTCCGAACCTAAACGCTTTTGTCGCCGTTTTAAATCCGTCTGCACAAGCAAACACATCAATAGCGTTTGCATATACCGAAAGCGGCTGTGCCGCATCCCGCACTTCAATTTGATTGACAAAAACTTGTGCGGTTTTCGGCTCAAGCTCAAAATAAATACGGTGTTCAGGCAGTGATTGCAGCTGAGCTGCTATTTGAAGGGCGAGCGATTGCGCAATACTGTCGATTTCTTCGTAACGCCCCGCTTCGGTTACCGTCAATTCCGGAACGCCCGCTAAACCGGTCTGCAAAACAATACGTACCGCCGCGTACCCGGCAACATCGGTAATTTCACCCGTTACTAACGCTGAAATCCCGTTATCCGCTAAATCAACGGCAAGCGGTTTTGTATCGGTGCGGGTAAATAATTTTCCCTCATTCCACGGGACAACCGCTTTTACCGAATCTCCTTTGTACGTTACCCGAAGATTTTCTATCGTTATATCGGCACGCAGCAGGTCGAGTTCTTTTTGCTTTGCAGTAATTTTTTTTTCAAGCTCTTTTTGTTTTTTTAACTTTTTCTTTTCAGTTTCGGGCAGTAAAAAAAGCGCATCTTTTTCGCGTACCAGTTCACGCAACTGCGAAATTGCTTGTGCTTTTTTTTGCGAAAGTTTTAAAAGCGCTCGCATTTTTTTTTCTTCGAGCGGAATTGTTTTACCGATTTCATTGCCGAGATTATAACCGATCAGTTCCGGAAGAATTGTTTTATACGATTCGTACAGCGGTTCGACACTATTAAGCGTAAATTCCGAAAAAGCTAAAACCCAATCGTTTTCTTTTTTTTCCCGTTCCGTATCATTTTGTGCATACACGGGATAGTGAAGAAAAAAAAGCATCAGCGTAAGAAAACAAACTGCTCGGACTTTTGCACCATGTGTTTTTTCGCTCATTTCCGCATCCTCGTTATATTTTTCCCAAAGATCGTTCCAAATAGGCATTGATAAACACATCAATATCTCCGTCCATCACCGCTTGAATATTTCCGACTTCGCAGTTTGTGCGGTAATCTTTGACGAGCGTGTACGGCTGAAACACATAGGAGCGCACTTGATTGCCCCAGGAAATTCCTTTTTTTTCAGCGGCAAATTTTTCGTGTTCGGCTTCTTTTTGCTGACGGTAGTACTCGTACAGTTTTGCTTTGAGCATTTCCATTGCCGTCGCCTTATTAGTAATTTGACTCCGCTGACTTTGAGAAGCGGCAACAATACCGGTCGGCAAGTGCGTAATCCGCACGGCGGAATCGGTTTTGTTAATATGCTGCCCGCCCGCTCCACTTGCACGGTACGTATCAATCCGCAAGTCCTCCGGACGGATCTCCACTTTAATCGTATCATCCAAAACCGGAAATACATACACAGACGTAAACGACGTGTGCCGCCGTGCATTTGCATCAAAGGGACTAATTCGCACGAGACGATGTACGCCGGTTTCCGATTTCAGTAAGCCGAATGCATAATCGCCTTTAATACTCATCGAAACGGATTTAATACCGCCTTCCGCTTCAACGAGGTCAAGGGTTTCAATTTTGAAGTGTTTTTCTTCCGCCCATCGCACATACATTCGCGTGAGCATTGATGCCCAGTCGCATGCTTCCGTTCCGCCAGCTCCCGCGTGAATAGTGAGAAACGCATCGTTTCTGTCAACTTCACCGGAAAGGCTCGTTAAAATATGGAGCTTTTCAAATCGTTCCTTGAGCGCTTCGAACTGCTCCGCAATTTCGTTGTCGTAACTGTCGGTATGCTCTTCAACTGTCAGCTCATAAAGCGAAATGATATCTTCGCATGCTATTTTGAGTTCTTCCCAAGGCTGAAAACTCGCTTTCAGTTTTTTCGTTTTTGCAATGACCGCTTCGGCAGCATCTTTATCCTGCCAAAAATTTTCCTGCGCTTGCTGCCGTTCAAAGTCGCTCACCTTTTCTTTTAAACTCGGAACGTCAAAGCCGCCCCCAAACTTCGTTTATTTGTTCTTGAAATTCTAAAAGTTCATGTTTTATTTCCAGCATATTCGACTCCTCAATTTTTTAAATATCATTTTTCAGTATAACGGAAGAACTGATTTTATGCAAGGCAAAAAAATTGAGCGTTCACGAAAATACAACTTGTAGATAATGCGATTAATCATTCGATAAAAATAATTTTATTTACTGTTGCAGCACTATGATAATGTGCCATTATGAGCACCGTGAAAATGTCACCTTCTGTTCCTCTGATGTAAGGAATAGGAGAAAAGGGAAATAGCGGGAAAATTGTTTAGGAAACGCTTATTACGATCGTAAAAAAACAATTTAAACTTGAAATGCCGCAATCAGAGTAAGCACTGATTAGTGACCGGCTCTCTTTTTCGGTTGCATGAAATAAAAAACGATACCTTTTCGGGTTACCGCTGCGCTGCAAGCTACGAATACAAATTGACTCAGTATTTTTTCACGGTTTCTCCGTCGATATCCCTCATGAAAACATTCACTCCGCAATATTTCCTCACTAATTTTTTTTTCCTGCCGAAAATAAAAGTATGAAAAAGGCTTTTAATTTTGTCTGTTCTTTATTGCTGGGTATGGTGTGTGTATCGGCACTTGATTTAACGATTACGGAAAGCGACACCTATGTTCTGCAAAATCCCGATGGCGGCTATGATTTATACATCCGTAAAAAACCTGACATCGCTTCGGTGTTGATTACCGAAACAACGAAAGACGAAAAAAACGAAGAAGCAAATTACGCATTCCGCTCCCCTACTTTTAATGCAGTAAATGGAAACGAAAAGCGTCTTTTAAACGGAGCGTTTTTGCCGCCGGAAAATAAAATCTATAGTTTAATCGATTCAACGCCCGAGCCGAATACCTATTTCGGACAAGCGTTCCATATTTGGATTCCCTACGTTATCGAATTCGGATATTCGTGGACACGACACGGTGAAGTTCAAGTTTTGGACGGCACTTTTTTGAATTTACGCGCTTTTGAAAAACCGTACGCCGATTATACCGGCGAGTTTTCGGAAAATCCTTTTTTGCTCCGCGTAACACAGGAGCCGGTTTCATTTGAAAAAAATGATCCGACGACCATAAACCCCAAATACATGGATGGAGCCGTCGAAAGTTTTAACGCGCTTGCACACGAAAATCAAGGAATGCTTTTATATGCAACCGATCCGCAAGATATTATCCGGCAACTAGAAGTTCCGCTTACCAAGGGGCGGGAAAAGAGTATTCAGGTGGCATTTGCGATTGATGCAACCGCCAGTATGAAAGACGATATCGCCGAAGTACGAAAATCCATTACACCGCTCATTGAAAGCTATTCAAAACAGTATAAAAACTTTGAATTGGCGTTGGTTCTCTATAAAGACTACACGGACGATTTTTTAACAAAGCGGGTTTGTAATTTTACGCGCGATAAAAACCGTTTTTATAACGGACTGCGTAATTTCAATGTCAACGGCGGTAAGGACATTCCCGAAGCAGTTTACGAAGGATTGCACGAAGCATTGCGTCTCCGCTGGAACTCCGATCCTGAAACCAAACGCGTGATTGTGCTCATCGGCGATGCACCGCCCCACCAAATTCCGCGTGGTTCAATTACACAAGAAAGCGTAACCGCCATCGCGCAAGCAAAAGATATTTCCATTTATCCGATTATTCTTCCGCACGAAGGAACCAAATAGCCAAAGCACAAAATAAAAACCGGCGTTTCTATTAGTTATCCATGATAGTAATTTCAACACGCCGATTTTTTGCTCGATTCTTTTCCGTTGTGTTAGGCGCAATCGGACGCTCGGCGCCGAAACCTTGCGTAAAAATGCGGTGATCTTCGCGTACTTTTTTTTCAATTAAGTATTGAGCCACGGCATTCGCCCGTTCAACGGAAAGTTTTTGCCGAGCTTCCGGCGTATCGGCAAGAGCAGTATGTCCGGTAATCAAAAGATCCCGTTCGGAATAGGCTTTTAAAACTTCCGCAATGCGATCAAGTTTTTCTTTTTCGCTTTGCACCAATTCCGCCGAATCGGGCAAAAACTGAATATTTTCAATGCTAATGGTTATTCCTTCTTTTGATTCTTTTACCG